>Ga0247841_10006289_pt1 | contig 18478 bp, 16 predicted proteins | sample LaCruzMarch2015__2_FD_192410 | JGI IMG/M metagenome (GOLD analysis project Ga0247841, IMG submission 192410) | Freshwater microbial communities from meromictic Lake La Cruz, Castile-La Mancha, Spain - LaCruzMarch2015_18m | ecosystem: Environmental > Aquatic > Freshwater > Lake | place: Spain... | reverse complement strand
CTGACAACCATAATACATATGAAAAAACTATGGTTGTTTATTTTTCATTCTTTGTTTATCTGGGGAATGTACGCTATGAGTACCTATATTGTGTTTTTTGCAATCCCTGCTACTTCCGGCCTTCACCTTATTGACAGCCTGTTTATTTTAGTCATCGGTGGTATTGGTATGTCGGCGCCGGTACAAGGTGGATTCGGCGCATATCATGGTATTATTTCATTAGGGCTGACATTATATGGAATACCCAGAGAACATGGTCTTGTATATGCCACAATTTCTCATGAATCACAGGCAGTACTTACTATACTGCTTGCCGCATATTCATTAATCATGCTATTCTTTTTCAGACGTTCACAAAAGGAAATAAAATAAATTCAAAATAAGATGGAAAAGATCGAATTGATAAAATCAAAAATTGTCTCAGTTGATAAACTCCGGTCTGTTTTGAATATGTGGAGATTTAAGGAATATAAGATAGTGTTTACAAATGGCTGCTTCGATATTTTGCATTACGGGCATGTTGATTACCTGACAAAAGCAGCAGATCTCGGCCACAAACTGGTGATCGGGCTTAATTCTGATGAATCGGTCAGGAAAATAAAAGGTGCCTCACGACCCGTCCAGGATGAAAAAACCAGGGCATATTGTCTTGCGGCATTTCATTTTGTTGATAAAGTGGTTTTGTTTGACGAAGAAATACCTTATACCCTTATTGGTATAATTAAACCTGATATACTGGTTAAAGGAAGTGATTATCAACCTGAAGAAATTGCCGGTTTTGATATAGTTACTTCTTATAATGGGAAGATTATTACTATTGATTTATCCCCGGGATATTCTACGTCTGAGATCATTAAAAAAATTAAATTAACATAATATATGGATGATCAATCCAGGGAAATCGCTGAACAACTGTTACAAATAAAGGCTGTAAAACTCAGCCCTGTGAAACCCTTTACATGGGCTTCAGGCTGGTTATCACCAATCTATTGTGATAACCGCAAAATATTATCTTTTCCTGAGACAAGGACATTTATTAAAGATGCTTTTGTAAATTTTATCAGCACACGATTTCCTGATATTGAAATTATTGCAGGTGTTGCAACAGGAGCAATCGCACATGGTGCAATAGTAGCAGATGCGATGGGACTTCCGTTTATATATGTTCGTTCGGCACCAAAAAATCATGGCCTTGAAAACCTGATTGAAGGGGTAAAATTTCCGGGGAAGTCAGTTTTAGTGATTGAAGATCTTATTTCAACTGGCAGCAGTAGTCTTAAAGCTGTTGAAGCACTCAGAAACAGCGATATGCATGTTAACGACCTGGTTGCTATCTTTTCTTATAATTTTGAAATAGCTGAACAAAATTCATTGGAAGCAAAATGCAATTTCCATTCATTATGCACATACGACGTCCTTATTGAAACAGCTCTGGCAATCAATTATATTAAAAAAGAAGAACTCGAAATACTGAAGCAATGGAGGCGGGATCCGGCAAATTGGTGTGTTTAAGAAAATCTATATTATAAATTCCACCTCTTTTAAATCATATTGTTTCTCTTCGTTGCTGCGGGACTGAAGTATAAGTTTTCCATATTTTGAAACCCCTGTTATTTTTGCTTCAAATATTTTATTGTTTGCCAGATACCTGCGAAACTCCCCATAGCCAAATAAATTATTCAGGTATTCCTTGTCAAGTAATAAAAAATCCCTGGCAGCAAGTATATTATAACGCTCCGTGAGGTAATTGCTTATTCTTTCCAATTCATTTTCAAGTAAGTAATCCTTGTCAGTAATCAATTTTAATGAAACCGGACTGGATGGCATATTGGAAAACTCAACCTGATTAATATTCAGACCTACACCTGCGACAGAATGATGTATTTTATTATCTATGATTGTATTTTCAATTAGTATACCTCCGAGTTTCCGGTTATCAAAATAAATATCGTTTGGCCATTTTATCGATACATCGTTAATTTCTGTTTTAATGTAATCCAGAATACCAAGAGAAATAGCTTTTGAAAGATAAAATTGCTCATCTGGCTTTAAAAACCTGGGATATAATACAATACTAAACGTAAAATTTTTACCTTTTTCACTCAGCCACCAACTGCCCTGTTGACCTTTACCCGCCGTTTGTTCGTTGGTCGCCACTATTGTACCATCGTTCACTGATTCACGGTCTATAAGATTTAATGTGAAATCATTTGTAGAACTTACTTTTGATAACCATATAATATTCCCGCCTATTAACATGAAAACTAAATTTAATGATGCCGTAAAATTAGACTTATTCTATTGATTTAACAGACAAATAATCTATTTTTGTAAAAAATTAATGCGAGCCAATTATGGAGTTATTATATATATTTACTTTTTAATGGTATTCTCAGAGCCGGAAAAACACGAAACAGAATGAAACAAACCCGATTTACATAATTAATGCTCATTAAATTTATGTTGTCGAAAAAAGCTCAATATTCATTATATGCTCTGGTTCATCTCGCGAAAAACTTTAAAAACGGACCGGTTTTAATAAGCAAAATTGCTGAAAGTGAGCAGATACCAAGGAAATTTCTTGAAGCCATTCTTCTTGAACTTAAAACGATAGGAATTGTAAATAGCAGGAAAGGAAAAGGAGGAGGATATTACCTAATAAAAAAACCTGAACAGATAACAATTGTTGAAGTTATCAGAAAGTTTGACGGTGCTATTGCATTGATTCCATGTGTCTCCGATATTTATTACGAAAAATGCAAGAGTTGCAGGGATGAACAATCGTGTGGCCTGAGAAGTATAATGAAAGAAGTCAGGGATGAAACTGTCAGGTTGCTCACTTACAATACTCTTGCCGATATCCTCAAACGCGAGGAAATGTTTTACACCATAAAACAATAAAAATTTCTTTATGCATTCTTTGAAATTAATTTCTATGTAGTATTTTTGTTTTATATTCTATTTATTCGATCGACTAATAGAATTAATAAATAATTTAATTCAAAATATATGAAAACCAAGAAATTAGCTAGTAGTATCATCGTTATTTCTGCTATTGCAGTTATTCAGCTTTTAACTTTTAGTAGCTGTAAACAGTGTTCCGACCAGAAATCATCAGAGGCAGATTCCCTTAAAGGAACTATTTCAATTTCAGGAGCATTTGCGATGTATCCTATGGTAATAAAATGGGCAGAAGAATATAAAAAACTCCGTCCTAATGTAAGAATAGATATTTCGGCCGGTGGTGCAGGAAAAGGGATAGCCGATGCTTTATCGAAAATTGTTGATATTGGTATGGTTTCACGTGAAATAAGTCCGGAAGAAATAGCAAAAGGAGCCTGGTTCATTGCTCTTACAAAAGATGCAGTACTTCCAACAATATGTTCAAAAAATCCCTTTCTCAGCCAGCTAAAAGCTAAAGGATTATCTAAACAGAAATTTATTGATATTTTTATTAACAATAAATACAAGACATGGGGAGAAGTAATAGATACAAAATCTAAAGATAAATTAACTGTTTATACCAGGTCTGATGCATGCGGAGCAGCTGAAATGTGGGCAAAGTTTCTTGACGCAAAACAGGAGAACCTCAAAGGAGTTGGTGTTTTTGGAGATCCTGGAATTGCAGATGCCCTTAAAAAAGATAAAAGCGGCATTGGGTTCAATAATGTTAATTATGTATTTGACTGCCGCACAAAGAATAAGTATGAAGGTATGGAAGTCATTCCTGTCGACCTGAATGATAACAAAATTATTGATCCGGATGAAAATTTCTATGGTAACCTTGATGGTATGATCAATGCAATACGTGATGGAAAATACCCTTCGCCCCCGGCACGTGATCTGTATTTTGTATCGGCAGGTAAACCACAAAGCAAAGTAGTGATTGATTTTATTACATGGATTCTTGCCGATGGCCAGAAGTTCGTTACAGAATCCGGTTATGTACAAATGCCTGAGGAAAAAATCAAAATCAGTATGCAGAAATTGAACTAAAATGTTTTGATACTGTTTTCATAGCTTGTATGTTCAGACGTTTTAAAGATAAGGTCAGTACTGCCTGGATGTGGATATGCCTTGCAATTGTCATTATCCTACCCTTTCTTATCGGTGCAGGTTTGATCATCAAGTCGCATACCATAATTGAAAAGCATTCGCTATGGCAATTATTGACAACAAGTGAATGGCAGCCACTTCAGGGAAAATTCGGATTCTTACCATTCATTATCAGTTCTCTATGGGTAACTGTTATTGCAGTATTATTGTCCGGCCCTGTTTGCCTGTTAACTGCAATTTTTCTGACTCAATATGCCAGAAGTACAATACTAAAAATAATGCACCCCATTATTGATATCCTGGCAGGTATTCCATCTGTCATTTTTGGTGTATGGGGGATATTGATTATCGTGCCTTTTATTGCCAGGATTGCCCCTTTCTTTGGCACTGAAGGTTCAGGATACACAATCATTGCTGGTGCTGTTGTTCTTTCGGTAATGATTATACCATTTATCCTGAATATCCTGATTGAAGTATTCAGAAGTATACCTGAGGAACTCACGGAGGCTTCATTGTCACTGGGTGCCACTCGTTGGGAAACAATAAAATACGTGTTGTTAAGAAAAGCTTTTCCCGGTATTATTTCTGCAATCGGGCTGGGTGTATCCCGGGCATTTGGAGAAACCATTGCGGTACTGATGGTTGTCGGCAACGTTATTGCCATTCCCAGGAGTATTTTCGATCCGGGTTACCCTTTGCCCGCACTTATTGCCAATAATTATGGCGAAATGCTTTCAATTCCCATGTACGATTCCGCATTAATGCTGTCTGCCCTTATTTTGTTTGTTGTTGTGCTGATATTTAACTTGTTATCACGTATTGCAATTGCACGGATTGAAAATGGTCATTAATCTGTTATGATGAAATTTAAAAAAACAGAAGAAACCTTCTTCAAATTTTTAATGTTATTTTCAACTTTTATTATTGTTGCTGCACTGATAGTAATAATCATAAGTATTTTGTACAAAGGATTACCGTCTTTATCATGGGAGATGGTATCCCAGACTCCTAAAGGTGGATATTATTTTGGCAAGGAAGGGGGTGTACTCAACGCCATTATCGGATCAATCTATTTGTCAGCGGGTGCAACATTTCTTGCTTTATTAATCGGATTGCCCGTTTCGCTTTTATTGAATATTTACCTGATTAAACAAAAACGAATAGTTAATACTATAAGGTTTTTTCTCGATTTGTTATGGGGCATACCTTCTATAGTATACGGGGCATTCGGGTTTACCATCATGATCTATTTCGGGATGAAATCGTCATTGTTAGCCGGAATAATAACAGTTTCACTGTTCATTATTCCTATTATGGTGAGGGCAATGGACGAAGTTTTGAAGAATGTGCCTATGGGACTTATGGAAGCATCATTCTCCCTGGGGTCAACAAAATCAGAAACCTCATATAAGGTTTTCTTAAAACAATGTTCCACCGGGCTTATTACTGCGATACTTTTATCATTTGGACGGGCTATCGGAGATGCTGCATCAGTACTTTTCACTACCGGGTACACCGATAATATTCCTACATCGCTTAATCAACCTACTGCAACACTGCCTTTATCGATTTTTTTTCAACTGAGTTCACCAATCAGTGAGGTAAAAAGCCGGGCCTATGCTTCTGCTTTAATTCTTACAATCATAATCCTCGTTATAAGCGTAATTACCAGGATTGTTTCCAAAAAATACGATAAGCATAAAATCAAATTCTGAAAATGTACGATACTCCAAAAATAATTATTAATGATTTAAATGTCAACATTGGTAAACAACAAATACTTAGAAACATCAATGTATTGATTCCTGAAAATAAGATTACTATTATTTTAGGTCCATCAGGTTGTGGGAAAACAACATTGCTGAAAACACTTAACAGGCTTACCGATCTGTACGAAGATGTTGAGCTTACAGGGTCTATAATCATTGATAATATCGATATTCTAAATACAAAAGTCGATATTACCAGGATCAGACAAAAGATGGGTTTGCTTTCGCAGCGTCCTTATCCTTTGCCAATGAGCATTTTCGATAATATTGCTTATGGGTTGAGGATAAGTGGAATAAGAAAAAAAAGGATATTGAACGAAAAAGTAGAGCATTATCTCAGGCAGGCAAGCCTTTGGGATGAGGTTCATACCCGTTTGAAAGACCCCGCTTCAAAACTATCTATCGGGCAACAACAAAGGCTATGTCTTGCCCGCGGATTAGCGGTCGATCCGGAAATAATACTTGCCGATGAACCAACCTCTGCACTCGATCCGATTTCAAGCCAGGCTATTGAAGAAAAATTCATTGAATTAAAAAATAATTACACGATTGTATTAGTAACCCATATTCTTCGTCAGGCACGCAGAATTGCCGATCATGTTGTATTCATGTACCTGGGTGATGTTATTGAACAGGGCCCGGCAGAAGAAATTTTTAATAACCCTCAGATGGAACGTACAAAACAATATTTCAAGGGGGCATTTAATTAATATTTTAATTATCTGTCACATAAAGTCTGAAGTTTACAGGATTACAGAAATAATATTATAATCTAAATCAATAATTTATGAAAAATAAACTTTTATCAGGATTCTTTTTCTCACTGTTTTTTGCATTAGTATTTTACCAGGCTGATGCACAATTGACAATCACCGGAGAAATAAGGCCAAGGTTCGAATTCAGGAATGGTTACAAGCGCTTACCGGACTCATCAACCACTCCGGCGTATCTGACTACCCAAAGGACAAGGCTTGGATTTGGCTATAAAATTGAAAAAATCAATGCAAAAATCGCTTTTCAGGACATTCGTACCTGGGGGGATGAAAAACTTAAGGAAGACGTTCCATCAGTGAGTATTTATGAAGCATGGGCTGAGGTAACTGTTTGCGACAGTTTGTGGGTTAAGACAGGCCGGCAGGAATTAGTCTACGACAACGAGCGGATATTAAGTAATAATAACTGGCAACAGCGTGCTGTTACCCATGATGCTTTATTGCTTAAATATCGTAACAAAGGATGGAAAATTGACCTTGCATGCGCGTTCAACCAGTCAGGAGATTCGTTGTTCTGGACCAATTATCCTGATGTCCAGGGGAAGAATGATGTGGAAAATACAATCAAAAACAACTATAAACTATTATCTTTTCTTTTTATCAATAAAAAATTTAATGATTTTAATTTGTCAATGGTTGCACTTACTGACGGATTCCAGAAGCGGAATGACAAAGACATAATGTATAACCGAAATACAGCAGGTGCTACCCTGAAATATAATATAAGCGGGATTGGCCTGACGCTCCGCGGATATTACCAGGGTGGCAAGGATACTGCAGGAACTGAAATTTCAGCATATTATCTGAATCCCGAGATATTCTGGGGTTATAAAAAAGCTATGTTTAACATTGGTATGGAGTACGTTTCAGGAAATGATACAATTGATAAAAGCCAGGATCAGGTAAAATATTTCAGTTTGTTGTATGGAACAGGACACCAGTTTATGGGACATATGGATTACTTTACCGATATACCTAAAGATACGAAAAAGGCCGGATTAATCGATTATTATCTCAAGACTAACTACCGCTTAAATGAAAAGACAACTCTTAAAGCAGATTATCATTATTTCATGCTTACAACTGATATAACCAAGACCGGGGAAAAAACCGACAAGGTACTTGGGCATGAAATAGATATTAACTGCAAATACGACATCACCAAAGATGCGTCAGTATTGTTCGGATATTCTCTGTTACTTGGAACAAAATCAAATGTGCTTGTCAGGAAAGGTGCTATAAAAGAACTACCCAATAATGGCGGAGATGAAGATATGCCTGGTCACTGGGCTTTTGCAATGCTTACAATTAAACCTGTTCTCTTTTCAGGTAAATAATTATAGCTATCTGAAATATCCTGATTTTTTCAGGTTGTTTTTACATTCTTTACCGGCCTGTATAGCTTTTCCCATGCTTGAAGATACATGTTCTCTTTACCTGTCATCATTTTCCTGTTGGAAGGTGTGTTGTCTTCATACCTGGCCAGGTGAAGAATTCCATGTGCAATCACCCTGAGAAGTTCATTGTAAGGTTCAGTAGAAAATAGCTTTGCATTTTCTCTTACACGGTCGGCGCTAATGAATAAATCTCCCGAGATGATATTGTTTTCCGAATAATCGAAAGTAATTATATCGGTGAAAAAATCATGCTGAAGGTATTCCATATTAACCTTTAAAAGATAATTGTCGGAACAGAATATTATACCGATATTTCCTGCAATGTAATGTTCTGTTTCAATGATAAATTTTATCCATTGTTTTACAGCGGTTCTCCCGGGAAATTTAAATGAAATATCTTCGGAACTGAAATAAACTGCCATTATTTATTCAGATAAAAAATAAGTTCGACTTCTCTGCAATGATTGCGAAAAAGTAATTCATCACCTAACTTACAATTTAATTTAATCATTGAGTTTCATTAAATAGTCCTTGTATTTTTTCTTATAATAATCGGTCATTTTAAGGTTAGGGATATTAAGTAACTCGCTGTATTTTGAATTCAATCCTTTATTCTGAAAAATATCAGCAGGGTTCCTGAATATTTCATTTTTTACTTCCCTCGATTCTCTTTTCTTATCTACTTCTCTCTGGCGTTCTGACGTTTCAGCTTCAAGCAGACGCGTAAGTATTGTGTTTTGCCTCTGCAAAGTCTGTGGATTAATATTTTTATTTACCAGGTCGTTTTCATTTTGCTTTATCAGGTTATTTATTTCATTTATCAGACGCTGAGTTTCAGGCATAAGCGACTGAGAACGTGAAAGTTCACCGAGCATTTGCTGAAATATTTCCTGTTGGGCAAGCAACTGTGCAAGCCGTTTATTTATGGCATCCTTATCCTGTTTTGATCCCTGGCCTTGTCCTTTCTTCAACCGGTCTATCATTTCCTGCAGTTGTTGTTTCATGCCTTCCTGCATGCCTTTCATTTGTGATAATGACGGCATCCCCTTCCCCTGTTTTTTCTGGCAGCCTTTCGACCCCTGCATTTGCATTGACATCTGATCCTGCATCTGCTTCAGTGCTTCTGATAACAGTAACGCGAGATTATTTGCTGAAGTCATTACATATTGCTGACTTGTTTTGGCAGGGCCTGTCTGATGATCTTCAAGGTTATCGAGTGATTCCTTAAGTTCTTTTTCTATGGTAAACATCTCTTTTGTCACCATAGAGTTAAGCTCGGGAGTTTTTTTACAAAGCAGAATAAGTGAATCACGAATTATCGAGTAATCATCACTGAGGTCTTTCTGTTTTCCTAAAACTTTACTGTATTTGGGGTCTTTTTGTTCGATTACATCAAGTTGCCTTATAAGGCTTTCCTGATCAAATGAGAAAGTCAGTATGTTCTCTAAAACCTGGCGCAGGTCTTCCATACTTTCCTGCTGTTGTTCCATCATATTACTATTCATCATCGACTCCATCGAATCGGCAAGTTCCTTCATCTTTTTTGAATTTTTCTTCTGGCTGCCCGATGCCTTTTTCATATTGCCGTTCTGCATATTTTCCGAACCTTGTTTGAATTCATTCTTTATATCTTCGGTCTCCTGTTTGAACTCGTTCATCTGCATAGGCTCCTGAAGCTCTTCATTCATCTTCCGTACGTCATCGTATTCCTGTTCCAGCTTTTTAAATTGTTCTTCCTGTTTCTTCTGCTTTTCCTGCAATTCATCACTGTTTGCATTTTTATCCTTTACTTCTTCCGACAATTTCTCCTGTTCTTTTGCAAGTTCTCTCATTTCTTCAATGTTCTTGCTCATCTTTTCCTCAATCTGGTATTGCTTAAGCAATTCAAGGTTACGGTCAAGCTGTTTGGAAAGGTCCTCATATGACATGTCGATCTTTTCCGAAAGATCATTTAATTTTTCTTTATTAAAATTCTCCATTAATTCACTCAATTCATCCATCAGCTTTTTCAGGTCATCATTCATAAGGTTTTTCAGTAATTCTTCGATTTGCTGCTGTTTTTCAAGAATTTGCTTCGATTCTTCTGAGTACGAATTGAGCAAGTCGTTTTTCATTTCATTTTCTTTTGTAAGCTCATTAAGTAATTGTTCGAGCTGATTATGCATCTGGTTAATGTTTTCTAGCTTCCGGGTCTTTTCCCAGGTGGTGAGTTTTTCGTTGATATTTTTTTCCTTAAGGTTATTAATCTCTTTTTTAATATCGCGTGCAAGCTTCATGCTCTCGGCGATCTTCGATTCAACATCCTTTGCCGTTTCTTCTTCTATTTGTTTTAATTCTTCCAGTGAGGGAACCTTGTATTCGTATACTGACGATTTTGATGACTTACTGCCATTAATGGCGTCATTATCCCACACCTCAAAAAAGTACTCAATTTTATCGGAGGCCTTAAGATCAAGGGAAGCAAAATCAAACGCATAATAAAACTCCTGTGAAACAGTATTATTTATTATTGGGATATTAATAACTGTGTCTTTTGAACCATTGATGTTATAAATAAAACATAACCTTTTAAACCCGTAATCATCATTTATTTTACCATTGTAATAAAATATCGTACTGCTTGCCGTGTCTTTTGCCGATATGACGTTTATTTCAGGGTAAAGATCGGGGATTACATTAATTGAATACCTGATAATTGCCTCCTTGCTGAAATACTGATTGGCTGCAGAAATACTATATCTGCAACTTTCGAACAATGCTCTTGAATAAGAAAAACCCTGATCTGTTTTAAGTGTATTGAAGTGAATGCTGTCGTTAAATTTAAAGTCAAGGTCATCGATGTCCTGGGTAATAAAATCCCATCTTACAGAAGAACCGTATGGAACGGTAATATCTCCGACATTTTTTAAAGTACGGTTTGATTCGCCTGTATACGAAGGAACAGAAACCGTAACTATGAAATCCAGAATTACAGGAGATGGCAATACCATAAGATGATATTTTTGCGACTGATAGTTTTCAGCCTCAAAAGAAAAATCAATGGCATTGTTAATATTGCGGAAGATATATGAAAACTCAGGTTTTGATTCACGTGTCATAATAAAATTGTTTCCCCCGAATGATATGAAAACATTTTCCGGCATGTATCTGCCTTCGATCCCCACCTTTACCTTATAATCATCACCTTTTTGAACGAATAATGAGTCGTTCAGAAGCACAAACCTGAACGGAGCCTGGGGTTCGAAATAAGTACCATGCTTTACGATCCGGGTTGTTCCTTCTGTTATTAAAGATGGCGTAAGTACCAGTATAATTATAAATGCGAGCATAATAATACCCAATGCCTTTGCCACTTTGTAATTCCGCCTGACATCTATTGCATTGAAAAATTGTATTGGTTTGATATTCTGTATTTTCTGATCAATACTGGCAAGTACCAGTTCTTTTGAAAAATGAACATCCTGCTCCAGAGTGGCCAGTTCAAGAATATTTAACAGCTTATCCTCAATTATTGTAAAATGTTTAGATATTATTACAGCAGCCTGTTTGCGGGTGATTATTTTTCCAATATGAAAATATCCAAGAACAGGCAATACAATGAACTTTAACAGTACAGCAATTATCAGGCAAATAGCTGTATAAAACATAACTGACCTAATTGATACCGAAAAATGGCCAAAGTATTCAAATGCTGAAACGGAAAGAAAAAAAACAAGGTACACTGACAGAGAAAGTAATATGCCCCTGATAATCTGATTTTTGTAATACTTTCTTATGAAAGTGTCAAGTTTATTTATTAATTCGTTATATTCTGAATTCATATTAAGTCATTATTATTTGGCCAGCCAGAGCTCAGGGTTCTCTTTTCTTGTTTCTTTCCATATTTCAAAATGTACAACGGATTTATTGTTATCACTATTATCTGTAAATACCGTCCCGATATTTTGCTTTGCTTTTACCTTATCTCCTTTTTTTACTAAAACCTCGCGAAGGTTCTGGTATACTGTCAGGTAATTGCCATGTCTTATTATCACAGCCTGGTTTGCTCCCTGAATGGTAATTACCCCTCTTACTTCACCCTCAAAGACAGTGCGTATTTTTGATCCTTCAGTAGTATTGATATCAACACCATTATTTACAACTTTTATGCCCGGTAGAACAGGGTGAGGATGCTCACCAAAACCGGCTATTATCACTCCGCGTTCGGTAGGCCAGGGAAATCTGCCTTTATTGTTCCCGAAATTTGTTGAAATTATCTTATCTTCAGGGGTGAGCGACATTCCTGTTGACGATTTTTTCCCTGAACCGGTGGTCTTATTCGAAGCTGCTACTTTTCGTGTTTCTTCCGCAATAATATTTTCAATTGCTTTCTGAATTTTTTGTGCAATCTGTTGTTTTTCCTTCAGCTCATTTTTCAGATCTTTCTCCTTTTTCTTTAGCTTATCTAAAACAACTTTCTGCTCTTTCTGTTCTGATGCAAGTTTGCCGCGTTCGACTTCTTTCTGGGTGGCAAGTTCTTTCTTCTGGTTGATTTTTTCTTCTAATGCCGTTAGCTGGTTATTAAGATTTTCCTGTTTTTCCTTAATTAATGCTACCTGTTTTTTCCTGAATTCTGAATATTGCTGAAGATATTTTAACCTGCGGTATGCCTGGTTAAAATCTTTTGATGATAATAAAAACATCCAGCGATCGTACGAACTTTTATTCTTATAGGCATAGTAAATCATTCTTGCATATTCTTCCTTCAGCATTTTAAGCTCTTTTTCAAGGCTTGATATCTTTTCCTTTTTGATATCAATTTCAGCACCGGTAAGATTTATGTCACTGTTAATATTATTAATCAGTTCATTACGTGATTTTATCTGCTTTTTTAAAAGGTTTAGCCGGCTTAATGAAGCGTTTTTATTTAATTTATTCTGGTTTAGTAGTTTGGATGTATAATCAAGTTCATCCTGTGCTTTTTTCTTTTTGCTTTCAAGTTCCTCCCTGCTTTGGGAGTAAGTTGAAAATGAAACAGTAAGAAAAGCTAAAATCCAGAAGCAGTGAATATATTTCCTGACAGGCATGACAATCATTTAATAGATTCTTTGATATTCTTTCAGTATCTTAAATGGAAAGTCGAGCCGTTTATTAAGAATGACTTTACTATATTCAACTGAAATTTTTGAAGATTCAAAATCACTGATAAGATCGATGGTAATTTTTCCGGGAAGGTTAGCATCATTCTCAGTCATAAATTCGGAATAGGAGACCTGCATCGTTCTCCCAATAATATTATCGGTTATCAGCAACTTTATTATCTTATTGCCTGCAGGATCGATGCAAATTCTCTGATCATAGGGAGGATTGGAATAATCCAGGCATTGAAGGCCTTTGTCGGCAGAAAGTTTAAATCCCGTGTTTAAATTTATGTCGTCTTCAGGCATACCATAAATAAATAATTCATCAGTAATTAATGCCTGCAGTGAATAGAAATCAAGGCTTATATTGAAAAGCCTTTTAAGGTAATCATAATTACCTAAGTAATATGTATTGTCAACTTTGTTAACAAACCTGACACTATCAGGAGTGAAAATAAACCGCACAATTTCGTAACCAAGTATAGCGGTGACTGATACCCAAATCATACTATCTCTATTAATCCTGATAACCCCGTTAAGCGATTGCGACTGATCTTTATCAGTATATTCTGCAGACAATTTGATCAGGAAAGTATTGTATGCAGGATAATTATCTGTAACAACCTTGTAAAATGATGAAGCGTCATCAATAATAGTAGCAGTCTTTGATTTGGCAGTCTTCTGTACCGGCTTATGAACTTTGCATGAAGAAAAAACAATTAGCAGGACTGAAAAGATGGTTATTATCAGAAATATTCTTTTTGTTGTTGAAATCATAAAATTATTATTCAATCAATTTTCCGGTTTTCACTTTCTCTTTAAGAAACTCCGATCCTTCTCCCAGTTTTGTTGCTTTATTCCATTCGACGATAGCCTTTTCTATTTCACCCGACTTAAATAAAATATCACCATAATGTTCGATGATTAACGGGTTTGATGATCCATTATTTTCAATGGCTTTTTCAAGGTATGTTTTTGCTTTGCTGAGGTTGCCCATCTTGTATAAAACCCAGGCGTATGTGTCGAGATAACTTGAACTTTTTGGCTGGAGAACAGTACATTTTTCTGCCATTTTTTCTGCTTTTGACAGACTGTCGCCACGTAAAGAGAGATAATAAGCATAGTTGTTCAATACACTCACATTATCGGGTTCAATTGTGAGTAATTTATCAAATGAATCATCCGATTCCCTGTATTTCTTAAGTTTATTATATGTTTCACCAAGATTTATGAAAAACTGTAGTTTAAGTTTGTCGTTATCAACAATGAGATCGAGCCCTGCAGTAAGCGTTTTGACAGCCTCTTCGTACTTTTTCAGGAAGTATGCTGCCATACCATTAAACAGGAATACCGTTGGCTGCCCTGGAAAATAATCCATTGCTTCCTTACTTTCGTCGTACAATGCTTTATTATCATTTAATTCTGTCTCGACAAGGAACAATTGTTCCCATACTGCATAGCTCTTTTTTTCCTGACCAAGAATGAAACGCAACTCATCGCGTGCTTCACTTATCTGGTTATTTCGAAGCAGATAATCGGAATAAAGTGCATGAGCCCTGATGTCTTTTGGGTGCGTTTCGAGAAGAATATTCATAAGAACGTACCCTTTTTCGTTAAATTCAGTACTGTTTCCGGTGAAAGCAAATACCGACGACAGGATGTTCACTTTCGTTTCAACACTGACATCCTGGCTTGCAAAGGCTATTTTCAGTTCAGAAAACCATTGATCGTAATTTTTTGTCTGCCGGTAGTAATCGGCCAGCGACAAATGTGCCATCCCATTTTCCTGGTCGAACTCAAGTAATTTTTTGTACATTTCAAGCGCCTTGCTGTATTGTTTCCCTGCCGTATAAAACTCTGCCAGGATACCATAAAACCGGGGCTCATCAGGATATGTCATTACGAGTTTCTCGATCTCTGCAATTGCTTTGTCAGGTTTGCCCATATCCTGGCAAAGCTTCTGCTTTTCTAAAATGAGTTGTTCGCTTATGCCAAATATTTTTTCTATTTTTTCATAGACGTTTATAGCATCAGAATTCTGCCTGTTAACTGTATATAGCTCAGCTAATTCAAAGTACAGGTCAGTATTATCTGGATATTTCTTAATTAGTTGTTTATTAATAATAATGGCTTTATCAGTCTTGTTATTTGTATGGTAAAGACTTCCAAGAAGCATCTGGTACCATATGTTATCAGGATCTAAACCTGCAGCTATTTCAGCATATTTTTCCGCAGCTAAAAAATCGTCCTGAAATGTATGTATGTTGGCAAGCTCATAGTAAGAAGCGTCAGCAGAAGGGTTTAATTCAATGCATCTAAGTAAAAGGGCTTTTGCCTCAGGCAGGTTGTCAAGCATTTTTTGTTTTTCTGCTTCGATGAAGGCATTCTTATATTCAATCATGTTGCGTTCATTGACTTTGCTTTCTTTCTTATCCGTTTTTTTCAGAACCGAACATGAAGAAATAAAGAAAAACCCAGCCAGAAGTATCAACAGAAAAGGATTGAAATACTGTTTACATGCCAGCTTTGATATAATTTTTATTTTCTGCATTAGTAACTTATCAGTAAAATCTTCGCCTTTTAAAAAATACCTGATGTTGTGACAATTTAAAATTCAAAATTCTGTTTTAAAGGTCAGTATCAATTGTGACTATTTGAGATTGAGGTAAAGTCGCCGATATTCACTTCTGATACTTCCCCTTTTATTTCCACATAATTACCTATCATCGAGTTTTCAATATTCAGGTCATCAATTAGAGTGTTCGATTGAATAATTGAGTTCTTAATTAACGAATTATTTATTTTCGTATTATTCCCGACGGAAAGGTATGGCCCTATAACTGAATTTCTGATTTCCACGTTCTCACCAATGAAACAGGGTTCATTAACAATAGAGTTTTCAATAATTGCTGATGCTGAGACCAGTTGCTCTGTCCTGTTGTGTTCAAGTATGCGCTGGTTAGTGTACACCGTTGCATTTTTATTTCCACAGTCGAGCCATTCATTCACCCGGCTAATCTTAAACTGCGTTCCTTTATTTTTCATGTTCTCTAATGCGTCAGTCAGCTGATATTCACCATTAACAAGTACATCGTGATCTACCAGGTACTGGAGTTCATTTTTCAGTTTCTCCCCGTTCTGGAAATAATAAATACCAATAATAGCAAGATCTGAAACAAATACTTTCGGTTTTTCAATGAAATCAGTTACAACATTATTATCGTTCAACTTTATTACACCAAACAAAGCTGGATCTTTCACATGACTTACCCAGATAATGGCATCTGACGAATCATCGAGGATAAAATCGGCCTTGAAAAGTGTATCGGCAAAAGCAACTACTACTTTGCCATTGAGTGATGGAGCAGCGCACAAAACAGCATGAGCTGTACCAAGTGGTTTTTCCTGGGTAAAGAATTTTACTTTTGCACCGGCCTGTTTTGCAACTTCAGACAGTTGCCCTATCACTTCATCCCCGAAATCACCTATCACGAAATTGATCTCATCAATTTTTTCTTTTGAAACACTGGCAATCTCTTCCACCAGGCGTTGCACAATAGGTTTTCCTGCAATGGGGATCAAAGGCTTGGGTATTGTAAGTGTGTGGGGACGCATTCTCTTTCCCATACCTGCCATTGGAATAATTATCTTCATTATATCTATAAATTACGATTGATAAAATTATTTTACTCCTGTATGACCAAATCCACCTGCACCACGCTCCGTTTCATTTAATGTCCCGGAAACCTGCCATTCTACCGTCTCATGTGATGAAACGATCATCTGGCAGATGCGTTCCCCGTCTTCAATAGTCACAGCTTTGTCAGACAGGTTGATGAGTATCACGCCAACTTCGCCCCTGTAATCTGCATCTATTGTGCCTGGAGTGTTCAGAACAGTTATTCCTTTCTTTATGGCTAATCCGCTGCGTGGACGTATTTGGGCTTCATATCCTGCCGGTAATTCGATAAATAAACCTGTTGGTACAAGCATTCGCTCGAGCGGTTTTAATTCAACCGTTGAATCAAGATTAGCACGAAGATCCATCCCCGCTGATGAACCGGTGCTGTAGGAAGGATGTTCATGCTTCGACTTGTTGACTATTCTTACCTTTAACATCTGAATAATTTTGGCTCCAAAAGTAGGTAAAACAATCGATTCGGCAAGTCTGGCGTTGATGGTATTTTGAGCAATGTCTTTGTACAGTCAGATTCAGCCTGGATTGAATTTACCTGCCCCAGAGTGCATAGTAATGAAGATTATTTACTTTTCAGGTATTCCTCCCGTTTCTTAAAATCAATCTGAACCTCGATTTCAAAGGGATCCGGCAAAATAACATTGTAGTTTTTCCAGAATTCCGGGTGATAATCTTTTTTTAGTCTCAATATCTGCACGAATTGGTCAACTTTATCTTTCTTAGGGATATTGATCTTTTTCCCGGGATAAACATTGGTTACTAATAATTCTGAAATATCCTCCGATGTAAGAAAGGGCTTAAAATCTTTATCTTCATATCTTGAAAATTTACGCCAGTGATGAATGTAATAATATTTGGGATACCATTTATCATTAATTCTTGAGAACATCATTACAGAACTGTCATTTGAAGACCAAAAAAGCGAATCGGTGTCAGGATACTTAAAATTATGCGGATATGAAAATCCGTTATATTTACGGACAACTTTAATAAAAGCAAAATCTTTGACCGTGATATATATTTTTGAATTTGAAGAACCTTGTATAGTACAACTGATGGAGTACACAAGTTCGTTATCGAAATAACAAACTGAATCAAGTGAGCAAATATCGTGTTTTGAAATAAACTTATAAATTTTTAATGAATTCAAATGATATAACGAATTTAAATCTGATTCATGAATAATCTTGGGATTTATGATATTGTTTTTACTTAATCTCAGTTCATCAATCCTGAATTCTTTATGAAGCGGCATTCCCGGTATCAGGGCAATTTCTTCTCCGGAATCATTAATAGTGAGTGTGGCTTCCCCCTTTGCAGCAAACAGGCTGTCTTCTTTAACTAATACCCGGTAATATGCACTACAAAGAAATGGTTTGTCAGGTCCATTGTCACTTATTCTGTGTAATGCTTCTTTTATTATTTTCCTGGGATTGTCCCACAATGGTTTGACTGTCACCTCCTTCAATGAGTAGGACTGCCGGTGGAGACATATTTTTTCTATGCTGTTTCCTTTTATGATAAGGTTAAACCTGGCATAACCGATTGATGAAACAAACAGTGTGTCATTCAGGCAATTCAAGGGTACTGAGAAACTGAAGTCTCCTTTGATATTTGATACTGTTCCAATTGCCTTTCCTTTGATTCCTATTGATGCAAACGGAAC
>Ga0247841_10006288_pt1 | contig 18479 bp, 16 predicted proteins | sample LaCruzMarch2015__2_FD_192410 | JGI IMG/M metagenome (GOLD analysis project Ga0247841, IMG submission 192410) | Freshwater microbial communities from meromictic Lake La Cruz, Castile-La Mancha, Spain - LaCruzMarch2015_18m | ecosystem: Environmental > Aquatic > Freshwater > Lake | place: Spain... | reverse complement strand
GCCCTCGCCGAAGTTGTCTTCTTCCTGCATGAGGTCTAAGATTATCTCGCCATCCGCTTTTCCAGCAGCGCACCCGGCCACAAGGTCTTTCATTGGTATGCCAGCATCAGCAAGTGCAACCGAAGCTGCTGTAAGTGCTGCGCACCTGGTCCCGGCATCAGCCTGGAGGACCTCCATAAAGACGTCAATTCCGCTGGTCGGGAAGTAGTTCAAAAAGACTACGCTCTCAAGCGCCTCCCTTATGACCTTGCTTATCTCCATGCTTCTCCTGTCAGGGCCCGGCCTTTTCCGCTCGCCTACAGAGAACGGCGCCATGTTATACCTGCATCTCAGGACCGCAGAAGTGTTCTCCTGCAGGTGCTTTGGGTGCAATTCCCTTGGCCCGTATACTGCCGCTATTACCTTGTTCTTGCCCCATTCTAGGTAGCATGAACCATCAGCCCTGTTCAACACGCCGGCCTCTATCTTTATCGGCCTCAGCTCGTCGACCTTCCTTCCATCAAGCCTCTTCCCCTTCACGATCAGGGGGACTTCGCTCTTTCCGCTCATTTTGATTCTCGTTTGATTATGTATTATATCTGGTTAAGTTTTATTGTATTATACCAAATTATGTTCAGTATCACACCAAAGTATTAAGATCTATCTTTGTATCGATCTCATCCAGTTCAGCATCATCGGCTTCTTTCTGCGAATTGAAGACTGGCTGTATTTTAATGCCCAATCGCTTCGCGCCTTCGTCCATGAACTCTGAGATCCTGTCGGTGAGGCCCTTTGTGTGGGACTCGCGCTCTATTTTCAGTATCGCCTCGACGACTAGCTCCATGCTCGTCTCCTGGCCGTCGAGCCAGATTATGCCGTTTTGGCCGACTACTATTCGGCATCCTGACTTGTCACGGAGTATATTCAGCATCGACTTCTTGCTGCCTATTATCCTTGGTATCTTCTTAGCGTTGACCATGACTATCCTGCCGCCGAAAAGCTTCCTCGGGCCGTCAGCATAGCTGCTCTTTACCTCGTCTACGCGGCTTATCTTTATAGAGACTATATCACCCTCTTTAAACAGGCGCCTTAAGTCAAAAGCATCATCCTCTTCCCTGTCGCGCCTCTTCTCGCGGTTCATATAAGCTGCAGAGGGAGAGTTTATATTGACCAACCAGCCTGTCCGCAGCACATTGTATACCAAGCCGACGACCATGTCGCCCTCCTTTGGCATGTACTTGCCGGAAAGCGGTATGACGGAGACCTCGTTGCCCTTGGCTTCCTTTATGCCGAAGATCGCCGCTTTTATATTGCCGTCATCCTTATAAGTGAAGTCACCCCGCTTAAGGTTGGCACCAAGGTTCTCGCCCGGCACTACTATTTCTCCCCTCAATTCCAGTTCCGCAGCCATTGGCTTTTGTCCGCTTGTTTCCATCTTTGAATCGTGATTTTTTCTCATTTAATTACCGTATGCCCACCCAATTACAAAGTACAATTACATTAATTTTATTAAATAAAATTACATTAAGATATTAAGTAATTACATAAGTATAATGTATGTTTATTCCCATCAACCCTTGAAATCCTTCAGTATCTTTGTTTCGGCAGCGCCGCGCGTGAAGGAATTCAATTCGTTATAGAGCTCGTCCTGCAAGCCTGCGGGTATCTCGATGACAGCTATCAGAGACCCGTCCTTTGCCCACTCCTCTTTCTTCACAGTGAAGTGGTGTAGGTGCATATAAGCCTTAGGGGCAAATTCTGCAGGTATCCTTGCAGCTATGGTCATCTTCTCGAACTTGATCGGTATTATCGGCCGTATGGATTTTATCGCATCCTCTAGCTGGTCCTCAAACCGGCGGTGTATGTCCGGGTGGAAATGCGCCTGCTCGAGGGCGTTCTTTATCCTCTCCGGCGGGTGCGGCCTGCTTGTCTGCGGGTCTATCGCATCGCGGCAGATCGATTGAATGACTTTCTGCAGCCTGCGGTCGCTCATCTCCTTCCGCTGTTCAGTAGTAAGCTGTATCTCGCCCTCTTTGAGGATGATCTCGGCGATCTTCAGCACGTCTTCGGTGCCAAAGGCCTTCTTCAGGGTCTCAGATTTAGCTTTGTCAGCCTTTCCCGAGTCCTTAAAGATCTCATCCGCCTCGAGTATATCAGAAATCGCTACCTTGCCCCCTGACTTGAACTCCTCCGCCCCCTTGGGGTCTACCAGTATCTCAAAATGCTCGCCGGATTTCTCATAGCGGGCTATTACACTTTTTTCAAGAGCCATTCTCAGAATTATTTATTAAATTATTTATTAATATAATAATTAGTATAATAATATTACCAGCTCACTTCTTCTTGGCCGCAGCCGCAATCTCAGACTGCTGCAAGACCGTGAACTTCTTCTCCTTCTCTTCTATCAATGCGATGTTGATGTTGGATATGTTGAACTTACCCGTAGCAACCTGCTTGAGCGCATCCACTGCAAGCTTTATGGCATCTGCCCTTGACAGGTCCTTCTTATAAGCCTTTTCAAAAAAGGTCTCGACGTCCTTCTTGCCCGAGCCTATCGCCGTCGCAAGGTATTGCGTATAAGCGCCGCTGGGGTCCGTCTCGAAGAGCTGCACGCCGTTGTTGGCGTCTATGCCCGCAATGAGAAGAGCGCAGCCGAACGGCCTTATGCCGCCGTATTGGGTGTATATCTGAGAGGTATCTGAAATCTTGCGCGTCAGCTCCGCGACAGAGATCTCCTCGTCATATGCCATGCGGTTCCGCTGGCATTCAAGCCTGCAGTCTTCGACCATCCTCCGGGCGTCCGCAATAAGGCCAGAGGAAGCTGCACCGAGGTGCTCGTCTATCTGGTATATCTTTTCTATTGACTCGGAAACCAACAGTGGGTAGTCAATCGACTTGTCCACGCCAAGCAAAACCCCGTCCTTGTACACTATGCCCACCGCTGTAGTGCCCCTTTTCACAGCCTCGCGGGCGTATTCGACCTGAAAAATCCTGCCGTCAGGGCTAAAGACAGTAATAGCCCTGTCGTATGCCATTTGTCCCCCGGGATACATTTTTTATTACCTCTTTAACGTGATCGGCCTTTAAGAAAGGCCGGCGAAAGGTCGTGTTGCTTCGCAACACAACGTGATACGCCTATAATTATGAATTGAATAGCCACCTAGAAGCAGCGTATAGTTTGAAACAAGGGGTATAAAAAGATAGTTAAAAGCCAGATACACAAAGATAGTTAAAAGCCGGATAAGCTGTCGGGGGCTATTTTCGCTTTCCGGGGGGCTTTCTTGATATTCTCTTGTAGAAATCAAAGTTTCCTTAATAAAATCAAAGTTTCCTCAATATCTTTCTATAGAAGCTTATCATCCTGCCGCCCTCCTGCGCAGTCAGCATGGACTTGCCGGAAACGCGGTTCAAGGTTGAGTGCACCAGCCGCTTCTGGTGGGGCTGCTCGTATATCTTGTCGATTATCTCCCCTGCAAAGCGGTCCAGCTGCTCGCGCTCCTCTTTCCTGAGCGGCTTTCCCCTCACAGTCTTCGTGAGGCGTCTTTTGGAAAGCTCATACAAGATTATGCATACGCTCTGGGCAAGGTTCAATATGGGATATTTGGGATTTGTGGGTATTCTGACTACAAAATCTGTCTTTTCCAAAACCTCATTTGGTAACCCATGGGCTTCGTTGCCAAAAAGGAGCGCGACCCTGCCTCTCAGGTCCATCCCGCCAAGCTGCTCCGGGGTGACAGCTTCCCTCTTAGGGGTCTGGTGACCGCCTTTCTTACCAGTAGTGCCTATGATTATATCACAACCTGATATAGCGGACTCAAGACTGGGGACCGTCTTAGCGGCAGCCAGGACGTCCAAGCCGTGGCTGGCAAGGGCCTCTGCCCTCCTGCCAAGGCTGCATGGGCTGACCAGATAAAGCTCGGTGAACCCGAAGTTCTTCATCACCCGGGCCACAGAACCGACGTTCTCCTCCTCTTGCGGGTGCATCAAAACCACTCGTATGTCCATGTTTAGATGTGAACCTATAATTACACTTTGGGTATTTTATATGTAATGCCTTAATTATACTAGGTATTTGAAACGAGATGAAAAAATACGCCCTTGCCATCCTGCTGCTCGCAGCGCTTGCCTCGGGGGAGGTCAGCCAGGAGCAGGCAGGGATAATGTGCAACCCCTATGCATCAGACGGCGAAACGATACAAGTACTCGGCCCGATGACGTGCGAGGGCGCCTACTGGATATGCGACTTCTCCTACTACGGCAACCAGCAGAACCTTGTCATACCCATTAATAAGATAAGCGGCGCTACACTGGATTACACTGGCGACCTGCTGGAAGACCTTCTCTCTGTGAAATATGCGACAGACTACGGCGACTCTTATATCTTTGGAACGCTGCTCACTTCCGAGAACTTCGCGATACAACTAGGAGGGATGAACAACACCTTGCAGAACTATGTAGGGATACTAAAGACGCTCAAGGACGAAAAGCAGATAACCAAAAAAGTCTACGATGAGTTTGATGGGATGATCACATCTGTGAAGGCTTATGCAACCAGGCTTTCAGGCGAAGTCGAGGAACTCATAAACATGTCTGAGAGGTTTAGCGCATCCCCGGATTGTGTAGAGCTGCTTGATTATATCTGGGAGATGAACGGCAGCTTGTCGACTGCAGAGAACTTCAGCGCGTCGTGGATTGATTTTATAACTAGGTACAATGTCCTCGTTGGCAGTATAGAAGGGGTGTATGTAGCCTCGATAAACCCAAGCGACGCGCAGATAATGCAACGGGACTTAGAGGGCATCGGAACAGCGCTCACCGCGTATATTGAGGGTGAGCAAGAGTTTATCACTAAAGCTACTGCAAACCTGAAGACCAGGTACGACCGAAAGGATACAAAGGGACGGCTTGAGCAGGCGTATACCATTGTGTCGGGCTCTGCCAACCAGGAAGCGATAAACAAATACAACCAGGCTTCGGCTGCATTCAAAGAAGGCAGGTATGATGAAGCGAAAGGCCTCATAGTCGATGCCCTTGCCCTGGCTTCCACAGCTACGCCTACAAACGGCAATAACCCAGTTACAACAAGTGAAAAGGCTGACTATTCTAGGTACTTCATCCTGGCAGGGATACTGGTCGTAATCCTTGTTTTTGTCATGCTGTTAAGGAAGAAAGCAGACGAGCCTGATGACGAGCCTGATGACAAAGAGTCCAGAGAAGACAAATTCGAAAGGAAGAAGTCAAAGGCGGAAAAGAGAGAGGATTGGGTCTGGGTGAACGAAGACAAAAGCGCTATGGAGAAGAAAGCTTCTTTGTGAAAACTCAAGCTTCTTTAACACTCGCCTAAGCGCTGACAACACTAAAGTCTAATGCTACGGATTCAACTCCATCTACATACAGCTGTAAGATATAACTTCCTGGCTCACCTGGGAAGTTTATGCAACAACTTGAGAACCCACCGGAACCCTGCAAGTCTATCCCCGGCCACCCAACAGGGTCGGAGACTTCAGTCCCGTCCTGGCTGAATATTCGCGCGGCGATCTTTGCACTTTGCAGGCTGCTCTCACCTGCGATGCCCATCGATAAGTTCTTATTGAATATGGTAGTGGCAGTGCCCGTTATGCCTGGCCCCATCTGCGCGCCGAGCGGGAATGATTCTAAGTGCACTGAGGTGATAGCTGTTGGCTGCCCGGAACCGCCTGTTGGCTGCCCGGAGCTGCCAGTTTGCTGCCCGCCACTAGGCCCTGCTTGCCCACTAGGAACACCAGTCTGGGTAACTACTGAACCTTTTCCAAAGCCACCGAGTGTATAACCAGCCAAAAAAACGACTGCAAGGGCCAGGGCCATTATGATTGCGAAAAGGATTGTCTGTTTCATTCTGTATTAACTTGTATTAACTTTAGGGTATTAGAAAAGAAAAAGGTTGGTTATTAGAAAAGAAAGGATGGCTTTTTATTTGGCATATCATTAAACCTACACTCCAATTGGAGTGTTATGGGAGTGTTGAATAAGGCGATTACATGAAAACAAAGAAAGTGGCAGGGAAGGTGACCCTGAAGATACCGCGAAGCCTCTATGATAACCTTGGTGAGATAATCGACGGGACCGGGTTTACATCGGTGACTGAGTTTGTAGTCTTTGCCATGAGGACAATAGCATCGGGCGGGGATGTGGCACAAGGTGACGTCGACAAGAAAGCGGCTAAAACCATACGCGAAAGGTTGAAGAGGTTGGGATATTTGGAATGACTGTGTCTAGAACGATTGGTGAATTGGAAGGATGATGGATGCATCGGTATCAAGAGTGACGGATGCATCGGTGTCAGGGGTGACGGATGCACCAGAAGGGCAATATGGCCTGAGCCATCTCGACGACCTCGAGAGCAGGAGCATATTCATAATACGAGAGGCATACAAGCAGTTCAAGAACATAGCGATGCTCTGGTCTATAGGCAAGGACTCGAGCTGCTTGCTGTGGATGGTGCGAAAGGCCTTTTATGGGAAGGTGCCGTTCCCTATAATACATATAGACACCAGCTACAAGTTCCCTGAGATGATAGCATGGCGCGATGAATACTCCAAGAAATGGGGGCTTAAGATGATCATCTCCCAGAACAGGGAGGCACTCGACACTGGCATGTCTAATAAGAACAAACTTGCCTGTTGCACTGCGTTAAAGACTGAAGCGCTCAGGCAGACGCTCGACAAGTACAAGTTCAGGGCCTTGCTGCTCGGCATACGCCGCGATGAGCACGGGGTGAGAGCAAAGGAGCGCGTCTTCTCGCCAAGAAACCTGGATTTCAAGTGGGATTATAAAAACCAGCCGCCTGAGCTCTGGGAGCAATACAAGGCAAAAATGGAGGAAGAGGAGCACATACGCGTCCACCCGATGCTCCACTGGACAGAGCTAGACATCTGGCTGTATATACAACGGGAGAAGATACCGATAATAGACCTCTACTTTTCAAAAGAGGGCAAGCGGTACAGGAGCATAGGCTGCAAGTGCTGCTGCGCCCCTGTGGACTCAAATGCGTTGACGATCGATGAAGTGGTAGAAGAATTAAAGGTAACTAAACAGGGCGAAAGGGCCGGCAGGGCGCAGGATAAGGAAGCTGTGAACGCTATGCAAAAGCTGAGGGCACTGGGGTATATGTGAACGCTATGAGACTTTGACGACTACACAAAATGATTGAGATGATGTTATTGGTTTTCGGCCTGGCACTGTTGTATGAACTCATAGACAGTTCTCTTGGCCAAGGCTATGGGACTCTTGGGACTCCGACCTTCTTGATATTGGGTTTCGGTGCGAAAGCTATTGTGCCGGCAGTGCTTCTTAGCCAGGCGATTGGTGGTGTCGTTGGCACGCTGCGCCACCATCATCACGGCAATGCTGATTTTTCCGACCATAAAACCGAACATTCCCGAAAGGTTTGGCTGATAGCAGGATGTGGTGTTGTTGGGGTAATAATATCAAGCATACTCGGCATAAAGATTTCCAAAGACATCATGTCGCTTTACATAGGCAGCATGGTGCTTATCATCGGTATTTTGGTGCTTAGTGGTATTGTCCTCAAGTACTCCTGGAAAAAGCTGGCTGTAATCGGTGCTGTAAGCGCATTCAACAAAGGCCTAAGCGGGGGTGGCTATGGGCCATTGGTAGCGGGAGGCCAGGCTGTGATTGGGGTGGGGCATAAAGCTGCAGTGGCCATTACCAACTATGCTGAAATAATCATCTGTGTGACCGGCTTCACCACATGGTTCTTGATGGGCGGGACCCTCCAATGGGAGCTGCTAATCCCGATGTGCCTTGGTGCAGCTATAGCGCCAATACTTGGGGCATGGGTAACATTTAAGATGTCACCTAAGAAGTTCAGGCCTGTGCTTGGCGGTGTGCTTGTGATATTAGGTGCCCTGTCCTTGCTGAAAGTCCTGAATCCTTAATCGAGATGGATGTGAGACAAGAGAGAGATGGATGTGAAACAAAAGGGTTGTGGGGCAGACGTGAGACGAAAGGGTTGCGTAGTGGAAGGGAAACAAAAGGGTTGTGAAATGGAAGACCTAAAACTTGTCATAGTCGGGCATGTAGACCACGGGAAGTCGACATTGATAGGACGGCTGCTGTATGACACGGGTTCGCTTCCAGAGGGGAAGATAGAGGAGATAAAGAGCATCTGCGACTCCCTTGGGAAGGGGCTGGAGTTCTGTTATGTGATGGACAGCCTTGAGGAAGAGCGGGACCAGAATATAACGATAGACATCTCGCAGACCTTCTTCAGGACTAAGAAGCGCCAGTATGTGATAATAGACGCGCCCGGCCATGTCGAGTTCGTGAAGAACATGATAACAGGGGCTTCGCAAGCGGAGGCTGCGATACTCATCGTCGACGCGAAGGAAGGTGTGCAGGAGCAGACGAGAAGGCACGCTTATATATTAGGTATGCTCGGCCTTGGGCAGGTTATCGTAGTAATGAACAAGATGGACCTTGTCGGCTATGAAAAAAAGAGATATGATGAGGTCTATTCAGAACTGCTGCCGTTTCTCCGTGGGCAGGGGATAAAGCCACAGCATGTGATACCCATCTCGGCAAGAGAAGGCGACAATGTGGCTAATAAGAGCAAGAATATGCCCTGGTACTCCGGGCCGACAGTACTCGACGCCCTGGATGGCTTCAAGCCAAACCTGCGCATCCTCGACAAGCCTATGAGATTCGCGGTGCAGGATGTTTACAAATATGATAAGAGGATCACTGTGGGCAGGGTAGAAGCCGGCGTTCTAAGGGCGGGCTCCGAAGTAATCGTCCTGCCATCGGGCGAAAGGACAAAAATCGAGAGCATAGAAGAGTTCATGAAAGAGGATGTCCGAGAGGCGATAGCAGGAAAATCCACTGGCGTGGTGACTAAGGATAAACTGTTCATAGACCGTGGAAACATTATATGCTCGCCAGAAAAGCTGCCGAAGGTGACTGACAAATTCAAGGCGCACCTCTTCTGGATGGATAAGGAGCCTCTCAAGAAGGGTGAAAGGATTGTCTTAAAGTGCTCCACTCAAGAGGCCATATGCAAGGTTGACGAGCTGCTAAAGGTCATCAACTCGTCGACCCTTGAAGAGACAAAGGGCGCACAGGAGATAAAGAACAGGGAGGTGGCAGATGTGATGATAAAAACGGATAAGCCAATGGTCGTCGAAAGCTTCAGCGACTCTAATGAGATGGGCCGGTTCGTCTTGGAACGGCTCAATACATGTGCTGGCGGGATAATAACCGGGGTCTAAGCTGTTGAATTGGTCGTATGGCTTAAGCTGTTGAATTGATATTATAATTTAATCTGCTGAACGGGTCATATGATTTAAGCTGCTGAATCTATTTATGATTTAAGCTGCTTATCCGACTAATTCTACTGCGGATAAAACTACTGCGGATAAAACTATTGCGGATAAGATGATAATCGTGCTGGCGATCGACGCCTTAGAATATGACAAGGTCGAGGAGTTCGGCTGCACCAGCCTTAAGCAGGAATCTTTTGGAAAGACGGATATCGCCGAGTTCTCTGAGCCGCGGACCATGGTCCTTTGGTCATCGTTCATGACGGGCAGTAACAAAGAGAAAGAGGTCCTGGCACTTGGGGACAAGATGATGTGGAGCTATCGCATCTCGCAGCCTGAGACCCTCTTTGCAGCGTTCAAGAGCCCATCGGTCATTGACTTGCCGGGATATGACTATGATCTTGCTGTGCATGAGAAGTCAAGAAAACTGCTCAAGGCCTTCTTTGATGAGAGTGACAAGGCAAAAAAGGAGGCGATAAAGGCGGAGTATAACAAGGACGCTTTTGGCCACCACAGATTAGTGAAAGAGAGGTTCTTCAACGCGCTGGGTGAGAAACATGACTTTGTTCTTGGCTACTTCAGCCTTGCGGACGTTGTCGGGCATCTGAACTTCGGCAATGCCGTGATGATGAAGATGATTTACAAGGAATTCGATGAGATCGCAAGAGAGGCGAGGAAAAGGGGCGACAAGGTCCTAATATTATCTGACCACGGGATGCATCAGATCGGCATTTTTGGCGATCATTCAAACCACGGCTTCTGGTCGCTGAACTTTAAGGCAACTCTGAAAAAGCCCAAGATAACTGAGTTTAAGGGGATAATATTGGGCATGAAAAAATAGAGTTTTGTGCACTAGGTTTATCCTTGTTAAGCAATTGGCTTTCCTTCCATGCTTGAATGGTCTAAGGAAAGGTTCTCAAGTATCGTCGGCGCGATATCCAATACTGAATGTTTCTTAGGGGATATAGAGGAGTTTGAAAGGAGTACCCCGGGAACAAATCTCGGGTCGACAAGATGGTCGCCGTCCCAGGGGCCATTGTTATCATAAACCGCCTTGTTGGTGAAGCCGCCGACGGCAGTCTGCCACGCCATTCGGTAGCCTGGCCTGAATCCTAAGACTATATCAGGGGCATCTTGGACACATTTGCCGGAGTATATCTCCTCGCGCAGATAGGCCCTTTCTATTACCTTTGCGCCACTATCACGCAGCTTCTCCAGCTTGGATGAAATCTCTTTTGCAAGGCCCTCGCGGTCTTCTACGACACCCTTAGACTCGCGGCCCTTTGCGTTGATGTAAAGTGAGTTGAACCCCAGGGAATAAGCTTCAGTCTTGCCCCAGTTTACATATTCAAAAAGCCCGCCGTCGCCATGAAACTGGGCCTTGAAAGTTATGTAACCCTCATCAGCTAGCCACGTGTTGATGCTTACAGCACGCTCAAAAGAGGTGAAACCGTGGTCTGAGGATATAATCAAAGAGGTGTCTTGTTTTAGCCTACCGAGGACTTTGCCGATGAACTTGTCTTTTTGCACCCAGTAATCCTCTATTTCTTTAGTCAGGTTAAACTTCTCTGACACGGATACCTTATTACGCCAGAAGACGTGCTGTATCCTGTCAGAAGTGTCAAAGACAAAGGCATATACACCCTTTTTGAACCTGTCGAACTCTCGCCAGAACATGCGCTCACGCTCCTCTTCTATCTGTGCGCACTGCTGAAGGAAGGCCTTCCCGCTTATCCTGCCGTCGCGATAAGGGTCAGTCTCCTCTGGTATGCCCAATGTGTGGTACACACCTATCTCCCTTGCAAGCTCCGCAGAATACTGAGAAGGTTTTGATATCTCCATCAGCGGGGCCTCAGGGTCTATCTGGACCGTAGTGACATACATCCTGAAAGGGTTTATACTAACGAGATGGGCCTTGCATATGCCGCGTATCGTCTGCATAATCCCAACCTTAAAGGCTGCGCGAATCCATCCGCTCCATCCGCCTTCGCATATCTCATATGTCTTACTGTCAGCTTTATTGCCTATTGTAAGCTTCGCTGACTTTCCTTTAATTTCTATCTTCATTGGTATCGTGACGTCAACTATGTCCTGGCCTTTCCTTGCCTTTGGGCCGGATAGGAAAGACTCAGCAACTCTGCCAACTTCGCCAGCAACTCCATTAGTGACTCCGTCGGCGAATGAAACGCTGACAGTGTTCTTTGTCGGCTCCGGGTCTGTAGTGTAAAAGGAATAGCTACTAAGGAAGCCCTTTATATCGGGTACACCAAGACCGGACAGCATGTTTCCTTTTACAGACTCAGGTGGGAATGTGACAGGGAAGCGGATGACCGTCGTCGGGACTCCATTTGATGAGCTAATCCGCCAAAAGGGGTCCGCGCGGACCAATGACTCATGCTTGTTGCCCAATGACTTAGATAATGAAAGCTCGGGCATGTATGTCTTGGAGTCTCGCCTTATGAAGTCAAATATGCCGTGCCTGCCGGGATTGGATCCAGTGGCTATTGAAGTCCATGCAACAGGACTATTTGGGGGATACGAAGTTGAAAGCTCGGAGAACTCAAGCCGGGCGAAGTTCGGCAGCTTCCCCTCTTTGACCAGCATCCCGGTGACCTTGGGGTCCATGCCGTCAAGGCCTATGAAGAGCACTTTGTCCATTTAGAAAATATCCATTCAAAAGAAGTTAGCAGCAAATCTGATAAGAACATGAAAATTAGGTATAACTCAAGTATATATGAATCATATATAACCGAGGCTCTGCAGCTTCTTCATCGCATACTGGTTTGCGCTGAGCCGGCCATGCCGCTCTGCGTTCTTTGACTTTTTCAACTCGATGATTATCGCCTCGACCGTTTTTGCATCCGACTCGACTGGCTGGGTGCATGGAATGCATCCAAGGCTCCTGTACCGCTTGCCGTTTTTTGAAAAGTAGAGCGGGTTCACCTTGATGCCCTTTTGCAGTATGTACTCCCAGACTTCCTCTTCAGTCCAGTGAAGAAGCGGGTGCACCCTGACATGGCTCGTGTCGGAGTATTCTGAAGCATAAATGTCCCAGCCAGAGAACTCCGGGTCCTGCAGGCTTTTCAAGCCGCTGTCCGAGCTGCCTTCCTTGTCCTCCTCGCAGACTTTCCATCGGAAGTCGTTGTCGCGCGGGGAGAAGAAGTGCTCCTTAGACCTCATGCCGTGCTCGTCGCGGCGTATGCCCACGATCAGAGCATCGAAGCCGCCCTTCTTCATCGCTTGCTTAAGGGCATCTGTCCTGAGTGCGGTGCAACACTCCGGCTCGCCGTTGTCAGGGCTTGTCTTCTTCTTTATCGCCTCTTCGTTCCGCGCAACGACTATTTTGAGCCCGAATTCCTTTTTCACTTCGCTCATGAAAGCGCGAGTCTCGGGGAAATCACAGCCAGTGTCGATGTAGATGACCGGGAAGGGGACGGAGTCAAAGGTCTTTTTTATGAGATGAAGCATGAGTATGGAGTCCTTGCCGAACGAACACAATATGGCTGGGTTCTTGAACTGGGCCTTTGCCTCCCTTAGGATGTATACGCTCTTGCCCTCGAGCTGCTTCAGGTCCATTGTAGGATATGAGATATTTTGAAGAAATAATAACAAAGGTTAAAGAGGGATTAGAGGAACTGCTCTATAAACTCCTTTGAGTATCGGTACATCTTGTATATCTCCTGCCGTTCGCCTACCTTCTTCAGGTCACCAGCATAAGCCGGGTCCGCATCCCTAATCCTATCAGGGCTGTAGAAGTCCCAGACTGTTTTGCCGTCCCGGGTTATCTCGAATACGTGGCCCTTTTCAGTTTCTGCCACCAGCATGTTGCCGTTCAGAAGCAACTGCACATTGCCCTGTGAGAGTGTGTAGAAATCTGGGTTTGTGTACTCCCATAGCACCTTGAGGGTTATAGGGTCTATTTCTATGACCCGCGAGGACTCGCGATATCGCCCATTATCCATCACCAGGACCCTGCCATTATCAAGTATCTGCGGCGAGTGCTGCCCCTCTAGGGTCCCCTCAACCTGGTCATATATCGCCCTCCAGAGGATGTCCTGGGTATCCTTGTCTAGTATGAACACCATGCTGCCGTGGCGGAAGCTTAGTATCCAGTTGCCCTTCTGAAAGGCTTCATACTCAGAGCTCAACGTGTTCTGCGGAATGAGGTTGATGTAATTCGCATGATAATAATCATAGTGCCCGCCCCAGATGCTCTGGTTCATGCGGTGCGACTCTGGTATCTCCGCGCCCTCAGGCTGGTCAAGCTCGAGCTCGCGGTGATACTGCTGGAACTCTGCAAGGTGGTCATAGATGGAATAGTTTGATACTAGCTCGCCGGTATCGCCGTCAAATTCTAGGATAGTGTCAAACTCTACATCCCTGCCATTATACATGCGGACTATCTTGCCAAAGGTCAAAACGTTGCCATTGCCCATCAGGGCTATTTGGTGGTGTATGGGGATGTTCTTCTCCCATATCACCTTGTCGTCAAAAGTGTACTTGCCGAACTTTGGGGCTTCATAATACTGCTGCGCATAATAGTTGCCCTCGCTGTCAAGGACCCCTAAGTATATGCTGCGCCACCTCTTGATGACATTGCCCTGCATATCCATCAGCATCCCATTGTATAGGTTATAGCCATCATAGGCCTTGGAAGCGTCATACATATGCGCACCCGAGACTGAAGGGTCAAAGGTCAGATTTGACGGCACTGTCTGGAAGCTGCCAGTCACCTTGACAGGACCTGAGGCTGTAGTTGACGGGCTTTCTGCGGCGCCCGTGACGCCGCCGGAGGCTATCTCCTTGGGCTCGGGCTGAAAGAAGAGCAAGTAGAGGATTATGGCTATTATCACGATGAGTATTACGGTTGCAGCCTTGTTCTTTTTGGCCTTCTCGATTATGACCCTGCGGAAGAGGGTTGCGATGAAACCAAAGGCAGCAAGGAGCATGGCCCAGATTGCAGGGCCAAGACCAGAAGCGATATAACCGCCGGTGCCGGGGTCTATGTAAGCGGAGGCTAAGGGTAAAAGAAGCAACATTAGCATTATGCTAAAAATATAGCGGCTTACCACTTTGAACAAGAAAATTAAGCGGTGGGGAAATAAAAACTACTTCTTAGGCTTCTTGAATTTAAAGAAGTAGATGGCAAACCCAACAATAATCAAGATAATCAATAGTAATATCCATGTCATGTCCTGGCCACCGACAGTCTTTGGTCCTGAGCCCTGAGACCCGCCTTGGGCCGAGCCCGTGCCAGTGCCTTCTGTGCCCCCTGCAACATTACCTGAACCCAATCCGCTGCCAGGCACTGTGCAGGTCTTCGACTCTGATGAGTCTCCGGTGCAGTCCTCGTCGTCGTCGCACAAGCAGTTGCAGTCCCTTGTCTGCGTGCCACCGACACACTCTCCCCAGCTTGAGCAGGACCATGATAAGGAGCATTCCGGGACTATGGGAGTTACACTACAGGACTTTGATTCACTTGAGTCTCCGGTGCAGTCACTGTCATCACATGAGCAGCTGCAGACCCTGGACTGTAAGCCGTTGACGCACTCGCCCCAGCTCGTGCATGACCAAGAGTCTGAGCAGGTCTCAAGCGCAGTACATGGCTGCTCTTCATCGTCATCGCCAGTGCAGTCCGCGTTCCTGTCGCAGGAGCAGAAGCAGTCTCTGGTCTGTTTGTCATTGCGACAGGTTGACCAGGAAGTGCACTCCCATGCGTCGTCGCATGTGCTTTCACGGTGATGGTTGTCGCAAACACAGTCTGCCCTGCAGGTAGTGCACGTTTCACCTATGCCACGGTCACATACCCCATCGCCGCAGAGGGGCTCTTCCTCTTCCTCGCCGGTGCAATAAGCCTCATCAGCGCCCTGCCACTGGAACGGAGGATACCTAAGCCCGTCACACAACGGGTCCCAGATGGTGTCAAAATCCCAGGCATCCATAGGCGCGTTCGACGAATTCAAAAAGTAGGTCTCCTCAGTCTCTGTAGCGCACTCGAGATCGCCGCCGCCATCGTTGCCTACGCAATAAAGGCCGTTATTGGCAGTAGAGTTGAGCCAGTAAGAGTTATATACAGGCGAGTCTGTATGTTTGTGCCCCACCAAGCCGCCAACATTGTTGCCAGTGCCATTAACAACACCTGTGGCATAGGAGTTATCGACCGCCGAGTACATGTAGTTCTCGCCGACGAGGCCGCCGGCATCACAACCTTCTCCGGCACAGGTGACATTGCCGATTGCATAGGAGTTGTTGACTACTGACAGATAGGTCTCGCCGACGAGGCCTCCGCAATAATTGTCACTGCAAGACACGCTGCCAGTCGCATAAGTATTATCGATTGTGGATTCATCTATGTACCCGACAAGGCCGCCGACATTGGCAGTGCCGTTGACCCCGCCAGAAGCATAAGAATTGTCAACGAAGGAGTTTTCGCTGTAGCCTACAAGGCCCCCTACATCAGTAGTCCCATTGACATCCCCTGAGGCATACGAATTGTCGATTGACGAAGAATGGTAATTAAACCCGACCAGGCCGCCGACATGGGTAGTGCCGTTGACGCCGCCCAAAGCATAGGAATTGTCAATTGATGAGTCATAGATATAACCGACGAGGCCGCCGACATTTGCCTCGCCAACTACACTGCCGGCAGCATGGCAGCCGGTTAGGTTCTCAGTATGGGCATAGCCTACGAGGCCGCCAACATTGGCAGTGCCCACCACATCTCCGGTAGCGCTGCATGCGACTATCGTATTTGGCGAGAACTGCTCGGTTCGCCCTATCAATCCGCCGACCCGCTCAACGCCAGTCACATCGCCACTGGCATTCGAAGCCTCGATATGGGCTCGGTTGTTCTTACCTATGAGGCCGCCGACATTGTTGCCGGTTGCGGTCACGTCAACATCCGTGTATGAGTCGTCAACGGTAGCCAAGTAGTAATTGTAACCGACAAGCCCGGCGACATAATCAACGCCCGTCACAATGCCCTCGGCATGTGAATGGTTGATTGTCGAGAAATAGTTATAGCCGATAAGGCCGCCGACGTAAGTGGTGCCGTTCACACGGCCGTCAACACCGACATATGAGATATTTGAAGACTCGGCATTCCCGGCCAGTATGCCGACACTTGAGGCAGCAGATACGTTCGCGCCCGAGATTGAGAAGTTAGTCACATTCGCGCCGTCGAGCTCGCAGAACATGCCAATATTAACTGCATCCGGCCAGGAGAGGATGGTCAGGTTGTATATTGTGTAGCCACCACCGCTAAAGGTGCCCGTGAAAGGGTTGCAGCCGGCGTCTATGCCAATTGGGTCAAAGTCCACCCCAGTGCAGTCAATGTCCCCCGTGAGGTCATAGTCCTCAGCCAGGTTAAGGGTTATGTTCTGCAGCTCTGCACAATTGCTTACTGGGGTCAGGGAGATGGCTGAAGGAAGAAGAAGCAGGACTATAACAAGAACCGATAGAAGGGGTTTGGGGTTGTCCATCTCAGGTATTAACTATATTACAATAGTATTACACAAAGCCGAATAAAAAGCCTAAAGCGTCCTCTGCGCCCCAAGAAGGGTCTCAAAGCTGAGCGACGAGTCGCTCTTTGTCACAGTCCTGCCGGCGACAAGGTCTAAGGGGAAGAACTTCGGCTTGACATTGTTGAACTTTGGGGAGATAGAGAGCAACACCGACGGCAATAGCCGACAGGCTCACAATTATCGCCCTGTTACCCCGTCACGGGCGGTTCCGGGTCACAAAGCTCCCTCCAGCTTGGACAGTGATCCTGTCAAAGGAGACCATGCAGCTGTCGTAGGTGACGTTGCCGCCCGGGCCGATAATGATGTTCAAGCCGGTCACAAAGCAGTTGGAGAAGCTGGCTGAGACATTTATGTATGCGTCTACAGCGTAGTCAACTGTGACGCCGGGGCAATCCATGTCTTCGGGGGGGTTGGTGGACGAACAATTGTTGGACAACTCCTCGTCCTGCCACAAGAGCGGTGGATAGTCGCTGCCGTTGAAGACGTCGTCCCAGATGTTTGTGAAGTCCCATGCGTCCATCGGAGGACTTGCTGTTGCAAAGAAGTAGGTCTCGTCTGTTTCTGCGGTGCAGTCCGCATCGCCCGAATTGTCCAGACCAACGCAGCTTAGCCCGTTGTTGGCTGTAGAGTTGTACCAATAGGAGTTGTCTATTGAGGAACCCGCGTTATTGCGGCCAACGAGGCCGCCGCAGTTACTGACTGCGCACTCGACATCGCCCGTGGCGTAGGAGTTGTTGACTGAGGAGCCAAAATCGTTGTAGCCAACGAGGCCGCCGCCGTTACTGCCTGTGCACTCGACATCGCCCGTGGCGTAGGAGTTGTCGATTGTTGGGCTATAGAGAGACCTCCCGACGAGACCGCCAACCCATTCGGTGCCATTCACGTCGCCCGTGGCGTAGGAGTTGTCGATTAGGGAGGCACCATGCATGTACCCGACCAATCCTCCGATCCTGCTAGACAAACCGGTGCCGGTGACGATGCCGGCGGCGTAGGAGTTGGTAATGGATGAGCCCCCATATGCATACCCCACTAAGCCCCCCACCTCACCGACGCCGGTGACGCTGCCGGACACCGAGCAGTTGATGATGTTAGTTGAAGACGCGCTGCCGACGAGGCCGCCGACATAGTCCTGTGCGGTTATATTAACGTCTGCAAGCCGGACATCAGCTATCTCCGCACCGTTAGCAAAACCGAAGAGGCCGATATAATCGGTGGCTGTGCGATTAATAAAAAGGCCTGAGATCGTGTAGTTTTGGCCGTTGAAGGTTCCTGTAAAATAATTAGTTGGCGGACTAGTGGCGTTTCCAATAGGTAAGAAGCCTAAGCCGAGGTTCCATAGCGTCGCATTGGCAGGGTCGCTCGTATTGGAGCAGTCTATGTCGTTCTCCAGGACATAGTCCTCACCTAGGTTGCCATTCATGTCCTGAAGGTCTAAGCAGTCATACACCGAAGTAAGGGAAAATGCAGACGGGATGAGCATCAAAATGACTAAAGTCGCTAAGAACAGTTTCATTGGCTTCATCTTGGGTTTGCTTGATGTTGAGTATATCCAATAATATTCAAATGTATCTAATAGGATAGATATGTTTAGGGGGGACCTAATAAAAACTTACAGCGTCCTCTGCGCCCCAAGAAGGGTCTCAAAGCTGAGCGACGAGTC
>Ga0247841_10006287_pt1 | contig 18479 bp, 21 predicted proteins | sample LaCruzMarch2015__2_FD_192410 | JGI IMG/M metagenome (GOLD analysis project Ga0247841, IMG submission 192410) | Freshwater microbial communities from meromictic Lake La Cruz, Castile-La Mancha, Spain - LaCruzMarch2015_18m | ecosystem: Environmental > Aquatic > Freshwater > Lake | place: Spain... | reverse complement strand
TATAAATAATTTTAATATTAAATTATTTTTTTGTATAAATTAATTTAATAATTTTTATATATAAATGGCAATTGTACTTTATAATAAACAATAAAGTATAACTACTAAAGGTAAATATTATAATAAAAAAACAAAATATATTTTTTTAACAAATAAACCTAAATTTTTATCAAATTGATTTTTTATATAATTTTTTATTTTTGAAATTTGACTCTATCTATTTTTATTAAATAGATTATTTGATACAGACAGATTTAATATAAATAAAAATTATTTTTTAAAATTTTTTAAAATTTATTTGTGATTTATTATTTTTTAATTTTTTTGAGTAAATTAGCAAATGCTTTTTCACTATCATCATATTTTATTTTTAAGCTTGAATTTTCTACTTGAAGTTTTTCAATTTTTTCAATATATTGAGATTGAGATTTTTTTAAATAGTTATTTTCTTCAACTAATTCATCATTTTTTCTCTTAGTATTTTTAAATTCATGATTCACTGAATCAAATTTTGTATAAATTTCATCTAGTTCGGCTTCATTTTCATTAATAATTTTATCAATTAAAAATCTATAATTTGCTTCAATACTTAAATCAATAGCATCTTTACCCTCTGTTTGTTTCAACTTTGGATTTGCACCAACAGATAATAAATATTCAATTATTTTATCATTACCTCTGATCCTTACCGCATGATGAAGAGCAGTATAATTATTTGTAGTATCAATGATATTGTTTGAATTGAATGAATCAACTAATCTTCTTACTTCTTGAAGATTTGATGTTAGGACTGCAAACAGAATATCATTATCAACATTATTTCTGACTCCAGATTGTGAAGTTCTTGTATTAGAACCAATTCTTGAAGTAGCATTTTGTGTTTGATTAGTGGAACCTAACACATTAGAAAATCCAGTAAAGGTAGTTGTTTGGGTTCTTGATGTATTATTATTTCTAAACATATTTAGTATAAGATATTGATATGTTGAGCTATTATGTTTATAAATCAATTTTTTTAACATCATTGTTATTACAAAAAAAATTGATTTATAAACATAATACTCTACCCGTTATCTAATATAAATACTGTAATTATATAATGTCTAATCTTAATGATATTTCTATTGATAAAATTGAAACTGATATAATGTCAGTTTTATATGCTAATATGGATATTGTATTTACACAATATTCATTATTTGATAAAGTTGTTGAAAATAAATATGATTTTAAGAACACAAACTCAATTCACCATAATTTTAAATCTAAATTTTTACTTGTTATAAGAAACATTATATCAAAATATCCGGATATAAAAATTACAAAAGATAATATGCTATATAATATAGTATGTACAAGTGATTCAGATGTAAAATTTAATGAATTGACTAAAATATTCAATAATGAAGAAAATAGAACTTCAAATATTAAATTGGATGAAAATGATATTTCAGAAATGTATGATTATATTTATGATAACAATTTAGATGAATATATAAATTGGGATGATCCTTTTGATGGTAATTCTGTTTTTCATGAATTAGTTCTTTCAAATAACATCAAACAAATTGATAGATTGGTTAAAGAAAATGTATTTGATTACACAATCCTTAATAACCATAACCAAACACCAATAGAACTAATAAAATCTCATCAAGCTTCTAGAATTATGACAATGGGATTAATTAAAAATTTAAATTTAATTAAAGAAAAATTAAATCAAGAAAAAGAAAATGTTAATACATTGATAAATAATTTCAATGATAAAATAAATTATTACGAATCTAATGAATATAAAAATAAAATTATTAATAATATAAGTTTATATGATGTAATATATATTAAAACAAATAAATATCATTTTCATGTTAAAATATATTTACTCTCACTTATGATGTTTTATATTGTCATGAGATTTTTTAAATTTTATAAAATATTTTGTTAATTATTCACTTTTTTATTTATTCATTTTATTATTTTTATATATTCAATTTTAACTTGTTTTACAATCTCAAAACCATTTAAGGTAATTAAACTCAAATCTAAATTCAATTCCAAATTAAAATTTCTTATTTTATTCAAATGATTTGATACCTTTTCTTCCATACAATTCATTCTAGATGAACCAAAATATGTAGTTGAATTGTATAACTTACATAATCCAATCAATCTAACTAATTTTTATGTAGTGGAAACGTAATTATAATCCCAACGCTCACATGCTTCAGTAGGAATTTTATTTTTAATACAATCAATACCACTGCATTCACATTCACATTTATATTTGGTTTAAATAAACTATTTTACGAATTTTATACAAATATCTTACATTAGTAAACAACCTAATTTAGGCATCAAAACAACTTATAATTATGAACCATCAAAAGTCATATCTACGCCAATAAATTTATGTTCTATATCTATTTTATTTATTACATATATTAATTTTTAATATTATTAGTTAATATGTAAATAAACCATTTTTTATAATAACCATTTTATCATATTGTAAAGTCAAAGTCAATAATATTATGAATAATTTTTTTAAAATGTAGGTTATTTTTTTTATCAATATATTCAAATAAAATATTATTAATAGAAGAATTATCAAGTTTATATTTTTTTATATCATTCAATTGTGATTTGTTTATTTCTTCAATTTGATTAAAATTAATAATATTATCAACAATTTTTTTTCAATACTACAATTTGTTTTTTTTGTGATATTATTTATTATTTTTATAAATGATATATTTGATAATTTTCCCATTAAAAATGATTTTGTAAAACAAACATATTTAGATATTGAATTTTTTAAAAAACATAATCATTTAACACATATTCAAGATTTTTTATTATATTCAAATCATCAATAATTCTTGAGATTAAAAAAAAATTATTTGTGTATGAGTTTATTTGAATAGTATGACAATTTGGATATAATAATTCAAAATTTTGTTCAATATATTTTATATATTCTGTTATTGCAGAATCAGATGTAATTATTTTTTTAACATTAAATTTTGTTCCGCCTTTGCAAATTGTTTGAAAAAAAATATTTGAATATTCATTTGATGAATTAATGATTATTAATTCATCAGGATCAACCAATTTATAATTTTCTATATTGTTTATATTCAATATAAATATATCAACATTGTCAACATTATAAAATAATCTTCTTTTTTTGGGAGGATTTAAATTTATTTTATCAATTTCATTCATACTACTAATTATTATAAAATAAAAAATTTTATACTTTATTAAATAAAATTAAATTTAATAATATTTTGAAATAAATTTTTTTAACGTTATGTATTTGTTTTTATATTCATTATATTTTTTTTCATAATCTATTTCTTTCATCTTATTATAATTTATTATATATCCTCCTTTTTGAGCCAATTCTTTCTTCACATTTTCTAATTCTTTTTCAATTACACTTTGTGATACTAATTCATCAGAATCTGTATCAATAATTACATTGTTTTCTAATTTAACAGATACATCGGGATTTGTAGGTTGAGTTAATTTATCTGGATGTTCTGGAGGTGAATATATTGTGTATAATTTTAATGATTTACTATTTGATGTATTTAATATTTGATGAGATGTATTGGCTGGAACAATAAATGCTGTACCATCTTTTAACTTATATGTTGAATTTCCAACAATTGCCTCCCCTTCTCCTTGTTCAATTCTTATAAATTGGTCATGATATTCATGAGTTTCCATTTTTATTCCATCACCAACAGGTATTGACATCAAAACAAATTGTTGATTCATTCCTGTATATAAAACTCTTCTATAATCATTATTTGTTTTTGTTAATTCTTCTATATTTTCTGAATAAAATGGTTCTATATTTGGATTTCCACCTGTTTGAACCAATGTCATTTGTTCTAATATATATAAATTTGTATTTGTTAACAAGTCTGCTATTTTAATATTTGTTTCTATTTCCATATTTTGTTCTGAACTTAATTTAACATATGATTCTAATTTATCCAAATTATTTAATTTAAAATAATCAATTGCTTTATAACTAAAATTTCCTTTTTCTAAACATACAGATAATTGACCCAAGTTATAGGCTACTTGTAATAATTTTATTAAATTTAATTCGCTGTTTTTTGGTACTCTAATTAATTGTAAGAAAAAATGATTTTGTTCCCATACATTATGTTCTAATGATTTAGTTTTCTCATCACCTTCTTCACTATATATTTTTAATCTATCTTCTTCTTCACCATGAACAAATTCATAAATTTCTTCTATATTTGATGATTGTTTGGTAGTACTTAATTTAACTTCTATTGTCCATTTATTTCCTATGATTTTATTTAATTCTTCTAATCCATCTTTTTGTTCAGGTCTGGAAAGAAATAATTTTACACGATTCCAATATTCTAATCCATCTAATCCATTTGTTCTTACATATCTTCCATATACTTTTATATTTTCAAACAATAATCCTAACATTTTTTATATAATTATCTTATACAAAATATTTTTTTTATATACAAATTTAATTTAGTTTTCAAATAAAAATTTGATTTTTTTATACTTTGTATCATTAAAAAATCATACTATAAAATATGAACCAAATATATTTATTACATAAAAAATAAGATATAATTTTAAAATTGGTTCAACTTGTAATTTTTCAAATCGTATTGGATATTATATTACTTGTTGTGATTATTTTGATTCATCCACTCATTATATTGAATTGTATGACATCACTGAATCTAAATATAACTGTTATCAATTGGACTGGGTGATTCAACAATTGAGTACAAAATATTCATATCCTTTCACCAAATGTTTTTGTACTGGTGGAAAAGAATTTTATAAAGTTGATGATTTGAATAAATTAGCTGTATTTTTTAATTACCTAAATATAAAATACATCAGAAAAGAAATTAATATTGATGAATTCAAAAAACAAAATAATATTACACCCCTCGATTATGCTAATGCAGAAATTGTTGATTCCACTAATTTTAATTCACATTCTCTGTGTGTTGATGAATTAAATCTTATTATCAGAAATCTTAATCTTAACACTAAATTTGAATTAAAAAAATTTCAAGCTGATATTAGACAAATTTATAATTCGTTTCGAACAAGATTAACACATTTAGTTATTTCACCTACTGGAACAGGGAAAACAATCATTTTTACTTTGTTGGCATGTGATAATATTATTAAATATAAAAAAGACATTATGGCGGTAACTAAAAAAAAAGAAATTCTCAAACAATTACCTTTAAGAATTGAAAATTACATTAAATTACAGGTAAATCATTGCCAAAAGATGAAATGATTGAAGGTAAGTATCCAGTTATAGGAGGAGGTGAAAAATATGGTGGATATCATAATGATTATAATTATGATGATAAATTTATATTTATTTCAAGAGTGGGAACAGCCGGACATATTTCAAAATATAATGGTAAATGTTATATAACTGATTTAGTAGGTGCTTTTAATGTAAAAAATAAATATAATTATGATTACATTTATTATTATTTAAAATCAAAACAAGAAGAAATACAAAACAAATTTGTAAATAAAGATGCGGCTCCATCTATAAATTTAACTGAATTTCTTGAAAAATATAAATTACAAATTCCATATATTGAAGACCAAGAAGCCATTATTAAAGAAATGGAATATTTTGACAATTTAAAAGAAATGTATCAAATACACATTACAAATACAGAAAAACAAATAAAAGAACGCTTTGAGTATCATTTGTCCAAATGTAAAAATGCTGTTCTAAAAGACACCAATGAAAGTAAAGATGATAATGTGGATAGTGAAACAGAAGATGAAAAAAATGAAGAAATCATTATAATAACAAAATCAGGTAAATTATTAAAATCTAAAAAAAATGTTGAATCAGATAATGAAGAAGAAGAAAAACCAACAAAGACTAAATCAACAAAATCATCCAGATCCAAAATTGATGAAGAATCAGAAACTGATATAGACGATGAATGTGAAAAACCAATTAAAAAATCAAGTAAAAAAATAAATAAAAGTACAAAAAAGCATTAAATAATTATCTTAAAAAGTTATTTGTATGTAAAAAACTAATTTTTATATAAAATCAGCATTATTATTTATGCTAAATAAAAATTGAAATAAATAATGATTGAAACTGTGGGTTCCAGAATTAGTTATACATATGGAAAAAACCAAATCCAAAAACAAAACTCAACTAAATCAAAAACCAAAGAATTAAATAAACCTAAATCAATAAAAAATAGTAAAAAGTTATTATCATCAGTAATTAATTATAATAAATTAAAATTATACTATATAAAAACTGATTATAAATCAAATAATGTCTTAATAAATCATTTTTTTAAAGTAATATTAAATCAAATTGTTATTTATAAAATTAAATATAATTAAATTTTTGTATATTTTTTTTTTTGATTATCTTTATACTGATTTAAATTTTACGCTTAAAAGTATTATCCCAGAAATATTTACTACATTGATATTTGACATAATTAACCCAACTTAATTTATCTTATCTAAATCTAAATCTAAAAATTTATTTGAACAAAATTGTTTTTTTATAAGTACTCACTTTGTGTATTTGTTGACATATTAAAATTTTGTTCCATAAATTCATTAATTAATTGATTAAATTCATCCAAATTATTTGTTTGATTATTAATTTTATATTCAAAATTTTCTCTTATCCAAGATGTTTCTGATTCATGTAATAATTTTGAATTCTCACTATCCAAACCAGATTTAAATTCATTGAACCAAGTGGGTAAATTTCTTTTAATATGAATTAATTTAAATCCTAAATCTTTTAACATCTTAATTTCATTTGGAAATCTACAATCACTAACCACAATATTTGAATTTGGATTTAAATGTATTTGAGATATTATTTTTTTCTCAACACAATTAACCCATATATCTGAATTAAATTTTTTTCTAAATAACTCTGTTCCAATCAGTTGTAAAGTTTTACGCGGAGTTAATTCAGGAATTCCCAATTTTTCTGACCACCAAAGATCAACAGTTTCTCTAAATTCTCTTGATTCTTGAGTATCACCTTCTAACATTGCTCTATCCCATCCAAATAATGTTGAAAGAATGTCTTTCGTTGCTGAAGCAAAACTAAATTTAACAAAATCATAATTTGATACCAAATAATTTGAATATGTATCTTTTCCCGAACCTTGAAATCCACATACACATAATAATACCATTCTTGTAAATATATCAATTGATTATTTGCTTGTTATTTAATTCTTCTTATTAAAATCTAATTTCAATTTTTTTTTAAAAAATATTTTTTATTATTATAATTAGATTATGGTTCTACACATAGGACATGTTTGATGCCCAGTCATCAACCAATTTGAAATGCAATTTGTATGAAAGCAATGATTACAAAGTGAAGCACATATATTGTCTTCATCTCCAAACGAATAAGATTCCAAACAAAAAGCACAACAATCTTTATTTTTTACTATGTCTCTTAATCTGTCTAATTCAATTGATATCAAACGTGTTAAACTTAAATCTGCAACTTTATCAACAACTTCATCAAAATTTAATCTTATAGCAATATTATGAAAATCTACTTCATCCTCAAATAAATTTTCATGTATATTTGAATTTATTTGATTTACGATATTATCACTTGAGTTATGATAATTGCTGAAATCCAATCTGTAAAAATAATCATGATAAGAACTATGTGTTTGTGTTGTCATTTGTTCTTATTTTCACACTTGAATATGGAAGTGGTATTTAATAATATTTAATGGGTCAATAAAAAAAATTTCAATTTTTTTTAATTACAATTCAAAATATGTTAATGTTAAATCTAAATTTTTACCACAATCAATATATAATTTTAAAATCTTTTCAAAATATATACACTCCTTGTGTTTAATTTTATTATATAATTGTTTAATTTGTTCAAATGGTATTAAATGTGAACCTTTATATAATACAATATAATCATCATTGATTGATGTTCGTTTCCATTCAAAACCATTAATTTTATCAAAACCACCACCTAAAATTAAATATTCAGGCATTGGAACATCAATCACATTCCCATAATTGTTATTATCAACATATTCATAAGAATTTGTTAATAATTTGGTTTCCAGATTAACAACAATATCAACATTTTTTTGGCTTTCAATATCAAAATGTTTTTCAACAATATAATTATTAGTTTCACCTATAATATTAGTACAATAAGTAGATATTGTTCCATATAATTTAGAGTAAATACTTGATACATTCATCTTAATATATGTTGCTCTGAAGATATGAAGTAAAAAATGTTTATTGATTTAAAATTTCAACTTTTTATCAATGTATGTGAAAAATTTGATTTTTATAATATATAGAATTAAACCTAAAATCACTAAAAAATTAATAATGGGTAATAAACAATCTTTTGAGCCGTTAAAAACTGACAACTTGATTGATCCAGAAAATAACATTTGTGTTGGAATTGTGATTAATAAACAATCTTTTGAGACGTTAAAAACGGACAGATTGATAGATGCAGAAAATAACATTTGTATTGGAATTGTGAGTAAAAAACAATCTAATCCATATTCTTCTCAAGCAATTAGAATTGGATTATATGGCAAACTTAAAAGACTAGAAAAATTCATTGAACTTGATAATAATTTAATTTTTGAATATGAGGATAATACTACAATGACATTGTCTAAAAAAAATAATGATATTATAATAAATGTTAAAGAACCTGAAACATCAACAAATATTATAAAACCGATGGACTTAATTATTAGGGAAGTATTTAAGGAAATTGGATGGAAAACTATGTCTGATGAATATGATAAAATTCCAAATTTTATTATTCCAAAATTTTCAGATATTAAAACAGACATTGATAAACAAAATTGGTTAACTATTATAAAATCTGAAATTATGGAGAGATAAAAAATTTTTTTTATAATTTATAAATGTTTTATATATAAATCAATAAATAATATTTAATTGTTAAAATTTATTATTGGACCATTTATGATTAAACTATATATATTACACCCATTACAAAAAATAAGATACTTAAGTTCCAATTTTTCTTATTGTAAATGTAATTGCACCATTATTTAATCTTGATTTTTTAGTTGATTTGATTATTTTAATTTTGATGAGTTAGAGCCTTTTATTAAATCATAATCCCTTCTATATTTTAAGGAATAAGATAGTTTAATATATATATATGCACCTAAAAATTAACACATCTATTATTAACAAATCTTCATTTACTTTGAACGAAACTAATAAAAAGTTCACAATATATAGAATTATATAGTTTACTTGAAATGTCAAGGCATAAAATTTATAAACGTTCTGTTGATGATAGTATAAAAATTGTTTACACTAAATTATTTGATACTTATTATATTCATTGTTAATATTACACCCATTTACAAAAAAGTGGGACACTATTTATTTGTAAATTAAAGTGTAATTGCACTCATTTTGAGCTTGGTTGATACTTGACACCCCGTTTGTTAGTGTCATTTTTGATGGAGGTTATCACCTTTTGTTTTAATTCGCCTTTTTCTAAATCATAATCTCTTCTGTATTTTAAAGGTCTCTCTTTTTTATTAAAATAATGATTTACGATTTTTATCATATTATTCACCGCGTTTTCATCACGGTTAATACATCCAATTTGTTTGTTTTCCATTTTATATGTTAAAACTGAATGTAACTTACTTGACTTTCCTTTTAAATCCGGTAAATATAAGTTTTCACAAACCTCTTCGGTTTTATAGTTTAATTTAGAAGTACGAAATTCATCTAAATTATATAATTTCATTTGTTTTCCTAATAATCTTTTTAATCTGTTGTTAGGTGTTGATATATTACCTTTGTGACAATTAGTTTTAAATCCAAAATCACCATAAAATATTATTGCATCTTTTCCAAATGTCCTTTTAATTTCTCTAATCATTTTAGTTTCAGTATGCTTTCTATTTAAATATCCATACCATTTATATTTTCTAAATATTTCTCTATTATATTTTTCAAATAAAATAGAATTAATTTTATTTTTATTTTTAACAAATTCTTTAAATTTTTCAAGATTACAGGTTTTTGAGTTATAATTTGTTAATTCATTTTCAACTTTAGATATATCATTTTTATTTTTATAATTTTGAATAAGCTTTTGGTATTTTAATCTTTTAGTTAATTTAGCGTGTTTTCTATTTGTATATCTATATTTTTTACCATTTTTATTCTTCATATGCATTAAACAAGATTTTCCAGGATCGCAAGTTAACCAATTATTCTTTTTAACTTCTTCTAATTGTTTGTCAGTTAAATCTTCTAAATATAAAAAGTCGGTTCCATTTAATATTGTGGCTTCTCTTATTTCTTCTTTCCTTTTATCTAATATTTTCTTTTGTTCTTCTTTTGATAATTTTTTAAATACTTCTTTTTCTTTATCCTTTTGTTCCTTTAATTTTAATTTATAAGCTTGTTCTTGTTTCTTCTTATCTTCTTCTAATTTTTTTTAAATTCTTTTATTTGTTCTTCTGTCATATCTTTTGTTAATTCTTTATTTTCTCTTCTTTTATTTTTCATATTTTGTTTTCTTTGTTTTTCACCTTTAACTTTATCATTTAATAACATTTGAATTGAGACTGAATAACCATCTGTATATATTTTATAATCAAATATATAATTTGACTGCTTAAATATATCATTTTTAATGTCAAATAACATAGTCCATATAGGTTCTTTATATGCTTCAATATCATCTAAATATTTTGCTTTATCTTTTTTAATAAATAGTTCTATAAGTGTCTTGGTGTCAAAAGGTGTAAATTTTTGTGTTATATCAGTTCTTAATGGAAAGAATTGAAATGATTTTGTTTCTAATTTTTCAATTTGTTCACACATATAAATCATTGACTTCAAATATCTTCGAGGATTATTTTGAATATCATATTCATAAGAGTTAACAAAATCTTTATAAAATATGTTGTCTTTATATTGGTTAATCCATTTGTGATATTTTTCATTTGATTTCAATGTATTATTAATTAAATCTTGTTTAATTTCATATACATCTTTATTTAATTCTTTTCTTAATTGTGTTTTAGTGCATTCTTTTGCTTTTTCAATTAAATCATTATTAATCTTTTTAAATGAAGAATTAACAAACCTGTTAATATATTTAAAAAAATGTAATTTAACATTATTTTCAATATTGGTTAACATATCAGTAGCCATAGAATTAATAATTTGTGATAAATATGAAGCATTGACTTTATTATCATAATTTAAATTTTTATATTGTTCTTCATAAAATTTATTAAATTCATCTAACAATTTTAAATTTTCATCAGTAGGTTTATTACCTCTATTATCTTTAATAGATAATGTATACATAACCATTTTAATAAGTTCTTCAGTTATAATTGGTATAGCTAATTTATTATGATATTTATTTAAAATCAATAATCTTAAAAATTGATAAGTATGAATAACAATTTGATTAGTTCTAAAACAAGTATCATTTAAAATATTTTTAATATCATCTTTTTTAATTGATTTTCAGGTTTATCGTCAATAATAATTTTATCCAAAATATATTTAACAGTAATAAATTTGTCAGGCGGTTTTTTAGGAATACTCATATATATTATATATATAAAAATAAATTAAAAATTTATTTTAATTTAGTTAAAAAATAAATTTATTTTTTAATTAAATAAAGTAAAAAAATTAATCTATATTAAAATAAAATTTAAGTTAAAAATAAATTTAAATTATAAAATATATTATAATAAATGGAAAATAATAATGATAACAAAGATGTAAAATATAAATATATATGTGAAAAATGTGATTATAAATGTAAATTTGAGTGTGAATGGAAAAAACATTGTGAAACAACTTTACATAAAACAGGTTTTAGGAAAAAAAAAGATAATTATAAGGAATCTGGAAAATGTAAAGAATGTGACTATACAACAAATAGTACATTCTTAATGAAAAAACATAGATTAAATGAACACGCAACAAAAGAAGAAAGAGAAAAAGAATTTAAATTTTATTGTTCATATTGTGATGTTGGAGCTTTTTCAAAAGAGACAATTGAAACTCACTATAACACGAATAAACATAAAAAATTTTTACAAAGATTAAAAATATAATTTTTTATAATTTATACTATAAAAAATATTAATTAAATGTCCCATTTTTTTGTAAATGGGTGTAATATCTAAAACACATAAATAGCAAAACTTAATTTATTCATAATATAATTAAACTTGAGTAGGATAAGTTGACGAACAAAAAGTTCCAAACCAATTACAACCATATTTATTACAATCAGTGATATTTTTTAATTCCGGACATTGAATTGTTGGTGTAGGAGCAAAAGCAACCGATAAATCTGATTTATATTTCTGTTGTGAATTTATTTGAGATATTATTTGATTATAATTAGATTGTGTGGTTGGGAATTGTGGAACATAAGGATATTCCTTAAATTGTGTAAAATTATCTTTGATAAAAATAATGTTTTTGGATAAATAAATTATAATTAAAATTAAAAGTAAAATTATTACAAACATATAAAGTATATTGATAAATTTATATTTTATAAAAAAATAATTATTATACATAAAATTTTTTCCCATTAATTTTTCGTAAACAATTACTTATATATAGAAGAATATTATGTTTTTCAATCAATAAATAATTTTTGAATCAATTTATATACCCATAATAAAATATTATATAAAACAAATATAGATAAACATTATCCATAATTGAATATAAATTATATGATAATAGTATTTTTATTTTTTTTTAAAAAAAAAAATTCCCAATCTCTAAATCTTAATATGAACAAATTAGTAGTAAATAATTTTTTTTCAACATTTTGTAAAAAAAATAAAAATAAACAACAACATTTATTGAAATCATCATTTACAAATATTGAATCAAATAATAAAAAATTTGAGCAACAAATTATTTTCATTAAATCTAATATAACATATGATTTAACCAATGAATTAAATATTACAAGTATAACAAATAATTTCATTATAAAAACAAAGTTATTAGATAAAAAAATATTGCACATTACACCTGGTGGATTATATGGATTTTATGATACTGGTATTTGTAGAATTATTAAAGACAATTATTCATTAGGTGATTATGTTTTTAATGGTGCTTCTGCAGGTTCTTGGAATTCTTTACTTATGGTATATAAATATGATTACAATAAATTACTCAACTTAATATTTGATAAATTGGGTGAAAATAAAATTAAATTTATAAAAACAACTCAACAAAAATTGAAGGATATTATTTTATCAAATACTAATACTGAAGATTATGAATTAGATAAATTGTTTATAACTGTGTGTGTTTGGTCCAATAATAAAATTAACAATTATGTTTATACTGATTTTGAAACTTTAGAATGTGCTATAAATTGTTGTATTGCTAGTTCGAATATTCCAGTTTTAACTGGTGATGTAATACATAAATATAGAGGTAAAATATCATATGATGGTGGTTTTTTATCTCCATCACATATTTTAATAAAAAAACCAGAATTTATAATAACTAATAGTTTATTTGGAAAAAAAAGATTTTTTACTTCACTTTTTGATTCAAAAAATAATATTTCACATTTATATGAAGAAGGATTAACTGATGGTTTGAATAATTTATCTTATTTAGATGATATATTTAAAAAATAATTATTCAAATGATATTATTGAATTAGTCAATAAACATATATTGTTGAATTAGTTAATAAATATAATATTCAATTTTTAGAAAAAGGTACTGATTTTTCTAATTTAAAATATTTATTTGAACATTGAATAACAATATTCATTAAAAAAATTGAAAATTAAATAATAAGGAGGCTAGAATAGACATATATTTATATATATTATAATAATAGAAATCCAATAATTAAAAATGGAATATATTAACACTAAAAATCAAACAGAAACTTATAATTATTCTGCAAATGTATCTAATGTAATGAGTATTCTAGTCAATAGTATTTATACTGATAAAGATATTTTTATCAGAGAATTAATTTCTAATGCTTCTGATGCTATTAATAAAGTGTGTTTATTTGACAACAAATTTAGTGTTGGTAATGAAATTAAAATCAGTTATAACAAAGAATTATCCAAATTGATTATTCAAGATACTGGATGTGGAATTACTAGAAAAGATTTAGTTGAAAAAATTGGTTCAATTGGAACGTCTGGAACAAAACAATTTATGGAAACATTCACACAATCTAAAGATAAATTAATTGGACAATTTGGTGTAGGTTTTTATTCTGTTTATTTGGTTTCTGATTCAATTCGAATTATCACTAAACCTGTTGAAGAACCTGGAAAAACTTGGGAATGGTTTTCTAATACAGAATCTTCTTTTTCAATTAAAGAATTTGATGAACATTTAGAATTAGATAAAGATTTTACCAGAGGAACTATAATTATATTGGATATTAGACCAGATTCACAAAAATATTTAGAACAAGATAAATTGATGGAAATAATTAAAACCCATAGTTCTTATATCTCTCATCCAATTATGTTTGAAAAAACTGAACCTAAAAAAAATGAATCTGGAGAATATGTTGATAATTATGTTTGGGAAAAAATGAATTGGATACCACTATGGGCTAAACCTAAATCAGAAATTACTCATAATGATTATGTTGATTTTTATCTCCATAATATCCAAGATAATTTAGATCAACATGTTAAAGAAGAACCAGTAATTTACAAACATTTTAAAGTAGAAGGAAGTGTAAATTTCACTGCATTACTTTATATTCCTGCTAAAGCTCCATTCAATTTATTTGAACCTTCAAAACGAGGTCAATCTATTAAATTATACACAAAAAATGTATTAATTACTGCCGACCATAAAGATTTGTATCCGAAATGGATGGAATTTGTTAAAGGTATTGTAGATACATCAGATATCGAATTAAATGTTTCTAGACAAACAATTCAAAATACCAAAAAATTACGGGTAATTTCAAATCAATTGGTAAAGAAGGTAATAGAAATGATGGAAGAACTTATAGAAAAAGGTGTAAATGTTTACAATGAATTTTATTCACATTTTTCATGTTCTATTAAAAATGGTATTCATGAGGAATTTTCACGTAATGAAGATTCTTATAGAGATTCCACAGGACAAGATAGGATGATAGGAAATAAATTTGCTAAACAAATGATGAAATTATTAAGATTTAGTACTTCGTTAGGTAGATACATTGGTTTTGATGATTATGTAAAAGGAATGAAACAAAATCAAAAAGCAATTTATTATATTGCTGGTGATAAAAAGGAAGCACTTGAATTATCACCCTTTATGGACCGTCTTAAATCTTTAGGTTTAGAAGTACTGTATTTTGAAGAACCAATTGATGAATATATCAAAGGATTTTTGACAGAATACAAAATTGATGAATTGGGAGATGGTGAAATTGTTGGTATTTATGACCAAGGATTTGAAAGATTCAAGGAACCAGATATGATGGATATGAATACAAAAACTTTTGTTGATGTTTGTAGAGATAAGTTATTAATAACGGATGTACTTTTATCCTCTTCAAATTCTTCATCAGAATTAACTCAAACAGAAGGGGGAGATTTATGTGCAAAATTAAAACAACTTTATGAACAAATTGGAATTAAATTTTTTGAAGTAAAGTTGGATGAAAAATTTACTTCAGTCCCTGCAGTCATTGTAAACCATGTACACTTATCTGCACAATTGGAAAAATTGTTAGCCAACAATGCTTCTAAAAGAACTGAACAATATAAACCAGTCTTTGAACGTAAAGATATGTTGATTTCTAATTCAAATCAAATTGCTCAATATATGTATAAAATAATTTGTGTTGATAATACACCATTGGATAATCCTGAATTGATTGGCTTGGCTAGAACAATTTATACAGGAGCATTGATTGCAGGTGGATACGAACCTGATAATGCTTTTAGATTTATTAAGGAATTTAATGATTTATTATTACAATCACTTAACAAATAATTAATCCATTGATTTATGTTTTTATACAATTAAAAATTTTCAACGTATTATAATATTTTTATATATGATATAATTAAATTTCATTTTTTTTATCAAAAAATTGAAATTACTATACTTTGACAATATCTTAATTTATTTTTTTAATATTGAGTTTGTTGATTATTATATTATTATACCAAAATTGATAAATCTCAATATTTGAATAATTTCAAGTTTGGACTAATTTTATGGAATTTTTTAGAGAAGAAATTATTTATCTTTTATTTTAGAAAAAGATAAATAATTTTTATAACTATACAATTCTTTACAATAAAAAAATATTATAAGTAATTAAATAATGATATTTATAAAAAATTAAAAATAATTTTTAATATTAAGATTATATATATAAACTATATTTATTATTATAAAAATGAAATGTGAAAAAGAAATTACTGAGGCTTTACAATACAAAATAAATATTATTAATAGTTCACTTGATGATATTATATATGAGTTATATACAATTCAATTGTATAAAAATATGTTAAATGATTTTACTTTAAAACATTCAAATGAACTAACAAATGAATTTAAAAATATTGTTGACAAAATTGATAGTTCTATCGAAATAATTAATTCAAAATCTTATTTATTAGAAATTAATAAATTAACAAAAATTATAAAAACTAATTCAGGAAATTTTATTGAATCTACTGTGGTTAATTCACCCATAATGAATAAATCATTATATTTAAAAAATAATATTGAATTTAACAATGATGAAAAAAATGATAATATGCTATATGAAAAAAATGATAATATGCTAGATGAAAAAAAAAATGATGATATAGGAGATAAAAAATTTAATATATATAATTATGATGAATATGAATGGATAAATAATAATGAATTTATAAACTCATTAAATATTAATTTAAATACATTAAATTTTAATGTTTATGATTATGAGAATAAAAAAATATTATCATATATTGTTTATGAAATTTTTATAATAAATATTGATTTACAAAAAATAAATATTCGGATTGAAAATATGAAAAAATTTATTTTTCATATTTCATTTCATTACTATAATAATCCATATCATAATTTTAAACATGCTGTGTCTGTTTTACAATTTGTTCATTTATTAATAAATAAAATTGAAATTAGAAAGTATTTTTCTGATTTTGAAATATTTGGATTATTGGTTGCTGCTTTGGTTCATGATGTAGGCCATCCTGGACATACTAATTTATTTGAAATTAATAATAAAAGTCATTTAGCATTAAAATATAATGATAAATCAGTGTTAGAAAATCATCATTGTTCTTTAACATTTTATCTCATACATTCAAAGGAAATAAATTTATTTGAAAATTTAAATCAATCTGATTTCTCAATAGTTAGAAATATGATTATTGAATGTGTATTATCAACAGATATGAAATATCATGAAGAATTGGTTAAAAATCTTGAAAATAATTTTTCTACTGTTTGTGAATGTAAAACACCAAACGATAAAATATTATTGGGAAAAATATTAATACATATTGCAGATTTATCAAATCAAGTTAGACCATTTAACATATCCTATCAAGGTTCTATTGCTTTAATGAATGAATTTTCTAACCAAATTAAAAAAGAAGAACAATTAAATTTACCAATTCAAGATTATATGAAATTAACAAGTGATAAATCTTTTTATTCATCTGAATATTATTTTAGTTCAATTGTTATTAAACCTATGTGGAATTTGTTAGTAGAAATATTTCCTGAACTTGAGGAATATTATAATAATCTAAATTCTAATATCAATAAATGGAAAGAATTATTGAATAATGCTTGATATTTTTTATAAAAATTATCATACGATTTTTTTTAAATGATAAAATTGTGATTTACAGTCATATTCAAATAAAAATCTTGTTATATAAATACTGTAAACAAATAGGCTAAAAATAAAAAAATTACGTTAGTTTATCTGTAAATAATTATAAATATTCAATAGTAACATCACTTAAAGTTTTGAAATAATACACTTTTATATAAATATAATATTTACCTTTGCGTATAATACTTTTTTTTATTAAAAAAGTATTATTATAAATTAAATGAAAAACAATATTAATAATTTAATTGTAAATTCTATATACAACAACATTAAAAATAATTATAAAACATTATTTAATACTTATCAATTTAAAACAAAAAATCAAAAATATAAATTGAAATTTATATTGAAGGCTTGTGTTCATTTTATTTCAATTTCATGTAGTTATAAAAATTTTATTTATTTTAATCTTAATCATAATACTTGAATATAAAAATTTTATGAAATTAAATAAATTTAAAATTTTTGAATCAATATACAAAGACTTACT
>Ga0247841_10006286_pt1 | contig 18480 bp, 16 predicted proteins | sample LaCruzMarch2015__2_FD_192410 | JGI IMG/M metagenome (GOLD analysis project Ga0247841, IMG submission 192410) | Freshwater microbial communities from meromictic Lake La Cruz, Castile-La Mancha, Spain - LaCruzMarch2015_18m | ecosystem: Environmental > Aquatic > Freshwater > Lake | place: Spain... | reverse complement strand
ACCGCTGGGCGGACCTGGCCATCCGCCTGCGCCGCGAACTGGGGCTGACCCCGGTGCTGCTCGGCGGGCCGCGGGACCGGGCCGCGGCGGACCGGATCAATGACGGGGCGGCCGCGGGCGGCATCGACGGGGGCCTGGGTGGGATCCGCGACGCGACCCGGCCGCCGCTGGTCAACCTGGTGGGCCAGACCAGCCTGGGCGAGGCGGCCGCCCTGATCGAGCGCGCCGCCCTGGTGGTGGCGGTCGACACCGGGCTGGGGCACATGGGCATCGCCGCCGGCACCCCGTCCGTGCTGCTCTTCGGCTCCACCTGTCCTTATCTGGAGACCACCCGCGCCAACGCCCGGGTGCTCTACCATCGCCAGCCCTGCTCGCCGTGTCGGCGCCGGCCTACCTGCAACGGGGACTTCACCTGCATGAAGGCCCTGGGGGTCGGCGAAGTCCTGGCCGCGGCCCAGGCAGTGCTCGGGACCGCGCCTTGAGGGTCCTGCATGTGGAGGGCGGCCGGCACCTCTACGGCGGCGCCTTCCAGGTCCTGCACCTGCTGCGCGGCCTGCACGCGCGCGGTCACGAGAACCTGCTCGCCTGCCCCGCGGGCTGCGCCCTGGGGGAGGCCGCGGCGCCGGTCGCACGGGTCCGGGGACTGCCGATGCACGGGGACGCGGACCTGCTGCTGGTGCCGCGCCTGGCCAGGTTGATCCGTGACGAGCGCCCGGACCTGGTGCACCTGCACAGCCGCATCGGGGCGGACCTGATGGGGGGGATCGCGGCGCGTCTCACCGGGGTGCCCGTGGTACACACGCGGCGGGTGGACAATCCGGAGCCGCGGTGGCGGGTCGCGCTCAAGTACCGGCTCCATGACCGGGTGATCGCGATCTCCGAGGGCATCGCCCGGGTGCTGCGCGACGAGGGCCTGCCCCCGGAGAAGCTGCGGGTGGTGCGCAGCGCCGTGGACTGGCAGCGCTATGCCGGGCCCGGCGACCGGGCGGCGGCGGCGGCGCGCCTGGGGGTGCCCGCCGCTGGCCCCTGGCTGGCCGTGGTCGCCCAGTTGATCGAGCGCAAGGGCCATCGGTTTCTGCTGCGCGCCCTGCCGCCCCTGGTGGCGGCGCACCCGGAACTGCGGGTATTTTTCTTCGGCCAGGGTCCGCAGGGGCCGGACCTGGCGCGCCGGATCCAGACCCTGGGGCTCGGCGCCCATGTGACCCTGGCCGGCTTTCGCGACGACCTCGATGAGCTGCTGCCCTGTCTGGATCTGCTGGTGCACCCGGCCCTGATGGAGGGGCTGGGCGTCTCACTGCTCCAGGCGGCGAGCGCCGGGGTGCCGATCGTCGCGAGCCGCGCCGGGGGCATCCCGGAGGCGGTGCGCGACGGGGAGAACGGGCTCCTGGTCCCGCCCGGCGACGTGGCGGCCCTGGGCGCGGCGCTCGCCGCCCTGCTGGCCGATCCGGTGCGCCGTCGCGCCCTGGGCGCCGGGGGCCGCGCCCTGATGGCGCGCGAATTCTCCATCGACGCCATGGTGGAGGGAAACCTGGCCGTTTATCGGGAGTTGTTGGGGTGATCGGCGCCCTGACCGAGCACCCGGCCGTCGGCATCCTGGTCTATCACCAGGTGGGCGACTTCAAGCCGATGCGCAGGCACCGCGCCAACTACTGCGACCGCCGCCGCTTCATCCGCCAGATGGCCCTGCTCGCCAGGCTCGGCTACCGGGTGCTGGATCTCGACACGGCGCTCGACTGTCTGGCGGGCGCCCAGGCGGCGCCGGCGCGCGCCGTCGTGCTGACCTTCGACGACGCTTACGAGAACTTCGCGCAACAGGCCCTGCCGGTGTTGCAGGACCACGGCTTCCCGGCCACCGTCTATGCCATCAGCGGTTGGCTCGGGCGCCGCGCCGAGTGGTTTGCCGCGGAGCCCGACCGGCCCATCCCGGACCTGATGTCCGCGCAGCGCCTGCGCGAGGTCCACGCGGCCGGCATCACCATCGGCTCCCATACGGCCAGCCACACCAGACTGCACCGGGTGAGCCGGCTGGTCCTGCGCCAGGAGTTGCGCGACAGCAAGGCGGCGCTGGAGGACATCCTGGGCGACGAGGTCCGGCACCTGAGCTACCCCTACAACAGCTTCGACCGCGCCACCGTGCACGCCGCCGCGCGCGCCGGCTATGCCAGCGCGACCACCTGCCTGCGCGGCCTGGCGACAGTCGCGGACCACCCGCTGGCCCTGCCGCGGCTGGCGATCTCATTCGGCGACCGCCTGCTCGCCTACTGGTGGAGGCTCCTGCTCGGGCCTAAGGCGGCGCCCGCCCTGGTCGAATGGCGCCGCCACCTGGCCGACGAACCGGGTCATTTCCGGCCCCTGGACGCGGACCCCGGACACGGCGACCCGGAGTCTTCGCAAGACGCCCGGCCCGCGAATGAACGCGACCAGGGGCCAATGCCGTCAACGCAAGCGCCGCGCGACCCAGACTGGACCTCGCGTCCCCCGGCGCCGCACCCAACCATCCCGGATGGGTATAGCGCAGCGAAACCCATCATCCCGAAATCCACAGATGAACACAGATGAACACAGATTTTCTTCAAATTGTCATCCGCTTATCGCTACCGTCACAATCACCCGCAAGGTGAGTCCCAGACGAAGCGTAAGCCAATGAATAATCAGTATTCATCTGTGTTCATCTGTGGACAACTGATCTTCCTGGGATAATCTGTGGATGACGCCTCCTTCCAGGCTCGGGGGCCGGCTCACCGCAACCCCCTTCGGCCGGTGCTTGAACCCGACCTTCCACCAAAACCCAAGCAGGTCATCACCCAGTGAGATCGCCTTACGCGGCAGGGCGAGCGGGTCGAAGGCGCGGGTCGCCAAGGCGCGCTGGCAGGTGACACCGGAGGCGTAACCGGCACGGGCCGCGGCCTCGACCGCGGCCAGGTCATGGCTCCCGTAGGGGTAACACAGGTGCCGGATCGGTTCACCCAGCAGATCCTCCAGCGCGGCGCGGCTGCCCGCCAGTTCAGTCGCGAGCCGCTCCGGCGCCAGCCCGGCCAGCGGCAGGTGGTTCATGGCGTGCGAGCCGACCTGGATGCCGGCGCGGCGGATCGCGCGCAGGTGCGCCGCGTCCATGAGCGGTGCCGCGGCCAGACCGTCGGTCGGGAGCCAGGCGGCCGTGCGCCCGACGAGCGCGGCGACCACATAGACCGTGGCCGGGAAGCCGTAGCGCTGCAACTGCGGCAGCGCGGTGTCATAGAAACTCTGATAGCCGTCGTCGAAGGTAATCGCCACCGCCCGCGGCGGCACCGCCAGGCCCCCGGCGATACAGGCCAGGACCTGATCCATGGTCAGGACGCTGCACCGCAGCCGCTTGAGCAACGCCATTTGGGCGGCAAAGCGGCGCTGGTGACAGAAGACCGCCCGGTGGGCCTTGACCCGCCGGAAGTCACCGACCTGGTGATACATCAGAATGGAGATGCCGTTCATGCCGCAAAGAGGATAGGTCCGCAAATGAACGCGAATAAACGCAAATAAGACCACTGCCGGGAGCCCCAACGATGGACCGACGCATCCCACCCATTCTCTTTATTTGCGTTCATTTGCGTTCATTTGCGGACAAATAATCTCCTGGGGCGCCTTGCCGAGGACCTGCCGATAGACCGCCTCGGTCCCGTCCACCATGGTCTCCAGCGAGAATTGACTCAGATAGCGGGCCCGGCCCTGGGCCCCGAGACGGCCCCGCAGCCCGGGGTCGGCGGCCAGGCGGACCAGCGCGGCGGCAAGTGCCGCCGCGTCCTCGGCGGGGACCAGCAGCCCGGTCTCACCGTCCGCCACCACCTCCGGGATACCCCCGACACGGGCCGCGATGACCGGCAAGCCGACCGCCGCCGCCTCCGCCAGGGTCAGCGACAGGGCCTCGCGCCGCGAGGGCGCCAGCACCAGGTCCAGCTCACGCATCCACTGGGGTGCGGCATCGCGAAAGCCCAGAAAGTGCACCCGGTCCGCGACCCCGACGGCCGCCGCGCGCGCCCGCATCGCCCTACCCCAGGATGTGGAGTCGTCCCCGATCAGGACCAGGTGGAGCAGGTCCGGACAGTCGGCGAGCGCATCGATGGCCAGGTCCTGCCCCTTGGCGCGCACCAGCCGGGCCACGATGCCGCACAGGACGGTCTCGGCGGGCAGCCCCAGCGCGGCCCGCAAGACCGGATGCGGCGGGAGCCGCAGTGGATCGGCCACCCCATGGTGGACCACGCTGATCCGCCGCGGGTCATAGCCCTGCGCGACCAGAAACCCGGCCACCGCGGCACTCACCGCGATGATCCGGTCCGCACGGCCGAAGTGCTTGCCGGCATTGGTGGAATGGGCCGTAGCCACCACCGGGACCCCGGCGAGGCGCCCGCCCAGGCCGGCATAGAAGGCACCACGGGTGAGATGGCCGTGGATCAGCTCGGCCCCCCAGCGCCGGGCCGCGCGCGCCAGCATGAGCAGCGACCAGGCGTCGAAAAACCCGTGCATAGGCAAGTGGTAACAGGCGAGTCCCGCCGTGCGGAAGCGCTGCGCCAGCCACGAATCCCCCGGCCCGGCAAAGGCGACCGAGTGCCCGTGCGCACTCAGGCCGCACGCCAACTCCGACAGGTGCATCTCCGCCCCCCCGTAGGAGTGACTATGCAACACGAACAGGATCTTCATGACTGTCGGCGCAACGGCCGCGTCCTCGGGGCATTGTGATCACGTGGCGGGCATTATCGCCGACAACGGGCCACCGGGTGGGCCGGGGCGCGTCGCGGATCGCGGCGCGGGCCTTGACCCGCGTTGCAACCCCGCGGCAGTGTAGGGTGGACAAGCGCAACGCAGTCCACCAGCGCCAGCCACTCTGGACGATGATAAGGCGCGCGTGTGGGAGCGGCTTCAGCCGCGACGAGGCCACAGCCGCTTGCGTGGTCGGATCGCGGCTGAAGCCGCTCCCACAGCGTCGCTGCGCGACTTTCGCGGTACAGGTTCGACCTCCGCTCCCTTTGGGGCTGGGACCATGATCAAGGCCCGTGCCACCCCTCGCTATCACCAGTGACCGGAGACCACCTCGCCGTTTGTCGTATCGCTCTTGCCATTACGGCCGGCGGGCGCACAGGAACTCAGGTTCCCGCTGCCGCCATCACCCTTGCCGGCCGGTGCGCAACCCTCGCCGGTGCCCCTCCTGGTGGCCCCGCTCGTGCGCCGCTTGCCACTGGCGGTTGCCCGTTTCGCTTCAGCTTTCGGCGGACCATGGCGGTATTTCGCCATCTCCTCGTGCACCCGGTCGCGCTGGGCCTGTGACAGCGTTTCATAATCATGGTAGCCGGTTGCATCCAAGGCCTTTTGCCTGGCCTCCTGATACGTCAGCAGCCGTTGCGAAGGTTGCCTCGAGCGCGCGGCGCGGCCCTCGCTGTCGCGATCCTTTCGTTCCCTGGCCGCCGCCTTGCGCGCGGCCTTTTCTCTCTTTTCAATCCCCCGCACCTGCTCCATGATCGAATAGGGGTCGTGGGCAGGGGCCTGTGATTCGCGCGAACCCGTGGCCTCCCCCTGATACTCACGGGTCAGCGTATCCGCCGGACAGGCAAGGTCCGACAAGGTGACACTCCCGTCGGCCTGGGTGCACCGGTAGATGCCGGCGGCCTGGACGATCGGCACGGCCGACACCAGCAGGGTCAGGGTAAACCTCGCGACGCTTGCTGGAATGGACACTGCACTGTTCCTCCGCTATCGGTTGGCCGATCGGCTTGGCATCGCTTAGCCAGCCTAGATCATCGCACGTCATGATCCCCGCGCGCCACTGGTCGAACCGCTCCGCCAAGGCCACGCGCGCACTGCTCATCTCGGCCTCCCAGGCGCGGCCCGCCGGTGCGAGGCCGCCCCCGGACTGCGCTGCGCTCCGTCCGGGCCACGGGTAGGCCGCAGCGAATACTTGCCTAGTCTCTCCACCGGTATCACGAGGGCAGCAGCCGGAACCGAACAAGGAATCCGCCCTCGATCTCCCGCTCCAACAGCCGCGCCGGGTGCTCCGCCAGCAGGTGCCCGGCCACAGCGGCACCTGCCAGCGGTAGCGCCCGGACTCGCGGGCAAGGACGAAGGGGATTTGATACGGAAAGCCGCTTGGCGGCGTGACAACCGGCGCAACGCCCTCATCCCCCGCGACCAGTCGCGGCAGAGCCCGCGGGCGAGGTCTACACCATGATCAAGGCCCTGTCCGTCTTCGCGGTGACCTGGAGGTCGAGGCTTTGCCGTGAAAGTCGCGCAGCGACGCTGTGGGAGCGGCTTCAGCCGCGACGGGCCGCGTGGTGAACGCGGCGTCGAAGCTCGCCGCCGCGCCGCATCGCGGCCGGAGGCCGCTCCCACAAAGACCTTTCATGTTCCGGGGTGCCGGACAAGCCTTCCGCCATGACCGTTAGCCGGACCAAGGCCGCTGAAATGCAATGTCGACCGGCTAAAGCCTCGACCTCCGGTCTTCTCGTCTTGCATTCATCCGAATCCCTTGATGCGGGACCCGACCGGTTTGCTGCTGTCAGGCTTGCGTCTGTCGTTGAATCTCAAGCAATTCAAGTTTCTGCCTTTCCAATGATGCCAGTCTTCTCTTGATACTACGGATTTCCGTGTCGATCTCTTGCAATTGATGATTGATCTTCTGCATCTGCACGCCTTTCCCGCCGCGTATCTCCAGGACCAATGACTCGACTTCGGACCGCAGCAATCTGAAATAGGGATTGCCATGAGCACAGTTTTGTCGGTATTGCAGTCTGCCCGCTCTCATCGCCGCAATGACTTCGGCTTCGGTGAGGCCGAATTCCTTGCACGCGTTCTTGTGGCTCAGGGTCGCGCCCGCTTGTCCCCATGGAGATTCAGGCATCTTCAAACTCCTGCCAACGGTCGGCGGCGGATCAAACGTTCAGGACCGGGCGCATGCCCAGTCCCGCCGGGAAATGCCCTGGGCGTAAGGATTTCAGCCGAGCGCATTGCCCGCATTGCCCGCATTGCGCTTGCCCCTGGCTAAAGCGGTTCACGATCGCTTTCATATGCTTCGATCAGATCGCCAACCAGTGAAACAAGCGAACAGAGGGGGTGACTGGCATCGTCCCGGACAACATCGAGCAGGCTATTGAGGAAAGTCGCGGTCTGCTCGTAATCGCCTTCCGATTCTATGTGTGACACTGGGGCCGCTGATCTGACTTGAGGCGAACAATCATTAGACAACTGATCCTCGGAATTCGCGGACTTTGAATGCTGGCATGCCCTCCCAGCATTACCTCCTGCGAGGGTAAGAATGGCCTTCCCCGGCACTGGGTTGTCATGCACAATTCGCATGCATTCAACGTGACAGTGGTTGTCAGCACCCAAATCACCCGCTGCACGAGACGCAGCCGCCGATGTCCAGTTTCGCTGAAACCTCTTATGGGCTTCTTTGAGATGACGCGCATTCCCGCCCCTAAAGATTGCGAAAAGCGTTATGACCCATTTTCCTATTTTCCTTAGAAGGTAAGTGGCTACTCGGTCCTGGCCTAACACGATCCAGATTGCGTTAGATTACTAACATCCCAACCCTGCCGTCCCCGTCGCGATGCCAGCACCCCTTCCAAGCGAGACAGCAATCTGAACCCGCCCGCGCATCGCAGGATGCCCGTGCACCTACGTACCTGGACCCGTGCCCTGAGGGGGCGAGCCGAGCACGACTGGTCGGCCAGCAGTTTCACTGACCCCTCGGTCCGTTGCAAGTGCCACTGTTCGAGCGGAATCCGCCTCCCGCGCAACAGCAGTAGGTCTCCTCCAGCATGGCGTTGATGTGGTGACGCTCGGCCTCCTCCAGGGTCAGACCGGTAGGTCTGATGACTGCGGCGTCGGCGGACGCGGCCGGATGCTGCTCGACCAGATCCTTGAAGTACCAGGGTGGTGCCCAACGAGAGGATCAGTGCCCGCTCGATAACGTTCTCCAATTCACGGATGCTCCCCGGCCAGCCATAGGCGCGGAGGGCCTTGATCATTAATTCCGGCCACCTCGAGGGTGACATCCGTCGCGGCCTGGGGGCCGCTCCTACGGCGTAGGAGCGGCCCCCAGGCCGCGACGGGTTGCCGCAAGGGCCTGTGGCCGGAGTGGTGATCAAGGCCGAAACGGCCTTGATCATAAATCCGGCCAAGACCTAGCGTAGAAGTTGGTGAATCACCCACTGGAGAGCGGCAGGACCCGCGAAATTGTGTACCCTTGGAAGTGCAAACAAACCGAGGGAGAAGCACGATGTTCGAAGGTCCTGCCGGGATCGACTTTAGCGCAGACATTGGGCCGATGCCACCGGGCGTGGTCCGGCGGTCGGCCGGCGGTGGGTCGTGAAACACCGCTCGCGCCTGGAGCGAGCCGAACAGCGCGGGGCAGCCGTCGCGCGCTTGGCGACGGGGCAGCCGCAACGCCACGTCGCCGTCGAACTGGGCGTGGCCCGTAGCACCTTGCAGGACTGGTGCAAGCCGCCCCCGGTCGGTGCCGCCCCGGCGGTGTTGGCGGCCTTTGTGGCGACGCCCGCGGGCGTGCAGTGGCTGCACCAAGTGGTGGTGGCGGCGCACTTCGTCATCACGCTGCACGGCGGTGCCGGGGTGCGGATGGTGTGTGAGTTCCTGGAGTTGAGCGGGTTGTCGGCGTTCGTCGGCGCGAGCTATGGCACCCACCAGGCCCTCAATGTGGCCTTGGAGGCGGCGGTGGTCGCCGTGGCGTGTGAGCAACGGGCGGCGTTGGCGGTGGGCATGCCGCACCGCGCGATCACGGCGTGCGAGGATGAGACCTTTCATCCGCAGATTTTATTGGTCATGTTGGAGCCGGTGTCGAATTTTCTGCTGCGCGAACAGTATGCGGCGGATCGCACGGCGGCGACCTGGACGCAGGCGTTGCGCGCGGGTCTGGACGGCTTGAACGTGACCGTCATCCAGGGCACCAGCGATGAGGCCACGGCGTTGCGCCGCCATATTGAGACGGATTTTGCGGCCCATCATTCGCCGGACCTGTTCCATGACCAACAGGAGGTGTCCAAGGGCACCAGCCTCCATCTGGCCCGCCAGGTGAAACAGGCGGGCGCCAGCGTCGCGGCCGCCCAGACGTCTCTGGACGCTGAGCGGGCGGCCGAGCAGGCTTATGACGCGCAATCCCCGCGTCCCCGCGGGCGCCCACCAGCGTTCGCGGCCCGCATTGAGGCCGCCCTGGCGGTCGTGGTGCAGGCCGAAGCCGACCAGGTACAGACCCAAGCGCGCCAGGCCGAGGCCCGCGAATTGGTGCGTGAGCTGGGGACCCTCTATCACCCCTATGACCTGGAGCAGGGACAGGCGCAGCCCGTGGCGCGCATCGCGCAACGCTTTGCCGACGTGTGGACGCGGCTGCAACAGCTCGCCGACGCGGCCGAGCTGCCGACGCGCGCCCGCGAGCGCCTGGCCAAGGCGCAGCGCCTGACGATCCAGTTCCTTGCCACCATTACCTTTTTCTTTGCGACCGTGCAGGCCAAAGTCGAGGCGCTGAATCTGCCGCCCGCCCTGGAACTCGCGTTGCTCACGCAGCTGATTCCGGCGCTCTACCTGGAGCGCGTCGCCAACCGCAGCACGCACGCCGAACCGCGCCACCGTCTGCACGCACTGAGCCGGCAGTTGCTCGAACCCTTGCGCCAACGCGATCATCCGCTCCAGGCCCTCCCGGAAGCCGAGCGCGCGCGCCTCGAACAGGTGGCCGGCGACTGCGCCGACCTGTTCCAGCGCAGCAGTTCCAGTGTGGAGGGGCGCAACGGCCAACTGTCCCTGCATCACCATGGCCGGCATCGCTTAAGCGACCGCACGCTCGAGGCACTGACCGCCGTGCATAACTTCCACCTCCGCCGCCCCGACGGGACCACCGCCGCCGAACGCTTCTTCGGCCGCACCCACGAAACGCTGTTCGCGCAGATACTCCAGCGGATGCCGTTACCCCCGGCGCCAGCGCGTCGACGACCGCGCCCGCCCAAGCCGCCCGCGCTCCTGGCGGTAGCGGCATAGCAGGGGTGGCCGGAACGATGATCAAGGCCCCCGCGCCCATGTCACCAAGGTCGAACCCGATAAGATCCACTATGAGCAGCTCGACGGCACCTACCACGAACTGCCCTTTGATTTCGCCATGCTGATCCCACCCTTCGCGGGGGTGGGGCTCAAGGCCTGCGACCGCGCGGGCGCGGACATCACCGCCACGGTCTTTGCCCCCAACGGCTTCATGAAGGTCGACGCCGATTACACCGCCAAACCCTTCGAGGAGTGGCGCGCGCGCGACTGGCCGCGGACCTACCAGAACCCGAACTACCGCAACCTCTTTGCCGTCGGCATCGCCTTTGCGCCCCCGCACGCCATCAGCAAGCCGATGAAGAGCCCCAACGGCACCCCGATCAACCCGACCGCACCGCGCACCGGCATGCCCTCGGCCGCGATGGGCAAGGCCGTGGCGGCGAGTATCCGCGACATGCTCAAGGGGGCGCCCGCACCGACCCACACCGCCTCGATGGCGGAGGCGGGCGCGGTCTGTGTGGCCTCGACCGGCGCCCACCTCTTCAAAGGCAGCGCCGCCAGCATTACCGTCTTCCCCGTCGTGCCCGACCGCGACACCTATCCCCAGTATGGACGCGATGTCGATCTCACCTTTTTCGAGGTCGGGCTCGCCGGGCACTGGATGAAGTTCCTGCTGCATCATGTCTTCATCTATCAGGCCAATCTCCGTCCGGGGTGGTCCTTCCTCCCCGATTGATGCGTCCCCTGTCCACCTTCAGCGAGGCACCCTACGATGACCGGCGAAACCCACGAGCCCTACCGCCAGGATTACTATCCCCCGATCCCCACCGCATTCACCAAATTCCGGCGGACCTCCATCGTCTGGCAGTTCTTCCGCTTCATTGCCATCAATGTCAAGATCCTCAGGGTCATGACGAAATCCATCCAGACGAGCGGGAGTCAGCGATGACCGCCGGGGCCGGCGCGGCCGGCAACCCCAACCAGTAAGCCCCCGGCTGGCCCGGCCGCTGCGAAGTTGCGCAGGGCCTTGATCATAACTCCGGCCACAGGCCCTTGCGGCAACCCGTCGCGGCCTGGGGGCCGCTCCTACGGCGTAGGAGCGGCCCCCAGGCCGCGACGGATGTCACCCGCAGAACCGCGGAACTCGCGGCGTAATTGGCGAGATTGATCCTCGCATTCAGATCAATCATTAGTACTCGACTTTGGCCATTTTCCTAACAGCCGTTCTGGCTAACTGATTGAAACATAAAAGCACGAAAAATTAGGATGGGGTTAGGCAGCAGCGGGACCGATGCGAACCCCGGCGAAGACTCCCTGCTAATTTTTTCCGTCCAAGATAACGCGTTGATTATCATGCCTATGGCCAGGCGGAAAAATGGCCAAAGTCGAGTAGTAAACGGCCCTCGGAATTCGCGGAATTTGAATGCCGGGATGCCCTCCTGATATTACCTCCTGCGACGGCAAGAAGGGCCTTCCCCTGCACTGGGTTGTCATGCACACATCGCATGCATTCAACGTGACAGCGGTTGTCAGCACCCAAACTACCCGCTGCATAAGCCTGCTTTCCGGTTCACGGCGCTCGCTCCTGCTCATATCGCTGAGTTCCTCCAATAAATGCTCGAGATCCGATTCCGCGTAGCGCCCGGCGCGCAGGATCTCGGCATGGCGTTGTGCCCATGCAGAATAATCGGTTTGATACAGTGCGCCAAGATCGCTCATGTCGTCGTCCTCGCCCTCTTAAGTAACGAAATACGGATTCCGGCGACATTATTCTTGTCTCCGGTTAGCACACTTGAATCCGGTAGGTCCTCGCGTTTACTCCCTCAAGCCCTTTACTCCCTCCTCCTTTACTCCTTTACTCCTGCCTTTACTCCTGGCGGCCTCTCCGATCCGAACTCTGTGTGGATTCTTGCCCGTGCGTATGCGAAATCCAGTGCTTCTAGCGCGACAGATCACGCCCCACCAGTTGCACCTGTACCCCCGGCACAGACCGATGGCCCACAGGTGTGGCTCCAGCCCCGCGTCCGCCGGGCCATCCGCGTCTGTACCACCCCGAAACGAGCGATAAGGTTGGCCGGTGCGCGTCGCCGGGAACCATGCGCGTCTCCGCCCCCCGGTGAGCCAGCGTTTGCAGTCGCGTAACGGTAACGCGTAACGCCGGCTCAAAGCCAGCCGCGTCGATCATAATTTCTGACATAGAACGCAGCTATTGCTTATCTGATTGTATTTCAAATCGCTGTGGTCAGGGCGGATATGCTCTGCAGAATTTCGCGGTTCCTTGCCGCGGCGGCATCAGGCATCCTCTGTCGCAGTTTGAGAGAGCCGGAGCCAGGTCAACCGTAAAGAGGTCACCCATGTCCATAGCGGCAGTCAATGCCAGAAATCAGTTCCGCGGCAGGATTCGAGAAATCGTCGAGGGTCCCGTCATCTCCGAGGTGGATGTGCAGACCGACGGTGGAGTCGTCACCGCCACCATCACGACGCGCTCTATCAAGCACCTGGGGTTGGCGGTCGGCAGCGAGGTCCTGGCCCTGATCAAGTCCAGCGATGTGCTCATCGCCAAGCTCCGCGCCCCTGATGCCGGAGCGACACCATAAGCCGGGCGCTCATACGCTCAACTCACTCAGAGGTAAAAAGATGGCTCAGACGATTCAACATCACGCACTCGGCGACGTGGCGGCACGCCAACTAGCCAACGCCACGAAGACGGTCCCGCAGCTCGTAACGATCACCCCCCGCTGGCTGCTGCACCTCCTGCCCTGGGTCCCGCTGGAGGCCGGTATACTGCGGCTCAACAAGGTCAAGGACCCGGGACAAGTGCAGGTGGCCCTGTCGCACCGCGACGAGGCCGAGATCCCGGAGACCTTCGTCGACTTCGAGGAGAATCCCCGCGAGTACTTTCTCAATGCCCTGACCACGGTCGTCGACATCCACACGCGCGTCTCCGACCTGTACCGCAGCCCGCACGAACAGATCAAGGAGCAACTGCGTCTCACCATCGAGACGATCAAGGAGCGGCAGGAGCGCGAACTGATCAAGAATCCCGATTACGGGCTGCTCGCGAGCGTCGACCCTCGCCAGCGGATCACGACCCTGACCGGCGCACCGACCCCCGACGACCTGGACAACCTGTTGGTCAAGCTGTGGAAAGAGCCGGCCTTCTTCCTGGCGCACCCGCTGGCGATTGCCGCCTTCGGCCGCGAGGCAACGCGGCGCGGGGTACCGCCGGCCACCGTCAGCCTGTTCGGTTCCCAGTTCATCACCTGGCGCGGTGTCCCGCTGATCGCCTCCGACAAGATCCCGGTGGTCGACGGCAAGACCCAGATCCTGCTGTTGCGCGTCGGCGAGTCCCGTCAAGGTGTGGTCGGGCTCTTCCAGCCCGGTCTGGTCGGCGAGCAGGGACTGGGGCTCTCGGTGCGCTTCATGGGGATCAACCGTAACGCGATCGCCTCCTATCTGGTCTCGCTGTATTTCTCACTCGCGGTCCTCACCGAGGATGCCCTGGCGGTGCTCGATGGCGTTGAGGTGAACAGATTCCATGACTACGCTCACAGCTATAAGTAATCCGGAAGCGGGGCTGGCGGGTGCCCCCCAGGGCAGCCTGCCGGACTCCTTGTCGGATCAGTCGTGGCTCGACCGCCTGGCGGGGGAGGCGTTGACGGCCCTGCGTGGCGGCGGGCAACCACCCATCGCCGCGCCGACTCGGGCCTTGCGCTACGAACTGGCTCCGGGGACCTTGGCGCCCCAAGACCCAGTCGGCGACACCCTCGGTCGGTCTGCCGCGGTCCCCGGAATCCTGATCCCGCAGTCGTTCGGACTGCCGCAGGAGGACGACCTCAGGCACCAGTTGGCGGGTCTGGGCAGCGGATCAACCCTGGCGCCGGCTGGACGCCCCGGCAGTGCGTCCTCCCCGTTCTACTTCCTGGACCCCCACGCGGCCACCTTGGATGAGCGGATCCTGGGGCCGATCCAGGGCGAGGCCCACCCGGGTTTCGACGTGCGGGCGGTGCGCCGTGACTTCCCCATCCTCACCGAGCGGGTCAACGGCCGCCCGCTGATCTGGCTCGATAATGCCGCGACGACCCAGAAGCCCAACGCCGTCATCGAGCGCTTGTCCGACTTCTACCGGCACGAGAACTCCAACATCCACCGCGCCGCGCACGAACTGGCGGCGCGGGCCACGGATGCCTATGAGGGCGCCCGCCGGACGGTCGCACGCTTCCTGGGGGCCGGATCGCAGGACGAGATCGTGTTCCTGCGCGGCACCACCGAGGCCATCAACCTGGTCGCCAAGGCCTGGGGTCCGCGCTATGTGGGGCCCGGGGACGAGCTTGTCGTCTCGCTCCTGGAGCATCACGCCAATATCGTGCCCTGGCAGCAGTTGGCCGCGCAGACCGGGGCGCGGCTGCGCGTGATCCCGGTGGACGCCGATGGCCAGATCCGGCTCGACGAGTACCAGAAGCTGCTCAACGAGCGCACCAAACTCGTCGCCATCAGCCAGGTGTCCAACGCGCTCGGGACCGTCACGCCGGTGCGCGAGGTGATCGAACTGGCCCATCGCGTCGGGGCCCTGGTCCTGGTGGATGGCGCCCAGTCGGTCGCCCACCTGGCCGTGGACGTGCGCGCGCTGGACGCCGACTTCTTCGTTTTCTCCGGTCACAAGGTCTTCGGCCCGACGGGGATCGGGGCGCTCTACGGCAAGGCGGAAATCCTCGAGGCCATGGAGCCCTGGCAGGGCGGCGGCAACATGATCGCGGACGTGACCTTCGAGCGGACCCTCTACCAGGGGCCGCCGGCCCGCTTCGAGGCCGGGACGCCGAACATCGCCGATGCGGTCGGGCTGGCCGAGGCACTGAAGTATGTGGAGCGCCTGGGGCTCGCAAACATCGCGCGCTACGAGCACGAACTGCTGGGTTACGGCACCCAACTCTTGCAGGCGGTGCCTGGTCTGCACCTCATCGGCACCGCACGGGAGAAGGCGAGCGTGCTCTCCTTCGTACTGGACGGCTACAGCCCGGCGGAGGTGGGGGACGAGTTGAACCGCGCAGGAATCGCGGTGCGCGCCGGCCACCACTGCGCCCAGCCGATCGTGCGCCACTTCGGGCACGAGGCAACGGTGCGTCCCTCGCTCGCCTTCTATAACACCGCGGATGAGCTCGATACGCTGGCCGCCGTGCTCCGGCGGCTGGCCGCCGGCCGCCGGAGCGGATAGGCGCCCGTAAACCGCTCCCATAGGGACGGCCCCACTGCGCGGTAAGGACAGGGTGGGGGCGCACGCATCAGGAGCCCTCTCGCCCCCGGCCAAGTCGGGGCATTCGCCAGCAACGCCGGGACCGCCCACCGGCCACCGGAGAAAGACGCCATGTTTCGTTCAAGGTCGGGCCGCTTGACGCTGGTGCCGCTGGATCAGCCGCAGGAGTTTACCGACGCCCTATGGAGCCGGCTGCGGCGCGAGGCCCAGGAGGCCTATGCCGCGGCGCCGATGCTGGCCCCGCTGTTCTTCGATTCGATCCTCAACCAACCCAACTTCGAGGCGGCGGTCTTCCATCGGATCGCCGCGCGGCTGAAGAACGACGTGATCTCGCTGCCCCTGATCGTGCGGGCCTTTCACCGGGCACAGACGGCGGACCCGGGGGTCGGCGAGGCCCTCAAGGCCGACATCTCCGCCGTCTTCGAGCGCGACCCGGCGTGCGAGCGGCTGATCGAGCCCTTCCTTTATTTCAAGGGCTTCCATGCCATCCAGGCGCACCGCCTGAACCACTGGCTGTGGCATAACCAGGAGCGGGATTTCGCGCTCTATCTGCAGAGCCGCTCCTCCGAGGTGTTCCAGACCGACATCCACCCGGCCGCCCGGTTCGGGCGCGGCCTCTTCCTGGACCACGCGACCGGCCTGGTGGTGGGCGAGACGGCGGTGATCGAGGACGACGTCTCGCTGCTGCAGGACGTGACCCTGGGCGGCACCGGCAAGGAGACCGGTGAGCGTCACCCCAAAGTCCGGCGCGGGGCCATGATCGGCGCCGGGGCCAAGATCCTTGGCAACATCGAGGTCGGCGAAAACGCCCGTGTGGCCGCGGGCTCTGTGGTGCTGCGTGACGTACCGGCGCACGCCACGGTCGCCGGTGTACCCGCCCGGGTGGTGCGCACCGCCACCCCTGACGAGCCGTCGCGCAGCATGGACCAGGACCTCATTGATCTGGCCTATGCGTCGTTTTCCTGGACTATTTGACGACGGAGCGCCAGGTGACCTTCGCGTCCGCAGCGGCTCGGGATCCGATTCAACGTACGATCCAGGTCATTACCCGGTCCTGTGCTTGCAGGGGACCGAGGTCTGTTAATCCCATTCCCGGAGACACAGTGAAATGCGTTACGCCAAGCATTGCCGTTGTCGACGCTACACCGTCGCGTGCCGCTTCGATGGTCGATCCACCACTCTAGCCGGGGAAAAATGCCACTATGCCGCTGTCCAGCGTCGTCGACTATTACAACGTCCGCTTGCCTGAACTGCATCCGCGTGCCCACCTGCGCCAGCGGGCAAGCTACCGGCTCCACCGCGGCCTGCTGACCGCCCAGATCGCCGGTTTTTTCCTCACGCCCTATCTGGTCCCGGTGGTGCACGCCGCCACCGGCGCCTTGTTCGGCCAGCGCGCAAAGCTCCTGGTCCGGACCGAGGACGGGCAACTCGCCCCCCCGGAGTCACTCTATGTCCAGGCCTGGGATGCCGAAGACGTGGTGTTTCTGGATCGCTTCCTGCGTACCTTCCATGCCTTGAATCACCTGCACCTTGGCCATGACGGGCGTGAACTCTTGGTGCTGGACGTTCATCTGCGCCACGTCGCGGCACTGCCCGCGCATCACGGCGAGGTCTTCGAGACCCTGCTGCATCGCTTCGGTCTACGGACCGACCAGGTGGTGCTGCGTCTGGACGCTCGGGCGCTGCATGCGGATCCCCATGTCCAGGAGGCGGCCCGGAGCTTCGCCGGCTATGGCTACCGCCTGCTCGCGACCCGTTCCGATCTCGAGCACACGGACTGGGATCTGCTCGAGACCCTCGGCGTTCGCTGGGTGGCCCCCCAGGTCCAGGACCTCGAGGCGCTCGATCGCCGCGGGGATCGGTGGGGACAGCAGACCGGGGCCGGCCGCATCGGGCTATGGCTCGAGGGGATCGACGATCCGCAAGCGCTGGCGCGCGCACGCGCCCTGGGCGCCGCCCTGATCGAGGGTAACCAGTCGTCACGGGTCGCCCGGCAGGCGTTGCCCCAGTATCCCTTGAGCCCGGCGGATGTGGCACTCTAGGATTGCAGGGGCCATGCTCGTGGCCCCGGCGGACCCGGAGCGTTTCTCGCCGCTGGGGCTGCGCGCGGACGCACCCGCCGCGGCCGACACCCTGGCCACTGCCCTCCCCAAGCAGGACCTGGGCTTTCCGAGTCTCGTGGTGGCAAGCAGCAACGACCCCTGGATGACGATCCCGAAAGTGAGCGGCTGGACGCAAGCCTGGGGCAGCCGTTTCATCGACATCGGCCAAGCCGGGCACATCAACACCGAGTCCGGCTTCGGTCCCTGGCCCGCCGGCCTCGCGCTGCTGCACCTGTTTCAGCGCACCGCGCGCGCGGCGGCCGCACCGTCCCGCACGTCGGCGATTAGCACCGCTGGTGCTTTCGATCGCAGAATCGCTTGGTTCGCCACCCGCGGCGAAGGCAATACCCTGACGGGCAGTTGACGCTCCTGCCGCACCATCACCAGGTTTGATTTGCGTTTGTTTGCGCCCAGTTGCCGGCAATCCCCTTTCTCATCTTCTTGAAAAGCCCCGGAGGCCCTGATGTCCAGTTGGTTCCCAGACAACGCCCGCTCCATCGGTCACACCCCGCTCGTGCGGCTCAACCGGGTCGGTGACGGCGCGCCGGCGACCATCCTCGCCAAGATCGAGGGGCGCAACCCGGCCTATTCGGTCAAGTGCCGGATCGGCGCCGCCATGGTTTGGGACGCCGAAGAGCGCGGCCTGCTCGGGCCCGGCAAGGAGCTGATCGAGCCCACCAGCGGCAACACCGGCATTGCCCTCGCCTTCGTCGCCGCGGCGCGGGGCCTCCCGCTGACACTCACCATGCCCGAGACCATGAGCATCGAGCGGCGCAAGCTCCTGCTGGCCTACGGGGCCAAGCTGGTACTGACCGAGGGCGCCCGCGGGATGAGCGGCGCCATTGCCAAGGCCGAGGAGATCGCCGCGTCCGACCCCGAGCGCTATGTCCTGTTGCAGCAATTCAAGAACCCGGCCAATCCAGCGATCCATGAGGCGACCACGGGTCCGGAGATCTGGGACGCCACCGACGGCAAGGTGGACATCTTCGTCTCCGGGGTGGGGACGGGCGGGACCATCACGGGGGTCACGCGCTATCTCAAGCACACCCGCCAGGCGCCGGTGTTCGCGGTCGCGGTGGAGCCGGCCGCCAGCCCGGTGCTGTCGCAGGCCCGCGCTGG
>Ga0247841_10006284_pt1 | contig 18483 bp, 14 predicted proteins | sample LaCruzMarch2015__2_FD_192410 | JGI IMG/M metagenome (GOLD analysis project Ga0247841, IMG submission 192410) | Freshwater microbial communities from meromictic Lake La Cruz, Castile-La Mancha, Spain - LaCruzMarch2015_18m | ecosystem: Environmental > Aquatic > Freshwater > Lake | place: Spain... | reverse complement strand
AAAGATGGAAGCTGTTACTATACGGAGATCACGAAAAAGCAACGATTAATTCTGGATGCTTTTGAAATTCCATATCCCTAAAACATGGTTATTAAATTACGGATTTTAGGTTGTAATAAATAAAATATGGTTGATACTATCAAAGCTAAGGCAAGAAAGCAAAGCAAAGGAGGGATATACCATGGAGACAAAAAGTAGTACTTCCTGCCAACAGATTCGAATATTTATTTCTTCTACATTCCGTGATATGAAAGCGGAAAGAGATGAGCTCGTAAAATATGTGTTCCCTAAATTAACAGAGCTTTGTTCTATCCGGAATATCAAACTAGTAGAGCTTGAGCTTCGGTGGGGAGTCACCGCAAAAGAAGTAGCCGATGGGAAAGCCTTATCCATCTGTTTGCAGGAGATCGATAGCTGTCGACCATTTTTTATTGGTATGTTAGGGGAGAGATACGGCTGGATTCCAGATTCAATTCCAGAATCTTTAGTGACGCAGTTCCCTTTCCTTTCTTTTATGGAAGGAAAATCGATCTCAGAAATTGAAATTGTGTATGGTGCTTTTATAAAAACAGAAAAGAAGCCATATGCTTTTTTCTATTTACGCGACCCCGCCTATCTAGATCGTCTGCCCAAAGGTTCTGTTGCCGTTGATTTTCAAAGTGAAAGCCCTATGGCTGTGCAAAAAATGCAAGAGCTAAAAAATAAAATTAGAACCAGTGATCATATTGTTCGGGAAAATTACCAAAACGCAAGAGAATTTGGGGATAGGGTGTTTATGGATTTACTCGACCTAATCAACCGCCTATTTCCAGAAAACATTCATCTGTCGGATTATATCATCGAGGAACAACAGCAGGAGGCTTTTGCCAGAAAATTACGGGATTTCTATATCAAACAGGACGATTACTGGAACACAATGAGCGATTTTGTGCAGAGTAAGGACACCCTTATGATACTCGCAGGGGAAGCAGGAGCTGGCAAATCTACTCTGCTAGCCAATTGGACGGATGAATACCAAAAGAATCATCCAGAGATCCCTTTCATAACTCATTACGTAGACTCTACTGCTTCAAGCACCGATTATTACTTTATGCTGAGACGAATCTTGCGGCTGATCAACCAAAAACTGGGCATGCATATTGAGATACCCGATCAATCGGGTGATCTTCGAAATGTGTTTGCGAATGTTTTGTATATGGTTTCTAAAAAGGGAAGTCTTGTGCTGGTTATTGACTCGATAGATCTTATAAATGATACAGCGGCTATGGGTGAGCTTGCCTGGCTTCCTCCCACGATTCCAGAAAATATTCACATCATCCTGAGTTCAGAGCCCGGTGAAATGGTCGATAAACTGCAATCAAGAGGATGTAAGGTTCTCAAGCTCCGCCCATTTCGGGAAGAAGAATGTCGCGAGTTGATTCAAGCGTATTTATCGATTTATAGTAAACGCTTGTCGGAAGAGCAAATCCAGCAGATTCTCAATGCGCCAAAAACTATGAATCCACTTTTTCTATATAGCCTTCTCCATGAGCTTAGACTATATGGGGATTTTGACACCCTGATGGATTGGCTGAGTTACCTGTTAGATGCCGATACAGTATCCAGCTTGTATGATAGGATTCTAAGCCGGTATGAAAAAGATTATAATCACGTTAGACCCAGACTTGTGCAGGATACTCTAACATTTATTCTTTGCAGTAGGCATGGACTTTCGGAGTGCGAGTTATTGGATATGCTGGGGCACAAGAACAATCCCCTTCCCCCTGTTGAATGGTCGCATCTCTTCATTGCAGTAGACTCTATGCTCGTAAATCAATCGGGGCTTCTAAATATATTTCATACGTTCTTGCAAAAAGCAATCGAAAAACGATATTTTAAGAATCCGAAAGATAGGATCTATGTTCATCAGCAGTTAGCCTCCTATTGGGCTACCAAAGAACCATCTCTGAGAAAACGAATGGAATATTCATGGAATCTGGCAAAAAGTGAGAATTTTACTCAACTGACAACAGAACTCACGGACATGGATTTTTTTAAAGATCTTTATATAAACCAGAAAGAAGATGTGTTTACTTTCTGGAATCTCATTGAATCCAAATCCGACCATCGAAAAGAAAAGGAATACAAGCATGTTGTCAATGAATCCTATCAATTTCCCGAAGAGAGCTTGGTACTACTTTCCGAGTTCTTTGTGCAGACTGGTTTGAAAGACTGTGCTTTGCAATTATGTTTGGAGCTTGAAAAACGCTGTGAGAATCAAGCAAATAAGCTATGTCTGGCAAAAATTTTAAACATCAAAGCAGAAATACTAAAATCAAGAGGAAGCATACAGGATTCTTGGAAGATTTTTGAGAGAACCGAAAAGCTATCGATGCAAACAAAAAATTGGAAGGATGCCGTCATTTCTATTAATTCACAGGCTGGTATCCTATATAAGCTTGGGAAATGGCCAGAAGCTTTTTGCTTATTTACAAAAGCAAATCAAATTGCTCATAAGAACCAGGACCAAAAAGGATTGTCAGAAGCTATTAATAACCAAGCGCTGGTCCTGGAAAACTGGGGCAAATTGCAAGAAGCCTGGGATTTGCACAAAGAATCGGAGGCTATATCCCGAGAGATGCATGATTTGATGGGCTTATCCATTTCCCTCAATCACCAGGCTCGGATACTGAAGTCTTGGAATAAAATAGAAGATGCACTTTCTTTGTATAAGGAATCGTGGAACATTTCCAGGGATTTGGGTGATATATTCAATATGGCCCTATCGCTAAATAATCAAGCAATTATACTAAACGCGGATGGTAAGCAAAAAGAAGCCTGGAACCTTTACAAAGAAGCTGAAGGGATCTTTCGAAAACTAGACGACCAAAACCAGCTATCCGCCATCCTTATAAATCAGGCAGTTCTTCTGCGTAAATGGGGTCGTCTGGAAGAAGCTTGGGACCTATACAAAGAGGCAGAGTTGATTTTCAGAAAAATAGAAAGCCCTTTGAACCTCTCAATATGCTTGAATAATGAAGCCCATATTCTCAACGATTGGGGCAGATGGAAGGAATCTCTAGCCCTTTATCAGGAAGCGGAAACGATTTTTCGGAGCTTAGATTATAAAAAAGGAATCGCCATCTCCCTTTCCCACCAGGGAAAAATCTTAGTAAAAAATGGGGAACCAGCAGAAGGGACAAAGCGCCTTAAAGATGCACTTGCCATAGCAATAAATAACGGCTTTACTCAAATCGAACAACAAATCCGGGAGGGATTACAGGACTAGGTTACTTTATGAAGTTGAATCGACACTTGCTGGTGCAATCCCCCACTCAATATCAATATCGATGTCAGCGATCTTGCCAATGTTTAGTGGATCATTTGGATCTGGAGTTATCACCAAATTAAGGATTTGCGGAGTACTTAGATTTGGTATTAAGATGGGGTCGATCATTACACAATTTACACAATTGGTTTGAAGCTGATGGGTGTAAGAAACTCCATTTTTAGTTAGTTTTGCATGATATTGCGTATTGGTATTGGTAGAAAATTGATATTTTACTTTAATATTATCATTGATGAATCTTGTAGTGTTGACTGTGAAAGTTTCTAAAGGCAAATTAACTTGATGGAATGGCATTATTACTCCATCATTATCACTTAAAACCTCCAACCAAATACTCACATCTTCTTTTCCTCCATGTCCACCCGGTTTCTTTCTTTTTTTGAACAATTTTTGAAAGATATTAGTGCCCATTTTTAAATCTCCTTAAAAATTGAAATATTTGTTATTATACGAGTCTTTTATTTTTTCTTACTATGATTTTAACTATTTTTTTTCTCTCATGACAGCAATCTCTCAAAATCTTTGAAAAAACTACAAACCTGCGAAGAGAAACTGAGTGAATTATGGGGACGGGGGAACTGACAACCCACAACATGAAAACAAAGGGACGAAGGGAATGAACAAGTAGACGAAGTCATGATCGCTCGAAAAAAACAAACATGGCAATGAATACGTTACGCCTTAAGAACCACTCCCCTGTTAATACCGGTTAGCCTTTCAATCTGTCTTATCGATAATCCACTGTCTTTCAAGTTTCTTAACATCCTATCCCTTGTTGGGATGTCAACTTTCTGAATTTCTGTGGGTGAATTCAGTTTATAAATTTTAACAATCAGAGCCCTTGCATCAAAATCGGTCATTCGATCGTTATCTTCCATGTCCAGACAAGTGTCTTCCTGAACATCCTCCATGTACTTTATAAATAGGTCTTTTGCTACATTAACTTTGTCATGAAAAAGCCCTAAAACAAAAATTTTATCTGTTAATCCATTCGTCACTTTGTTAATATAGTCGTTATAACTACTCCATTGGTAGTTTTCCATCTTTTGGGTCATTCCAGCTTTTACAGGATTTTGATGAATATACCGAAGAACCGTCAACAGGTAGGCCTCATTATCAATTGGTTCACTCTTAAATCGATCCTGAAAGAGATTGCCGACTCTATCGTATTTCTGGTTGTACCAATAGAGATAACTCCCGCAAATCATGCGCATAATTTTTTCCAGGGGGTCAGTACCAACCTTTAGCAGTAGATGTAAATGGTTGCCCATAAAACAATACCCATAGATTTGATATCCACATTTTTCTTTGTATCGATGGAGCACTTGGAGGAATTTTTCGCTATCCTCATCCTCTTCAAAAATGGTTTGGTGGTTGATACCCCGCATCATGATATGATAAATCCCTGTCTCGCTTTTTTTCCTAGGTCCTCTTGGCATTGTCATCACCTCAGTCAAAAATATATAGTAATAGCCTACAGCACTTATAGCGTACAAATCCTTTAACTGAATGTCAACTACCCCGTCCCCTTGACACTCATGGTAACATTTGTCGCTCTATTGGCTCTCATTTGGAAATTAGCCATTTTGCCCGGGAGTCCTCCTTGAGTGTACCTACCACAAAAAAATATCTCCAAACCCTGTACCAATCGGAACTAATCTTTAAACTATATGGATTTGAATATGGACCGGCGAAACGGTATATCAAAGCGACAAAAACCTACTTTGCGGATAATGGGATCATGGAGTCTTTTCAGTGCCGATTGAGCGAGGGGCAACTGCTGGAGAATTTTGTCATCTCTGAGCTGGAAAAACGACGTAAATTGGGACTTATCGCCTGTGATCAGTTTTATTATTACAAAAGCGCTTCCGGACGGGAAATTGATCTCCTCTTTGAAGCCAATCATGTCCTGCTTGCTATCGAAATAAAGGCGATCAAGTCTCCCTCCAGCAGAGATGTAGCTAATTTAACTTCCTTCATTTCCCAGACCAAGCAAGAGACCAAAGGATATCTATTCTATCTGGGGGAAGAATACGGAGAGATTGATGGGGTCACACTTATTCCTGTTTATATTGTCATGGGGACGGGGGAGCTGACAATCTTTTGACAATCCACTGATAACCCAGGACAACAACCAAGGACATGACGAGTAAAAACATCCTGCAGGGCGTAACCATTCCACTAATGAAGTAGCTGTTTTACTCTACCCTCTCCCAATATCCCTCTCCTCGGATATGGACACAAAAGTAATGACCTTTGGATTCGGCGTTCATGAGAGCTGTATAGGTAGCAGGAGGAATATTGAAGTAGGCATAGACGGATCCAGATGCAAATTCTAGCTCCAGAGTCCAGTTGGCTGGATCATACCCCACAGAAGCCAGGAAAGAGGAAGTGATGGGGATTCTAGTCATCAAACGAGACTGCCACGCACCAAAGGTACTCGTAGTGACAAATTAGCTGTCATCACAAGGAGTCCTCGACGTGGTGATCTCTCGTTTCTTCATCCGCTTTCTCGTCCATCAGAAATTCAGCCACTCCTTGCACAATCATATCCTGGATCAATGGTTCCGTATCAATCATCAGATCAAACAAATTGAGCGAAGAAAGTTTTCGAAGTGCCCTGGATACATCCTGAATGGTGGTCAATTGGCTCCGTAAATAGGGAAACGTCTGATAAAATTCCCATGTATTCATTCGATCTCTCCTTTTCGCATTTCTGCTACTTTCGTATTGGCTTGATTGGTCTCTCTTCGGGAAACAATCACTTCAATCACCTTTTTTTCCAATCGTTTGATGGCCTGGTACTTCCGCCAGCTTTTGATTTCTCCCCCCGTCCCTTCCCGTGTCAATATCTCCTGATCTCCCGCACTCATCTTGCCCATCGCGATCGCCAGCAGGTGAATCTCCTCTCGCTTGCATACCACTTCGTCCAATGGAGGAAAGGCTTTGGGAAAGAAAGATTCGGGTAGTTCCGGCTTATCCAGATAGCCATCCCTCCGTAGTTTGCTCCGGTACTGGTTGGCCATCAATGTCTTCATGAGCCGAACATAGCTAATACCATCCCGGTTCGGATATTCATCGCACAAAATCGCATGAGAGACTTCAAACAAATCCTCAGCGGTATCAGAGTTGCGATCAAACCGAAGGGAGTATTTGACGAGATCAGCCCGATGTTCTTGGTAAAAATCTGTGTAAAAATTTGTGATGTTATTCTCCTTTCAAGACGGAATAATGTCATCACGAATGCCCCTGGCATGTGGTGATCTCTGGTGTTTTCGAGACTGCCACGCACCAAAGTTGCTCGCAGTGACGGAAGTAGTAAGAGTCTCGCAGTGACGGAATAATGTCATAGCGAGGAGCCATGCGACGTGGCTATCTCTAGTTTTCTGTTTGTCATCTTACAAACGAAGTGCGGCAATCTCTGGTATTCTGTTTGATTCATTATCATCTTGCTTTCTTCCCCGGATCACGCCTATCCACGGCTGGCAGTTCGTAAAAGTGACATTTGGCCAACAGACGGGAAAAGATGCGTTTGTATTTGTCAATCTGCGCGAGATCTTCTTTTCTCTCGAAGGTTTCGCTCATCCGCACCGCATAACCAAAATGGACTGTTTTCTCGATAAAGGCATAGGCTTGGGGATACTCATTTGTTTTGATGTATTCTTCCCATTCCCGAAAGCATAATTGGACTACATGTTTGAGCAGGGTATGCGTTTTCCCGGATCCTGCCCGTCCGCTGTAGCAAGCCCCCATGCCCGTTTCAAACAGTTCAATCACATGCCCCTGGATTTCTTTCTGGCAGGATCCCCACATGTCCTTATGTTCTTCTCCATAGGCGGAACCGATGTGATGATCGACAAAATCTTGCAACGCTTCCGAAAAGCGCTCTTCCTTTTCGGCTCGTAAGACTCTGGCTCTCTCCATCCTCTCTTCAGGGCTGGGTTTCATCCGCTGGACCTTGTCATACCAGTATTGAGGACCCAGAATTTCTCCAATCGCTGTCAGCTCTTCAGAAATGGTGGTAAGTCCTTCGATATCGACACTGTTCATATTCGTGTGGATCATTTGAGTCATTTCCTACACCTCCACGAGAGTCTTATTGGTAAACACCGACACGGGCGGCCGACCCCGGAGGTAGTTGTGATTCGCACTTGGTTTCTGCTGGAGGTAGGATTCAAATCGATCGCTAAAGAGAAGCATCGGAGTCAAATTGCATTGATAATCGGTTCCATCCCAGTCTTTCTTTTTCTTGTCGATGACGGTCAAGCAGTCCTCTACGGTAAACCCCCGATCCAATTGCTTCTGGATCAGCTTATTGATGGTGGGATTGTCATACCGGTATCCGGAGCAAAAGGCTTTGTTTAAATACCGGAGGACCGATTCTATCTCTCTGTTCTTTGGTTCTCCTCCTAAGAGAGTGTGAGAAAAAGAATTCCCCACCCCTTCCTCCGTGTTAAGAGTTGGTTCGGCAGGATGTATTGTTTTCTTCTGTTCTGTTGGTTGTTCTGGTTCTTTAAACGGAGGAAGAGAGGTTATATCTTTATTCATATTTATTAACCCCAGAGAACAACCAGGAACAGAACCTTGTTCTTTTTCTTCTTTTTCTTCTTTTCTTCTTGTGCAAAGCGATGCCAAAGGGTTTGGTAACGGTTTGGTAACCGTTCGGGAGGGGTTGGCAAACGGTTCGGGAACCAGTAGGGAGGGGTTGATTTGTTTCCAGGCTTCAAAGAGCTCCCGACTTTTGACAAAGCGGATTTCCTTTTTCACACACGCCAGCATATTCTGATTATCCGGTGGGTTATGCTTCATCCAGTTTACAATCAAAAATTCATACGTTTCTGGATCATAGAGAATCTTGCCATCGGTTACCAGCGTATTCACCCACTGTTGGATCAAATCAAGAGAATAGCCAAACTGCATACTAATCATACGAAGGGATAATTCATAAATCCCGCACTGGGTTGTCTGAGGATTGGAAAACAAGTACATAAAGAGATTCCGTACATCCGGTAGAAGCTCCACCACATAAGAATCTGTCCAAAACGAAACCTTGATTTGCCGATAGACACCCATATCAAAATCCTTCTTTACAAAGCAAGGGATTCACCGAAACAGGTTTGATCATTCCTTTTGACATCATTACGCAACCTCCAGCATTAAGCTAGGGTTTGTGAGATTAAATAACCTGGGTGATGATCGAGCTCCTGATCAGGAAGCCCAACCACTCCCCTGTATTGATGAAAACTACATTTTTGGTTCACAACTCCTGCAAATGGAATAGTAGCAAATTTTCTATTTTATGCAAGATGAAAAATTGAGAATAAAAAATAAAGAGGTCAACAATACCAAACTACAAAGCTTGCAGGAATTGTGAGAAAAGTACTGTCAACCTCACCCCTACTATACCACTTTCTCTAGATTGGGTCAAAAATAGAACTATTTGTTTCGCTTCACGTATTAAATTGTCACGTAATTCATTAAATTATCTGATTATTATTCTATACATGACTGAAAAAACAGAAATGCAAATAGAACAAGAACAAGACTATTTAATCGATATTCAATCTGGGATCTTCATCTACATTCAAAGAAGGATAAGATTTTTAAAACAAGAACATCATGAGAATTTCCGAATAATATGTAATGAGAAGCAAGAAAATGTTGATGCCTTAAACGCTTATTGGTCAGATACCCCTCCAATAGAAGAAAAGGATCCTATTCTTAAATTTTTTCCTCCGATGAATTTAAAAAGAGCAAAAACCAAAATTGTACTTAACAAATCTTTGTGTGTAAAAATTTAGAGATTTGACATACAGAAGAGACAGAAGAGAGATTTAATTTGGTTGTCAACAACCCCGTCCCCGTGACACATGATCTTGCCTGCAAATCTTTTGTTATAATAGTCCCTATAAAGATAGGAGATGAGAAAAAATGATAGGACTTGTATTAGAGGGTGGAGGAGCTAAAGGAGCTTTCCAGATTGGTGCCTACAAGGCATTAAAAGAGCTTGGAATCAAAATCGATGGAGTCACTGGAACTTCGATCGGTGCTCTAAATGGAGCCCTCATTGCCCAGGGAGACGAGGAAAAAGCTTATGAAATCTGGAGCCAAGTAAATCCTTCAAAGCTTTTTCAACTGAATGAAAAGGAATACAAAAAGCTCCTTAAGCTGGATATTTCGATCTCAGACATTGCATACTTTTTCGGAAAGATGAAAGATATTGTAAAGAATAAGGGATTGGATGTCTCGCTTATAAAAAGCCTTTTGCATGAATTGGTCGATGAAACAAAAATGCGAAACTCAAAAATGGAGTATGGCTTAGTGACTTTTTCTCTCACAAATATGAAGCCATATGAACTTTTTTTATCTGAAATCCCTCCGGGAAAAGTGATTGAATATTTAATGGCAAGCGCTAGCTTTCCCGTGTTTAAGCTGGAAAAAGTGGATGGAAATTTGTTTATTGATGGTGGTGTTTTTGATAATATGCCAATTAATCTATTGATTCGGAAAGGGTACAAGGAGATCATTGCGATCCGAACTTTTGGAATCGGTATGTACAAAAAGATAACCGATCCCTCTGTGCATATCACCTATATTAATCCAAGCGAAGACTTGGGAGGGGTGCTGGATTTTGATAATACACGGGCCAACAAAAATCTTCAACTTGGGTATTATGACACATTACAGATATATAAAAAATGGCAAGGAAAATTCTACTACATTGAACCAAAGAAGAATGATGATCATATCCTTCGCTTCCTTATGGATTATCCGGAAGATAGAATCCTGGAACTTGGGCTTGTTTTTGGTTTTAAGGACATACAGCCAAAGAGAATGATGTTTGAATTTATCCTGCCAAGAATTGCTGATCTGCTGGGTTTTTCAAAAGAGGCTTCTTACGAGGATATCATTATTGGCGTTTGTGAAGAGATTGCAAAAGAAGTCAATGTGGAACGGTTTCATTTATACTCATTCGAGAGCTTTATCCAGGCGATAGCAAAAAATAATAAATCATACAAACGATCCGCAAAAAGGATCATTCCGGGCTTCATAAAACAAAATGAGATTTTATCCCGCGCAGTCAAAGAGGAGATCTTTCATGAAATCATCTCGAAAATTTTATCGCCGGCCTCCGGGGAGATATTAAGTTAGAAAAAGGAGATTAAGAATGAAAAAAGGAAATAAAGTAGTTTCAATCATTGCAATCATTTTGCTTTTCATGAGCAGTGCTTTTGTAAAAGCCAATCCAGATGGAAATTATAAACATACTATTGTTGGCAATGGAATCGTAAATGGGGAATTTTTTACACCAAGTTCTGTCCAAATCCACCGAGATAAGTTTTATGTTTTGGATCAATTCGGCATTTCCTCATTTGATCTTGCTTCCCGGAAGTTTTTACAGCGAATTTTGGTAGACCATGAAGACTCTCAAACAGCGTCCTGGGAAAATCGAAACACTTGGATTCATTTTGTAAAAACGATTTCAAAGGGTATGCTTGGCATGCTAGATACATCCGGTGGATTGAGCTTGAAATTGCCTGGCACAAACACAAATACGACCGCAAAAGATACCTTTTGTTTTGATTCATTTGGCAAACTATATTTGATGAATGAAAGTAATATTTCCGTACTTGACCCAGAAACTGGAGTTTTGATACAGAAAATTAAGGTTCCAGAATCAAAAGAACCAGTGGAAGACCCCAAAAAACAAGTATCTTTTACCTTCAAAATTTATAATGATAAAATTTACATCCTGAAAACTTTTATAAAAATTGATGGAGCCGATATAGCTTCTGAAGCAAAAATATTTGTACTAACGCTAACAGGGGAGCTCGAAAACGAAATTACTTTTATAAAAGATCCAAAGAAAGAAATACTTTTTTCTGGAGATGATTTTGCCATCATCCCTGACATTGGGATGATAGGATTAATCGTATCACACGTATCGAATCCAGAAAATTCACCGATCCAATTTTATTCTATGGATGGGAAAGAAGTGCAGACCGTAGCAAAATTAGGAAAATTAGCACCACTTACCATTGAGGTGCAGAAACCAGATAAAATCATCCTGTCCGGTATGGAATCTACCATGGGAGGCATGCCGTCTATGTCTTGTTCCCTGGTGAAATTCAATTTTCAAAAATTGGACGATGGCTCTATTGAGTTGAAAAATAAAGAAACCGTAAAATCCAAAGAATTTGGAATGGTCAGTATTAATATGTCCGTTTCCGGAAATGAGATTGGTTTTATCACGTCTGGATTTATGGAAAATATGCTGGATTTTCACGTTCTTTACCTTCATGACGATAAAATTGAAAGGTGGGGAGGGTCGCCAACCAAAAAAGGACAGATCTTTGGTTCCATCGCTTGCACAGTGGACAAAGAGGGCAATCTATTTGAGACAAGTATTTCAAATTCCGTCATTAACCAATTTGACAAAAAAGGCCTGCTCGTATCCTCTTTGGACATGAATCTGCAGGAAATCTCTTCCCTGATGGGACCTCTTGTCATGTTTCCCACTATTTTGAGCCTGGAGATTAATGATGATTATCTCTTTTGCACGAACCTATTTCCAAACACAATAACCCGGTATGACCTCAAGCAAAAAAAATGGGAGCAATTGTATAAGGAAAATTTCATGTCGGGCATAACTCATCTATGGCTCAGTATGAAAATGGATGATGAAAAGCTTTTTCTTCTGGATAGTACCGAATTAAATGAAGGAGCGCCCAGTCTATCCTATCTGCTTGAAGACTATACTTTAGAACAAGTCAATTTGGCAAATTCACCAGTCTTTGATGAAAAAGATCCACCTTTATTTGTGGATATGATTATAAATGAAAAAGAATTCCAATTTCTGGACTGTGTACATAACGAAATCTGGATTTTTTCCCGTATGGACCAGAATTTTGTACAAAAGATTACGATTCAAAACGCGAAAGATTGTTTCTTTTCCTCATTTGATGATTATGCTGACGGATCCTTGCTTTTGTGTGATACCAATCACAGTCAATTGATCCGGGTATCAAAAAAAGGCGAGACGATTGAGTTGATTGGCACGAAAGGTGTTCTGCCAACAGGGGCTTCAAAAGAAGATTATGAGAAGATGCCAGACAAGTTTTATTTTCCCATCAAAGTTAAAATCCATGGGAATACAATATATGTCTCCGATTTGATGAACTGCCGGTATCATATCATTACCCCAGAAGCAAAGCCAGAAATTGTTTGGAATGTGGAAGAAGTAAAAATAGATAATTACCTTGTTTTTGATAAAAGAACATTTGATATAGCCTTTGAACCAGCCACGAGCCAGGATTTTGAATTCAAAGCTGTCTCTTCCGTTCCCTGGATCAAAATTGAAAAAGAAAATGGCATGGTGAAAGAGAAAAAAATTACCTATACACTGCTGGGTGATAAGATGACGCCATGGGAGACTAATAAAGGAATGATAACCGTTACTTTCCCGAAGTATCCCACCTTAAATAAAGAGATACCTGTTACTGTTACGGCAAAAGGAAATGTTGTTACAATTCAAATTGGCAGTAATCAAGGTTTGGTTAATGGAAAAAGTATCACATTGGATGCAGGTTCCATTCCATTGCTCAAAAATGGTCGAACTTTCATTGGGATACGCTTTATGGCGGAGATAGTTTTCGCCAAGACTGCCCAGGTAAGTTATGATGCCAAAACGCAAACTGTATTTTTTGAGTTGGGATCAAAGAAGATTGAGTTGACCATCAATAAACCTGTGGCAATCGTCAACGGAAAGCAAGTCAGGCTGGATGCTCCTCCCTTTATTCAGAATGGCCGAACACTTGTCCCCCTACGGTTTGTTAGTGAAAACCTCGATGCCAGTGTAGAATATAATCCACAAACAAGAGGAATCACAATTACCTATCCAAAGAAGAAAAGCTAAAAGAATTTTTCTACAAGGATTAGAAATATTGATACGGTAATCGGACTTAAAATGGTTGTCAGAAAAACAGTAGAAGCTGCTTTTTGAAAATTGCCTTTTAACTCTTTCGTCAACAGCATCGTATTATAAGCTGTCGGCATAGCAGTCTGGATGATCATGACTTTTGCCATTAATCCAGAGCCAAGAATAGGAAAGAGAAGTAAAAGGCAAACGGTAAAAAGAGGGATGATGATCAACTTGTCAAAACAGATGGGAAGAATGGGTACAACACGACCCCGCAAGGAAATCCTGGATAATTCCAAGCCAACCACAATAGCCACAAATGGCAATGCTGCTGAATTTAATGATTGAACGACAGAATCAAATGTTTTGATATAAACAGAGGTGGTTATAGATGGAAAATGTTGGAAAATATATCCATAAAAAATCCCAAAAAAGAAGCCATAAAGAAGAGGAAGTTTGAATATTTGTTTCAAGGATCCCTTAAAATCCAGTTTTTCTCCGGAGGATAGGTAAACTCCGACTGTCGAAACCCACAAATTAAACAGAATGAGATACTGGATCGCTATCGCCAGACCCAGTGGTCCAAAAGCAGCTGAAATTACCGGCAGACCATAGCTTCCACAGTTCGTAAATGCTGTGATCAATAGTCGGCTGTCAAAATCCTTTCGGGGAGATTTTATTACGTTATGACGGATCAGAACATACAGAAATACAAACACTTGTATCAACAAGAATAACAATGCAAACCTGGCAATTTCTTTCCCGTTAAAAGGATGGTCCCGGAAATTATTGATAATCATCACAGGAAAAAACAAATAAATAGCCAAGCGGCTTCCCAGTGAAATATCAGTTTTCTTTAGTATTTTACCGATCAAAAAACCGATCGTTATTGTCAAAAGGACAGGAACCAATATGATTATCAATCTTGTTACCGAAATTTCACCCATGGCAATACACTCTACGAAAAGAAGTTAATTTGTAAAGAAGGTACCTTGTCATAATATCCTTAGTTGTTTTTTTCCAATTTTAAGGTATAAAAAAAGACTGTGTTATTTTAAGTCGGGGAGTGGCTCAGCTTGGTAGAGCGTGTGGTTTGGGACCACAAGGTCGGAGGTTCGAATCCTCTCTCCCCGACCATTTATGCGCCTGTAGCTCAGGGGATAGAGCATCTGCCTTCTAAGCAGGTGGCCGGGGGTTCAAATCCCTCCAGGCGCGTGTGTTATCATGGATAAATGGTGGGTGTAGCTCAGCTGGTTAGAGTACCGGTCTGTGGAATCGGATGTCGAGGGTTCGAATCCCTTCACCCACCCTTGATGGGCCTATAGCTCAGCTGGATAGAGCATCGGTTTCCTAAACCGGGGATCGCAGGTTCGAATCCTGTTAGGCCCATAGTTTGAAAATTTATGCGCCCATAGCTCAACTGGATAGAGCGATAGACTTCGGATCTGTAGGTTGCGGGTTCGAACCCTGCTGGGCGCGTTTTATTGCAAAGAAGGGATCGGGTTGAAATCCGCTGATCCATATAATATACTCTTTAGAGTTGTTTGGGTCGTTGGCTCAATTGGTAGAGCAGCTGACTCTTAATCAGCGGGTTACAGGTTCGAGTCCTGTACGACCCACAGTAAATGCGGAAGTAGCTCAGTGGTAGAGCGCGACCTTGCCAAGGTCGATGTCGCGGGTTCGAACCCCGTCTTCCGCTCCAATTTTTAGAAGAAAATTCCATATAATCCGCGAGGGTGGCGAAATTGGCAGACGCGCTGGACTTAGGATCCAGTGGGTAACTCCATGCGGGTTCAAGTCCCGCCTCTCGCATTTTCTAATTTGATGTTCAGTAAAAGCTATCGGTTGTCGACTTTTCCTTTGAAATCATTTGTAATTTTCCTGTCCATTTCACCTTGATGGTTTTTATTTTCTCCAAACAATTGCTTTTGATTCTCATCTGGGTTAATTTCTTCTTTGGAGTTGGTAATAGCTCAATATTGGGAATGCGACCAAAAATACTACTTGAAATCTTTAAATGTAAAAACAATAATATGCAGTAATGTTGAATGTGTGATTCATCAAGGAGAGAAATTAGTAAAAAGAAGGTTTTTCTTAAGAAGGAATGCAATGGAAAACACTGAATTTGTTTTAAGAAGAGAAGAAATTAATTTAATCCACCAATGTGCTAATACTCTTTCTGATAAGAATAGCAAATTATTATTTTATAACGGAATTGCTGGAATAGGCAAAACAATTTTTTTGAGAAATGCGGATGATAGTTTTTTAAGCCTACAAAATTTTGTTCATACTTATGTTAATTTGAAAGAAATCGAGAATATGCCAGAGGAAATGATTTTGGTTAAATTAAGGTCAAAACTTATTGAAAACCATAAAATTCGATTCAATTTATTCGATTATGCCTATTTTGTTTATATTAAAAAATCCAATCCATTTTTTGAACCTAAATTACAGTCTCAAAATTTTTTAGCGCAAAGTAATATTTTATTAGACTTGTCTATTCTGTTCCCAGTTATACCAACAGTCATACCAACTTTGTTTAGAAGCATTAATCTTGCCAGTAAAACTAATAAATTATTAATTGAGTTTATCAATCATTTTAGCAAAGAATTAAATACTCTCAATATTCTTGAACCTTATGAGATATTGGCAAAGTTACCTGAATATTTTTCAAAAGATTTAAGTCTATACTTATCGAAAAATAATAAACGAGCTGTTTTTTTTCTTGATTCATACGAATCTTTTTCTAATAACTATCAAGACTCTGATAGCATGACAAACAGAGAGAAATTATTGTTTGATAAAAAAATTGGTTTATTTTATTTTCTTATCAACACATTATTTGTTATTTGTGGCAGAGATCAAAATGTTTGGATGAAAACTGACAAGAAATTACAAAATGTATCCCAGGTAAGGATGCTTAAGGAATTATCTAAAGAAGAATCAGAATTTTTATTAAATAAGATACCTGATAAAAGAATTAGAGACAGGATACTAGAACTAACAAAAGGTCATCCATACTCTATCAGTATGGCTATTGAGAATTATTTACAAATTGAAAAATGGTCTCTAGAAGAAAAAATTGCATATTTTAATCGAATCGATTCAGATGAATTGCTGCAAACATACCTATTGGATGGTATGGAGAAAAGTGAAAAAAATCTTCTCAAACTTTTATCTTGTTGCAATTTCTGGGATCAAGAAATATTTACTTATTTAATAGAGATTTTTAATCCTGGATATTCACAAATGGATTTTCAGTTTTTATGTAATCATTCCTTTGTACAAAAATTTCTACGAGAAAATTGCTTTACAATGCATTCTCTAATGAGGGAAAGCCTACAAGTGATGATTGATCCTAAAGTGAAGGCGAAAGTTCATGAAAAGATGTTTTCTTACTATCAAAATCAACTTTCAGCAATAACAATTAAAGCAATTGATGAAAATTCTGAAATTGCATTTATTGAGTCAGTTTATCATGGCTTCAAGGTTTTTACAGATCTAAATAGCACATCATCTTTTATTCAATGGTTCATGGGTATAATAGCAATCTTTAAACAAGCTGCAAAATGGACATTTCTTATTCCTGTTTTTGAGAAATTGTTTCAAAATCCAATTCAATCCTTAATTAAAGACGACAAGCTAGTTGTATTTTTATTAAATGAATTAGGTTCTTTGTATCGATTTATGGGTCGCTACAAAGAAGCACTATCTATTTTTATGAATTCTTTAAATCTATCTTCGCAAGTTTTGGGTCTTGAGCATCCAGATACGCTGACCAGCATGAATAATCTCGCAAATTTGTATGATTCCATGGGACAGTATGATAACGCATTGCCTTTGAATACTTCAGCTTTGGAATTACGAAAGAAAGTGCTGGGACCAGAGCATCCAGATACGCTGACTAGTATGAATAACCTCGCAAACTTATATGATTCTATAGGACAGTATGAAAAAGCCTTACCATTTTACACTTCAGCTTTGGAATTACGAAAGAAAGTGCTGGGACCAGAGCATCCAGATACGCTGACCAGTATGAACAATCTGGCCAATTTGTACTATTCTTTGGGACACTATGAAGACTCTTTGCCAATTTATAAAGAAACCTTAATACTGCGGGAGAAAGTTTTAGGACTCGAACATCCGAATAGACTAACAACATTAAGCAATTTAGCAATTTTACTTTGTTCTATGGGCAAGCTAGAAGAAGCTCTACCTTACCTTCAAGAAACTTTAGATCTTCGAAAGAAAATTTTAGGTTCTGAACATCCAGATACACTCGGGACTATGAACAATTTAGCAATTTTACTTTGTTCTATGGGTAAGCTAGAAGAAGCTCTACCTTACCTTCAAGAAACATTAGAGTTGCGTAAAAGAATATTAGGTCCAGAACATCCTGATACTCTTGGTACAATGAATAACCTGGCAAACATTTATTGCTCTTTAAATCGTCTTGATGATGCACTACCCCTTATTAAAGAAACTTTATTGTTGCGTAAAAAAGTTTTAGGACCAGAACACCCTAGTACCTTGACGAGTATGAACAATTATGCAAATTTATTACATACTATTGGATCGTATAAAGAATCGGAGCCGATTATCAAAGAAACAATAGATTTACGGAAAAAAGTTTTAGGATTAGAACATCCAAATACGTTAACAAGTATGAACAATTATGCAAATTTGAAAAAAGACATGGGACTCAAAGAGGATGCTCTGAATATTTACAATGATGTTCTAGTATTGCGGAAAAAGGTTTTGGGACCAGAACATCCCGATACGATTGAAACATTAAACAACCTGAATGATTTGCTAAAAAAAAATAGTAAGTAATCTTTGGTGTTTTTTTAAAAGAAATTGAGAAAACTCTTGTGTTGATTTGTATAGAAAAAAGATTAAAGAAGTTCTCTTGACAATTGTTATTGATCGATAATCGCTCCAGTCACACCACCCATCATCAGAATGACCCCATCCATCATCAAAATGTGCCCTTACTCTCCAATATTTTGTTTTTTCTGATAGATCCGCATAGGATATACTTGTCATCTGTAAATCAGCATTTCCACCAAGATCTTTTTTGTCAGCATCATAGAAATTGATATGGTAATAATCTGCTCGAGCTACACTTGACCAACTAAAATTATAAGGTTTTGTAATTACTGCATTTTCTAAAGGTGTAAGAAATTTTGGTTTTTTTCGTAATGGCTTTTCTTTTCTTTCTAAATAAACATGCATT
>Ga0247841_10006283_pt1 | contig 18483 bp, 15 predicted proteins | sample LaCruzMarch2015__2_FD_192410 | JGI IMG/M metagenome (GOLD analysis project Ga0247841, IMG submission 192410) | Freshwater microbial communities from meromictic Lake La Cruz, Castile-La Mancha, Spain - LaCruzMarch2015_18m | ecosystem: Environmental > Aquatic > Freshwater > Lake | place: Spain... | reverse complement strand
TTCAAAATATTGTTCTAAGAGGTTCAGGTATGGCCGGGATATACGGTTTATATTTGAAAGGATAGGTTATTCTTCGAAGATGAATGAATTAGAAGCGGCTGTCGGTATCGGGAGCCTCTATAACTATGAACGGATCATCGAAAAACGCAGGAAGAATCTGCTGACGATGATAGAAAGATTGAGAGAATTCAGCGATTGCCTTATGACCATTGAAGAAGAAAAAGAGGAAATAATCGGGCCTCATGCATTTCCTATCCTTATTAAGAAGGGTGTCCTTTTTACAAGAGACCAGCTGGCGAGTTATCTTGAGATTCATGGTATCGACACGCGGGATCTCTTTACCTCCATACCGACGCAATGCTCGGGGTTTGCTTATTTAGGATATAAAAGAGGCGAATTCCCGGAAGCGGAATATGTTGGCAATAATGGTTTGCATATCGGTGTCCATCAGGATTTAAATGACGAGCATATTGATTATATTATGGATACTATCAGGAGATTTTTAAAGGCCCATGCCAAGTAAAATGAAAAAGAATTCGCGGATTTACATTGCCGGCCATACCGGTTTTATAGGTTCAGCTGTGATGAATAAACTGAAAGAGGCAGGATATAAAAATCTGATTTACAGGACACATAGAGAGCTGGATTTGACAGACCGGCGAGCGACCGAAAAGCTATTTGGCAGCTTAAGGCCGGAATATGTTTTTCTTTTGGCCGCGAAAGTAGGCGGGATCAAAGCAAATAACGATTACCCTGCAGATTTCTTTTTTCAGAATGTTACTCTCCAGACTAATGTGATTCATGCCGCATATAAATATAAGGCCGGTAAGTTGCTTTTTCTGGGCAGTTCCTGTATGTATCCTAAACTTTCCCCGCAACCGATGAAACCTAAAGATATTATGACTGGCCCGATCGAGCCTACTAATGAGCCTTTTGCTTTAGCCAAGATATGCGGTTTAAAAATGTGCCAGGCCTACAACAAGCAGTATAAAACAAGATTTATTTGTGCTGTGCCGGCAACGGTGTACGGCCCGGGAGACCACTTTGATGAAAGAGGGCATGTGGTAGCCGGGCTCATAGAACGGACCCATCTGGCAATTACTAACCCTATTCATAATAAATTAACAGTCTGGGGTAGCGGTAACGCGAAAAGAGAATTTTTGTTTATAAACGATGCCGCTGACGCCTGTATTTTTCTAATGAATAAGTATGATGATAATGAGCTGATTCATATGGGCAGCAAAGAAGAGGTTTCTATTAAGGTTTTGGCGAAAAAAATTAAGAGCATATCCGGTTATCAGGGGAAGATCATCTTTCAAAAAAATAAGCCCGATGGGAGCCATCGCCGGCTCCTTGATTCTTCTAAGATATTTTCTTTGAATTGGAGGCCAAAAGTTTCTCTTGATGACGGGCTAAGGCGCACGTACGAATGGCACAGGAGAAATATAATATGAAAGTTACTCTGGTTATTCCTACATGGAATGAAATTGACGGCATGAAGGCAATCATGCCCAAAATCAAAAAGGATTGGTATGATCAGTTAATTATCCTTGACGGCGGCTCTAAAGACGGAACCATCGAATATGCTAAAGAGCAGGGGTATTTTGTTTATGTGCAGAAGAAAAAAGGGTTCCGGAATGCCTATAACGAGATTTTGCCGCTCATAGAAGGCGACGTAGTGATTACCTTCAGCCCGGACGGAAATTCCATCCCAGAGCTGATCCCGGCTTTGATAGCTAAGATGAAAGAAGGTTACGACATGGTCATTGCATCGCGCTATCTGGGGAGTGCGCAAAGTACGGATGACGATCTTGTTACCGGATTCGGAAACTGGCTTTTTACCAACAGCATCAATATGCTGCATCGCGGTCATTATACGGATGCCATGGTTATTTTCAGGGCTTACAAGACTAAAATAATCTATGATCTCGAATTGAATAAAGATGAGGCTTATGTTACTGCCGAACGGATTTTTAACACAAATATCAGCTGGGAGCCACTGCTTTCAGTACGCGCTGCAAAGAGAAGGCTTAAGGTCTCTGAGATCCCAGGAGATGAGCCGCCGCGCATCGGCGGAGAAAGAAAGTTACAGGTAATCAAATGGGGCGCCGCCTATTTTTTCCAGGTTTTCCGGGAGATATTCTGCTGGCGTTAAGACGCATACCTCCAAATGAAAGACATAATCAAATCCTTCCAAAAAGAAAAATCACAAACTGCTAAATTCATAAGCATATTTATCTTGCTGGCCTGTATTTTTTATTTCGATAAATTGATACTTGGGCCGTATGCAACCATCAGGATCCATGATACATTCGATACAGAATTCTCCCGTTATGCTAGTCTCGGGAGGCTTTTCTTAAATAACGGTTTCTTTGCCTGGAATCCGAATATTGTCTGCGGGATGCCTGCGTATGCGTATCATTTTCCACCGTATTACATACTCTGCCTACTTGCTACAGTATTCCCTATCTGGTTTTTGTATGCTGCGCTTGTTATACTTTTAATGTTTGTAGCCGCCTACGGCATGTATTGGTTCTTGAAGGATTTTCTGAAAGTTAGCGCTGAGTTATCTTATTTAGGCGGCTTAATTTTTTCGCTTCAGATGCAAATTCATAGCAATTCAATAGTGAACGTAGTGTTTAATTATGCTTTCCCGATGTTTTTTATGTGTTTAATAACGGCAGGGAAGAAGAATGTCTCATTTAAGGTCCGGTTGTTATCTATGGTCTTTGTTATTTTGACACTGTTTCTTTCATATCCGGTTTTGACTTTACCTATGTTTTTTATTTTACAGTGTTTTGTGATTATTTTTTTTAATTTTCATAACGGATTATCTGTTCAAAGAATGCTTTTTAAAACCGTTCTTGTTTGGGCTGGGTATATCCTTTTATCAATGCCGATTTTGTACGGCCTTTATAGCTTCATACCGTTTTGTCAAAGGTCTTACGGACAGTATACGGCTGTGCCGGTATTTTTTGCCAGCCTCCCGAATAACCTAATACAACTTTTTCTGCAATATAGCAAGGATTCATACCTTTTTTTACCGGTAATAGGATTGACGCCGTTAGTTTTTTATTCCCCTAAGGCCAGAAGAGCTTTTCTGGTTTTGATGATCGCGACATTTATAATCATATTCTTCCAAGCGCCGCTTCTAAGCGTCATTCGAGGAACCATTTTTGAAAAGATGGACTTGGGACATTTTACATGGACAATTCCTTTTCTTATCATTGTATTCGTCGTTACCGGTATTGAGGAATTTTTCCGGATAAAGGTTGCGAAACGATTATACGTTTTTTCTTTTTTAACAGCCGGTTTTATACTGTTTTATTTTATGCGTACTGCAGGAGGGATAACGCCGGAATCCTTATTAAATATTACCCTGCCTTTATTTATATTTTTATTTTGTTTTTTTCTGATGTCAGGCATGAGGAAAAGAAGGTTAATCCTGCCGGCAGCCATTATTTTATTTATTATTATGCTCGGACAGTTCAAAATTACGAGGATATTAAAATTTGAAAATTACCCTTATAAGCGGTTTTATGAAAGCCAGTCTGTTTTTAATGATTTGAGGAAAGAGGCTGAAAGGGCGCCTTTCAGGGTGGCTACGACATTGTCGTTTCCCATGGTTATGCAAAGTTATGGTTTAGAGACTAGCGAGGCGAGGTCGCCGATTATGCCAAAAAGCTACAAGGAATTTTTCAGAGAGATTATCCGGCCTCAGTTGCAAACAGAGAAACAGTCCGTTCAATTTGATACCTATTGGTACCATTTATATCTACGCGATGAAGATATCACGCCGTATAGCAAAAACAAAAAGAGTTCTAAGGGCCTTTTTAACCTTCCCCTTTTGTTGATGACTAACACGAAATATATTATTTCCCGCTATCGCGATCCGTATCTGGAGAGCATATCGGAAAATGTCATCGAGGCGCAAAGCGATAATATTACCAAGCCAAGCTTGCTTAAAGACGTTTTTAAAACAGCGGATGAATATCTTAATAAACCGTTTTTTAAAAGGTTGATTCCGGATAAGATTGCTAATATTCAGGAAGACTCTCTTTTTAAAAAAATGTATTGCCCGGCATACTTTGTCTATCGGTTAAACAATTATTTCGCTAGGGGTTATCTAGCCCCTAATGCAGTTTTACTTGAATCAGATAATGCAGTATTAAACGAATTAACAGTCCAAACGGTTGAATCGCTTAGAAGTAACGTGTTTTTCTCGGAAAAGGATGCTACAATTACAAAGATTCACTATGAAAGGCAAGCTCTTACTAAAGATGATAAAATAGATTTGATACATTACAGTCCTGATAAGTTGATTTTTGAGGGAATAATAGTTTCTCCGAGAATACTCGTCATCACCAATAATTATCATCCTAACTGGAAGGCGATAGTAAACGGCAAGGAACAGAAGATTTATCGCGCTAATCATACCTTCCAGGCGGTTTTTTTAGAGAAAGCCGGAAATTTCAATGTGACCCTGCTATACAAGGATTCATTGCTCTGGAAGATACATTGGTTAGTGCTTATTGGTATAATCTTGATTATTTATGCTACCCTTATGCGTACAAAGAATAATAAAGAAACTAACTAGACCCCATGCCTTTCTCAAAAGTCTATATCTTAGGGACTAAGGTTGATTGTGTGCAGATTCCAGATGTAACGGTTATGATGGAAGACTGGATAAACAAGAAAGAATTCCATCATTATATCGTTACTTCAAATGCCTATAATGTTACGCTTGGCGCCAGAGAACCCGGGGTTATGGCGGCAGCAAATAATAGCAGCCTTTCTGTCCCGGATGGTTTTTCGCTCGTTATGGCAGCAAGGTTGTATGGCCAGCGCTTGAAGAAGCGCGTTTACGGGCCTGACTTGATGTTGGATTTTTTAAAAATTTCAGAAATAAAGGGATATTCTAATTTTTTCTATGGGTCCACCGACAGAACCCTGAAATTGCTTGTCAAGGGTTTAAAAACCAGGTTCCCGCGTTTAAAGATAGCGGGGTATTATTCTCCGCCGTTTAACGCTTCTTTGCAATTAGAAGAAAAGGAAATGGCGATGATTAATAATTCTGCTGCCGATGTAGTATGGGTCGGCCTGGGAGGTGTTAAGCAGGAGCGTTGGATGTATAAGTATAAAGATAAACTCAATGTCCCTGTGTTGGTAGGGGTAGGAGCGGCCTTTGATTTCCTTGCCGGCTTGAAACCGCAGGCGCCACGTTGGATAGGGAATATTGGTTTTGAGTGGTTGTTCCGGTTAATAAGCGAACCTAACAGGCTCTGGCGCAGATATTTAATAACTAATTGCTTGTTTGTGTATTACGTTGGAAATGAGTTGGCTGCAAAAACATTTTCTTTTTTAAAAAGGCAAACTAAAGAAAATTTATGATTCCTGAAATTTCCGTAGTTATATTAGGTTATAAGGCAGGACACAGAATCGAAGCTTTTGTAGAGAAAGTCATTAAATTGCTGGAAAAGACTGTTTCGTCATGGGAAATAGTGCTTGTGGGTAATTATTGGAAGAATTCAGGGGATGAGACTCCCGATGTAGTAAAGAAAATTGCTTCGCAAAGAAACAATATAGTGGCAGTGGCAATGCCAAAGCAGGGAATGATGGGATGGGATGCGCAAAGCGGGTTGCGAGAGGCAAACGGCCGGTTTATCTGTCTTATCGATGGCGACGAACAGATGCCTCCGGAAGACATAGCAAGAGTGTATGAGAAGATTAAGAAAGAAAACCTGGATCTTGTTAAGACATTTAGGATAAAAAGGGGTGATGGTATATTCCGGAAGATTAATAGTCAAGCATATAATTTCGTATTCAGGACATTATTCCCTGGAATAAAGGTTAAAGATGTAAATTCAAAGCCAAAGATTTTTACGAAAGAGGCGTACTCAAAGATGCGCCTTACTGCCGATGATTGGTTTTTTGATGCGGAAATGATTATTCAATGCAGAAAATTAAAGCTAAAAATTGGAGAAATTCCAACCGAGTTTCATAAATGTGCCTACAGGAAATCTTTTGTAAAATTAAGCGCCATATGTGAGTTTATTAAGAATTTGCTACGTGCGCGAATAAAGGATTTTTATAACTAAATGTCCAGGCAAACTGTTTTCATTACCGGGGTCGCGGGAAAGATCGGAAGCCTGCTACTGGATAGTTTATGCGGAAAAGAATACCTGATACGCGCACTTTTTCAAGATGAAGCTTCCGCTTATAAAAATCAAGAAATTCAAAGCATAGTCGGTGACTTACTTGAGCCTGAGAATTTCGCTTTTGCGTTGCAGGGAGTCACCACAGTCATCCATCTAGCAGGCATAACTCATACCAATGATATAAGGCGTTATTATAGAGTCAATTCATACGGGACGTTACAACTGCTAAAGCTATGCAAGCGTTACGGGGTAAAAAGGTTTATTTTTATCAGCACGAGAGCGATTTGCCAGGATGGAGGGCATTACAGCCGTTCAAAGCGCATTGCGGAAAAATACGTGCAGGAAAGCGACCTGAAATGGGTTGTGCTCCGCCTGGGGGAAGTCTACGGGACCAAAGGAACTAAAGGCATTGATGCAGTCTTGCATTACGTTGATCGATTCCCTGTAGTTCCTATCATTGGAAACGGACAATACAGCGTAATGCCTCTTTATGTCGCTGATGCGGTTCTTTCTATCGCGAAAGTCTTAGAAAAAGAGGATTTACATGGTAGAATATACACGCTCGCAGGGCCGGAGGTCTTAACCTACAATGAGCTTATCGACAAAATACTGGCCGTAAAAAAGGTGCGAAAGATAAAATTACACATCCCGTTTATTGCAACCAAAATACTGGCAGGCATATCTGCTTTAATTACAAAAGATGCTTTTTTGGTGAAAGACCAGTTACCGCGGTTATGTTGTAAAAAAAGTAACGATATATCCTTAGCGATAGCTGAGCTTGGTTTTGCTCCCGCTAAGATAGAAGACGTAATGCGCCTTCAGTCATTATAACTTCGACTAAAAATGGTAGAATCCACTAATACTCCGTGCACCATTTGTCAAAATACAGCAGTTTCCCTGGATAATCGTTTACATCTGTTCAGGTGTCCACGTTGCACGCATACTTTTACATTACCTGTCGAAGTTGATCCTCAGCTTTACTCAGAAAATTATTTCTACGAGCGACATAAAAACTGGTTCAGTAATCCCGACTATAACCTTTTTAAGTTTTTTCATAAAATTTTGCGCGGGATTATACAGCAAAAAAAAATTAAGCTCCTTGATGTGGGCTGTGGAAAAGGAGATTTTCTCAAGTATATTAAGCAGCTGGATTCTGATATTGAATTATACGGCATAGATTTAGCAGATAACAATTCTCCGGAATTCCATTTTATTAAGGGAGATGTATTTAAGGAAGATATGCCTATGCAATTTGATGTGGTGTGCGGGAACGCGGTAATTGAACATGTTGATAATCCGCAGCTTTTCATGAAGAAGCTAACCAGTATTCTTTTGCCCAATGGGTTACTTTTTTTATCTACCATTAACAATTTAAGCCTTACTTACAAGATCGCACGTATCCTTAAATCCTTAAGGATACGTGCTGCTTATAATCAATTGTATGGCGCGCATCACCTACAACATTATACCAACCGTTCGTTAAGGCATTTGCTTGAATCCAACGGTTGCCAGATCCTGATACAAAAAAATTATAATTATCCCCTCAACTCAATTGATGTAATAGAAGATAATCCGTTTATAAAAAGACTGTATATTGCCGGCGTATGGCTTATTTTCTTTTTACAATCATTATCTAAGACTGGAATAGCTCAGATCGTAGTGTGTAGAAAAATACCCTAAAATCTGTCTATAAAATTTACTATTAAATAACTATAATTATGGTACAATACTTACCATGTTTAGAATAAAGAGCCGAATTCATTTTATTTATTTTTCCGTAGATATTGCGCTTATAATCATATCGTTTTATTGGCCGTTCAAATTTAACCCTGATTCAGTGCCGCATTATACCTCCGGAATCAGGTCATATTTGTCAATTTATTTTTTTTGGGGCGTGGTTTTACTTTTTTTCTTACATAACGCCGTTCTTTACTATACCGACCGGTACTTAAGTATTTTATCGGAATCGCTAAAGGTGGCAAAATGCGTTTTATTTTCCACTATTTTAACTGCATTGATTATCTTTGTTTTAAAGATAGATATTTTTTCGCGTACGGTTTTTGCCGAGTCAGCCATTTCATTATTATTAAGCCTTTCTGTCTGGAGAACGATAAAACGCATCTATGTCCGGTATTTAATCCAAAGGGGGTATGCCAATTACAATGTGTTGATAGTAGGGGCCGGAGGCGTGGGATTGACTCTCGCGGAAGAAATCAAAACCTTTCCTTACTTAGGGATAAGGACTGCCGGATTTCTTGATGACACAAAGACAGGCGAAATAGGCGGAATTAAAATTTTAGGCAGAATTAACGATATTGAGCAGATTGTAAACAAATACTTTATTGATGAAATTTATATTACTATTCCTTCGGAGCGAAAAATTGCCGCAGAAATAATCCAAAAGGGTACAAAGTTGGGTAGGTCTGTGAGGATAGTAGCTGAGTATTTTAGCTTACCATACCGTCAGGTGAAGTTGAATTACATAGGCGTTATCCCCCTGATGACTTATTTTGAGAAAAGCGGACATGACACCGACAGCGTAACTAAACGATTATTAGATATGGTTGTCTCAAGTTTAATTTTGATCCTACTTTCACCTTTACTTGTAATAGTCGGCTTCTTAATTAAATTGGAAAGCTCCGGACCGGTTTTTTATGTTTCAAAACGTTCCGGCAGGAAGGGGATCATCTTTGATTTATATAAATTCCGTTCAATGATCAGGAATGCGGACAGCTTTAAAGAAACCCTGAAGGATAAATCTGAAGTAGAAGGTCCTATTTTTAAAATCAGGAACGATCCGCGCCTGACAAAAATGGGAAAGTTCCTGCGTAAATATAGCATAGATGAACTACCGCAGTTAATCAATGTCTTAAAGGGGGACATGAGCTTGGTGGGGCCAAGGCCTTTTCCTGTCGAAGAAAGCAATAAGATCGAAAATAAGCACATCCCCCGGCTGAATATTAAACCGGGGATTACAGGGCTGGCTCAGGTAAAAGGCAGGTCCGACCTGAAATTTACAAATTGGATGCGCTGGGATATCTGGTATGTTGAGAACTGGTCGCTGGGGTTAGACATAAGAATACTCTTGTGGACCATTCCTGCAGTAATAGAAGGGAAAGGGGCGTATTAATTGAAAGAAAAATTCCTGAAGTTTCTTGATTATGCTAGCGAATATAGTTTGTATGCGCTGATTATTTTTATTCCCATTTCAAATGCTGCTATCGAATCATTCTTCGGCTTTATGCTCCTGTTTTTTATCCTGAAAAAAATCATAAAACCGGAGTTCGGATTTCTAAGATCTCCCAGCTACATATTTCTTTTATTTTTTGTGCTTTTTATGGAAGCGTCTTTCTTAAATAGCGGCCAGAATCTTTCTAAAAGCCTAAGCGCATTAGTCTGTAAATGGCTGGAAAACATACTTATTTTTGTTATTACATTCGAGACTTTAAAAGATAAAAAAAGAGTGACTAAATGTTTGGGCATTTTATTATTCACGGCTTGCTTAATCGGCATTGATGTTTTATTTCAGAAATTTACCGGGGCAGACTTTATTCATAATAAAAAACTTGTCCCCCTGGGGGGCGGGAGCCCGATGCTGGGAGTCACCGCATCTTTCCATCATTATAATTCTCTTGGCACGTACCTGGTGTTTATTTTATCTTTAGTATTAGCTTCACTGATTTACATAAAAGGCAAACTGAAAAAAACGCTATTGCTTGCATTACTCATTCTGCTACAGATTTGTCTTATTTTAACCTTCTCCCGCGGTAGCTGGATAGGGCTTTTGGCGGTTTTAATCTTGATGTTATTTTTGTCCCGCAAGATAAACAAGTTAATTTATATTTTTTCTATTTATATTCTGATTATGGTTTTTTTCCCCGGAATAAGAGAAAGGACGCTTTTTATCTTTTCTCCTCAAGGCGATGCGGATAGATTTATTGTCTGGCAGGGCGCCTTTAGAATGATTAAAGCACATCCTTTTCTTGGTATAGGGTTGGGGACATTCATGGCTAACTTTCAGGAATTTGTCTCTAAGGCTATGACCATTCAATACGCGCATAATTGTTATTTACAAATCTGGACGGAGAGCGGAATATTTGCCTTATTGAGTTTTATTTTATTTATCGGCTCTATTTTTTATAAAAGCATAGAAACCTTTAAGAAAAATACTACTAATTTTATACTATTAGGGTTTATTTGCGCTTTCTTCGGCTTCCTCGTACAATCATTTTTTGATAACCAGTTATATTCTCTGCAACTCTCAGCCCTGTTCTGGTTTATGGCAGGGGTTATAGCTGCGCTGATTAAACTGGATGAAAAAGCAATAAAATAAGCTACAACACCCTCTACGAGTAAATGGCGGATTAAATCCGCCATTTTGCTTTCAGTCATGAATTATCCTTTCATTTTAACGATCATTATTATAGGCCTGAGCGGCATTGTGGCCCAGGTGATTATCCTGCGCGAATTATTAGTCAGTTTTTACGGCAACGAACTGACCTTAGGAATAATCCTGGCTAATTGGGTCCTACTTGAGGCGATTGGGGTCATTGCCCTTGGAAGATATATTGATAAGGCTAAGGACAAAATAAACGTTTTCGTTATCCTGCAGATAATATTTTCGCTTTCCCTTCCTTTATCGGTTTACTTCTCCAGATTATTCAAAACTGCGTTAGGCATTCCTTTCGGGGAAGCAGTAGGCCTGCCGGTGATATTTCTTTCCTCTTTACTGGTGATCTTACCGGTTGCCTTCTGCCACGGCGCCTTGTTCAGCACAGGTTGCTCTATTTATTCGAAAAAGTCAGAACTTATCGGTAAAATATACGCATGGGAAACAATTGGGACGATCCTGGGCGGAATAATCTTAACTTATTTTTTTATCCCATATTTAAACTCCTTTCAAACAGTCTTTATCATTGTCGTGATAAACCTTATCGCCTGTTTATTTCTTTTAAGGCACGGAAAAATCGCGCTAAAATACATTCTTTCATTCCTGATCATCGCGGTTTTCTATTTGTCTTTAAGCGGGGGAGTAGATTTTCTCAATAAATTTTCTATAGATAAACAATGGGATAAAGGGGCGGTTTTAGAATACCGTAACTCTGTCTATGGCAACATCGCTGTGATAAAAAGGGAAGAGCAGGATACCTTTTATTATAATAGCATGCCGATAATTACTACTCCGACCCCTGATATTGTTTTTACCGAGGAATTCGGGCATCTTCCTTTATTGTTTCATCAGGCGCCAAAAGACGTCTTGATTATAGAGGGGGGCGTAGGAGGTTTAATAAACCAGGTTTTAAAGCACCCCATTAGAAAAATTGACTGTACTAAGCAGGATTATGCAATTATAGACATGCTTAAAAAATACCCTTCCGCATTGACCAATTCCGAATTTACCGACAGGCGGCTGAATATTATAAATGTCGACGGAAGATACTTCTTAAGGACCACGTCTAACCGTTACGATATAATCTTAATCGGGATATCCCGGCCTACGGATTTATCCAGTAACCGCTTCTTCACAAGGGAATTTTTTTCTTTAATTAAAAACAGGTTAAACAAAGGGGGAATCCTGGCATTCACATTGCCCGGCTCTATAGCTTATCTTGGACGGGAATTAAGAGACCTGAATATGTGCGTGCTAAACGGCTTAAAAGATAACTATGCTTATACCCGCATTGTACCCGGAGATTACAACCTGTTTCTGGCTTCCCCCTCCAAAGAAATAATAGAGGCTACGCCGCTTTTAATCAGCCAAAGAATAAAGCAAGAGAATATTAAAACCCGCCTCCTTACGGCTGGCTATCTTGAGTACAGGCTGGATAAAAAATGGCTGGATTGGTTCACCCGTTCTTCTGCCGGAGCAACCAGCAAAGTCAATAAAGACTTTATGCCTTTTGCCGTATTCGAGATGTTAGCTTTTTGGAATAAACAGTTTTCTCCCCAGTTCGCGGGTTTTTACGAATCTTTTCAAAATTTGAATCTAAAATCAACTTTTACAATAATCGCGGTTATTGCCTTGATAATTTATCTTACCTCCCATAAGAAGCAGCGATTTAAAAGAACAGCCATAGCATACAGCATCGCCACCACGGGATTCTTTGGAATGCTTATAAATCTTATCCTGGTATTCAGTTTCCAGATATTTTACGGCAATCTGTATCATAACATAGGATTACTGCTGAGTATCTTTATGGCGGGGATTGCCGCAGGCAGCATTTTTATCACTTACCGCATCAATGGCCTTAAGAATAAACTGAGGTTTTTTATTACCCTAGAGGTAATTATGGCTGCCTTTTCATACTTGTCGGCTCTGGCAATACCCAAATTAGCCGGCCCATTGTTTCATTTACCCTTAGTTTTTATGCTGGCCGGCTTCATACCGGGAGTTTTTATAGGCTTGGCATTTCCTCTGGCTAGCAGCCTGTATTTCAAAAAAGAGGAGGGAACCGGCAGCGTATCCGGAGCGCTTTACTGTTCTGACTTGATTGGAGGCTGGATAGCGGGTATTCTGGGAGGAGTTGTTTTTTTACCTGTCTTGGGGCTTTTTAATACTTGCCTGATTATCGTAATGTTTAAGCTAAGCAGCTGCTTACTGCTTCTTGCGGCAAACAAAAAACCTATCTAGGCTTTTTCTATTATTCAGAGAAAACCTTTGACAAAAGTTGTAATTTAATATATATTAACCCTTCTATAACGAGGAGGAACACATATGGCTAAAATGACAATAAAAGACATAGATTTAAGCGGAAAGGTCGTCTTGGTACGGGCAGACTTTAACGTACCTCAAGACGCCAGCCTCAACATTACCGATGATACTCGCATAAGGGCGACTCTACCCACAATAAAATATATTTTGGGAGACGGGTCAAAGAAGGTTATTTTAATGAGCCACTTAGGCAGGCCGGATGGTAAAGTTGTGGAAAAATACAGCCTTAAACCGGTAGCAGCCAGGCTACAGGAACTATTAGGACAGCCTGTAAAATTCCTTAACGACTGCATAGGAGATAATGTAAAGAAGGAAATCGAATCAGCAAAAGAGAAGATTATCCTGTTAGAGAACCTGAGATTCCACCCAGAGGAAGAGACAAATGACCCTGTCTTCGCCAAGCAGCTTGCCTCTTTAGCCGATATTTATGTCAATGACGCCTTTGGCACAGCACATCGCGCTCATGCCTCCACAGAAGGTGTAGCTCATTATATTATGGCCGTGGCAGGGCTGCTCATAGACAAAGAAATCCAGTATCTAGGCAACACGCTTAAAAACCCTTTAAAACCGTTTATGATGATTTTAGGCGGGGCAAAGGTCTCGGATAAAATAGGTATCATCGAAAATTTACTGCCTAAATGCGACGCGATTTTAATCGGCGGCGGGATGGCATATACTTTCCTAAAGGCCCAGGGAAAGGCCATCGGCAATTCAAAATTAGAAAAGGATAAGCTTGATTTAGCTAAGTCTATTTTGGAAAAAGCCAAATTATCCAAAAAAACAATATTGTTGCCCGTAGATAATCTGGTAGTAACTAATATCTCAGCGGATGCCAGAGCGGAATTTGTCGGCGAAAACATCCCCGAGGGAAAAATCGCAGTAGATATCGGGCCTGAAACCATCTCCATGTTTGAAAACAAGCTGCGGACTGCCAAAACCATAGTCTGGAACGGCCCCCTGGGAATATTTGAAATAGACGCCTTTAGTAAGGGAACAGAACAAATAGCTCAATTCATCAGCCATCTTAATGCCACTACGATTATCGGCGGAGGAGATACCGCTGCGGCAATGACTAAACTAAAACTTGAAAATAAGATGAACCATATATCCACAGGCGGAGGGGCAAGCTTAGAATTCCTGGAGGGTAAATCATTACCGGGAATAGCTGCCTTATCAGATAAATAAATGAGAAAAATTATTATTGCTGGAAACTGGAAGATGTATAAGGCCATTCCCCAGGCCATAGAACTTGCCAATGGCCTGAAAAGAGAACTTTTTGAACTTGATGCTCAAAATATAGACGTGGTTATCTGCCCGGTGTTTACCGCCCTTAGCGAAGTTTCGGAGGTAGTCGCCGAATCGGATATCCAGTTAGGAGCCCAAAATTGTTACTGGCAGGATGAAGGGGCTTTTACCGGTGAAATCTCAGCACCAATGCTTAAAGACGCCGGGGTTCAGTTTGTGATTATCGGCCACTCCGAGCGAAGGCAATATTTTGGCGAGACTAATGAATCGGTAAATAAAAAAATCGCCGCGGTGTTAAAGCATGGGCTTACTCCGATTGTCTGCGTGGGCGAGAACCTGAAAGAAAGAGAAAATGGCAAGACTTTTGAGGTTTTAACTGACCATATAGAAAATGGGCTGAAGGATGCCACCGAAGAAGATATCCTGAAGATAGTCATCGCCTACGAACCGGTTTGGGCTATAGGTACAGGAAAGACTGCTACGCCAATGCAGGCCCAAGAGGCGCATAAATATATCCGCGATTTACTGGCAAAGATGTATAATAAAGATACTGCTAATATGGTCAGGATCCAATACGGTGGCAGCGTCAAACCCGAGAATACCGCCGAATTGATGAAGCAACCGGATGTAGATGGCGCTTTAGTAGGAGGGGCGAGCTTAAGCGTAGCTTCATTCACAACCATTGTAAAATACGCAAGTGAGGTAAAAAAATGATGGGTTTTATAATAGCAATACATATAATCACCTGCATTCTTTTAATCATCGCTATCCTGATCCAGGCCGGCCGCGGGGGAGGGCTGGTAGAAGGATTTTCAAATGTGGAATCGATGTTTGGCCCAAAAACTAATACCTTTCTTACCCGCACAACCGCAACTTTATCAATCTTGTTTTTTTTCACTTGCTTAAGTTTAGCATTTTTATCAGCCAGGCAAACCCGGTCCTTGATGGACAGCGTGAAAGTTACCGAGCCGGCTACTCCCGGCACAACGGACGTGAAAAATGCAGCCCCTGCCGAGGCAACGCAAAAAACAACTGCTGTTGAACCGGTAAAAGAAACGCAAAAAACGGGGGCGCCCAAGACTGAATAATTCAGTTAGAATGCATAGATTATTTTTTAATTTATTAAAACTACCGCTTTTTGCGGTAGTTTTTTTATTTACGGTATTGCCTCCTGCCAGGGCTCAAGATTACGGAGACGCCATCATAACAGGCTCTATTGCCGATGCCCGCACGCTCATGCCGCTTTTGGCTTCGGATTCCGCTTCAAGCGAAGCCTGCGGAATGATTTTTAATGGCCTGGTAAAATACGACAAAGATATAAATTTGACCGGTGATTTAGCCGAAAGCTGGGAAATAAAAAAAGAGGGATGCGTGATTATTTTTCACTTGCGAAAAAATGTCTGCTGGCACGATGGCCATAAATTTACCGCCCGCGATGTTGAGTTTACCTATAAGAGACTCATTGACCCCAAGGTAAAAACTCCTTACAGCGGCGACTTTGAACGCGTTAAATCTTTAGAGGTTATAGACGATTATACCGTCAAGGTAACTTATAAAGAGCCTTTTGCGCCGGCTTTGAGCAGCTGGGGGATGTCTATTATCCCTAAACATATATTAGAAAACCAGGATCTAAATACCAGCGAGTTCTCGCGCCATCCCATCGGGACAGGGCCTTATAAATTCAAAAGCTGGAAAACCCAGGAAAAAATCGAGCTGGAATCTAACCACGACTATTTCGAAAAGAGGCCTTATATTGACCGTTATATATACCGGGTTATACCGGATGAATCCACCATATTCCTTGAACTGCAGACTCAAGGGGTGGACTCCGCGGGGATATCCCCTCTGCAATATACCCGCCAAACCGATAACGCTTTTTTTAAAAAATATTACCAGAAATACAGAGTCCCCAGTTTTAGCTACATATACCTGGGTTACAATTTGAATAACCCTAAATTCAAAGATAAGCTGGTAAGGCAGGCATTGAATTATGCTGTGGACAAAGAAGAGATTATAAAAATGGTGCTTTTGGGATTAGGCAGAATAGCTACCGGCCCGTTCTTGCCGGAATCATGGGCCTTCAATAAAAACGTAAGCCCCAGCCCTTTCAACCCCCAAAAAGCAAAAGAGCTGCTAAAAGATGCCGGCTGGCAGGATAGTGACGGCAACGGTTGGCTGGATAAAAACGGGCAAAACTTTGAATTTACCATCATCACGAACCAGGGCAACGAAGAACGCATCAAAGTGGCGCAGATTATCCAAAGACGGCTGAAAGACGTCGGTATAAAAGTAAAAATCAAGGTCATTGAATGGAGCGTATTCCTTACAGAATATATTGACAAAAGAAATTTTGAGGCAGTGCTTTTAGGATGGTCTTTGGCGCGCGACCCGGATATCTATGACATCTGGCATTCTTCTAAAACCCGTGAAGGAGAATTTAACTTCATCAATTTTAAAAATGAGGAAGTAGACGGGCTGCTGGTTACCGGACGCAGGAGTTTTGACCAGGATAAAAGAAAAGCCTGCTACCAGAGGCTCCAGGAAATACTTTACGAAGAGCAACCCTGCATGTTCTTATATGTCCCTGACAGCCTTTCTGTCCTGCACAGCCGTTTTCAGGGGATAAAACCTGCGCCTATCGGCATCGGGTATAATTTTATAGACTGGTGGGTACCCAAAGAAAAACAGCGGTATAATATAAAAAATTAATTTTACATATGCTAAAGCCTAAAACCCTATTCCTGATTATCTTCTTTGCCCTAGCGATAAAAATTTTCCTATTGGCTTTCACTGCAGTAAATGCCCCTCAAAGCATGTTCCAGAATGATTCCTATGATTACCTGCAGACAGCTGAAACACTGGCTTCACGCGGAATATTCGCTATTCAGAACCAGGATGGTTCTTACAGATATGAAATCTATAGGACCCCCGGATACCCCTTGTTCCTGGCTTTTTTCCATGACTTGCTAAAAATCCCGCTTTGGGGAATCCTACTCCTGCAGGTAATCCTAACCCTGTTAACCGCTTTTATAGTTTATCGGACAGCCTTGATTATTGACCAGCGGATTGCTTTTTTAAGCGCGGTGATTATTTTGTTTGATTTTCCGGTAACTTTCTTTTCGCTGGTTATTCTTGCGGAAACCCTGTTCTTGTTTTTTACCTCTTTATTCCTGTATGGCTTTGTAATGTATTTAAAAAATGGGAAGATAGGATTGCTTATCAGCCTGGCAATAATATTAGCCGCAGCCACATATATCCGGCCGATAAGTTATTACCTTGGCATAGCCGCAGCGGCATTGATTATATACGCGAATACCGGCAAGAAAATAAAAAGGGCTGTTATCCATACCTTAGTTTTTCTAGTAGTGCTTTATAGCGCTATCGGCGCCTGGCATTACAGGAATTATCTCCATTTTAAACAACCTGTCTTTAGCAGCGTAGCCAGTTCTGATTTCTCTCGCTTCAGCATATTTGGAAGTTATGCCAGGAATAAGCAAGCTCAAGAGAATAAAGAACTACCTGTGGTTTACTATATTAGGTCCGGGGCGCAATGCCTGATGTTCTTGATGACTTCTCCCGGGACGCTCAAAGATTTAGACTCCCCGGCCCTTAGAGTCGCCGGAAAAATCTCCGGTTACTTCTGGGTGGCCTTATGGATGCTGGGTTTTATTACCGGCCTTATGAAAATCAAGTATAATATTTACTACAAGTCAATACTCTTGTTTATCATTTATTTCGCCGCCATTTCTGTTGCCGGAGTAACATTCCTGGTCGAAGAACGGTTCAGGGTACCAATGATGCCTTTTATAGCGATTATCTCCGCCTATGGCTGGGCCTGGTTATTAAAATTAGAAAATGATTAAGTATATTATCCGTAGATTATTGGGTATAATTCCTTTACTTTTCGGCATAACCCTGGTAAGTTTCATGCTCATTCATCTTGCGCCCGGCAAACCCACTGCCTTACAGCAATCCCTTAATCCTAAAATATCATTTGAGGCGAGAGAACGCCTGGATAAATTGTATGGGTTAGACAAGCCGCTCCATGAACAGTATATTAACTGGCTGAATAAACTGGCGAGATTTGATTTTGGGCGTTCATTCAGCGATGACAGGCCGGTGCTGGATAAAATCCTGGAACGCATCCCGGTAACCTTAACAATAAATTTATTATCTCTGGTATTTATTTTAATAGTGGCTATTCCTTTGGGGCTGGAAAGCGCGGTCAGGCAGAATAAGGCCTTTGATAAAGTGACGACTATTTTCGTTTTCATAGGTTTTGCCATGCCGACTTTCTGGCTGGCTTTATTACTGATGAATCTTTTCGGGATACAATGGGGATGGCTGCCCATTTCAGGGCTTAAATCC
>Ga0247841_10006281_pt1 | contig 18486 bp, 17 predicted proteins | sample LaCruzMarch2015__2_FD_192410 | JGI IMG/M metagenome (GOLD analysis project Ga0247841, IMG submission 192410) | Freshwater microbial communities from meromictic Lake La Cruz, Castile-La Mancha, Spain - LaCruzMarch2015_18m | ecosystem: Environmental > Aquatic > Freshwater > Lake | place: Spain... | reverse complement strand
GAAAATCATTTTGTTTCCACAGATGTTATAAAACAATATCCAGACCTGCTTCCGGACCAGAACCTTCTTTCACACCGATCCATGCTGGTAAAAAAAGCGAAACCAATGGCATTTGAGTTTATTGTCAGGGGTTATTTGATGGGGTCTGCCTTCGAGCAATATAAAAAAGACGGAACCATTGCGGGAAAAAAGTACACGCATGGTCTAATTTTAGGATCAAAATTCAAGGAGCCATTGTTTACCCCCTCAACAAAAGAAAATGTCGGGCATGACGTCAATATCTCTTTTGAGACTCTCGTTAACCAGATTGGGGCAGAAAAAGCAATTTTCATCAAAGATACTTCACTTAAATTATTTTCTGAAGCTTCAAACCATGCACACAAGAATGGGATCCTAATTGCCGATACGAAATTAGAATTTGGGGAGACGGAGGAGGGGATCATGCTGATTGATGAAATCTTTACCCCGGATTCCTCCCGATTCATCTTGAAAGCAGACTACGATATCGGGTATTCTGATCGAACATTTGATAAGCAATTTGTTCGTAACTTTCTGACCGACTCCGGATGGAACAAAGAACCACCTCCGCCATCCCTGCCGGATGATATTGTGCAAAAAACGTCCCAGCGATATCTGGAAGCCTATAAACTCTTAACCGGAAAAGATTTAGTCCAGGAGTTAGTGTAATTACTTTATTTTTACTTGCATACTGGTAGCAAAATTTGGATTCCAGAAAACTAAATAATATTTCTCATGCTCTGGATTGAAGTCTGGCGTTTGAATTCGGAAAGCCGTAGATGTGTTTATCGATTGTTTGTCGGCTCTTTCAATGGGTTTCCCTGCCAGCAGGTTTGCCAGTTCTTTCCCAGACAAGACATACACTTCGGCGCTTCCTGTTTTTTGCCTCCAGTAATCCACATATTGCAGTCTCGTGTTGTATACATCGATCATGTGGTAATTCTTTTGTTCAAACTGGTCGATTTCGATATTAATTTGTTTTTCCGTTACCAAAGCTACCGACAGCGTAATTTCGTGGGTATGTACGTCATATTCCACCTTCAGTCCATACAATTCCGCCAGTGGATTGATGTCCAGGAAGGATTTATTACTGCGGATCACCAAGGGATAATCTTGTAATTCTTTCTTTTCCCCATTCACAAGGATTAGTTTTGACTTTTCAGTGAATTCAACGATGTATCCTTTTTTGATGAGGGTCAGCGTGTGTTTCTTAGCCTCCCATTTTATTTCCTTTATATCCATAAAGTCCGCGAAATTCCTGGCGGATACATAAGTTACCTTCGTTTTAGGTTCCTGGAAGGGTTCCCCTTTGGTTGGATCCCCGGGTATAATCTCCCATCGTTTTACCGCTTTTTCCCAGTCGATATTTGATTTTTTTATGGTTTGGAATGGGTATAAAGCAGGAATCGTACCGGGCAAATTGACGGGGAAGGAATAATTTCCTTTATGGGGAAGGGTAACATAAAATTGCACCGTGCCAATCCGGGACACTACTATGGCCGTAAAATTCTGATGCCCCACTTTTTCTATCACAGCTTTTCCTGTGCTATCGGTGTACCCAATGGCAGAAATAAATGGGATTGGTTGATACTTTCCCTCCATCGGCCAGTGGCTCCAGAGCTCTACCCTTGCCCCATCAACGGCTGTTCCTTCTTTGTCGGTAACGCTAAACGTTAAATTGGACAAAAGTTCCGGAGGATTGTAGGGTAGTTCGGACCGCCAGACATGATCGTATTTTCCGTTTCCTTCCCATTCCATTGGCCAGGAGAAGATACGCTTTCCCCAGTTTTTGTAATACGCCAGGGAATCATCAAAATACGGTGCCCAGCTGTCTTTTACTTTTGATTCCCCTGCAGAGGGATCGACATGGTGCCAGGAGTCAGCCCAGAAATTATTAAACTGGTGATCTTCTCCCATGGCTACAATTATAATGGTAGGAATGTTGACGGCCCGGGCCGCCGCTTCATACATGATAGACCATTCCCCGCACCAGATGCCTACCTTCATATTCAATAGGTTTTTGTAGATATTGTACCATCCCTTGGGCTTATCGCCTGTATGCCATACTCCGCCGATATCTACCTTCAGCCAGGACATCACCTGGTAGGCAGCTTCGTAGAGTGTTTTTGCATTTTTCACCGCGTCGTAAAGAGTTTTTTCGTAGGTCGTATCGTAGGGAAGATACGAGCGGAAAAAGTTTTTTTCGTATAGTTTTTCAAATCCATTGGGAACCATAAGGTAGCGATTCAGCATCACCAAATAATTGTAATATATGTCCTGAGGCATATCTTTCCAACCTGAATCTGTATTATAGATGAGGGTGGTAGATTCCAAAAGTTCTTTCACTTTAACGTAGGGGACTTTTTCAGCCAGTTCATAAATCCCTTTTACGTTCTCTTCCAGCAGATACAATGTTTTATTGTTTACATAAGACACAATGTCTTCCGTCTGAAGATTGGCTAGACAGTAGGCCACTTCATCTTTATAAGGCGCTTTGACACTCAGGAGGAACGAAGCGACAGTTTCGCAAACTTCCTGGTTATATCCCGAGGCGAACAGCCGGTCAAAATCGCGATAATAACCGGATCCACCAAAAAAATCATTCAGAGGGTTTTTGTCCGCATTTGATTTTAATATTTGGAACGAGATTTTTTCATTTGTCCCGTTGTTTAAAAGGTAGGAAACAGATTCACCAGCTGTGCTGAATACCAAATCAATGCGCGTGTCCCCATTGACATCCATAAAAGCAGGAGCAGTTCGGCCCATTGATTGGAAGGTTTCCATTTGCGGCCAGGTTTGGACGATATAGGTTGAATTCGCTTCCCGGATCTGGAACAGGGAGATTTTGCCATCATCACTGCCAACCGCCAGCAAATATTGTGTCATCTTGGTTTGCAAGTCAGGGAGGGCTAAAATAGCAGGACAGGCATTCGCGTTAACTTTAATGCCCTTTGGCTCTTCGGTTTCACCCCATTGTTCTTTCCAGGTTTTAAAAAAGTCTGTATCCTTGGTCCAAAGATTGTTATCCCCTGTCCATTTGGCATCTTTATTCCGAAGCAGACTAAGTGATCCATCTTTATGTCCTATAGCGATCACGGTGGAATCTCCCAGTTGAAATACACAGGGTGATAGATTATCCGTCTCTCCTTCGGCTAAGGTTTCTGTATAAATTAATTCTGGATCTGAAAGGGACAATAGCCCTTTCTCTTTCTTGTTGTGCAGTAAAAATAATTCATGACCAACACCAACAAAAAGATGGGGGGCTTCCTCAAATGGTAATAGAGCTGGGTTGATTTGTTTGCCTTTCCAAATATCAAATTGAAGGATTGAATCCCTCTTTAGAGCCATTGAATGGGGAATTCCCTGATTTGTAAATATCTGGATACTGCCTCCGGCATCGCCAATCAAAAGATCGCTCATTCCGTCTGAGTTGATATCCCCTACAGCGAGTCTTGCTCCATCGAGTGTGATGATCGGACGGTTTTGTAAATCAGTGAATTGTGTTCTTAACTCTTCCTGCAGCCAAAGGGGGGTAAATTGAATTGATTTTTGGATCACAGGAGAAAAAGAGTTGTTTTGGTACTGGAGGTCAATAACCGCTCCGTTCTCCAGCACTTCGAGGATCCTAACATCTCTTGGTTTTAATGTAAAAGCCAGTCCCCGATCTGATCCCTTGCCAGTGGATGGCAGAAAACTGAGGATGAAAACAAAGAGAATAAGAATTATTGTTCTCGATTTCATGAAATCCTCCTTACTATTCCGATACAGATTCCGTAATTTTCCAACTGTTGTCTTTATTTTGCACAAAATAATGACCCGTGAGTTGCATCGGTTTTTGGTTTTCAATCACAGACAAGGAAAATAAGATCATTTTTTCCATCCCGGAAACAGAAGAGGTGACTTCCATAATCTCGATTTTTTCGTAAATCCTTCCCTTTTCCAGGGCAGTGCTTAATCGAGCTGTAAAATCACCCAGTGTGCCTTTTGATTCTCGAAATTTACCTGTGGTTAGGTCGTAAGCTTTCCCATATTCTTTGTCACGAATAAAATTGAAATAATTAATAACGGTTCTGGCGGCTGGGTCATTTTCGGCTTCTTTTCCCAGAATCTTTTCCTGTCCGAATGGATCTTTTTTGTCTCCCGGGGGCTTTAAACCTGGCTGGGTTGTCCCTGTGGGAGGTTTGGGCGGTTTTGCTGTCATTGGTTTTCGGCAAGACAATGAAAAACCCATACAAAACACCAACAGAAGTCCGATCACAAAAGTTTTTTTATTCATTTTTCACCTTCAATTGATACGGTAAAAGTCATTATACCATAAGTTTATAGAACTAATTGGTTGTATCTGTATAATAAAGCAAGCGGGAAAGGAGATCCAGGAATGTTTGATTCAAAACAGGTAGCTCTACTCATGAGTGGCGGTGTTGACAGCTCGGTAGCAGCTTGCTTGCTTTTAGAGCAAGGCTACTCTGTTTATGGTGTTCATCTCAAGCTATTTACATTCGGGGATGTTGCGCTAAAAAAAGCTGCTTGGGCAAAAGTAAAGGATGTTACTCAAAACCTGGGTATTCCATGCAAGCTACTTGACCTTGAGGAGGTTTTCAAGACACAAGTCATCGATCCCTTTATCCAGTCTTATCGCGATGGTTATACTCCCAACCCGTGTGTCGTATGCAACAAAACGATAAAATTTGGTGCTTTTTTTGACTATGCCGTAAAAGAGCTCGGAGCCGACTTCATCTCTTCGGGTCATTATGCCAGGATTCTACCAATACAGGATTCCCTTGTCTTAGCAAAGGCTGTGGATACAAAGAAAGATCAGTCTTATTTCTTGTACCAACTCGATCAAACCATCCTTTCAAAGCTGATCCTGCCGTTAGGAAGCTTAACAAAACCAGAAGTGAGAGAACTAACCAAACAGTTTTCCCTGCTAACCGATTTTGGGAAAGAAAGTGAAGATGTCTGCTTTTTTCCCGGTGATTTTAAATCATTCATTCCAGATTGGATTATGGATAAACCGGGTCCTGTAATTGACCGATCCGGGAAAATCCTGGGTTCTCACAAAGGAATCCATTATTACACCATCGGCCAACGGCAAGGACTGGGAATAGCAAGCTCGGTACCGCTCTATATCACAAATCTGGACCCCATAAAGAATGCTGTTGTGGTTGGCTCTAGAGAAGAAGCAAGCGCAAGAGAGCTTTTTGTTCAAAATATTCATTGGATTCATGGAAGCATGCCTGCTCCCGATGTATCTTTAAAAGCAAAAGTACGCTACCGGGGGGTAGAAAAAACAGTCCAGATTTGTAAAAGCGGGGAAGGATATCGCGTTACATTTGATGAGCCCCAATTTGCCATCACAAAAGGGCAATCAATCGTATTTTATGATGGAGAGTATGTATTAGGAGGAGGCGTTATTGATGGAAACACTAATTTTAGTTCTTAACACAGGTTCTTCGTCTACCAAGGTTGCTCTTTTTAAAAATGGCACCCAGCTATGGAAAGAGGAGGTGGTTCATCCTGCAGAAGATCTATCATCTCTCACTACCATTGAGGAAGAGTACCAATATAGGCTTAAAGCTTTGGAAGAATGGATGGATGGTAAAATTGAAACGGTGAATGCCATTGGATGCATTGGAGGGATTCTCAAACCAATGCAGGGGGGTGTTTACCTGGTGAATCAAAAATTAAGGGATGATGTTATAGAAGGAAGGACAGAAGCCAAACATGCTTCAAACTTATCGGCTCTCATTGGATTTGATCTGGGATTACAATACAATATTCCCGCCTTTATTGTCGATCCTATATCGACGGATGAAATGACAGAAGTTGCAAAAATTAGCGGACTACCTACTGTGCCCAGGAAGAGCCGCACCCATGCCCTGAATGTAAAAGCATGTATTCGAAGAGCTGTGAGGGAGAATCGAGTGAAACCAGAAGATGCGGTTATCGTTGCCCATATCGGAGGCGGATTGACTGTCAATCTCGTCCAAAATGGTAAGATAAAAGATATCGAAGATGGTCGGCAATGCGGTCCATTTTCTACCGAAGCGGCTGGAGCGATTTCTACGCCAGATTTTATTGATTTCTACTGGGATAAAGGGTTTTCAAAAAAGGATCTGATGAAATTTTGGTATGGGAAGGGTGGATTTATGGCGCATACTGGGAATAACTCCATAAAGGAAGCTATTGAGAAAGCGCAGAGCGGAGATGTAAAATCTGTGCTCCTGCTGGATGCAATGATCTACCAGATAACAAAATCAATCGGCGCCTTGTTTGCGGTAGCGAAAGGAAAGATATCTGCTATTGTATTTACTGGAGGAGCCGCCCGGAGTCAATATTTAATTGATAAGCTCTCTGAGAGTGTGGGGTGGATGACAGCCATCATGGTATATCCAGGAGAAGAAGAGCTCCAGGCAATATCGGAGAGTGTCTTATTGGTCTTACAAGGCAGTCTTCCCCAAAAAGAGTATAATTAATGATTATGAAATTAAATAAAAAAATCGAAAGCTGTTTAGTCTTACTGAAACCCGATTGCCTGCAACGCAAACTGTCTGGGACAATTATCTCCATGATTGAGTCTGCCGGTATGGATATTGTCGCTCTTAAAATGATGAAACCGAACGAGGATTTGATTGGACAGCATTATCAAGCCGATCCAGTATGGTTAATCAATGCAGGGCAAAAGAAAATTGACCATTACCGGGAACAGGGGATCATCATTGATGAAAGCCCTGAAATGGTTGGAAACGGGATTCGAAAAAAATTGATCCATACGCTGGCTGGCAAGGCAATAAAAGCCATGATTGTATGCGGTCCGAATGCGATCCAATTTTTACGCAAACTCGCTGGATCCACAGAACCATTATCCGCTGCCTTCGGTACGATTCGCGGATCCTATTCCTCGGACTCCTATGAGATGGCGGATGCGGAAGACCGTACTATTCGCAATTTGATTCACGTATCCGATTGCCCAAAGTCTGCAGTGCGGGAAATCAAGCTATGGTTTCCGGAGTACACCAATGGTTGAGCGGATCGTAGAACAAAACTTACTCATTGTAACGGGTTTGTCTGGGGCAGGGAAAACAAAGAGTATCAAACTTCTGGAAGATGTTGGTTTTTTTTGTGTAGACAATCTACCGGTTGCCTTATTATCAGGATTTGCGTCCCTTACCCAACAGGACAAGGGTCGTGATAGCCGATTAACAGCGGTTGTGATTGATGTTCGGGAGGGTGAAGATTTTCAGCAGGAACTATTTAAAGCTTTACAGGAGTTGAATGAAAAAGGAATCCAGTATTCCATCCTATTTCTAGAAGCATCTGATGAAGTATTGGTACGACGGTTTTCAGAAACCAGGCGGAAGCATCCTCTCTCAACCGATGGAGGCATCCTCACAGCCATCCTAAAAGAAAGATCTTTTTTAAATACCCTGCGGGAAAAGGCAAACTATATCATTGATACCTCGAATTATTCGATCAAAGAATTGAGAGAAAAAATAATTTCCATCGTAACGTTTCTGGGAGATTATCAGGAAAAAGATCATTTGATGATCAATCTCCTCTCCTTTGGATATAAATGCGGAGTCCCTATTGATGCTGATATTGTTATGGATGTTCGGTTTCTTCCCAATCCTTTTTATGAAGAAACATTAAAGGAGTTGACTGGTCTGGAAGATTCAATACTTTCCTATGTCACAGATAATTCGGTTGGCAAGGAATTTATACTAAAATTTACAGAACTCCTACTGTTTGCCATTCCACTGTATAAAAAAGAGGGAAAAAGTCAGATTACTGTGGCCTTTGGCTGTACAGGCGGGAAGCACAGATCTGTTGCCATCGCAAAACTGTTTAAGCAAATCTTAACAAAAAGAGGGTACAACGTTCACCTTTTTAACCGTGATATCTATGCCGATGAAGGACATCCCGTATAAATGAAACCGCATTTTTGGGATACAATCCTTAAGTGGCTCGCACCCGGTATGAATGTCAAACGATGGTTGATCCTTATCCTCTTTGGCGTTGGCCTTCTTGGAATGTCCGCTATGGTTTTGGTTGATTTTACCTATCTAGGCCAATTTAAGCGCTGGGCTATCAATTTTATGATTGATGTATTTGGGAAAAATAGACTCTACACTCCCAACTGGATGTCAATCTTGCTTGGCTTCACCGTACTTTTTATCGGTTGTTTCTCCTTAATTTATGGAATAAAAAAGCTGCTGGATTCTGTCATCATGTCGCTTTTGCCAGAGCGGGAGAAAGAAATTGCGGATATTGTTCGGGAATATCGCTTTCGGAACAAAATGCTCAATGTTGTCGTAATTGGTGGAGGTACAGGCATTTTTCCTTTTTTACAGGCTTTGCGTGATCTTCCTTTCTCTGTTACAGCCATCGTAACGGTAGCAGACAATGGGGGGAGCTCGGGTCGATTGCGCAGTGAATACGCAATCCCAGCCCCGGGGGATGTCCGAAGAGCTTTGATTGCTTTATCCCCCCGAAAAACGACCGACCTGGAATCCCTTTTTAATTATCGGTATACCGAAGGATCCTTAAAAGATCATACTGTTGGGAACCTTATGATTGCTGGTCTTACAGAAAAGACAGGTGATTTCTCCGAAGCCATCTACCAATTGAGCAAAATGTTAGCCATCAAAGGTAGAGTGATTCCCTTCACGCTTAATAATCTTACCCTCTGTGCGGAATATGTGGATGGGTCGATTGTGATGGGTGAAGATCAAATCCGTAAGGCAAAACTTCGGATTCGACGTATATTTTTTGACCCCCCCTATTGCAAGCCATTGCTCCGCGTGATTGAAGAAATTGATAAAGCCGACATTATCATGATGGGTCCGGGCAGTCTTTACACGAGTGTTATGCCCTGTCTGATTATTACCCCGATTGCGGATATTATAGCCCGAAGCGATGCCCTCAAGATATACAATGCCAACCTGATGACAGAAGTGGGAGAAACTGATGGATATACTGTTTCGGAACACCTGCAGGCTTTATTCGAAAATGTGAATGCGAAAGTGGCGGATTATGTGTTAATCAACAATGGAAAGATAGATCCAGAAATTTTGGAAACCTATGGAAAATATAATTCTCAACCAGTAGATTACACCATCGATTCAATTCGGAAGCTGGAAGTAACGCCCTTATTGGCAGATATTGGAGAAGTACAAAATGGATTGATCCGGCACTCCTCTGAAAAAGTACAGCAGGCCATTGTGGATATTGTCAATAAAACCCGTTTCATTCGTGGAAAGAAATACCACTTATAGTCAAGTGAAAACTTATCTTGGCAATCCATACAGTTCTGTATAAAATTAGAGTATTACGTAATATGGCATAGGAGGAACAAATGGACGATTTTGAAAATCTGAAACCAGTTGAGGAGACACCGGAACCAAACAATAATGAGCGGATGGAAAGAACGGAGAGAAGATCTCCACACAATGCTTCATGGTTTGTCGGAATTATTCTGATCCTTTTAGGCATCATCTTTATCCTCCAAAACATGGATATCCAGCTATTTGAAAATTGGTGGGCTTTATTTATCCTTATCCCGGCTGTTGGTTGCTTTGCCTCGGCTTGGAATGTATTTCAAGACCATGAAAAACAATTTACAGCCAGCGTTGTTAGCGCCATCTTCTTTGGCTTTATCTTTACTCTTGTATCGATTGTATTTCTCCTAAATCTTTCCTGGAATGGTTTGTGGCCGATTATCCTCATAATGGTTGGTATCAATATCTTTATTGGTTCGTTCCTCAAAAAAGGGTAATCCCTATTTGGAACAAAATTTATCTGCCTGTGTTACCGTTTATAAAAAAGAGGATATGGTATTATTGGGCCAATTGACAGCTTCTGCTATGAAAGGGTATGAGACAATTTTTCTGAACGGAGAGCTGGGTTCCGGAAAGACAACCTTTGCCAAAGGATTTGGATTGGCCTTTGAAATTATGGAAGAGATTATCAGCCCAACTTTTGTCATTCTTCGGGAATATTTTGGTAAGAATGCCTTATACCATTACGATTTCTACCGTTTCGATACTGTCCAGGATTTGTACACGATTAATTTTTTTGATTTGCTGGGGCACAAGGGAATAAAATTAGTGGAATGGGCGGATAAATTCCCGGAAATTACCCACTATGCCGATTGGTTTATCAACTTTGAGACACTGAGCAACGGAATTCGTAAGGTCAATTTTTATGAAAGATAAATTAACCTCCTTATTCTTACAAACAGCCTTATCCCACACATTTATTGCCCTGCTTTCCAATAATACTTGCATTGATATCAAGCGGACGCATCTGGATTTTAAAAGTGACAATACCTATGTTTTTGATACAGGGGAATTGCTAAAACGAAACAATAAAAAGCCCGGTGATATTGGGACCCTGTATGTGCTGGAAGGACCTGGATATTTTACAGGAATCCGTGCTGGTTTGGTGATAGCAAAAGCTTTCTGTGATACAATTCATTTGCCCATTGGACTCCTTTCCAGTTTTGCCTATTTACGAGCTTGTATCTCTAGCCGTGAGGACTGTGCAATCCTGATTGCTTCCTCCCGAAAGGAAGGTTATATTGCCTATTTTCAGGGCACACAAAGCGTAAAAGAAGAAATCATTCAGCTGGAACAGGTAGAGACGATAAAAGAGAGATGGAAAATCTACAGCGAAACACCCTTTTTAGTGGAATCGTACGGCGTAGAAGAAATTGAGCTAAAAGCCAATCTGCCCGGTCCGATTAAAATTGTGCGGGAGACATTCCATATCACACCAAATTACAGACGGTCAATTACTGACTTGTTTGCGTCAAAACCATGATCGCGATCAAGATACGCCCAATGACGCTTTTAGATCTCATCCCGGTATATAAGATTGCAGTGGAAAGCTTTCCCCATCCATGGCCAAGGGAAGAATACATCAAAGAACTCACCCAAAATCGCTTTGCCAAGTATTTTGTCTGCCTTTTGGAACGGAAGATTGTCGGATTCCTGGGGCTGTGGATTATTTTTGAAGATGGTCATGTACCAATTATCGCTGTCTCAAACAAATACCGCAGGAAAGGCATTGGGAAGATGCTAATGGATTTTGGATTACAACTTGCCAAAGACCATCACTGTGACAAGCTCATACTAGAAGTGAGAAAATCCAATGAGACAGCCCTGCATTTTTACCAACAGATGGGATTTAAGCTCGTAAATACCAAAAAGAATTATTATATCGATAATCAGGAAGATGCCTGGGAAATGATTCTGGCGATACCTACATGAAATACATCCTGGGCATAGAAACCTCTTGCGACGATACTGCGGTTAGTATTCTGACTGATGAAGGGGTTATCCTCTCCAACATCCTTTCCTCGCAAAATGAATTTCATGCGCTGTATGGGGGGATTGTACCAGAGATTGCCTCGCGCAAGCATTTGGAGCTTCTCTCCTCCGTGCTCAAAAATGCCTGCGATAAAGCTTCGGTAACCCTGAATGATATCGACCTGATCGCTGTCACGCATGGTCCAGGACTTGTGGGATCCCTCTTAATCGGAGTCGATTATGCCAAAACCCTTTCCCTGATTCTTGAAAAGCCCTTTGTTGGCGTGAACCATCTGGAAGGGCACCTGCTCTCTCCCATGATGGAGAATCAGGACATTTGTTTCCCCTTTTTGGGGGTTATTGTTTCAGGGGGTCACACTGAACTTATCATAGTCAGTGATTTCGGTAAATTTAAGAAAGTCGCCAGCACCGTAGATGATGCTTGTGGAGAAGCGCTGGACAAATTTGGGAAGCTCCTGGGATTTAATTACCCTGCTGGATACCACATCGAGAAGCTTTCCCGCGAAGGCGACCCACATCGATATGCTTTTACCATGCCCCTCATCCGGGACAATCGCTTTGCCCTTAGCTTTTCGGGAATAAAAACAGCTGGTGTAAATCTCGTTCGCGCTATGAGTGCAGAACAGCTAACGGATAACAAAGCGGATCTATGCGCCTCCTACCAGGATATCCTGTTTAAGCAGATCCTTCGTATGATTGAGAGGGTGATCGCAGAATACAAGGTTGAATGTGTAGCCGTATCGGGAGGAGTCTCTGCTAACAATACGATGAAAGAAATGTTTCAAACAAGGATAAGCCTCCCTGTTTTTTTCCCCAGCCGGATCCTTTGTACAGATAACGCTGCCATGATCGCCTATGCTGGTTGGAAGAAGTTTTTGCGCACTGGAGCGGACCCCCTTACCTTGCCAGTCATATCCCGCCTCGAGATATGAGTTGCCTCCACCACCTTGCCCTGTGTCAACTGTAAAATATAAATATTGAGACCAACTACTTACTACATTTTGACATACGGCTCGAATTCTCCATCGGTGTTGACCATCAGCTATTCGAGTACTACGTGCAGGAGGTTTTTTCAAAGTAAAAACATCTCCATCTAAATCAATCTGGTAATAGGATGCTCCACCAACCATATACCAATCAAATACTGGTTCGCTAGTGGTAATTTTCCCCGTTGGTGATAGTGGTCTCGGTACACCACAACCCTGCTGGGTTACTGTAAAAGAAACCATATCTGACCATTCGCTTTGCCCACCGGAGCAGATGGCTTTAACTCTCCAGGTGTGGGGTCCAGGTTCAAGTGCCCCTTTTGTCAATGCGGCTGGTGGCTGATGGTTAATCTCAAATTCTTTCCCATCGAGTTCGAGGATGTATTTCGGGATATCGGATACTTCATCCCAAAAAAACTGTGGGGTTGGATCTGAAATAGTGCCCGATGGTTTTCCGGTCGTTGGTTTTTTGCATGGTTCTTTTATGATAAAACTAAAAAAACCAGAAACTTTTTCAATCTGCCCGGCACATTTGCTGGTAACAGTCCAGTAGTAGTATCTATTTGCCGGCATAGTTTTGATTTCATACGCATTGTCGGTAGTATCGAAGGTATAAAGAACCTGATCTTTTTTAAAATTATACACCTTTATCTGGTACTCTTCGGCTCCATTACTCGTACTTTTCCACTTAAATGTAAATGGTAATTTGACGGTTGCTCCGTTTGATGGTTCAAGTAGTAATGGAGCATCGCATGGTTGATTCACAAGTTTGAAAGTCCAGTACTCGCTTGCTTGTTCTTTTTGTGTAACTACATTTCTGGCGATGACTCGCCACTTAAAGGTAATGTTGATGGTTTCATTTTTATGATCACCATCAATACACAACTCTTTCCATACGTCATATGCTTTTTGAGACATCCAATTCAGACTCTTTTGCCACTCACTTGCATCGTTTATTTTCCGTTCAACAATTTCTAGCTCAAATTTGAATAGAAGGTACTTGTGGTCCAAGATTGGATATTTTGCTTCCATCAGGTGTATGGCTGAGTAAAGCGTTGGTCCTAATGGAAATACCGATTTATCATCAGGGATGAACACTTCTGGGGCCAAAGGCAAAGGCTGTCCATCCACAAGGGTAACTATCCAGTAATCACTTGCTTTTTCTTCATTACTAACATCGTTTCTGGCGATAACTCGCCACTTAAATGTATAATCTACTTTTTCCCCTGGTTGTCCATCCAGGAAAAGCTGTCTCCACAAATCATAGGCTTTTGGTGATTTCCATTCTTGTCTGTTAATTGAACGCAATTGTTCATTTAACCATCCACTAGAGTCTTTTACATTCTTTTCGACAATTTCTAATTCGAACCGAAAACTGATATTGGATCGATCTTCTCCATCTGGATATTTGGCTGACATTCCTCTAAGAGCTGAGTAAAAGCTAATATTTAATTCATAAATGGCATTGTTCTTTGGATAAATTAACTCTGGTGCTTTAATTGGAGGCTGGACTGGTTGCTGATTATTATAATCAATTACGGAAAAACTCTGCAATGTTGATTCCGTCGAGATATTATTATCACATAGACTCACTACTTTCCATTTGTATTTATTGTTTGATAATAATGCACCGAACGGAACCGTCTTGAAAACGGATATTCCATCCGTTTCTTTGGTTTGATATCTTTGTACCTCTGATCCTCCCTCATTATAAATAATTAATTCATACATTTTTACTGAATCCACTTCTTTCAATTTATCGATTTGCTCCCAAGAAAAAATGCAGGGAAGGTAAATAATGTCGTCTTTTCCCGGATAATATAATTTTGGAGCTTTGCATTCAGGAAGAGGGATTTTATCTTTGAAAATAAACCATCGTTCTTCTGAGAAATTCTTACTAGCGATGTTCCCTGAGCAATTAGCAGCAACTCTCCAGAAGTATTTTTGGTTATTTTCAAATCTTTGGTCACTGCTTAAAGTAAAATCTTCATCTTGCGGTAGCTTTCGATCACCATGAGGCTTGTGATCATTGTTGAAAAATACCAAAGTATAGTTGTTATCTTTTTTATCGACTTTTGACCACCTCAAATGATCTCCTGTGTGAACTTCTGTGCCGTTGTCTGGTGATGGATTGCTTGGTGCGGGAAGATCGCAATCTCCTTTCCTCGTTTCATCGCAATCACCGGTAATCATTTTATTCTTGGATGCATAATATCTGGATCCAGCAAATACATCATGGTTGAAATCTGCTCCGGAATACGGTTTAAAGTCAGTGTCTTTTTCATGGGTAGTTCTCATAAGAATCATGTTCTGGATTGATACCTGTTTATTACTACTATTACGTATTTCAAAATGCAAATGATTTCCAGTTGATCGACCTGTAGAGCCTGTCAATCCGATTTTCTGTCCTTGTTTTACAATACACCCTTTTTTTACATATGTTCCACCGTCTGCTAAATGAGCATAAAAACTATAAAAACCACCATGGTCTATTTTTATGAAATTTCCATATCCATTGTTATTCCAACCACAGTCAAGGACAACTCCATCGGCGACACTTAAGATGTAAAATTGTCCTCCGGATATGTCAATTGCTTGGTGTCCGACATAAAATCCTTGAGTTGCGGGCTTGATTCCCTCCCACGGAGCTTGTAGATCAGATTGACTCGCTACGGAAATTATTGGAAAGTTGTATGAATTTAAAACAAAAGAAAAAACAAAAACGAGAATCAATGAAATCATTTTTTTATGCATTGTTATCTCCTGGACATTCTTTTCACTATCTAATCAATGTAATTGTAATGATCTGGGTTTTCGACTCCCAATTGACATCAGCTCCAAATGCTTCTGCAATAAAACGTAAGGGAACAAAGGTTCTTCCTTTTGTGATTTCTGGAGGTGTTAATAATTTAACATTTTTACCGTTGACTATTGCTATTGTGTTTCTTAGCTCAAGCGAAATATTGTTACCATCCAATAAGATAGAAATGGTTCCATTCCCAAGATTTGGCAACCAATCAATTCTAGCTCCAAATGATTCTCCAATGAATCTAAGTGGTACTAAAGTAGATCCGTTCCGAATGTACGGTGGAGGGTCCACTTGCTTCTCTACTCCAGCAACATAAGCTTTTATATTCCCAATGGATAAAATGATGACAAGATTTTCTTTCTTCTGATACGAAACACTAATGATTTCTTTTGCTTCATTAAAATTTTTATCGAAAGCGTTGATATGGATTGTGTTCAGACCAAAAACCAAGTTAACATCTATTGCAAACCTTCCATCACTCGCTAATACAACTTCAAAGTTATTAACAAAAACAGCATCAATGCCTGATTCATCTTTTATTTGTCCTGAAACTAGAATTTTTGCTGTATCAACAATTGCATTATTTTTTGGCTGTAAAACTGTTATAGTCGGGGGCGTAGTGTCAGGTGGAGGAGTTGGAGGTTCTTTATAGATTTTGAGTATTTCAATTGTACTTAAGGATGCTTTATTTGTTGCTTTGATTTCAAATTGATTTAAACCATCTATTAGAGAATTATTCTTTTTCTCAAAAATTCCTTTGGTAGAAAAATTTTGTTGTTTACCATTAATGGTAAGAGATTGAATGCCGGATTCTTCATCGATCACTAATCCTCGAATATCAATAGTGCTTTCCTTAGTTGATATGCCATTATCGGGAAACTCAACAATAACATAAGGGGGTGTAATATCAGTTTGGGATTGAAGAGCTATTTGGGCTTGAGCTAAATTAGGCTTTATATGAGATCGTTGGGACGCTGCTCCAGTTGAAAGAGTTGTATAATTTGACATAGTGAATAGAAAACAGAGGATAAAAAAAAGAGTAACCGTTCTTCTACGGATCATTCAGCCTCCTAACAATTGAAGTACTATTTCCCTAGTTTTATCCCTGGAAGAAAAGTGCGATTCGATGGAGTACTTCTTCCAATAAATCGAGTGGGATCTTTTCCTTGAAAGTCATATTTCTTGCCGATAAATCCAGTGATTTAACTTGCTCACACATGACTGCCCCGTCTGTCTCGGTTCTGCTATCTAAAGGGACATGAAGGGGAAAATGGCTTAAACTTCCGGTGATAGGGCATACAATCTCTAAGTTTGTATACTGATGAAAGGAGGCACTGCTAACGACAAGGGCTGGTCTTCTGCCACTTTGCTCATGTCCTGCTTGCGGATTAAAATTGATGGTAACAATATCACCTTGTTCTGGAGAATAGGGCATTATAGGATTTCTTTTCCTAAGGGGGTGCCACAGTCAAATTCCGTGCAACAATAGGAGCCGTCATAGCCGGTGAAAAGATCGTCCAGATTTTTAAACTTTTTGGACACTTTGCGGATAATGATCGCATTTTCTTCCGCAATCAACTCTACGGAGTCGTTGATGGTTAAGTTTGTTTTTTCCAGAATTGGTTTGGGAATCCGTACTGCTTTACTATTCCCCCACTTTTGAATCGTAGTCAACATACCGTTCACCTCTTTTCATTTTGTACAAGTATATACGCGGTTTATCCCCAGTCAAACATTCGAACACAAATCGACTAGATATCTGGAGATCTGTGTATTGACACCATTACGTTATAGTTGTAAACTACCACCCATGAAAAAATATCGGATCAGTGAGTTAGCGGAAAAAGCAGGAGTCAGCCGAAGGACGATACATTATTATTTAGCCAGGCGCTTGATTCCCTCCCCTGAAGGTTCTGGTTTGGCTACTATCTATACGGAGGAACATTATTACCGGATCTTACTAATCAAAAAGTGGCAGTCAAGCTTTTTGCCCCTTGAGGAAATACGCCGGAAAATCTTGCCCCTTACCTTATCAGAGGTAAAACAGGCTTTAGAGGAAACCGGGGAAGTGATTCCATGTCCTATACTATCACATATTCAGATTTTGGGGACCGTTTATGAAAGAGTTTTACTAGAGGATGGGCTCGAACTGCATGTTAATTCTAAAAACCAAAAAACCAGGGAACAGGCTTCAGAGATTATTTCTTGGTGGGAAAATCAAAAAAAGGAAGGATAAAGATGGATAAAAGCGATATTTTGGGCTCCATTGATGTGAATGCAACGATAGTAGGAACAAGGGCTAAAGTAGCAATAACCCAGACTTTTACCAATCATGGCGCCAAGTCGATTGAGGCAAGTTATACCTTTCCTATCCCACCAAAGGCTATGGTGCAGGAATTTACACTAACTTTGGGGGATAAAAAGGTAACCAGCACGATCGAGGAGACAGAAACAGCCTATGATGCTTATGACAAAGCAATTCAGAAAGGGGATACCGCTGGAATCATAGAGAGTGTTCGGAAAGATATTTTAGAGCTTTCATTGGGAAATATTACTCCCGGGGAAGTCGCAAAGATTACCCTGACCTACATCCAGGAGATTCCTTGTACTGATAATAAAAGCCAAATCCGGATGCAGATCCCATTTGTCGTTGCCCCTCGCTATGAAAACAATCCAACCACTGAAAACAAGCGCATTCAGCCAAATATAGGGGAGAATCACACCGTTGTTCGCCTAAAGGTAGATATCAAGGAATTTAGTCCAATTGACAAGATTAGCTCTCCTTCTCACCGGATTCAAGCCTCAATCCACGGGGATCGGGCAACGGTAGACCTTGCTTTGGAAAATGAAAAAGCAGACAGTGATTTTGTGTTGGAACTTATCATGTCAGAAGATCAGAGTAGTTTTAGCTACTCCAACGGCACTTTTACTTTAATTCAGGTGACACCTATCATAGCAGAGAAACCAAAAGCAAAAGACAAACAATCTCCTAAAATCTTCGGGTTTTTGCTGGATCACTCCGGTTCGATGGAAGGCAGTAAGCTAGTCCAGGCAAAACAAGCTCTCAAGCTCTGCTTGCGCCAGCTGAACCGAGGAGATTCATTTACCATAATTGCCTTTGATGACCGATTTATTCAATTTAGTGAAGCCCCTCTCCCCTATACGGATGAGTCGATGCTTAAGGCTGATGTCTGGATTGATGCCATTAACGCGGATGGCGGTACCGAGATTTTGGCTCCCCTGGAATGTTTGTACAAAAGTATTAGCAATATGGGTAATGGGATAGTCCTTATTTTTACGGATGGCCAGGTTAGCAATGAGGAGCAAATTATAAGTTTAGTTG
>Ga0247841_10006280_pt1 | contig 18486 bp, 20 predicted proteins | sample LaCruzMarch2015__2_FD_192410 | JGI IMG/M metagenome (GOLD analysis project Ga0247841, IMG submission 192410) | Freshwater microbial communities from meromictic Lake La Cruz, Castile-La Mancha, Spain - LaCruzMarch2015_18m | ecosystem: Environmental > Aquatic > Freshwater > Lake | place: Spain... | reverse complement strand
ATTTCATAATCTTTTATTCTTCTTTCAGCATCCTTTATTTCTTCGACAGATTCAATTTTCGGAAGAAACACCATATCAGGTTTTATTTCATTTACTGCTTTCCAATCCGATTCGTAAAAATTAGTTCTTATGGAATTCACCCTTACACAATTCAGAGTTTTTGAGCTATTTTCTTTCAGATAAGAGATTAATTTGCTTCTTGCTTCATCTTTGCTTGATTCGGCAACACTATCTTCCAAATCATAAATAATTCCATCTAAATCAAGGTCGTTTATTTTGCTACCGCATCTTTCAATCTTTATTGCTGGAATAAATAGGAAGTTTCTGAAAAAGTTTATTTTAGATTTCATTTTTGTCTCCAGAGAAAATATGCCATGTAGTTCGGACAATGTAGTCCTTGTCTCCAAGAACTTCCTTTAGACTCTTTTCATCATTAGAACTAAGATTGAACCTTTCAACAAAGCTCTCGGATAGTTTTGGAATAACCTTTTCATCCAATCTTGAAAATTTGATACCTGACTCGGTCATCCATGATTCAATTTCATCTCTTGAAGAGAAATAGCAATAGCTGTTTCTTCTTAGCTTAGGTATATTCCCTTCATAAAAAATAAAATTGAATTTTGCTCTCCAATCTTCTGCATCTGCCTCTTTTGGACCAGCATGTTGGATTACTGCTCCGCCTTTTGTAACTCTAATGGCTTCTTTTAAGATACTTTTCTGCACCTCCGCAGGATTCCATACTAAGACATATCTCATAATCGCAAAATCAATACTATTTGATTTAGCTGGAATCTTGTCCAATTCTCCAATGACTTTTATATCTGCAGGATTAGATTCCAAGACATCTGAAATTCTATCCACAGCAACAGTTTTTATAGAATATCCCTGATCTTTCAGTCTAGATGATATCTCAGAGAGTAATTCTCCCTTAAAGCTGCCCAAATCCGCAAGTGTGATGTTCTTTTCAGTAGCATATTGGCTTGTTTCGAACAATTTCTGAAGTTGTGAAGTAATGTGCTGCCCGCTATTTCCATATAGCTCCTGGGATGCAATAGATTCTCCTGCGCCTCTGAATATTCTAGAAGCGGATGCCCCTTGTTCTATGATTCTTTGGTTGTTTGTTTTTTTGTTTTCCATGATTTACCTATTTGTTATTATTATGCAGTAGTCTATATATTTGAATGTTTGTTGGTTAAAAATTACTACAAAAAGAAGATTTAAATATATCAGAATATACTAATAACTATGGAAATAGCTCAGGCCCTAAAATCATTTGGGTTAAACGACAGAGAAATAAACGTTTACGTATCCTTGCTTGAGCTTGGAAGTTCCAAAGTTAATAGGATTGCTGAAAAATCCAGTATAATTAGGGAGACAACCTACGGCATTTTGAAATCCTTAATTGAAAAAGGCCTCGCAAATTATGTAATTAAAGGTGGAGTAAAATATTTCTCTGCTACTGATCCATCCCAACTTATCTCCATGCTTAAAGAGAAGCAAGAAATAATACAAGAAGTCCTTCCAACACTTAGATCATTAACAAAAACCCCTTATACAAGAACCCAAGTCGAGCTGTATGAAGGAAATGATGGTCTGAAAACAGTATACAAGGAAATAATTAATGGTCCTCAAAAAGAAATTCGAGGATTTCTCAATACCAAGTTGGCCAAGGAACTTTTACCATTTTTCTTACCAAGTATTAGTCGTGAACGAGCTAAAAAAAGAATTAAATCTTTGATGTTGATGGATGACTCGGAAGAAAGCCGAGAAAGGGTAAAGAATGATAAAAAAGAATTAAGAGAAACAAGAGTCCTTCCAGTTCTAAATAATTTCAAAACAGGAATATACTTATTTGGCAATAAAACTGCGTTCGTAATGCTTAAAAAAGATGAACCAAAGGGAATCATAATAAATGATGAGTCTATTGCTCAGTCCCTTGAAGAGATCCATAAATATCTTTGGGCTAAATCCCAAAAGTAATCATTTTTGTCAACAAAAATGTCAACATCAACAGCATCGACAAATAGATGAATTTATATACTTTGTCGACGATAAATAACATAAGAAGCAGTTGATGCTTGTTTAAACAACTAGAAGATCAACGATATTCCGAACCTAGTGTTTTGCCCTTGGTCTGGGCGTTTCCCCATCACGGGTCAAAAGATGGGCCGTTTTTCTATCGAACCAAATTAGAAACACAAACCTTAAAAACCACCAAGAATGTATAATAGTTATATACCCCCCAGCATTGCTTCGGCAAAGCTGGGATCATATATTCTCACATGGAAAACCTGGACAGAGTCGTAGTTTTTATTGATGGAAGCAATTTATATCATATTCTCAAGAATATAAAAAACAAATCCAAAGATAAGCTCACCGAATTTGACTTTGAGAAATTTGTCAAATATCTTGCAGGAGACAGAAAGCTGATAAGAGCATATTATTACACTGCCCCACTGGACAAGAAAAAAGATGAAAAGACTTATTCAAAACAGCAGCAGTTCTTTGAGAAGCTGAAGAAGATTCCGGATTTTGAGTTGGTTCTTTGCAGGATGATGAAAGAAAAGATAAATGGCAAAGAAGTTTATACTGTTAAGGAAGATGACATCTGCCTTGCAATAGACATGTTAAAATTGGCTCATAAGAATGCCTATGACATGGCCATATTAGTCTCATCCGATGGAGATTTTGTCCCGGCAATTCAGGCCGTGAAAGAAGAAGGCAAGAAAGTTGAGAATGTGGGATTTGAGAAGAAGTTTTCTTGGCATCTTAGACAAAAATGCGACAGATTCAAACAATTAAGCAATGAAGAGGTAAAAAAGTTTTTCTTGTAATGCATCCGTTCCTTCTCGACAATCCTTATAAACTCAAACAGCATCGGAGAATCATAAACAATCAACGGCAAAATAAATCTGCCCATCGGTGAAGCCATGGAGGGATGGTCGTTGTAGACAAGATTGGAAAGGTCCAGGTGGATGCGGGAGACAGGCCTATTTCTGAAGTCAAGATAATCAAAGCGATAGTGATTTAAGTATAAAGTGTTACTCTAAAGTGGTTAATTTAGCAAGGTTTATATATTTCTTAAGACATCATAGAATATGGGAAAGAAAGCAGATTTCAACGATCCAATATATCTTCTCTATTGGTGTTTAAAGAATAACATCCAGCTAAATTTACCTGGAGCCCGGATATCTTTGCCGGAAGAATTGGATAAAAAGTCTTCGAAATGGAGAGAAAAAGTAATAAGAAAAACCTCTAGATATCTCAGAATAGAACACCCTTCATTTTTTTGTATGCCTAAAAGTGACATGAATAAGGCAATAGTAAAGTTTATTGATTCAGAGCATTTTAAGAAGAGAACTTGCAAACACTCTGCGACACATGTCAATGCATTTGAATTCTATTTTGGTTATAAGGAAGATGATTTTCTGGGCCCGGAAAGGAGAGATTGGAAAGCTCCAGGAAGGTTGAACGAATGGAAAGGGATAGAATATCTATTGAGTGCCCCCTCTGATAAAAAAGAAGAAAGTATCTTTAAGATAATATTTAATCAATCTTCATCTGAACGATTGGAAAGAGCACGGGAATTCTCGCAAAGCATGAACGATCTTATTTCTAACCTTTACTCTTGTTTGAAAAACAAAGATATGCATAGAGGGGCATTCATTAAAACGCTTATTGATGGGTTCTATATCAAACATAATATATCAATTAAAGATTTTCATGAAAAATATCTTAGGATGAAGAAAGATGAAGATAAAAAGAACGAAGCAGTAAAATCCCCTCAACTGATGAGCACGGTTTATGCCGGAAAGAGACTGTTTGCGGACCTTATGGGTTTTATTAAAGAAAAAAATATTAAAAAAGAAAAAATAAGCGGGTTGATGAATTACCTTGATTATTACTCTTCGCTTTATACTTCGGTAATACATCCCAATGACATGGTTTTGAATGTCGTTTTAGAAGAAAAACCACTTCTTTTAGAACGTAATCTAAAAAACGAGAGGGATAATTTCTGTGTTTTTCCTGGAGGAAAATGCTCTGAAGCATCAGTGGCATATGCTTTAGACAAGAATGCTATAATTCTCTCAGTTTTCTTGAATGATAAACGGATGGATAGCGAGCCTTACTTTAATTATGGGCTTGAAGGAAGAATAATCTCCGCATTTGTGAATGAATCTGGAAAGAAAAAACTCCTTGTTGATGGAGTTTTGCTCAGTCAAAACCTAATAAAGTACATAGAAGGGATAAGAAAATTCAGCTACAAAAAATCTCCTGCAAATAATTGGAAGGATATAATGCTATATTCTATTGCAAAATTCGCCAAAAGCAAAAAAATGGAAGGCCTGCTGATCAATATGGATCATTCATCCTCACTAAATCAGAAAGAAATTCAAGATTTTTCAGACTATTGCTTAAATAATTTTTCAGATGGTGTTGAGAAAAAGACTAGTCCGGACTTTCCAAACTTTGAGTTTACCCATTGGGTTCATAAAGAAAGGGCCGAGCAAAAAGCGATCAACGCAATGGAATATGGAAAAAGATTCTCCGATTATCATGGAGAAGGATATTTTGACAGTTCATACAGCTGGAATAAATGGATATCTGGAAATTATGATTCCTTAAGCGATAAAATAAGAAGAATTACACATGTCAGACAAAGGCATGAAAGGGATTTGAAATATTCAGAAGAGATTAAAAAAGTTGAGCAAAAGTTCATAGACAAAAAGATGAAAGGACATACAATTAAAAGGAAAAAATATGAGATTAGAAGGAGATATTATGATCCTCAATGGAACCAATGTTCCGGGCCGATAAATGCGATTGAGCTGAATGCTGACGAGATAATCTCCCGGCTTAAGGGATATTATCCAATGATCGAGTGATAGAGAAAAATGAAAAAAGATATTATCGCAAGGCAAGCGATCTTTTACATTAAAAATTATCATGCAATCCGATGCATGTACTTATACTGGTTGAAAACAAGTAGAGAATCATAATCTACTATTATATCAGAAAATTCTTTTCTTAGATCTGAGAGAATCTCTCTGAAATGTATTGAATCCCTTGCAAATGTGCTAAGATGAAAGTTATATCTCCCTATGGTCCTTGCATCCCAGGTGATATAGGGCTGTTTCTTTAAATAATCTAAGAATTGCTTTTCTCTTTTCTCAGTAAGGTTTTTTGTTCTCAGAAGTATCCAGTACCAATGCAGCCCGAGCATCTGAAGAGATACCTGGGTCATAAACCCATATATAACATCTTCTTTTATCAATTTCTTTATCCTGTTCTCCACTGCGGGAGGAGTCAATTTAAGTTTGCTGCATATCTCAACCATTGGCATTCTTGAATCAGCCATAAGTAAATTGATCAAGTTAATGTCCACCTCATCAATTTTTGGATCTTTTGATGGGGAAATATTCTTAAATTCATTCATGAATCCATCTCGGATATATTTATCGTCTTTTGAATCCGCTAAACCTTCATTAAGAAAGTTCAGGCCTAATTCCCGATCATCGATTTGCGTTTCGACTATGTAGTCCTTAAGATTGTTTCCACAGATTTCAATAAGCTCTTGAAATGTTTTGTTTAAATGAATTAGGTCTCGGCTCATGATCAATACGCTCATATCCCAATTTCCAGAGCATGTTTCCACCGCGACAATATCTTCATGGTTGACTAGTTTGTCTATGATCTCCCTTTCTTCTTTTTTGTCAAGGTGTTGAAATTTAATGAGGACTATATGCTTTATGAATCCCAATCTAGAAGTATTGAGGCGAAGGGTGAATCCTGGTATAAGTTTGGTCTTTAGAAAGTTGTTAAGCCTATAGCCTACAATATCTCTTGAGAGCCCTACCTTCTTTGCTATGGTTGAAATCGAAAGTCTTCCATTCTTAGAAAGCTCATAGAGTATCTTTCGATCTTTAACTCCGAGCTTATCCAGCGGGCACATCTTAGTACTAGATTCCATTTCTCCTTTAAAGGTTCTTTCAGCCATAATACCTCAAAAACAATATTAAGTATATAAATTTTATGTTTCTTAAGTAATTCTGAGCCACATGTTTCTTATATTTTAATGTTATGTAATAATCAGGAGGTAAACCAATGGAAAACAAAAGTTATTCAAAAAATGAAATGCCAAGAAATGATGCATCCATGTCAAAGCTTGACAGAGTAATTTTGGAACTCATACCAAGGGCAAAACTGGATTTGGATAAGAGACAACAGGAAACTTATCTGAAACAGAGACCGTATGATATGAGCTCAAGCACTGGCTGGATAGATTACTAAACGCATGAAATACGACATATCTTTGGTTGTTAAAATTACGGAGAGATGCAATCTTCAATGTAGTTATTGCTATATGGATGATTCGAGAAAAGAGGATATGGCGGACAGCACTGCAGAGAAGCTGATTGCATCTCTCCTGGATTATAATGAAAAATATGCCCACTTCACATGGATAGGTGGAGAACCTCTTCTGAGAAACGATTCTTTTTTTGAGAGTATAAGAAATTTTCAAAAGAGAAGCAATAATAAAAATCTGCTAATAACTAACTCGATACAGACAAATGGCATTCTTTTAGACCACAAAAGGAAGGAATATCTGGGAAACTTGGGATTTCGATTTGGGAGCAGTTATGATGGGTGCCTGGACCTCCAGGATGCGCTTAGGATTACAAAGAATGGGAATAAGGTGGGAGAAAAAGTTCTTGAGAATATAAGATCTGCAAACAAAAGCCTCAGCCTTATCTCTGTGTTGACAAAAAATATGATTGGAAGGGAGGAGGAAGTCTATTCTAATCTGAAAAATCTAGGTAGAAGGGCAAGGGTGAACTTCTATACTCCAAGTGGGCATGGGCTTGGGATGAAAGACGAACTGCTGCCGTCAAAAGAGGAGACCCAGGGCTCAATGAGGAAGTTCTATGAACTGTGGAAAGGAGATAAGGACAATTTTGTTCTTGACCCGTTTGATGGGCTGGTTCAAGGCTTCTTTTTAGGATGGCCAAAAACATGCGAATACTCTGCCTATTCTTGCTATAGGATCATTTCTTCCGACCCCCGGGGAATGATTTACATGTGCCCGAGATCAACACATATTGAAGAGACTAAGCTTGGAAATATACATGAGAATAGCATTAAGGATATTGTTGGAAGTGTTGCCCACAATCTTGTGCTTGACCGGTATTTCAATCTCAAGGAAGGGGACTGCAAAGGCTGCGAATGGATATCCATGTGCAGCGGGGGATGCCCTGTGGAATCAATCTCGAATCATGGAGATATCATGAAGAAGACCTACTATTGTCAAGTTAAAAAATCCCTTTTTGAAATAATTAATAATGATCTAAAAAATGACGAACTTAAATCAAAACTTGCAAGAAAAGTTGGGCTTATTAGATAATTATGAGTTTGTTGAGATAAACAAGAGATCAAAAAACATAAAATATCTGATAAAAATAGACGGAGTTCCAACCTATTTTCTTAAGATATACAATCATGAAAAGGTGAGGAAAGAAATAACTGAGCGAGAGGAGGGTGCAATGAGGTTTTTCGATGCTAATAACTTGCTCAGAATTCCAAAACCCGTGCATTTCGGAGAAGGGTATGTTCTATCCGAATATGAGGGGGAACTTCAAAATATAAATGTTGAGTGCGCATCGGATGAGATAATACAATTCCATAAAAAAGCTCTATTGCACAAAGATTATTCAGCTGTCAATGGCCCAAGATTCCACAATGATTACAGGGAAAGGGGAATGCTGAGAATATCCAGATATGGGCCCTGGGTTGGAAAACTCCATAACCCGCGTGAACTTGAAAAGATAATATCAAAAGTTCCTTCCAAGTACTATGGCTGCCTTCCAAAGATTTTGAATCATGGGGACTTCCATAGTGGGAATATTCAGATGAAGACAGATGGTATCACGATTTTCTTGGATTTTGAAAGATCATGCTATGACAGTCCGACTTGGGATATTGCAAGGGCAATGCTCTGCATGGAGATCGACAAAATAGATAATTTTCTTGAAGGATATCTCTCCGCTATGAAAAACACTTCACTATTTGAAGATGCAGATAAAAAATATGTCAAAAAGGCAATCCTTGGTGATTGCATATATCGAATAATAACTGACACCATAGCCGATCATCAGGCCCAGAATCTCAGCATTGTTGCGGAAAGACATCTCGAAAATAATAGAGAATTCATAAGAAAATATTTCTATAAGAACTGGGGTGAAAGATGAGAATAAACTTTATTATAGATTGTGATAGGAATTTTCTTGCAGTGATATGGGCACTGAACAAGGAAGATAGTCCTCAGGAATTTAAAATTGAAGAGACGCTTTCAGACTATAGGGTTGATAGAGTCTTAAGGAAGAGGATAAAGGAGATAATCTCTTCGGAAGATTTCATGGGGGAATTGGGGAAAAGCAAGAGATTATATGACATCTACACTAGAAATATCAGAACATGGAGAGAATATTTCAATAAATACTATGACAATTTGAAAAAAGCAAAGGCAGAATATAATCTTTTTTTCAAGGATTATGATTTTTCACAACTGGAAAAATATGCTGATTTTTTTGGTGGCAGGTTTCCGAAGGAGGCAGATTTTTATCTTTGCATCGGATGCACCAATGGATGGGGGAGACATAGTGGAATCTCAGATAATCAATTCATATCTTTCCCCAGATATTCTGAGAATTTTATTTATGAGAATTTTCTGAAGGATCTGCCGGTCATATTCCATGAGCTTATACACCTTCCCCAGATGAAATACTACAAAAAAGAAGAACGGGAGTTCATAGAAATGGTTACAAGGGCATTTGCACCCAGAGGAATAATCATAAATGAGCATCTTCTTGACAAAAATCTTCCTGAAGCAGAGATGATTTCTATAATCAAAAAAGCATTGAGTGAGAATAGAACATATTTTGATATAAAGTCCGAACTTTATGAGATTTATACTAGACACAGATCAGGAGGCATATAGGTGGGTTTTCTTGAATTTATGATTAGGCTAAAAATGAACGCAATAGCTAATCGGGAGTATAAACAAAGGCAACGAATGCATCGGGAAGAACAGGATGAATATCAAATAGATAAGAATGATTACCTTCCTAAAAATATCAAACCAAAAGATAAATCTAATATTTTTGATTACCCGATTAAAAGTCTGGGGGAAATTCAGGAAGAACAAAGGAAATCAAGAGAAGAGTTGAATAAAAATTTAGAAAAACTTATGGAAAAAAACTCGAAAAATATTTTCGGGGACTCATTTCAAAAGTCCTTAGATTTTCAAGAGGAGCAAAGAAAATGGAAAGAGGAAATGGCGGAGAGGGAAAGAGAAGATAGGGAGGAGGAGAAAAGGAAGTTTAATGAGTTGAAAGAGAGGTATGGTGGAACATTCTCTGATATGGAGATTCGATGCCTTGCTAGAGAGACTCCTGAATCTCAAAAAAAAATAACCTCTGAATATTGGAGCGGAAAAGCAGTTTGTATCGGCCCATTCCTTAAAATACCTCCTCCAAGACCTTCGCAACCATTGAATATTCCGCTACCGATATGGGGAGAAAGGGAAAGCAGGTTTTATGATATAGTCCATAAAGCTAAGACGGGTCGGATCAGGATGCCCTGGGGAGGAACCTATGATTTTAAAAATAAGAAATATTCCGATTAAAAGACATTTACCTCATGTTTTTTATCATTTTTAAGGAATTTTAGACCAAATGTTTCATATATTTCAAACACCATATATTATTAGCAAAATGGCAAACATAATCAGAAAAATAGGAAAAATTACCAGCCTTTGCGGATTGCTGGCAGTCTCAAGCATTGGCAAGTCAAATGCCTCCGATCTAATAAATAATCCTGTCGGAAATACGGGGGTGCAGATAGAATCCACTTTATACAGGCCCATTATATCAAAAGATTCTAATAATTATGGGAAATCCCATAAAAACATCACTTTAGAATATTCTAATAATGTATTTGCTAAGACAAGTCTCCTGAAAAGAATAAGTGCAGGAATTAATTTTGAAAGAGATAAACTCAATACTAAGGATCAATCCAATTCAGGTAATTCAGAAAATGCAAGATATAACCTTTCAGATACCAGATATAGCTTCTCTTTTCCAGTAAATTTCTCCTTAACAAAAGATGTTGAATTCGGGGCAGGTCCAATGATTAAATCCTTGGATTGGAGATATTCTTTTGAGGGCAATAGCTGCTTAACTAATCAGTCATCTGAAAACAATGAAACTACAATTGAAGAGTATTGTTCATCAGGATATTTTGAAAAAGAAAATCAAGCAAGGTTATCTGGAATTGAGTTTATAATTGGAAACAAAAGGATATTCCCATTCAATGTGTCATACTCCAGTATAAAGGGGAGGGCAAAAACCTCTGAAATAAGGATTGAAAATGATACGGCCACAAGAACAGTTTATGACTCTAACAATCAAGTGATTGAAGATGAAATCACTTCTGAAAGAAAAAGGGAAGACGTCAATTATCGGTCGAAAGCTTTTGAGAAGGAATTAAAAATAAATGTCCCCTTGGATTTTGGTAAAACTTCTTTGAATTTCTCATATGGCTCAGATTATAAAAAATTCTTAGACGAAATGCAATCTCTTAAATTGAGAGATAAAACTATTGGGATTCAAGCAAAATACAACTACAAGCATCTAATAATCGGGGCAGGTTATTATTGGAAGATATCATCCGAAAAAAGAAGATATCTTGAATCCGATTATGAACTAAGTTCCACAATGACTTCAGAAAAATTTGGCATAACTGCAGGGTATCTATTTGGATCTAATTCTGATAAAAATAAAAAATAGGGAGAATCCAATGAAGCATAAAGTTCTAAAAATAGCAGAAAAATTTCATGCAGGACAGAAAAGAAGGGATGGAAAAGATTATGTGGAACATCCAAAAAGAGTGGCATACATGCTTTCAAAGATAACCGATGATCCCATCCTGCTCTGTGTTTCCTACTTGCACGATACCTATGAGGCAACACGAAAGCACAATCCCTCCAAGGTCGGGGAGCTGGAAAAGGAGATTCTGGCCCTGGGAGATACATTGTTGGAAAATGTCAAGCTGCTGTCAAAACCCGAAGGCGTTGAATATAATGATTACATCTCTAAAATCTCCAAGGACCCCTATCTGCTCATGATTAAATTTTGTGACATCATTGACAATCTTACGGATAATCCTACTGAAAAGCAGAAGGAAAAATACCTTTCTGCACTGAAATTGGTTTTCGAAGGAATATTTGTTAAAAGAATCTGAATTAATTTCTTCTTGAAAACTATTTAAAACAGGTTTTAATCATGAATATGCCTGGATTGATTAAACAAGCTATTTTGTGATCTAACCTGAAGCCGATGATGTTGAATCTTAAGCTTCTTTCATAATTTGCTTGCCGCCTTGCCAGAACATTTTGTTTTTTGGTTGGCAGTCCGTCCAGGCAATTTTTCTTTTTAGAAAAAAGAAACATTGAATAAAGAAAAACTACGTTACTGATAAAGTTTAAATTCTGTGTTTTGCTTGATTATTCATGAAAAAGGGACTGATTGCATTTGCATTTATGTTTGTTATTTTGGGAAGCATGATTGTTTCTGCTGCGCCGCTTCAGCAGAGGTCTTCAACCATTGTCATTCAAAATGTCTGTGAAAAACTGGTGGTGGGGAAAGAGGCATGCTGGGAAAACTATGCCATAAACAGCAATAATGCAACGATATGCCAAAAGGCAGGAAGGCTCAGGGAGGACTGCTACATGCTGCTGGGCATATCCCAAAAGAATTCCAGTGTCTGCAATGCTCTTCCTGGAAACAGCCCATTCAATCTTTTCGGAATTTTCAGAAGCCAAAGAACAAGATGCATAGACACGGTTGAAACCAAGCTGGCATTGGAGGGGCCAAAATATCCTACGGACTTTCCCCCTACGGCGTCCGAAATACGCTCTGGAAAGTACATGGAGGGAAAGCAGATCACGGTGGCATCCTTTGACAATTATGACTTCTCCAAGGACAATGGGGCAATAATCACCGATCCAGAATACGGAAACATCTACATGGCCCAGCTGAGGGATGGGACAATCATAAAATGGAATGGCCAGGGCAATTATTGGATTGAGAACACGCTTGTTACTTCTACCGACCAGAAAAACACAATCTATGCCTATTTTTTCGCGAACCTGTTAGTTGATAAAACGGGCAAGTTTGCAACACCCGTTTCCAAACTCCCTTTCTTGGCCAGTTTGAAGTAAATAGGAAAATGGCAAAAAAAGTTAACTGGAAGGTCATCATACAATCCATTCTGGCTCTTATCTTTCTGGCCATGACCTTCACAATAAACTGGCTGTTCATCGTTCCGGTGGCCATCCTCATGTTTCTAAATCAGAGAGAATTGATGGGGAAATGACAATTCTAACATAGTCTGACATAGCGCAAATTTGGCACGATAGTTTATATCCTGGGCATGTCTTATTGATGGATGGATAAGAAATGCACGAAGTGTCAGGGAACGGGAGTCGTAAGAGAAGCAGGAGCAGTTCATACCTGCTGGGATTGCCTTAATTCCGGAGCAATGGATACGCAAAGAAAAGAGATTTAAAATTGTTTGATTAGGCTTTGATAATCTGTTAGACGTTTGCCATGGTAATTATTCTGAATTTATTCTAAACCTATAGGACCCTATTGAGAACGGGATTATATTTCAGGGAACGATTTTTGCCCTTCACGGAAATCAAAATTTCATAGAGAGGATAATAGAAAATTGTTGCGTTAATCAGACTGTTTTTTATTGAGAGCACGTGCTTTTCAACCTCGTCATCTATGTGGAATGTCTCCTCCTTCTTAAGCCTCTCCCGATATCCTTTTTTCTTCAGCTTTTCAAGCCTTTCCCTGGACTCCCTGATCTGCATTTCCAGGATGTCCATGTCCCGTTGATAGTAGGTGTGCCTGAGCTTGCTCTGAAGCAATTTTATTTTTCTCTCGCAGGTTTCAACCTCCTCGTCCTTTTCCCTGATCTGTTTAACATAGTGCTCCTTGACTCTTTTCAGTTCCCTTTCAAGTTTTTCCTTCAGCAGAAGCTTGATGGGTTTAATCTCTTTTCCGGCACGTTCTTCCAGCTGTGCCATGGCAATGCGGTATGCATCCTTCAGATCAATTGCGGGAATTTCATCACGATTTCCTGCCCGGGATTTTATTCTGTCGATGTTTAACTCCAAAATATCTTTATTCTTAACCAGAATCCTGCCTATTGACTGTTTTTTCTCGTTGAGATACTGGTAGACGGAGAGGAAATAAAATTCTGAGAAAAAGTCCACGCCATCCTCTTTTATTTCTAAAATCTTAGAATGATTTGGCAGACTTTTGTTTAAAACAGTCAAATCTGGCTGAACATTTATTTTTTGAAGGCTTGTCTGCCCCTTGTCAATGAGATAGTCCCGTATGGACAGCAGAAAATAGCTTCCCTGCATGATGAGTTCAGAATCCCTTGTTCTGCTGTGGGTTTTTATGTCAAAAACTAATTTGTATGGCGCCTTTTTTCCGATAAAATCCTCAAATGCCTTTGGAACTTCGGAGATTGTGAGAACTCCATTTTTATCGACGATGTTTGCCTCTCTGAAAAATTCTAGGATAAATTCCTTGGAGTTGTCTTTTTCAATTTTTATCATTTTATTTTTGGTCGAGCAGCTGCGAAGTGTATTTCTTTGTCTGCTTATAGTCTTCGATGCCTCGGCTTATCTCATTCCCCACTTTTCCGATCTCACTTTCGAATCTATGCAAATTGTTTTTTGAGCTCAGGAAGGCATTCATGATTTTCTCTTCGAATTTGCTTGATCCGGATTTTCCGCTGGAGTCGAGGCCCATGTTGAACAGGATTATTGGCAGTTCTCCCATGACCAGTCCGATGCAGCACATCTTGTTTATGATAAGATCGACAACGTGCTCCTCCATTGTTCCCTTTGTTGCGAGGCTGTAAACGCATATGTCCTTTTTCTGGCCGATCCTGTCCAGTCTTCCAATTCTCTGCTCCACGGCCATGGGATTCCAGGGGAGGTCGTAGTTGATAAGATTCGAGCAGAACTGGAAGTTAAGGCCCTCGGCTCCGGTTTCTGTGCTTATGAGGATCTGGGTCTTGTCCTTGAATTCCTGGATCCTCTTTGTTTTCTCGTCGTTTGTCAGGCCTCCTCGGAATTCTGTGATCTTGAATTTTTGCTTTCCAAGAATATCCGAGATGTACTTCAGAGTTACGGGGTGTTTGGTGTAGATCAGGATCTTTGTTCCACGGTCTTTTCTGTTTATCTCATTTACCAGCTCGATGAGGCTGTCAATCTTGGTGTCCTGGGTGATGTTTTTGAACTGCCAAACCAATTCCTTGGCCAATTTCTGAGTGGTGTGGTGATATTTCGGATTGGTTATCAGATTCTCTAAGAACTCTATGGAAGACTTTGAGGAGCTGGTTATTTTTGGAAGGATGGAATACATGGCAAGATTGGTGTTTATGGGATCGCCGTTGAAATCATAGTAGTGCAGAAGAAGCAGATCCGCAACGCCCTCGTAGGCTCTCTTTTCCATCCAGTTGAGATTTATGGACTTTATTTTCGGGATTCTTTTCATGTATCTGATTCCCCGAACTTCGTCCCTTCTTCTTCTGATCATCACTTCGGATAATTTTCTTTTAAGTTCGGCGGGATTCAGGGGTTTTCTTTCATCGCCCTCGACCAAAAAATTGGATCGGAATTCGCTTATCGTTCCAAGATGGCCTCTTCTCAGAAGGGCAAGAAGATTGTACAGTTCAATCATGTCATTTTGAAATGGCGTTGCCGTAAGAAGAAGCAGCCTCTTTTTTTGAAGCCTGTCCACAAATTTCCATCTGAAGGTGTTCTTATCCTTGAGCTTGTGGGCCTCATCAATGATTATCATGTCCCAGTAGATCTCATGGGCTTTCGAATGCTTGAACTCATTGGTGGAGGTGTTGAAATTTTTGACCTTGTCAATGGATGCAATTGCAAGATTTGTGTGCTCCCACTCTGTCTCCTTGCTCACCTCGGTGAGATCTATGTCGAATTTTGTGCTCATCTCTTCCTTCCACTGATTGACAAGGGATGGAGGGGTAAGAATCAATGCTCTCCTCACAAAGCCTCGGACAATGCATTCTTTCAGGACCATTCCGGCAGTGATGGTTTTTCCAAGGCCAACCTCGTCGGCCAGAAGGGCCCTTCCATCAAGATCTCTCAGAATTCTCAATGCTCCCTCCTGCTGGTGGGGAAGATTGAATGTGAGATTCTTTTTGATGAGGGGATAGGAGATGAGCTCTTTTATTTCTGACTGCTTTGCGGCCTCCTCGGATTTAAGCTTAAGGTCCAGAATCTTTCTGTCCTCAAAATGTTTGTTTTTTATTTTTTCTAGAATGTTCAAATCATCCCTGGAAAGGTCTTCCACAATCTTCAGGGGCCTATCGAAAGATATTCTCTGGAAGGGATTTTCCCGAGGATTTTCCTTTTTTTTGGCCGGTTTTTGCGCAACTTTGGTCGAATTCACTGTTTTCACCAGAGGGAATAGGGGCTTTTAATTGTTTAGTTTTTGGCCATGGGGGTTTCAGCCAAAGACCATATGGTACAGGGCGTATTGAAAAAAGAAAGTTATCCATGCGACAATGAATGCATAGACTACCCAAAACTCTGTGTGGAAAGGCAGCCTAATCATCTTTCCCCCTCCAATCATCCGGGTGCTGTAAAGTTCATTGATATCCCATCGGGGGGAGGTGAACTGAATTGTCAAAACAAATAGAAACACTAGAATGATGAGGGAATACTTGAGAGATTCTGCGGTTGGAGCAGAACTGAATGTCAAAATTAGCGCGAGGATGAGGACAACATGGATGAGCAGTTCGACGGCGATGTAAAATCCTCCATAGGTTCTTGCTTTTTTCGTATCAGAATTATTTTTTCCAGAAACAAATCCGTAAACCAGTGTGAAAAAGGTTATTGTCTGGGGGAAAAGCCCGATGTTTATCATGGCTTTTGCAAGCTGAATATTATTTACAAAAAATGAAATGGCGAGAACAAAGGGGGCGATGTTGCAAAACCAAAAAAGGTCTCTGGTCGTATCGCTCCGGACAAGCCTTATCACGGTCAAAATCCCAAGCAAAAGAAAAAACAGTCCGAATGTCAGGTTAGGTTCCATAATCATCTCTCTCATCAAACCATGTCCTGGAGGTATTTAAAATTTCTTAAAAATTCGTTAGATTTTAAAATGCCCATGCCCTAAAACAATCTATGAAAAAGGGATGGATAATATTTATAATCCTCATAGTTCTGGTTCTGGGATTAGGAGCATATTACGTGGCAAACAAAAACGCTGGAACCCGGGTTGTTCTGGAAACGAATCAGGGAGACATAACCATCAAAATGTACGATGACATGCCCATAACGACCGGGAACTTTGTGAATCTTGTGAAGTCTGGAACCTATGATGGAGTCATATTTCACAGAGTGATTGATGGATTCATGATCCAGGGCGGAGATCCCACTGGAACGGGCTACGGGGATCCCAAGATTCCTAACATAAAAGATGAGTTCACCCATGCCGGTGGAAACAGCAATGATAGAGGAACAATCGCCATGGCAAATGCCGGCCCAAATACTGGAAGCTCCCAATTCTTCATCAATCTAGTGGACAATAATTTTTTAGACAGCAAGCATCCGGCCTTTGGTGAAGTCATAGGTGGAATGGATGTTGTTGACAAGATTGGAAAGGTTTCCGTAGGGGCAGGGGACAGGCCAATTTCAGAAGTAAAAATAATCAAGGCAAGAGTTCTTTAATTCTATTCAGATTTATGGGATTGTTTGGATGAGAGGTTTTTGGAAATTGAGATTGTTTCTAAAGCTTGGATTTTCTGAGAAGCAGAACACAGATAAGAACATACATCAGATGCAGAAGAATGTCCGTGGGAGTTGGATTGAACACAAAGAGCTCGCCCAAATTGGAAAGGATGCTTTGAAAATTTGTGACTATTCCAATCAGAACGGCAGATAATATGAATGCAATTGCGCCCTTTGCGGCCAGGGATTCAAACTTTTTGGAAAGGAATCCGACTGCAAGGAGAAGTTCGAGGGCTATGACAAAGAATGCGAAATTGGCTGGAAGATGGAGTATTTGCATTTCCGAGTATGCTGCCTGGATGAAAAGGATTCTGTAGGCTGCCGCGAGGAAGAAAACCGCTGCGAGAAGATAATTAAGAAAATTTTTTGTAATTTTCATTTAGTCAAGGAGGAATTTGAATTTAAATATCTGCCCCTTTGCCCCTTGGAGAGTCTGGCATTTTTGGGCGTTTTCTGAGGTAGAAGTAGGTTGACAGGGCATAGGCCAGGGAGCTGGTGGCTCCAAAAAGCATGTCGGTGACGGTATCCTGCAGAGGATCCATGGTCAGTATCAGCTTTCCGGAATCGTTAAGCAGGAAAACTCCCTGGAGATGAAGATCGGCCGTTCTGTCCAGGGAAAATTCGGCTATTTCAAAAATGCCAAGGCAGGCCACGATTATGAAGAAAGTGAATATCAGCTTCCATCTGATGTCTATCTTCAGTTTTCTCATCATTTGAAAGGATATGGAGGAAAGCATCATGGGCTCAACAACATGAAGAATCTTGTCATAGTAGTCCACTGCAAAATAGAGCGAGAGAAAACTGGTGAGGGCAATTAGGGTGATGAAGAGGTAATGCCTTGAGCCAAATTCTATATCAAATTTTTTGTCAACGGAATAGAAAACGATGATTATGAGGAGGGCGAGGAAAAGGCTTGTGGATGAGAATGCCACTCCGCCTCGGCCATTGGAGGTCATGAGGAAAGGGAAATTAATGGAGATGACATAGAGGGCTATGAGAAAAATCATTATCCAAAGAAATAACCTTCGCCTTTCCATAATCTCCCTTTCAAAAGAGTCCTATAAAAAGATTATTGGGCTGGGTTATTTATTCCGGTTTAATCCCGTGAGAACAAGGAATTTATCATAGACCTCATCAACCGTTATTTTATTCATGAGGCTGTTTTTCTTGTAAAAAAATCTTTCATAAACTCCCCGGTTTTTTGATTTGTCTATGATGACATCTCGGGAGTCGGAGGGCATGAACATGTGGGGGCCCGGGCCAAAGAGCCCTATGCTTCTGAGATCGGCGAAGTTCGCCATGTTTCTTGGGCCGCTGTCAACGCCTATGAAATAATCGCTCATTCTCATCGCTATCAAAAGCTCACGGAGATCAACCTTGCTTATCAGTGAATGGGGCTTGAAATTCAGAAGAGGAACAATCTCCCGGAGATCATCAGACTCTATCTCTGCTCCAACAAAAACAATCCTAAACTTGCCAAGGGCATTGATCCTATTGAGGAGATCGGCCCATTTTGCGTTTTCCCAGCGAAGCATTGGCCAGTTTGATCCGGTATGGATGAGAATAATCTTTTCAGAGGTTTT
>Ga0247841_10006279_pt1 | contig 18490 bp, 14 predicted proteins | sample LaCruzMarch2015__2_FD_192410 | JGI IMG/M metagenome (GOLD analysis project Ga0247841, IMG submission 192410) | Freshwater microbial communities from meromictic Lake La Cruz, Castile-La Mancha, Spain - LaCruzMarch2015_18m | ecosystem: Environmental > Aquatic > Freshwater > Lake | place: Spain... | reverse complement strand
TGTGGCAGAATACTTTATCGGGATCCATAATCTGACTCTCCTTTCATTTTTTTGTTTCAATAAAAGGATGTCATTGGATCCCCTTTTTTGTCAATAGTTAATCTCCACACTTTAATGGAGAGCTACCAAAAGTCTCAAGTCCATAGACAAATTCATTCTTTTAATATAGCAAATATCGTATCTCAATTTTTTTATCACACTCATTGCACTACTATCATATCCATTTCTAAGTTGTGCTAGACCAGTAACTCCCGGAGTTATATCCAATCTACGAGAATAACCAGGTATAGTTTTGGTAAATTGCTCGACGAAAAATGGTCGTTCAGGCCTTGGTCCTACCATGCTCATTTCACCTTTTATAAGATTCATGAATTGCGGAAATTCATCTATCTTTGTATATCGCAAAATTCTGCCTACAAAAGTGATTCTAGGATCGTCTTCTGTAGCCCATACAGGTCCTGTTTGTTTCTCTGCATCTGCTCTCATCGTTCGGAATTTATAAATCTTAAACAGTTTGCCATTTTTTCCGACTCTCTCCTGCCCATAAAACACAGGACCTTTAGAGTCAATTTTTATCAACAAAGCTACAATGAGAAATAATGGCGAAAGTAACAGTATTCCTAATATGGCAACCGAAACATCCATGAATCTTTTTATTATTAAATACCATCTTGGTAAATCTATATTTCGCATTTCCTCCACTTTATGCAGATATTGATGATGACGTTTTACGGCATCCTGCAAGTCTATATATAACTTTGTTTGTTTAGGATTGCAAGAATCAAGTATATTTTCTTCATAGTTATTTTCTTTATCTGCAAAATCTGCAAATTTTGACATATTAAAACATCCTTTAGCTTCTCCCAATGTGATCTTCTCCTTCATTAATAGATTTCACTCAATTAACATCTTATGCTAATTCTGTGCTAATTCTTCTAAACCCGGTATTTACAAGGGTTTGAATTCAAGGTTCGTAAAAACAACTAGCATAAGTCATCAATTAAATTAAAAATAAGAAAACACTTGACAAATAAGCAAGATTTTGATAATCTATACAATAGACAAATCATCTGCAGAATTCGTGCCATTTTTGTTATAAGGATATAGATGAAATAATATGACCTTTGAAATCCTTGAAAAATCAGTAAAAACGCTGTTTTGCCTATCTATATATTAGATATTTACAATGCAAATCCATGTTTTTTGGACGTTTCTATTATACGGTTTATTAAACTTTTTGATACATATATATGTCGCAAAATGCAACTTGTTTTATACTGCTACAATTGCAGATAGAAATCTCAAAAACGTGCTTATATTATACCTTTTTATTTCTGAATGGTCAAGAGAGTAATTTTTCAAAAATTAAATTTAAAATCTTTTCTCGTAAACATTAAAGAGAATTCGGATTTCTACCGATAAGTAATTATCAATATTGAGTAGCGTGCATAAAGCAAGACAAATGATGCAGTAATAACGAGAAAAAGGGTCAATAACCACACGCATAATGAAGATTAAATAATTAATCGGGTAATAGCTAGAAATGGATTCTCTTTTTCAAGAGAATGACAAGCACATGGTGTCATTCTCTTGAAAAAGGGAATCCAGAAAACTTCGACAACTTTATTACCCGATTAATTATTTAACTTCATAATGCGGGGGCTTGTAGTGAAACTTAGACACAAGTCTGATTGATTAGCCTAAGTCTTAACTGACTACGTTATCTAAGAATCCTATAGGCACTTCAAGGTACTTCACTAGCCTTGAACACTGCGGTATATGTTTAAACATCTCTGAGGGTAGGAGAAGTGATGTATACAAGCAAACCTTAGACAACATTGGCGAAGTGAACCTACTCCAGCATATAGGAAGTCTAAAAGACATTGTATATGCAAGAACAAGGTTGAAGTCTCTATCCTAAAGAGATAGAGACTTCACGCCTAGTTCACGAATATCTGTGTTTAGAACAACACAGCAATCTTTCATCCCCATAGCTAATGAAGGTTAAATAATTAATCGGGTAATCCAGTAATAGAGCCTTTAAATCCCCCTAACCCCCTTTTTCAAAGGGGGAATGGCTCTAACTCCCACTTTAGCAAAGGGGGTTAGGGGGATTTGATGCGATTTATTTATTCCCCGATTAATTATTTAACCTTCATAAGCTAGGGGTATTCAGATTGAAAGGGAGATAAATAGATTTTTTGTAATATTGTAATACAAGAATCATGGCATAATATTTGCAATAAATATGAGAGAAAAGAGAATTTATGTAATTTTTTGAATATATCTGGAGAATCATGAGAGAATCAAAGCCTAAAAAAACAATACTCGAATATTATAATGATGAATCTTCTAATGCAACAGAATTCCGTAGACTAGCACGTAATGTAAGACGTTATAAGAATCCCTCAGAGATAAATAGCATTTTAGTTACGAGTGCCACAAAGCATGAGGGAAAAAGTCTTATTGCCGCTAACTTGGCGATAGCTATTGCTAAACGAGAAGAAGAAAAGAAGGTCTTATTGATAGATTTAGATTTGCGCAGACCAACTATATATTCATTATTCGGTATAAAAAGAATCCCAGGCATAAATTCTATGCTTGAAGGGGAAGCTGAATTGTCTCATGTCGTTCACGATACAGAAATAGCAAACTTAAAGATAATCCCAAGTGGACATGCAATTGATTCACCGTCGCAATTGTTGAAAAATGCAAAAGACGTTTTGAATAAATGCAAAGAGTCGTTTGACATAATAATATGTGATTCTCCTCCTATAATGCCAGCCGATGATGCAAGTTTGCTCGCACCTTACATAGAAGGCGTCCTTATGGTTGTGATGGCTGGCAAAACTGATAGAATGATTGTAAAAAGATCTATAGAAATATTAGAAAGCGTAAATGCTAAAATTTTGGGAATAGTTTTAAATAATCTTCACAAAACATTACCTTATTATTATGACTATGGGTATTATCATTATAAATATGATAGCGAATTATCTAATGGTAAACAAGGCAAAAAACAAAGAACCAGATCAGGCGATGCTAACTTAAAGGAAATAAAATAAAATAAAATGAATACATATCTTGTTACAGGTGGTGGAGGATTTATTGGTTCTAATATTGCTCATGAATTAGTTAGACGTGGTGAAAAAGTCAGAATTCTTGACAACTTCTCCACCGGTAACAGAAAGAATATTAGTGATATCCATGATGATATAGAGTTGATCGAAGCTGATATAAGAGATCTACAAAGTGTGTGGCATGCAGTGAAAGGGGTTGATTTTGTTTTGCATCAAGCGGCGTTGCCATCTGTTGCTAGATCCGTTAATGAACCCGTAACTTCCAATGAAGTTAATACATCGGGAACGTTAAATATGCTTGTAGCCGCTAGAGATGCCGGCGTTAAAAGATTTGTTTTTGCTACATCATCATCAATTTATGGAGATACACCTATACTTCCAAAAAGGGAGGATATGACGCCAAGTCCATTATCACCTTATGCTGTAACTAAGCTGATAGGAGAGCATTATTGTAGAATATTTTATAATCTTTATGGTCTTGAGACTATGAGTTTAAGATACTTTAATGTTTTTGGACCTGGTCAGGACCCATCATCGCAATATTCAGCGGCAATACCAAAATTCATCAATGCAATAATTAAAGGTGAATTAATCACTGTATACGGTGATGGAGAACAATCACGAGATTTTACGTATGTCCAGAATGTAGTCAATGCAAATCTATTAGCATGTGAAGCTCCAAATGCTAGTGGTGACGCTATGAATATTGCTTGCGGTAATGGAATCACCCTGAACCAGCTTATCTCAACAATAGAGATAGAATTGGGTATTAAAGCAAATATAGTATATGAAGACGCTAAACCTGGAGATGTTAAACATTCACGTGCCGATATTTCAAAAGCCCAAGCATTGATTAACTATAATCCTTTAATTAGCTTTGAAGAAGGGCTTGCAAAAACAATTAAGTGGTTTGTGAACGGGAACAGAAAATAGAAAGAATTCACCACAGAGACGCTGAGATCACAGAGAATAAAACAAAGAAAAAATGGATATAAACAAACTAACTCAGATAATTATAGGCGCAGCAATTGAAGTTCATCGGGCTCTTGGTCCTGGTTTATCAATTTTAATGTTCCAGTGTTAAAGCAAGGAATCCGAAGGCTAGTCTCAGGGTTAAAGGAGGAGGATACATTGCAGAAGCAAGGAGAACACAAAGAAAATTCATAGAATCTTTGCGCTCTCTGCGTCTCTGCGGTGAATATCTCAATGTTACAAACAGAACAAACACAAAACAAACCGGGGTTGCGTGATTACTGGCAGATATTTTTGCGCAGGAAATGGTTAATCATACTTCCAATTGTCATAATTCCTTTCATAGCGATACCTGGTTCATTTCTTATGACGCCAGTCTATGAGGCAACTACTATACTCATGTCGCAGGAAAACTCGAGAAGTAGTTTTGCACAAAATGCGGCAAACATCAATGTTCCTCCTGGAGAGCAGTTAAGTACTATTAGGTATAAAATCCAGCTTCGTAGTAATATGATGCAAGTTGCAGATAAGATTGGCATTGCTCAATACCTGAAGAGCAAAGGGAAACCAGCAGAGATGGAAGATCAGGTCAGGTATCTTCGTGAGATTGTCATACTAAAGCCTCTCAGTGGCACAATTCTGGAGATTTCTGTTCAGCATCCGAAACCCGATATGGCAAAGAATATAGCCGATGCTGTTGCACTAATCTATGTTGATAGTACAAAGCGATGGCGTCAGAATTCAGCATCTGATGCATCTAATTTCATAAATCAGGAGTTAGAGAACTATAAGATTAAGCTCCGTGATGCAGAAACAGCACTTGTGAATGCTCAAGAAAAAGGAGTTCTTGAATCCCTGAACGGTGAAAATAATGCTCTAGTGAATGAAGTGGCAAAACTCAAAGCAAATCAGGTGGAAATAGAATTGGATTTGCAGGAAGCTGGAAGCGAGTTGCAAAGTGCGAAGAAAATGTCAGGAAGTGGTAATGAAAATATTTTAGCCGCTATTTATGTTATGGATCCAGAGATAACCAGATTGCAAAATGATCTAAACAACTATCAATTACAATATGCACAACTTTCCAGCAGATATACTGATGACTATCCTCCTGTAAAGAAGCTAAAGGACCTGGTTGCCCAAACTCGGGACGATCTTAATATGGCAAAGACCAAATTGAGCGTCAGTCAGCAGGATGCTGATACAAGGATGAAGTATTGGACAGAAAGGGTAAGGTCACTTGTGCTAAGGGGGACAGCATTAAATGGCAAGATAAGCACATACGATCAGAAACTCCAACAATTACCACAGCGACAACTAGAGATTGCTCGTTTGCAGCGTGAAAAAGCTGCCGCTGAGAATACTTATGATATGCTTTTACAGCGTTTAAATGCATCTGACTTGATGAGTCAATCTGAGTCTCGAAACTTGGGAGAAGTGGCTCAAGTTTTAGATTATGCTGTTGAGCCAATTAAACCAATAAAGCCCAACAAGAAAAAGATCGCTGTTTTAGCAATAGCGATGGGACTTATGATAGGTGGGGGTGCGACGTTCCTGTTGGAATACTTTGACCGTTCTTTTCATTCTGTAGATGATGTGGTAAACTATTTCGCTATCCCCGTTCTTGGTACAATACCGAAATTAATTGATCCTGCAAAAGAATATAAATTGATGAGTCGTAAACCAATAGTAATAATCTGTGTTAGTATATTATCTCTAATAGTTTTGCTTATAATAGCAGATATTGCAAGTACACAATTTCTGACTCGTGATTCAATTTTTCTGAGCATAATTAGGAAAGGATTAAGTTTTATAAGAGAAAATATATAAATCTATTCTGTGGCAAAAATGCTGAAACGTAATTGATAAGTCTAAATGCCTTTGGTAATAACTATGTTTGATAATGTAAAGAGTGATGTCAATAGATATATTAAGACAGAAGAGGTTAGTCGCTTTAGGGATATGATCGGTTTGTTGTTTTTCAATCAATCCCTTTGGGTTATTTTGAGTTATAGGTTCGGCAGATATATAAGAATAAGATTTAATATACCAATAATAAAATTAATGCTTAAGATATCAACTAGAATTTTCCATGAAATGTTATGCTTATTGACTGGTATACAAATCTCTTTTGAAACAAAGATCGGTCCGGGATTGTATATTGGACACAATGGAATGTTAATCATAAATAGCCACGCTATAATAGGAGCAAACTGTAATATAGGTGCTGGTGTTGTTATAGGACAAGGTGGTCGTGGAGAAAAGAAAGGGAGTCCTGTTATTGGCGACTTCGTTTATATAGGTGTTGGTGCAAAGATCATTGGAAATATTAGAATAGGTGATAATGTGGCAATTGGGGCTAATGCAGTTGTGACAAAGGATGTTCCATCCAATACGACAGTAGCTGGCGTTCCAGCAAAGATAATAAATCACTTGGGAAGCAAGGATTTTATAAAATATTAGGGAATCTTTTAAACATGATCCTGATTCAGGAAATTCTCCCATTCGGCTGGAGAAGGCACTCTTGATGAAAGCAAAATGATTGTTTCCTCTTGTGATTTTGGCTCATTCAACATCTATAAATAAAGTTAGGTTTATAATGATATTTCGCATCGTTAAAAATGTCATATCCAACTTTCTGAAATTCGTAATATCTGCTCTCATTCCCATATTTATGACGCCATTCCTTATACACAGACTTGGTGAATCTCATTATGGGATCTGGATCATAGCCGGTTCTGTTATAGGTTATTATGGGCTTCTTGATCTTGGTGTAGCTTCATCCGTCATTCGATATGTTTCAAAATATTCTGCAACTGGCGACAAAGATAACTTAAATCATTTTGTAAATACGGTTCTGTTTTTGTTTATTTCGTTAGGCATATTTTCTTTAATCATAAGCTTTGTCTTATATCTATTTGCAGCAAACATATTTAATATGTCGGAGAAAGATACTGAATTGTTCTCCAAGTTAATATTATTGTTTGGAATTAATTTTGCAATTTCGTTTCCGGCTAGAATCTTTAATAACATACTCCAAGCAATACAACGCTATGATATTGCAAATATTATAGACATTTCGTGTTTTATAGCACAAACTTGTATGATCATCTATTTCATATCTCGTGGAGGTGGTTTAATCGCTCTTGGAATGATAACACTGTTAATGAGTTTAATCAACGGACTGTTTAGTTTCTTTATGGCTTTGCGCATGGAACCTATGCTCAAGATTGATTTAAGATATGCTCAAAAAAGCAAGTTAAGAACAGTATTTGGATATAGCGTATTTGCTTTTATTTGGGGGGTTGCAGAACAGTTTAGGTTTCAAACCAATTATCTAGTAATAGGAGCTTTTCTTTCAACATCAGCGGTCACCTACTATAGCATAAGTGCAAGGCTTCTAGCATACTATCAAGACATGGTATCAGTTTTTACTACAATTACAAAACCGATGTTTAGTTCCGTAGAATCACAAAACCGATTTGATAAAATACGTGATTTGTTTCTGAAAGGGACAAGATATTGTTCTTTATTAGCTATATTCATCGGTATTTCATTAATATTATACGGTAAACCATTTATAAAAATCTGGCTTGGTGATGGATATGAGTCGAGTTATTATGCAATGCTTATATTAATAGCCCCGTATATTATAAATTTGTCCCAAGGCATATCAATAACGGCAGTATATGGAATAGAAAAGCACAAGTTTCTTTCTATTGTTACATTAGGAGAGGGATTGATTAATTTGGGAATTGGCCTTTTATTAGTTAAGAGATATGGAATATATGGAATTGCCATTGGAACTGCAATTCCAATGTTAATAGCGAAATTATCTATTCAACCGATGTATGTATGTAGAGTAGTTGGTATAAAAATATCAGAATATATAACTAAGGGATTATTGCCGCAGTTTCTTATAGGTATAATATACTTTGTTATAATGAGAATTCTTATTTATGTATATTATCCAATTAGTTATTTCAGCTTACTTCTTTCAGCCTTAATTAGCTTTATAATATTTGCAGTTTTATCTGTATTCATCATTCTTAACAGTAAAGAGCGCAATATTATATTAAACTGGATCTCTGTGCGAATAGCAAAAATTTAATGTGTTTTAATTCAAGGGGATTAGTTTATGTTTGATTTGTGGATGGCTATAATCAGTTTATATCTTTCAAAAATAAGAGGATATTACAGAATGCAAAGGTTTATATCTAAATTCTATAGGCAAAAAGTTCCAAATGAAATATATAGGTCGAGTAAAAAACTAAATTTGGGTTCTTCTAATAGACTTCTTCCGACTTATATTAACGTGGATATTCTTGCAGAACATAATCCCGATATCGTATGTGATGTTTCCAAATTAGATTTCGCATCAGATAATGAATATGATTTGGTGAGGGCAAGTCATATACTCGAACATTTTAGTTTTGAAGAAATCAAACAAGTCTTAAATGAATGGAGACGAGTTTTAAAAAAAGGGGGATATCTAATAGTTTGTGTTCCTAACTTCAAAGCACTAGCATGGAGTGTTATTTTAAAACCTTCGGCATATGATTTATCCAAACAGATATATGGAAATTCACCTGTTAATGGTATATTTGCGGCGGATCTTCCGCCGCAGTTTAGGCATAAAGTTGTTTTTACTTATGTGAGTTTGACAGATTTACTAAATATTTCTGGATTTAAAGTTATCTCAAGACTTAATTTTTTGAGAGAAGGACCATTTACACTTGGTATTGAAGATGATTCTTGCGATTACTGTTCGATAAATTTGGTTGCAATAAAACTTTAATATAATTTAAGATAAGCTAATGAAAGAACCTTTAGTCCGTGTTATAATACTAACATATAATCGTGCGGAATACATTGTGAAGTCATGGGTGGCATTGAGTAAGCCTGTAAGGTAAAAGATTTAGGATCATAATTTATGGACGTTAGACTAATAAATAATCAAGAGCAATTAATGGATATTAAAGAAGATTGGAAGAAACTTCAATCAGAAGGGGCTGTGAAAGATATAACTACCACGTGGGAATGGATGAGTACATGGTGGAGTGTATTTAATGAAGGCAAGGAACTTGCTGTTCTGGTTGTTAGCAATGGTAAAGAGGTGATCGGAATTGCTCCTTTCATGCGCAAAAAAGTCAGATACTTTCGTCCAATCCCGATTAAAAATTTCCCCATTCGCATGGTACCATATCTGAGATTAGAATTCATTGCATCTGGGGATGAGATTTGCTCTGATTATTTGAATTTCATTATAGAAGATGGTCAAGAAAGGGAATTTTTGGATGCAATTTTTGAATTCTTACTCAATTCAGATCATATTGTTTGGGATGAAATATTATTGTTCCAGATGGATGCTGAATCACCTTTTATCCCATTATTATACGATTTGGCAGATAAATACAAATTAAATATTGAAGAAATTGATCGTATGTCTTGTCTTTATATAAATTTACCCAATTCGTTTGAAGAATATTTAAGTCAGCTTGGTCAAAACACAAGATACCAGATACGGCGTGGTATGAAAAAATTAAATGAAGCAGGAAATGTTTATTTCAAAATAGCAGAAAAAGAAGAGGAAATTGAAATAAATAAAAAAATATTGATCCAATTACATCAATCAAGATGGACTCAGAAAGGTAAACCTGGCAGGTTTTCTGAAGATAAATACACTTTGTATCATGATAAAATAATGTCACTCGCTTACGAAAAGAACTGGTTGAGATTAGGAGTTCTATTTCTAGACAGTAAACCACTTGCGTGTATATATAACTTTCGGTTCGACGATAAGATATACTCCTACCAAGCAGGTATAGAGGTTTCAGAAAGTTGGGATTTAAGCTATGGTATGTTAGTACATGCAAATGCAATTGCTCATGCAATATCAGAGGCATCGCGAGAATATGATTTTCTCGCAGGAACTTCTGAATATAAAAAACGTCTTGCAAAAGGACGACGGGAAATAATATCTTTGCGAATCAGTAAGCCATCGTCAAAGGAATCTGTATACAAAGCAATGTCAAAAATGAGAGAGACAATTATATCAGCAAGAAATCATTTCCTTAAAAGAGATAAATAAGTCGTCATATATGGAACCCTCTTATGTTCAAAAAATTGTCGTCGGCAATTATGAAATGCGGATTTCGTATTATTGATTCCCTTTACGTATTCTGTATACTAATACGACTTTTTCAGTTAGCTCGGCTTTGTTAAAATAAGTGCCAAAATTGACGATAAAGCCAATAACCATGCGGTCTGAAACATAGCCCATAATGTTTCTCGTTATGATAGAAGATACCCGCTTCATTATTGGGATTAGGTGAAAGATTACCCTTTTATCGTTTAGGCATGTTTTAACCCGCACTACCATTGACTCTAAGTTATATTTTAGCCTCTAATTTAACAAAACCGAGTTAGTTAAGGAATAGTCATAATTCATGAAAAAACACGGAGGCACGGAGAGAACTTAGAAAGTATGAAGGATGAGACTGTAATACTTGTTTCTTCTTTTTCATCCATCATCCTTCCGTTTTCATCCTTTTTCTCCGTGTCTCCGTGTTTAGCTTCTTTTTATTTCTATAAGTGAAAAACTCGTAATACTAAAGCGGGAATGAACAACTTTATACAAGCAATTGAAGAACATAGCTAATAGAATATAAAACAAGATTATATATTAAATTAGATTGAAAGTATAATATATGCACATTAGGAGTCTGAATAAAATAAAAAGAGCTTTATGTTTCGCACTATTCTATAGCGGTCTTATTTACTTATTGCGTTATATAATATATAAAATCTATGGTAATCCTATAATTGTATTATACATACATCGTATTGTAGACAGATCACAAGAAATGTATTCTTTCTTATTGAAGCAGGGACATCTGGACATAGACGATTACGAGACAAAAGTCAAATATTTGGCGAAGAAATATAACATCATTTCATTACAGGAGTGCCTCGAATATATAAAGGATCGAAAACCTAGACCAAAGAATAGCGTTGTTATAACATTTGATGACGGTCATCATGATTTATATCGAAACGCCTACCCTATACTTAAGAAAGAAAAGATACCAGCAACGATATTTTTAACCACAGGATTAATAGATAGCAATGATATGACTTGGTTCGATAAGAGGGATTACATTATATTCCAAACAAAAGTTTCAGAATTTCAGATCAAAGAGCTATCTGATAAAGTCTACTCTTTGTCATCGGATGACGAAAGAATTAAGACTGTATGGGAAATAGGAAAAAAACTAAAAGAACATAATAGACATAATATTAACAAAATTCTAGAAAATATGTCTGATAAATTAAAAGTCAATCCCAATGAAAGCAATAATAGGCTTATGTTATCATGGAAAGAAATTCTGGAAATGGAAAATTCAGGACTTATAACGTTCGGTTCACATGGAATGTATCACCCAATTTTAACAAATGAACATGAAGGAGATATAGAGTACGAAATTAGCAGATCTAAGAACATACTCGAACAGAAGCTAAACAAAACAATTTTTGCATTTTCATATCCTAATAGTAATTTTAACGGAATGGTGAAAGATAAATTAAGAAAATACGGCTACTTATGCGCCTTTTCAACCATTACTGGTATCAACGATGAAAAAACAGATATTTTTGAGATAAAGAGGGATGGATTTTTCGGCGGTCCGATTTATGTGTTTGGTGTTAAATTGGCTTTTTTTCCATTACTAACAAGAAACTCTTGGCTATTTAAGAAAAATAACAGAAGTGAAGGAATTTCGAAAAAATGAAAACTCCATTAATTAGTGTTATAATTCCAACATATAATCGTATGCAATACATCTGCGAAACCATTGACAGCGTTTTAGAACAAACCTATAAAAATATAGAGATTATCGTTGTTGATGATGGCTCAATAGATAATACTAAAGACGTATTGAGCAGATATGGTTCAAAGATAAGTTACATATATCAAAATAATGCTGGACCATCAGCCGCCAGAAACAACGGAATAAAACAATCCAATGGAGAATTATTGGCTTTCCTTGATTCTGACGATATTTGGTTACAGCAGAAATTAGAAAAGCAATTAGAGTTAATTCAGCAATCCCCAGATATAGGTCTGGTTAGTTGCGGGTCTTATGATATTGATTCCTCTGGTAATATAATCGGAGAACCATTTATCCAAAGGAATTACAAAAGTAGGGAACTATTAGTAAAAGCACTTATACTGCGCAATGTAGTTGGCGGTGGATCATTCCCTCTAATAAGAAGGGAATGTTTTGATAAGCTGGGTCTTTTCAGCGAGGATATAATAATATGTGAAGATCGTGATATGTGGATTAGAATAGCCAAACGCTACGAAATAAAGTTCATTGAAGAACCACTTATCAAGTATAGAATACATGAAACAAACCTGAATAAAGATGTCACAAGGATAAAGAACAGCACCAGAAAGCTTATAGAGCGAAACGTTGATAAAAAACACTCTCTTCTTAAAAGAAAAGCATATAGTTGCTTATATATAACATTGGCTTGGGAATATATGGATAGAGGAGATAGATATTCAGCAATAAAAAATATTATAAAATCTATAGTCAGTTATCCACTTAAAGCTGGTGATCAAAATGGCAAATATAAAACGCTTTGTAAATTAATAATGCCTTCTTATATGCTTAATTTCTTTAGAACACTTTATAAAAAGATCATATAAAAACTCTCATCACAGTATTGCTTTTTAAACTTGTGGAGATTATGGTTGAATTTCTACCAAAATACATTTCCTTCTATAAATTCTATTATCAATATCTCTTGGGTAAGGCTTTTACTTATAATCTTTGGGTTGCTTATGTGCATCGGAATAGGTATTGCACTTGCCATAGAACAATACATAATCGCATTTTCATTGATTTCGATTTTAATAATTTCCACAGTCTTTGTTCTCCCTTATATTGGCGTCCTGATCTTTCTTATTTTAACATATACACGCCCACAGGATTATGTACCAGGATTAATGGGTAAACCTATAATCCTAATACTATTAGGCGTAACTATTGCATTCTGGCTGGTGCATGTTTTAGCCTCTCAAAAACGGGAGTTTGTTAAAGCTCCACAAAACCTTCTACTTATAGCATTTTTACTGGTAATTACAATCTCTACTTCTAGGGTATGGTTGACTGGGGCAAAAGATTCTTTTATTGAATTTTTTAAGATTATACTGATATATCTCCTAATTATAAATCTGACTGATACGCATAAGAAATTCAGCATATTGCTCTGGATCATGTTTGCAGGAACTATATATATAGCTTTGCTGGGTATTTTTCAGCATTATGGGATCGCCCCGGCGTTAGCAGGAACAACACCGGACAGTAATCTCGGTCGGGTACAAGGATTCGGTATATTTGAGAATGCTAATTATCTTGCTTATGCAACTGCTTTTATGATACCATTTGCACTGTATTCGTTCTATTATTCTCGTCTTTGGCCTGTAAAGTTTACTTCCTTAGTGGTAATCCCACTAATCTTTCTCCAATGTATATATTACACTGGTTCTCGTGGCGGGACACTTTGTGCCGCATTTACAATTGCCTTTACAATATTTCAGGACAGAAAAACTAAAACGACTGTTCTTGGAATTCTTCTAAGTTCAGCTTTATTTTTCATATTGATAAATATGGTTTCTTACTTAGGTAATGTGGATGATTATCAGGATGATGATTCTGCAATGGGAAGAGTTGATGCATGGGTTGCTGGTTTTGATATGTTAAAATCATCTCCCTTGCTGGGAGTTGGTTATAATCAGTTCGAAGAGAATTGGGAAAGAGCTGCGCATAACTCTTATGTCCAGGTTGGCAGCGAACTCGGTCTTATTGGTTTATATATCTGGCTTGGAATGTTATACTATAGTTATAAATGCCTTAGTAAAGTCGTGCAAGTCTCTTCGGAGACTTCGCAGAGAATCCATGCCAAATCCTTGAAAGCTACTTTCTTAGCTTTCTTTATTGGTTCCTGTTTTGCAACTCTTGGTTACTATCTGTTACTTTATATATTTCATTCATTTTCTGTTGTTGCCGCTAATCTGTATCTTCCGGAAGAAGAAAAAAGAGAAATCAATCATATAAAATCAAAAGATTTGCTCATAATTGCTGGAATTGAGTTCTTAGTACTTTGCGGTTGGTATATATTCCCCAAGTTATAGACCGTTTATAAATGATATGATGACAGGAAAGAAGGAATAAACGACAATGGATCGTCCAATTAAAGTCATGCACATTCTACATACTCTAGGGACGGCAGGATTGCAAAAAGGAGTAGTTAATATAGCCAATCAGCTTAACTCAAATGGCTTTGAAATCTCTATTTGCTGTTTAGAGGAATCAGGTACATTTGAAAAAAGGTTAAATCCCGGGACAAAAGTTTTTTTAATGAACAAACCTCCTGGTATTGATTATACGCTGCCGTTGCGTTTAGCAAAGCTATTCCGATGTGAAAAAACGATGATTGTACATACACATAATGTTGGAACATATTTCTATGGTGCTATCGGAGCCAAACTTGCATGGAGTCCAAGAATAATACATGGAGAACATGGTGACTTGCATCAGCCCTCAGGTTCCCGACCGATAGATATAAATACCCGGCGGTATCTCTCGTATATAACTGATGTAATTCATACGGTATCTGCCGATCTGAAAAATTCGCTTGTTCGTATGACAGGCATAAATCCAGAAAAAATTGTTACAATCTTAAACGGGGTCGAATTAGATAGGTTCAAAATTACTCAAAATTTACAACTCAGGAAAATACTTGGAATTGAAGTAGAAGATTTGGTTATTGGAACGGTTAGTCGGCTTTCTACGGTTAAGAATTTTGAATTGCTCATTCAAATTATACCAGAAATTAATCGTACTGGGCTTTATCCAAAAGTATTATTTGTCGGAGATGGTCCATCTCGTCCAAATTTGGAGTCATTGACGAAACAATATGGACTTGAAAATCAAATCATTTTTCTGGGTGACAGATCAGATGTCCCGGATTTGCTGAATGTAATGGATATATTTATACTAACGTCTTTTAGCGAAGGGCTTTCAAACAGCATAATGGAAGCAATGTCATCAGGTTTGCCAGTCGTTGCGACGGATGTTGGAGGTAATCCAGAGCTAGTTATTCATAATGAGACTGGTTTTTTGTTCCCTTCTCAGGACGCATATATGTTGACCCAACAAATATTAGAATTAGCAATGGAGCCTGATAAAAGACACCAAATGGGCTTGGCTGGACGAAAGCGGATGGAAGAATTTTTTACACTGGAAAAAATGATCCAGAATTATGAAAATCTCTATAGAAGCGTTCTCAGCAATAATAGAACACAGATGACGCGGATTTAACGGATTTGCACTGATTATCAATCATTGTTTTGTTTTCAAAAATTATCTAAATATTTATAATTCTTTACTATTTTAATCAGCGATGATCCGCCAGATCCGTGTTATCTGCGTTCTATCAACTAAAGAGTATCTCAAATGTCTCTGCTTGTATCAATCATTATACCTTCATATAACCGAAAAGATGAGCTAATAGTCTGCCTGAATTCTATTCTAAAGCAGGATTATCAGAATATTGAAATCATTGTTGTGGATGATAATAGCTCGGATGGAACTGTGCAAGTGATTCAACGTCAGTTTCCACAGATTCAGGTTATTATGGATTCTGTGAATTTCGGACCATCATATCGTCGAAATCAGGGAATATTAACAAGCAGAGGAGAATATCTATTATTTTTAGATACTGACGTTGAGCTTCAAGAACCATCCATTGTTTCAAGAATGGTTGAACGGCTTCAGAAAGACAATACTATCGGGGAAATCGGGGGGGAAATTGCAATCTACGATGGAGAAACAAAACGAGCTTTTGGTAGAGACATTAGTTATACTGGACAAAGTCACCGGGTCGTTGCGCTCGATGGAGATTCACAACTCACTCCTTGTGATTATTTAGCAACCTGTAATTGTATGGTTAGAAAGGATGTTGCCATTAAGGCAGGTGGATTTGATCCCTACTATGGATTTGGGGCAGAAGATACAGATTTCGGGTTCGCAATTCAAAAGCAAGGATATAAAAACTATGTGGGATTTCCTTATGCTGTCCACCATAAACGGATTATGGCAACTGGCAGACATTCGGATGAAACATATCGCTACCGTGTTACGAGGATTCGTTTTCTGTTAAAACATTATGGTTTAAACCGAGTGTTTTTGTTGTTCTTGATAGATTTAATACGCATTATAATATTTTATCCAATTTTACCGTTCAAAATAATAGCAAAGCTTTTATTGCGAAAGCCGATTATGCGTGAAAGCTTTACTGGTGGATGGCTCATTCTAAAAGCTCATATCTGGAATTTACGACACTTACGGGAAACACTAAGCACACGAACAACGAACTTTTTGTCCTCTAACAAAATGGAGCAATTTAGTAGAAATAAATAGAACGCGGATAACACGGATTTGGCAGATTTACGCGGATTAAGAAAAAGTAAATATTTACAAACTAAACATAGATGATACTGAAAAAACATCGTGAAAATCTGCGTCATCTGTGTTCTATCCATTAAAAGGAATGGCGTTATGAGATCATTAGCTAAATCTGGAATGCAACTGGCTAAGAGTATTCTGAAGATATTACCAGAATCGCTTCAGTTGTATGTAATACAGAAATATCTCCATTCAAAAGAAAAGACAATTCGTGAGAAAGAATTACCTGACGCCATCACTTTTTTTGTCACATCAAGGTGCAACGCACGGTGCGAACATTGCTTTTATTGGAAAGAATTGAATACGGAGCAAGATGAACTGACACTTGAGGAAATAGATAAGATTGCGACTTCGATGGCTAGCGGATTAGACTCACTTGCTTTGACAGGTGGAGAACCAACTCTTCGGAAGGATTTAGGCGAAATCTGCCAGATATTTAATGAGAGATGTCAGACACGAAATATTGGTATTGCAAGTAATGGACTTCTTCCAGGGCGTACCCGAGACATCTGTGAATGGGTACTAAAACATTGTAAACTGGAACGATTTAATGTTCAAGTCTCGCTAGATGGGATTGAAAGAGTTCATGACGAAATCCGTAAAGTGCCTCATGCCTTCGAAAAAGCTATGGAAACAATTAAGATTCTCAATGAACTATGTAAAGAATATAAAAATTTTTCTATAAATACTGCTCTTGCGATTCAACCGAGAAATTATAAGGAAATTGATGCTTTTGTTGAATACATGACGCCACTAAATGTGCCAATGAAGTTTTTAGTTGTACGAGGTAGTAACTACGGCACTTATGGGCTTAATCCAAATATCTCAAGTGAGTTTGATCCGAGGCTAGAAGAGTCTGCATCAATTTCACTCGATGTTAAACAACTAGAGGAAATCTACTTCAAACTGACAGAACTAAATGAAAAGTTTGGTGATGGATTCTGGTCAGAACTCGATCAAGCAACGATGTATACAACATTGCATATTATTGAAGAAAAAAAACGGATTATTCCATGTTATGCGGGCAATTTGGAAGGGATAATCTATTCTAATGGGGATGTAGCGATCTGCGAGCTTACCAAACCATTTGACAATTTAAGAGAAACCAATTATAATTTCTATAAGTTATGGCATTCTGATGCGGCAAATCGAATGTGCTCATTGACCAGATCATGTGCTTGCATACACAGTTGCAATTTGACCACAGCACTGCGATTTCAACCGGAAATTCTTTATTCAACTGTCATGGAACATTCTCTTAAAAATCGCAAGCAACGCTGGAAAAGATAGAACGCGTATGACACGGATTTAGCGGATCATCGCAGATCAATACAGGAAATAATCCGCGTGAATCTGTCCGATCCACATTATTCGTGTTCTATCAATATCCAGGAAAAAGGCAAAATTGCAGGATTTACTGCATAAAGATATAACTGACAAGATCATTAAAGCCTTCTATTATGTCTATAACAATTTGGGTTACGGATTTTTAGAGAAGGTATATGAAAATGCCCTGGTTATTGTGCTGAAACAACAAGGGTTTAATTTCGTACAGCAAGTTCCAGGGTAGCTCTCCATTAAAGTGTGGAGATTAACTATTGACAAAAAAGGGGATCCAATGACATCCTTTTATTGAAACAAAAAAATGAAAGGAGAGTCAGATTATGGATCCCGATAAAGTATTCTGCCACAACTCAGACTGTATTGCAAGTGGAAAGTTGGGTCTCAAAAATATAGGTGTTCACAGTATCAAACAAAGTCGCTATATCTGTCACATTTGAATTCGTCACTCTGATAATAACGCTTCTTGCATTCGGATGCCCTACAATCGCCATTGTAAAGGCATTCGGGTTGGATGAACGGACTGTCGCAGACTGGCAACGTCGTGCTGGTATTCATTGTCAG
>Ga0247841_10006277_pt1 | contig 18493 bp, 21 predicted proteins | sample LaCruzMarch2015__2_FD_192410 | JGI IMG/M metagenome (GOLD analysis project Ga0247841, IMG submission 192410) | Freshwater microbial communities from meromictic Lake La Cruz, Castile-La Mancha, Spain - LaCruzMarch2015_18m | ecosystem: Environmental > Aquatic > Freshwater > Lake | place: Spain... | reverse complement strand
TTTCTTCAACTTGGGCTGGTGCAGTCCCTAAAATTTCGATTGATTTTATTTTAAAAAAAGGTGAAAAATAAATTAGATATATCAAACCGCAAAGTAAAATAAAAATTAAAATTGACAACAAAATAACACGCCAATTAATTTTTGCTTTTTCTTCTTTTGCGTTATAAATTTTAGGCTGTCTTAAAGAGTAATTCCCTGGCAATCATCCTCCTTGAATTTGGTACGAAACTTAGGTCTTTGAACATCGCAACAGACTATTTTACCATTGGCCGATATATTCAATTTCTTCTTCAAGATTAATATCATACTTTTGCTGAACCAAAGCTCGCATTTGTTCTGCAAGCTGACGAACATCCTGCGCTTTTGCATTATTATAATTTAAAATAAAATTGGCGTGCTGAGTAGAAACTTTAGCGCCACCTTCTTTAAGTTTTTTAGCTCCAGATTTGTCTAATAAATATCCAGCAGTTCTTTCTTTTGGAAATTCTGGCATGTTTTTGCTTCCAGTGCCAACCAAATCGGCCATATCTGGAGAAATTGGATTCTTAAATATACAACCGGCCGATTGGCCAACAGGCTTAGTTTTTTGTCGGTCTATTCTCCAATTTTGTAATTTACGCATAATTTCTTCTTTTTGACTCTGGGCCAGTTGCAGTTTCACGGACAAAATAACTGGTTTTAGATACCCTTTTTGTTTTTTTAATTTGCTTGAACGATAGCTAAATTCAAACCATTCGGGGCCAACTTGAGAAACAATTGGGTCAACGTCTCCATTCTCATTTTTATGGTCAGGAATCAAAATCGTTGCACTTCTAACATAGTCGCCAATACTTTGTCCGTAAGCGCCGACATTACCATAAACTGCAGCACCTAGAGTACCAGGTATTCCAAAAAGAAAATCAATTCCGCCTAAGTCTAAACTAGTCGCCTCCATAATTAACTTTTGCAGGCCTAAACCGCTATCGGCAATAACTTGGCTTTCATTTTTAAGAAAAGCAAAATTATTGGTCATATTTTTAATTACCAAACCGGGAAAGCCGTAATCAGAGAATATGACGTTAGATCCGTTGCCTAAAATAAAAAAAGGTATTTCAGACTCGATCGAGACCTTAACAGCCTTTATTATATCGTCTATAGTCTTCGCTTCAAAATAAAAATCAGCCACACCCCCCACTTTCATGGTGGCGTGGTCGCGCATGACTTCATGCTCACGAATGCCTTTTAATTTTTCCAAAATTAAATTAGGATCTTTCATTTAACATCCTCCTTAAAAAGCTGAGCTAGTTCCTTGCCTATTTTATAAATATCACCAGCACCCATTGTAACAATAACAGCTTTACCATGAACGGAATTTTTAAGAAAATTTTTAATCCGTTCTTGATCATTAATAAAACGTACGGAAGCTTGATTCTTTTTTATTTCTTCGGCCAAATTAAGTCCAGTAATAGTTCCCTTTTCTTCTCTAGCTGAGCCAAATATTTCTGTGACAATTACTCTATCGGCGTCCTTAAATGACGTTGCGAAATCTTTTAACAAAACTTGAGTTCTGGTATAGGTATGCGGTTGAAATATGCACCAAATTTTTGAGTCCGGAAATTTTCCTTTCAAGGCACTTAAAGTTTGTTTGATCGCGGTCGGATGATGAGCATAGTCATCAATAATCTCTATTTGCCCTATTTTGGCTATTTTTTGAAAGCGCCGTTCAACGCCAGAAAAATTAGCTAAAGTTTTTTTAATGGCATTGACACTAATACCAAGTTTCGAAGCAATAATTATCACTGCCGTTGCATTGAGAAAATTGTGTTTACCTGGAACTTTTAAAGTGAACTCTCCTGCTTCCGTACCATTGTTTTTTAATTTGAATAAATTTTGCGATTCATCAATTTCATAAATTTGCCATTTTGCATCAGGGGAAAAACCATAAGTTTCAAATTTTCTATCAACTAAAGATCGCGCTAATTTTTTCGCCTTAGGATAGTCGATACATAGCGCTGTAAAGCCGTCGCGAGGCACGCGACAAGCAAATCGGTAAAAAGCTTGATAAATATCTTCCTCGGAACTATAAACATCGGGGTGGTCAAGCTCTATACTACTAATAACAGCTATTTGGGGGTTAATATCTAAAAATTTTGGTGTATTATCATTAATACTTTTTTTGTATTCATCAGCCTCTAGTACAAAATAGTCGCCATCACCCTTTTGAGCACTTGACTGAAGCCCCGGAATATTTACCCCGCCGATAAGATAGCTGGGATTGAGTCCAGATTTTTCCAATACAAGCGAAAGCATGGCCGAGGTTGTTGTTTTTCCATGAACACCAGCGACTGCAATAAGTTTTTTATTTTTAGTAATTCTGCCTAAAACTTCCGAGTAATACAAAAAGTTATTTTTCTTGATTGCAACTTTAACTTCGGGATTGTCTTCACCAAATGCCGCCGAGGCAATAATCATATCTGAATCGTTATTTTTAATTCTTTCAGCATCATATCCAGCAAAAATTTGGATATTTGCATCATCAAGTTCTTTTTGAGTAACATAATTTTCCGGATTATCCGAGCCGCTAACTTCGTAACCAGCTTGCTTTAAAAACAGGGCTAAAGCGGCCATGCCAACACCTTTTATTCCGATCAAATAAGCTTTTTTGTTATTCATAATTCAAAACCTTTTTTATTTGAATGACCATTTCACTTGCAGCGTTTGGATTATAAAATTTACCGATATTGCGACTAAGCGCCGAACGCTGTTCTTCATTGCTCATAAGACTTTCTATCATATCCAATAGCGCATTACTCGTCAAGCTTTTTTCATCAATCATTATTGCCGCATGAGCATTGACAAAGATTTCAGCATTGCAAAACTGATGATTCTGGCTGGCGAAAGGGTAAGGAATAAGAATGGAAGCTTTTTCTAAAGCAGCAATTTCAGCTAAAGTATTCGCTCCCGATCGAGATATTATCAAATCTGCTTTTTGCATCAACAAATCTATTCTCGAATCAAATGAGGAAAGATGATAGTTTTTCAAATTAAATTTTTGCTTAAGTTTGCAAAAATCTTTTTGACCACACAAATGATATATCTCAAATCTTTTAACGAGTAGCGGCAATATTTCCGAGATTGTGTCATTGATCGCGCGAGAACCCTGGCTACCGCCAGTAATTAAAATGGTCGGTAATTTTTTGTCAGTAACTTCATGGATAGTAAATTCTTTTCTAACTGGATTACCAGTATAAATATATTTTTGGTTTCTTTCATTGTAATTTTCCAACGGAAAACCGACACAAATCTTTTGCGCAAAGTTGGCAGCCCAAACATTAGCTTTTCCCATAATTGAATCTGATTCATGAATTATTACGGGAATATTTTTTTGTTTTGCCCAAAATAATAAAGGAAAAGTAACAAATCCGCCTTTAGCGAAAATTAAATCTGGTTTAAATTTTTTAATTAATTTTAATGCCTGAAATAGGCCGATAAATGTTTTGAAAAAATCCACAAGATTCATTAGGGAAAAATATGGACGATATTTTCCAACTAGAATTGATTGAAAATTCAATTTTTGCTCTTTGGCTATCTTTTTTTCAATTCCATTGGATCCAACATAAAGATATTCAATATCAGAATTTTGTTTCAATTCATCAATAATCGAAACAATCGGCCAAACGTGCCCAGCCGTACCACCGCTTGTGAGAATTACTCTTTTCATATTTTCCTTAAATTTTTGCAGCAAATTTATTTATTGTTTTTTAAACACTTTCACCTGTTTCTTTCGAAATATTCAAAATTATCCCGACCGCTGCCATGGTGATTATCAAAGATGACCCTCCGAAACTAATGAAAGGCATTGGTACGCCAGTTAAAGGTAATAAATTAAGCATAGCACCAATATTTATAAAAGCCTGAATAAGTATCCAGGAAATAATTCCTACCACGAGAAGACGAGAAAAATTATCTGGTGCTTTTTTCGCAATCTGAAGCCCACGAATGCCCAAAAGCAAAAAACCGACAATAATTAAACCAGCTCTAACAAAGCCTAATTCCTCAACAATTAAAGCAAAGATAGAGTCTGTGTGAACTTGAGGTAAATATAAATATTTTTGTTTAGATTGCCCAAATCCAAGCCCCCACCATCCGCCGCTGCCAATCGCCATTAAAGCCTGGTTTATGTGGTAGGCTGCCCCTTGTGTGTCAGCCGTTGGATTCAAAAAAACCAATAAACGCTGTAATCTATATGGCGCTGCTTTAATTAAAATGGCGCCGAGCACTGTAATAGAAGCTAAGCCGATCCCTAAATGAGACATTTTCGCTCCTGAAGCAAAATAAACCATGGTGGCGCTAATTAAAATAATTGACATTGTGCCCATATCAGGTTGTTTCATAATTAGAAAACCAATCAACAAAATCAGAAATGAAAAAGGCAAAAATCCGCCCCAAAAAGATTTAACGGTCTCCCCTTTTTGATCCAGCCACGAAGCTAGATATATTAAAAAAGTAAGTTTAACTAGTTCCGATGGCTGAAACCATTTAGCCCCCAACCCGATCCAGCGGTGAGCACCTCCAGCCGATTTTCCAATACCTGGGATAAAAACGAGGACAAGCAAAAGTAAAGTTATCACGAGAATCCAGAAAGAATTTTTTTTCCAAAAACGATAGTCTATCTGCATGGCAGCAAGTAATGCCGCGATACCAACAATAAAAGAAATTAATTGTTGAATGACAAAATGATAATTATTATTGTAGGTTTCGTAAGAGATGACAACTGAGCCGGAAGAAATCATAATGATACCGACAAATGAAAGGATAATGACTAAAATTAAAAAGAAATAATCTGGTTTTTTTGATAAATTACGTAAATTTATCGCCATGCTTTAGCCTTTTGCTTAAATTGTTCCCCGCGATCCTTATAGTTTTTAAACCAATCAAAACTCGCCGAAGCTGGCGACAGCAAAACTATATCCCCTTTTTTCGATAATTCCTTAATAGCATCAAAAACTTGATCCAGATTCTGACAGTTGTCGATAACGGTAGCTGTAGCACCTGCTTCTTTACTTGCCTGAACGATTCGAGGTCCGGTTTTGCCAATGGCAATTAAAACCTTAACTTTAGATTTAGCAATTTCACGGCCGAATTCTCCATAATCAGCATTTTTTTCCGAGCCACCAGCGATCAAAATTATTGGCTCTGAAAAAGAATTTATGGCCGCAATAGCGGTATCTGGAGTAGTCGAAAAAGAATCATTATAAAATTTAATGCCATTAATTTCATTTACAAATTCTAAGCGGTGTTCTAGACCAGGAAATTTTTCAATAATAGTGCTTATTGTTTCAATCTTTGCGCCAGACAAATAAGAAGCTAAACTAGCAGCACAAATATTTTCCCAGTTATGCTCGCCCCTTAAGATTAGTTCTTTTACGTTAGTTAGTTCACGGTCGTTATCCTTATCCCTCAGAATAATTGATTCTTGATTGTTAACCCACACTCCGGCATCAACTGATTTTCTCCTGGAAAACCAGTAAATATTCGCTTTTGTAAAACTAGCAAATTCCATGCTAGTAAAATAATCTAAATTAATACAGGCAAAATCATTTTCTTTTTGAAATCTAACGATATTTGTCTTAGCTTGGACATATTCTTCATGGCTTTTATGCACATCAAGATGATCGCTTTTAATATCCAAAACAACGGCAATATTTGGGCTTTTTTCTAAGTCTTGTAACTGAAAGCTTGAGAGCTCTAGAACAACCACATCTTTGTCATCTAATTCGTCCAGGAAATCGATTGGAGGATTGCCAATATTACCGCCTAAAAGAACTTTTACTTGATTCTCGAATTCTTTTTCCAAAATTTTATAGATTAAAGTTGATGTTGTACCTTTACCCTTAGTACCAGTTATGCCAATCGTTTTCGCTTTGCAATTATCGAGAAAAAATTTTATTTGTGAGGTTATAATGACATCACTTTTAATTGCTGATTGAATTCTTTCGTCAAGAAAAGCTATTCCGGGAGTTCTAAAAACAACTTCAAATTTTTGCAGTTCATTCATATAATTTTCGCCACATAAGAATTCATCGATTAATAAATTATCTGAGTCTAACTCAGTAAGTATATCTTCTCGGCTACGCTTATCTGCAATCGAAAAAGAAATATTGTTCTTGCTCAAATATTTAGCCATAGCAATATTTTCTACACCGAAACCCAATAAAAGAATTTTTTTTGATTTTAAATCATTTAGATTCAAGTTAGCCCCTCATTCCAATTATGGCAGCATGAAAAATTGTTTTCTCACCCTCATATCTAAAGCTGCTAAAATAATAGCTATTACAAGCAGTACATTCTTTGGCCACTTCAAGGTTAACTTTAGAAATGCCTTTTGCTAGAAGCTCTTCTTCGGCACAACGTTTTAGATCAACATAGCCATCGCGATTCCTTAAAAGCACCGCCTTGGAACATTTGGTAGCAAATTGTTTTAATGTGTCGTTCTTGACAATAAAATGTTTCTGGCAAATAGCTGGTCCGATACCGACTAGGATATCTTCAGCATAAGAACCTTTTTGCTTAAATGCCTCGATCAGCTCTGAGGCAGCGCCGGATAATAAGCCTCGCCAGCCAGCATGGACAATGCCAACAATACGATTTATTGGGTCATATGCCAAAATTGGCAGACAATCCGCGACTGTAACCATTAAAAAAACATTTGGCTCAGTAGTAATTAGACCGTCTACCCCTTTTATGGCTTCTATTTGATTCAACATTCCCCTGCCAGCATCTTTTTTATCAACTGTAGCGATCTTGTTCCCATGAATTCCTTCTGCTTTTACAACAGAATTGAAATCTACCCCCAAGGCCTTGGCCATATTTTTGCGATTTTCAATTGTTTCATCATCGGTGGTTACCATTTTCATATTGCCAAGCGAACGAATCGAAACGCCCTGTACTACTTCTGGAAACTTAGACAAATTAGAAAATTTAAAGAAGCCGTCTTCCATGGTTTTTTTCCTTTTAAAATTTCGGCCAAGCTTAACTTAATTTTATTTAACAACTATTTCTTTATTAATCTTAACAAATTATTACTTCTTTTCAAAGTAGTATTGATATTCATAGTAGTAAATGCTAAGATTTACCTTACAGAGAGGGGGAAATATGAACAAAGGCATTATTCTTGATTTTAACCGCACAGTCTTTGATCCAGATGCCAACAGCCTCTTTCCTGGAGCTCTGGAAGCGATTAAGCTACTCTATCACGAGGGTTTTGTCATAGTTCTTGTTGCTAAAGAAAACGACGGCCGCGAGAATCTTATCAAGAGTCTAGAGATTGACCAATACTTTTCTGAAATTATGTTTGTATCTGAAAAAACTGCACATCTATTCAAAGAGATCAAAGCTACTTTCAAAATGCAGGCAAACAAAAGTTTTGTCATCGGCGATCGTGTTCGGTCCGAAATCGAATCGGGCAACTCAGCTGGATTCTTAAGTATATGGTTTCAAAACGGAAAATTCGCCAACGAGTTACCGGAAAATGCAATGCAATTCCCCAATTTTACTGTTCATGACTGGTTCGCGATCATGACTATCATCAGTTTTATTGATAATCCCCATGAATAATTTGGGGATTTTTTTTATTTGTCGTGTTTTTGAACAAAATCCTTAATTGCGTCGATATTCTCCAGGATTAGCTTAGCTTTTTTAATTCCAAATTGAAACGGAAATTTATCCTCTTCATCATTTTTCAACACAATCATCGGGTTGCCTTTGTACTCTGATTCAGAAACCATGGACATAGTTACTCCTTTTTATTATTTTTTATTGATTATTTTTTTAAGCAAATGCTCGACATATACTTTTTGCCAGAAGAAAAAACCAGCCCAAATGCCTAGTCCAATCGCCAATAAAGGTAGCAAATAAATAAGCCAGACTGGCAAGGCGCACACTGAAACGCCATAAAGTTTTACCAAATTAAGTGTGACACCAGTAGCCAAGGCATTGTCGATCAATCGCATTTCGATCAAAGCGTGAGCAATAAAGCTAATTATTAACATCAATACGACCCAGCTTATCACATAAATAATTTTTTTCATTTATTCCTCCGTGCGAAAGCCAATTTTTCTTTCTGCTTCGTTTTTCATTTTAGTTGTGAGTTTAATTTCACCAAAATTGTCTTCATATTGTTTTATGCCACTGGATAATATTTCGGAAAAAATTTTGGCATGTTGCGGGCTCATGGCAATGCGAGAAAGAACTCGGGCAGTCTTTAAATGAGGAATTTGTTGAATAAAATCAAAAGTAATACCGAAAGGACCACTATTCATCATTACTTGATCGCAAAACTTAGCGTCAATCTTGTCCTGATCGACATTTAAGTTAATTTGTTGTTCGGTCATTTTCTTCCTTCTTATTTTTACTTGACTAATTTTCCGACAATCGGGTATTTCTCGAGAATTTGTTTAGCGTGTTGGCTATAAAAAGCGTTAGTTAATTCTTTTCCGGCATAATGCGAAAAATGTGTCCCCGATCTAAAAACGGAACTTAAATCGTAAACATTGCCGTCAACGGCCACATAAGCGCTTTGTCCGTTCAAACCATCATACTTTGCAAGTTCTGACAATGTAAAATTTTTCTGAGTAGTCTTGGTCGTAGAGCTTGAGACGCTAGACGAAACAGAAGCATTCCAACTTGAATCAATAACATCGGTTGCGGAAACTTTGTTATCGGAATTATTATCAGATTTTTTATAGAAAGCATCAATATAAATGAACGTTGTCAATAAGCTTAAAAAGAAAATTACGATAAAAGCCTTAGCTCCACTATTCCAAATTTGCCAGCGCTTGAAAGCTAGATGAATCGCAAAAGAAGTATGACCTAAAAATGCTAAAAAAACTGCATAGGTCAAAATTTTTAAATGTAATGAAGTTGCAAGGGTCGGAGAAATTATACCTTTCGTTATGCCGTAGCCACTAATAAAATAAAGTAGCATGCCTGCAAAAAGTACCCAGGCTAAAAATCGATCAATTTTAATTAATTTTTCCATAAATATATTATAGCAGAAATTATTTTAAAATAAGCTGAATTCAGGTTAAAAAAATAAAACACGTTTGATTTAGTATTTTTCGATATGAATTTTTTCTTGATCAATATTCTTTTGATTATGGGGAGCTAATTCTTCATTAGGATAGCCAATTGGAATTAAATTTATAAAAGTTAAATTTTCTGGCAAGTTAATCAACGGTCGTATTTTTGATTGCCAATCTGAGTTTATATTTTTCCAAACGGAGCCCAACCCCTGGGCAGTTGCCTCAAGCAAAATATTTTCTGTAGCGACGGATAAGTCTTGAATAGGCTCAGTCGTTTTATTCAGATCAGTTATAGGGATAACTAAAATCGGGGCAACCTTAACAAAATCTTGACCCACAATATCGAATATCTTTATTTTTGTTGTCTGATCTTTAATTAAAATAAATTCCAAGCCTTTATTACCCATGGAGTCTGGGGCAAAGAAACCAGCTCGCAAAATTTCTAAAATTTTTCCTTCTTCAACCTTTTCTTTTTTGAACTTTCGACAGCTTCGCCGTTTCCATATTGCGTCGATCATAATTTCCTTTTTTTAATTAGTATATGTTTAGTTTACTTCTTATTCAGTCTTGATTCAAGAATTAAAAAACCCGTTTTTTCAAAAGAAAAATACGGGTGTGATAGATATGATATTTTTATGGCAAGGTGATTTTGCCGATGTTTTTTTGTATCTCAGGATCTTTGAGATAAAGCGCCGAGATTTTACCTTTGTCAGGTTTAGATTCTTCGATTGCCATCCACATTGGACCAACATCAATGCTGAATTCCGTCCAATTCGAGATTGGCTTAACGGCTCCAGCAGGTAATTTTTCCATTCGAAGGCTATCAGCAAAGCCAAGTAATGGATGAGCAGCGCCTAGTTTAACAAACTGAGACAAAGCGGCTATAGCCTCTTTTCTTGCAAACGGCATTGCCAAAGCGGCACCATAAGGACAAACTGATACATGTTTGATTACATCCGGTTGAGACAGAAACACATCGGAACCAATCTCGCCAGCGTAGCTATCCCATTTCAGGAAGCCGCTGGGTTCAGCCCCGGAAAAAATCTCGCAGGCGGTTGTGCCCATTATGGGCATTTTATAATATTGTTGGCAGAAAACCGCCTCGGCGGCATAGGCTTTGCGGCTATTGCTCGCAAATGGCTCCAACGGACCAGTCCAGAGTTGCAACCAGTTATAGGTGAAGCCACTGCCAAACCAGCTAGGATAGAAGCCAGATTTCAATTCTACTTTCATTTTATTGCAAGGATTAACTTTCAGACCGCCAGCCATTGCTTCCAATGCAACCAGATACGCTTCTTCCGTATACGATGACCCCCAGCCAGTGCTGAGCTTTTTGCCATCTGCCATAAAGCCATGTGAAATAAGACCGTCTGGTAAAATAGTCTTGTTCCAATCGGCTCGTGCAAGCAGTTTATCAGCAACCGTTACAATTTCCGGCACATTTTTATATTGAGACTTAGCCACACGAATGCCAGCGGTGCAAATTGCCCAGTCAATTGTGCTTATCTCCGAGGTTCCTGCACGTTTGCCATCCAGTTGCAGAAAGTGGTAAGGAAAACCATATCGACCACCTTTACCAGATTGACAGTCAATCTCATTAATCCAATTGAGCATAGCCAATGTGCGGCGTTGTGCTTCGGTTTTAGTCATCAATCCTTCGTCAGACGCGACGATAAAAGCAGGAAATGCGAATCCCAAACCAGCGATAGAAGTCATGTCGTGGAAGCTATTTCGCTCCAGAACAACCCCTCTGCCAGGACTTGGCTCACGATAATTCCAGACAAAGTAGCGTAGAGCGCATTTCTTTGTCCACTGAATTAACGCTTCGTCGTCAGCCGGCGGGAATGGTTCTGGATCATTAAGAACGAGATTTATATCGTCTAGAAATAAAGTTCCGTTATGATTTTTCTGAAAACGATTTTCGATGACGAAAACAATTTGTTTTAATTTCATTCCTTCGGCAAATGGATTTTTAATCGGTAAAGAAAAAGTTTTCCACTCATCAGCGACATCAAAGTATTGAGCCGAATAGACATCTCCTTGAGGAGATTTAGCTTCAACCTTCAAGTTAATTTCAGAGTCACTCTTTGCACGAAACTTTACAGCTGTTACGCGGCCACTTAGTTCCTCTGGCAAAAATATCCTTTCATCATCACTATCGCCGAAAGCTGAAATCCATAGGCCTGCGAACATATCTCCTTCTGCGAAGTCGTAGCGTAGATTGGAAAAATCGACTCCGATATAAGGATTGCCATTCTCCCAACAAAGTCGTTGCGCTACAGTCGGCATCTTATTATCTTTAGCTGTGATTTTACCAGGTCCGAGCAGAAGCCCAAAGTTCGAGCCGAAATCTGTTTTCCAGGGGTTACCGTCGCTAAAGGTTAGCAGCGGGATGTCGGAAACAGTAGCGATTGATTGAGCCCGAACGGATTTAGTCTGACTTCCTCGACAGGAAACTAAGTTGCAAACGACAAACAGTAAGACCAAAACGCGAAGCATTTGCTTCATAGCAGAACCTCCCGATGACTCGGTAGTTTGGAATTTTTTCCAGGCCATCTTTGTCATCAGGAAGATTTTCTATTAGTTATTAAAGTTCAAATTCGCCCCCAGTATGAGCCTAATATAGCAAAAAGTCAATAAAAAAAGCCGCCCTCTGTCAAGACGGGCGGAAGTAATAAAAGAGATTGTGATATTGGGAAGTTTGCTACCAAACTCTAACGATTATTTTGCACTGCTCTTGTTGCGCAGGCGACGTCGCTCAGCTTGAATCGCCGCAACACTGCGGCCGAGCTGCTTGGCCAATTCCGCGTCTTTGGGGCGTTCTGGGTCTGTAATTAGGTCTCGATCGCTTGCGGTCCATGGCTGGTCAAATTTACCACCACAGTTCCGCGTATTAGAGTGATAATGTCGCATACGATAAACTTTGCCCATACTTCCTCCTCAGTATAAGTTGGCTCTGATTATACATCAAAATTAATCTTTATTCAAGATTAAGAGTCTAAAAATTATTTCGAAATAATTAGAATCCAATTACAATTAGATCTGAGGCCAGATTGAGATAATCGTATAAATAGCGATAACGAGAAATAAAATAAATAAAGTCCAACAAACTATTGGTCTAGAAAATAATTTAGGCCATTTTGCGCCAATAATAATACCTATAGCGATAAGAGCAATCTTCATTAGTCCCATTTGCCACCAGTCAATTAGATACTCATGAAAAATGTCCATTTTTCTCCTTATCTATTTTAACCTCTGCCAATAAGCGCAATCATCAAACCAATAGAAGCCATAACGGCCGAAATAATCCAAAAACGCATGGTCACTTTTGTTTCTGGCCAGCCAAGGGCTTCAAAATGATGATGAATCGGGGCTGATAGAAAAACTTTTTTCTTGAAAACTTTTTTCGAAATAATTTGAATAATCGTACTGGCAGCTTCTAACATGAAGACAAAACCAATAATTGGCAAGACAGCGACCGAGTTAGTCAAAAAAGCCACCACTGCCAATGTTGTGCCCAGCGCCATAGATCCTGTGTCCCCCATAAAGAATCTAGCCGGATGAATATTAAACCATAGAAATGCCAACAAAGCGCCAGTAATTGTACCGCAGAAAGTTGCTAAGGCAATTTTTCCTTCAACTAAAGCGATGATTGCGTAGGCGGCAAAATTAATTGCCAAAACTCCGCCGGCGAGGCCATCAAGGCCATCGGTTTGGTTAACTGAAAAAGCAATAAAAACAATAACAATAATGAAGAAAGGGATATACCACCAACCCAAATAGACATCTCCGATTCCTGGTAGATGAAAAATGTCCCACCCAAGTTTAAAGTAAAACCACCAAGCACCGGCTGCGGCAATCAATAAATAAAAAATAAACTTAATTTTAAAAGCTAGTCCACCACGATTCGGTCCGATGCCTTTAATATTAAAAATATCGTCAACTGCGCCTAAAATACCCGTGGCCACTAGCGCAAAAAGCGGCAAGAGCGTGCCAGACCTGGTAAAGTTAAAAAGCAAAGTCAAAACTGCGGTAGTTACCCAGATCAGCAACCCACCCATTGTCGGCGTATTTTCTTTTTGCTTATGCAGGGCATAAAAAATTGGTGCTTTTTGCTCATCGAGTCCGGTGTCACGAATACGTTTACCAAGTTTGTTTTTATATAAAAACTCCGTAAACAGTGGCGTCCATATAAGGGCAATTACGAATGAGAGCGAAGTCAGCCAAAAAATCTTGGCCATATCAGGGATATATAATTGAATTTGTTCCATAATTACTCGTCTTTCAGTTTATCAATAATCGGTTCCATCATTGGCTTGTCGCCAGCACCACGGGAGGCTTTAATTAATAGTATATCACCATTTTCAAGCTCATTCAAAAGATATTCCACGGCCTCACCCGTAGTTTCAAAATGTTTAGAGAAATTATATTTTTTTGCCTCTTTCCCAACGCTGATAGTCAAGTCAGCAATTTCCGAGGCGAATTGCCCAATAAGCTCGTGAGCTTCATTACTCTTTGTGCCAATTTCGCGCATTTCACCAAAAATTACAATTTTGCGACCATTTTCCTTTGGCAAATCTTGTATCACTTTGAGAGCGGCCCGCATAGACACAGGATTAGCATTATAACAATCATCCAGGATTATAGTCCCCTTTTTTCCTTTAAAAACATTCATACGATGTTTGGCTAGCGTAAAATTTGAGAGTCCTTGAGTAATATCCTTGTTGTCCAGTTCCAGGATCCTACCAACACTAACAGCCGCCAGGCCAGCAAGAACAAAGGCTTGCCCCAATGTATTTTGAGAAACTAAAAAACTATCTTTATCAGTTGTTACTTTGTAGTTAGTTTGCGCTCGGAAGTTTTCAATTTGAGAACTAATTTCACTAGCGCGGATGTCGGCATTTTCACGTATTGCATAATTTTTCTTATGCCACCATCCGCCGTAAGAATCTTTACGAACAAGTTCATCATCAAGATTAAGCACAGCCCAACCGTTTTTATCCAAAGAACGAAGTAGTCCTGTTTTCTCTTGAGCAATATTTTCCAATGTACCGAAAGCTTCCAAATGAGACGGAGCGATCGCCGTTAAAACAGCAATGTTTGGCTTAGCAATGCTTGTCAAATAAACAATATCGCCCGGCTTGTCCGCAGCCATCTCTAAGACCAAAACTTCAACTTTTCTTAAAAATAAACTTTTCCAAGGAGCTGAAAATATTATTGGGATCCAACCAAGTTTACTTTCGCCATAGCTTGGACCGTGTTTGAAATCTAAAATAGCCAGTGGAACGCCGGTTTCATTATTTAGATTACCCTCGTTTTTTCGAATTTCTTCGCCATATTTAATTTTCAAAACTTCATAAATTGCTTCTTTAGTTGAAGTTTTGCCAACAGAGCCAGTAATAGCCACGATTACCGGTTTTGCTCTTCGCAAATAAACTTTAGCCCAAAATTTTAGAAAATTGAATAATATATGTTTCATTTGTTTCGTAAAATTATCTCATAAAAAGACTTATTTGTCGAGTAATTTTGGATCTGGCGTTAATTTATAATACTCGATTAACCATTTGGCCATTTCGCCAAATGTCGGAGCAGCAGAACTTTCGGCCCAGTCGACATTTTTCGGATTGTCTAATCTTACGATCATGGAAAATTTAGGATTATCAGCAGGTGCAAATCCAACGAATGAGCCAACGTGACGGCTATCATAATAACCACCGCCAGGACGTGCTACCTGGGCCGTACCGGTCTTTCCGGCCACTTTGAACCCTGGAACACCGGCTTTTTTGCCATGGCCGTAGTCAACCACAGAAACCATCATGCCAGCAGTTTTCTGGGCTGCATCTTTAGTCAAAACTTGGTTGACAACTTTTGGCTGTCTAACTTCTTCTTTACCATTATAATCAACTAATTTTGACACGATATAAGGTTGCAAAATTTTGCCGCCATTAGCAATGGCATTTGTAGCATTTAAAATTTGCAAAGGGGTGGCTGTAATACCCTGACCAAAAGAGGCGGTGGCGCGCAAAGTGTTTGACCAAGTTTTAAGTTCAGGAATATCACCAGGGCTTTCCGTATTAAGCTCAATACCGGTTTTCCGAGAGAAACCAAAATCCTTAAGATACTTGTACATTGTTTCTTTCCCCAGTAATTCAGAAATCCAAACCATAGCCACGTTATCGGAATTTTCCAAAACTTGAGTCATAGTTTCTTTGCCATAGGCTTGACCAGTTGAGGTCTTAATCGTAAAACCATCCACCTCAATCGAACTAGCAAAAACTTCCTGCGTGTCTGGAGTAACTTTGCCTTCATTAATCGCTGCGGCCATAATTAAGGGCTTGAAAATAGAACCAGGCTCCCAGGCATTATTGATCGCCATATTATTGAAAACATTTTGAGCGTCTGAGGCTACTTTATTGTATTCATTCGGATTAAAAGTTGGCGAATTAGTCATGGCAATTATTTTGCCAGTATTGGGGTCCATCACAATAATTGAGCCGCTATCAGATTGATATTTTTCGACTGCGGCAGTAATAATTTCTTCGGCTTTATTTTGCACATTTCGGTCAATCGTTAAATAGGCATCTTTGCCGTTGTGAGGATTAACTTCTAAATTAATATTAAATACCCGACCACGCGAATCTTTAGCGCCATAAACTTCCCCGCTAATACCTTTGAGTTCATCATTAAAATAACCCTCAAGTCCATATTTACCTTCGGCTTCGGCGTCAACAAAACCGAGTATCTGTGAAGCCAGAGGGCCTTCCGGATAAAAACGAATACTGACAGGAGTAACAAAAACTCCCTTTAAATTAAGTTCATTAATCTTATTGGCTTGGTATTCAGATAAATGTTTAATTAGAGGAGGAATATAGGACTTTTCGTTATTTATTTTTTCATAGACTTCAGCGGCTGATTTTTCAACAAAAGGCGCTAAAAGAGTTGCCATGTTTTGTCGCGCATCTTCCGGAACCTGATTCGGCACTACCATCACCTGCCAATCACGGGAATTAGTGGCCAAAGGAAAGAGATCCGATGAATAAATTTTGCCACGGTTGGCCGGTAAATTCTTCTTTACCACATGTTGGTTTTGAGCCAAAGCGGCATAGGATTGGTGCTCTAAAATAGATTTCTGAAGTAATCGGTAATTCAAACCGATCACCAATAGAACAAAAACAATAATTAGAACATTGATCCGTTTGTGCCATTCGGGTTTATTCATATACACTCATTATACAGCAAAAAGAATTATTTTTTCTGTAAATAATCAATTTCGCCCACTGGCTCCAAATTTTGCGCTTCAGCGGTTTTTTTGATTTCATTGATAGATTTTAAGCGAGCGGCTTCGACTTCGAGATCGTTAGCCTTAGTCTCTAAATCTTTTTTAGTTTCGCTAATTTGCATTAACTGGTATTTCTGAGCCGAGCCTTGAGTACTCATGGCAATATAAAATAAAGCGGCAATCGCAAGAAGGGCAATTGTGGCAAATTTAATGGTTAGAGGGCCGATCTTAACTTCTTGTGCTATTGTGCGTTTACGATACCCTTCTTCCCAATTGTTATTGCGAGTTATTAGCATCCCACTCCTTTTTCAAAATTAATTATCCCCTCTTCATAGCAACTCTCAGTTTAGCCGAACGGCTATTGGGGTTAAGATGCATTTCTTCACTTGTTGCTGAAACAGGTTTTCTGGTTAAAACTTCCAGTAAATCATTTTCGGCAAAGAAATGCTTCACAATTCTGTCTTCTAGCGAATGAAAAGCAATCACTGCGATTCTTCCACCAGGAGATAAAATTTGAACTGCTTGCGGTAAAACATTTTTAAGATAATCTAATTCGGAATTAACATATATTCTTAAGGCTTGAAAGGTTCTGGTCGCGAAATGAATTTTTTGTTCCACACGATTTGACGCCGGAATAGCACGTCGAATGACTTCGACTAATTGCAAGGTTGTTTCAATTGGCTTAATTCGGCGGGAATCCACTATCTGAGCGGCAATTTGACGACTGAAACGCTCTTCACCAAACTCAAAAATAATTTTAGCCAATTCCTTCTCGGAAAACTTATTCGCTACTTGAGCGGCAGTCAAATTATTATTGTCCTGGTCCATCCGCATGTCTAGAGGCGCATCTTTAGAAAAAGTAAAGCCGCGAGTCGCATCGGTTAGTTGATAAGTCGAAACCCCCAGGTCTAAAACAATGCCATGAATCTCTTTTTCCCAAGGCCTTACCAATAAGCCCAACTCGTTGAAATTTGCTTTGACAAAAGTAACACGGCCACCAAAATCCTTTAGCCTAGTTTTTGCTTCCTCTAAGGCATTGATATCTTGATCAATTCCGAGCAGTTTTCCACTTGGAGATGTTTTTTCAAGGATCAAGCGAGCATGTCCCCCAAAACCGAGAGTCGCATCAATGAAATTCTCGTTTGGCAGGGGACTTAAATTTTCAATCAATTCTTTGGTTAAAACTGGTGTATGTTGCATGGGTTTGGGGCCTGGAATTATTAGGGACTAGCAGCCAGTGCCCCTCCTTGGATTCATTGATATCCCCTCCTAAGAAGATTTCGATTCAATGAATACATTTTTTGTTTTGTCCCGCTCGGCACATTTGTGTGACAAGTAGGACCGAACGTATATATAATTGCATCCAGTAAAAGTTTTGTTTTTACTGGCTGCTAGTCGCCTAATTGTTAAAGCTTGTGATTTAGACACCAAGATCTGATAAGTTCTGGGTAATTTTGTCTGTTTCCTGTTCTGTCTTTTCTTTGTATTTTTCCCAGGAACTTGTGTCCCAAATTTCTAAGCGGTTAAATAATCCTGCAATTGTGGCATTCTTTGCTAAGCTAGCGTAACTTCTCAAATAGCTTGGTAAAAGAATTCTTCCTTGACTATCGAATTCGACCTCGACAGCTCCAGCAAGCATTAGCCGGGAAAAGGCCCGGGAATTAGCATCGGTAATTGGTAATTTTGCTAATTTCTCAGCTAAGGCTTGCCATTCTATCTTGGAAAATACCCATAAGCATGCGTCAATTCCTCGAGTTACCACTGCTCCGCCTCCTAATTGACGGCGCATTTTTGAGGGAACTGCTAGCCTCCCCTTCTCGTCAATTGTATGCGAGTATTCTCCAATAAACATTTTCTTACCTTTTAAATTTGTTCTCCCCACTTTTATCCACAATGTAACACTTCCAGCTCATTATATGCCACTTCTATTTTCAATGTCAACACTTCAGATTAACAGGTTAAAATTAAAAACAGGTCTTTAAACCTGTGGATAACTTACGGCAATCCGTTGACTAAAAGAGAATTTGGGTGTAGTATATACAAGTCGCTACGGATGGCGCTAACCTAGTTTGTCTCAGACAAACAGAAAGAGGTCTAGTTCATTGGATAAGCTCCAAACCACTTTCGCGCTCTGCTTTGGCAGTCGGGGGTT
>Ga0247841_10006275_pt1 | contig 18497 bp, 14 predicted proteins | sample LaCruzMarch2015__2_FD_192410 | JGI IMG/M metagenome (GOLD analysis project Ga0247841, IMG submission 192410) | Freshwater microbial communities from meromictic Lake La Cruz, Castile-La Mancha, Spain - LaCruzMarch2015_18m | ecosystem: Environmental > Aquatic > Freshwater > Lake | place: Spain... | reverse complement strand
TCTGAATTTACAATATTAACATCAATATCGCCTATGGTAGCTCCGAGATTTTTACTCTTAATCTCGATAAATACTTTATCCAGTTCCTGAAGCTTCTGTGTGTTGCCCTCGGGCTGTATAGGCGTGTTCTCATCGGAGAGCGCCGCTATAATATCAATATCTTTGGAGAGTTTACCGTTTAGCTGAAGACGGAAACCTGAATTAAGAGAAATATCCCTGTTAGTACCAAGCGTAAATCCGCGGAACAGAGAGCCGGATTTTTCAAGATTTGTACCTTCAAAAAGATTCTCTACAATATCCCTGCTTTGAACGGCTATACGGACTGTGTCGCCGGTAAGTGTATCCCGTTCCAGTTTAATGTCAAAATTGGAATATTCTTCGCGAAAATTAAAAGGAAAAAGGTCATATTCCGCATTGAGGTTGTATATACGCATCGTATCAAGAGAATATTTCTTAAAAAGACCGTCTTCAAGGTGTATTATTCCGTTCCGGTAATCGAACCGGTAGTCAGACAGCGGGTCTAATGTAATGTTTTCTATCTTCAGTATATCTGATGACTGAATAATAAACTTATCGCCCGTATTTATAAGAGTATCCTGAAAAGTAATTTTATATATGGATTGTTTACTGTTCGGGTTTTGCTGAGCATAAAGTGCAGAACTATTTGCGGGTGAGTATTCCAGAAACGGCAAAGAAAAAACAAATAATAAAAAAGTTCTGCTCAGCAGTATAAAAAGTTCTGAACGAACAGACCTTCTGTTTATTCGCATTCGGAAAAAGTTCTGCTCGTCCGCCGCAAAAAGTTCTGCTTGTTTAATAATAGTTTGTCTCGACACGGTCTGGATTATTTCCGTGAATTTCACCGGCTTTTTTCAGCAAAACAGTGACTTCTGTCTTGCTGAACCCGTCTTCTGATAATTCAATTGTCACCGGTATACCATCCGTAAGTTCTGCTTTTCTGCCTGGAGAAGCCGCATATTTTGAAAAAGTAAAAATAATTTTTCCGGATAGTGATTTTTTTAATTTACCAAGCTTCCTTGAGTTATAATCATAAACATCCGCAGACGAAAAAGAATTCAGACAATATGCGCTTTCATTTCGGTTATCAATTAATAAAGAGAAATATTTTTTTCGCATAAGCACAAATAAAATACCTGAAAGCAGTATAAGAATAACGGATATTATTCCGATTAATACAAAAAGCCGCCATGCGCCGTATTTCATGCTTATTTCAAGGGGTATTGTGGTTATTATCTTCTTATCTTTTATTATTGGTTTAAATATTTCGGGAACAGACTGAAGTGCAAATATCTCACGGAAACTGTTGATATAATTCTCGTCGAGAAGTATATCAACAGAAGATACTTCCAGTATAAGATTTCCGCCGAACGTAAAATCTTCTTTAAAAATTGTATTGAAAGAAAATACCGGCGTTATTTCAGGCATATCAATAATAACCGTAAATCCCTTCACTTCCCCCTCGGGTGAAACGTTTGATACGGTCGAAGGAGTAATAGTCTGAGTGCCGATTGATTTCACGGAGTAATCGGAAGAACTGAAATTATCGAGTTTCACATCAAGTCTTGCACTGCGGATTATGTATGGATAGAGATTGGATTTAAGCGTAAGATCGCTGAATGTTTCTTTTATTTTTTCGCCTTCTTCAAAATCAAAACCTCTAAGTTTCTTTCCGTCATAAAACAGTTTACCGGGTGCGACTTTGCTCTGTGAAACTTTCGGAATCAGTACTATCGTGCCTATGTCAAGAGGTTTCAGAGTAATCGCCCTTTGCTTAATCCCGACTCCCTTGAGTATTTTATCATAATCAGCAAGAGATTCCTGAGACAAGAGCGTTTTCGAATAAACAATTCCGTAAACAACATATCCATTTGAAGTAAAACCAACTTCCGTGACTTTTTCGTATATAGGGAATAAAAGAATTTTTCTGATTTTATCATCTAATCGCAGGCGCTTATAAAATTCCATTGTATTATAATACGAAGAATCACCTGTGCCGCTGTTATCATTAATGTTGTCCGTTACCAGCCAAATAATGCCCGAATTACCGGAATTGGAATTAGCAGAACTTTCGATTGTCTCTATTCCTTTATCCAAAGCTTCTATCAGATCCGTTGTTCCGAATCCTCCGTCATTACCGCGCATAAGTGTAAAATTTGCCGTTACCTGAGACGGTATAAGTGCTTTACCCTGCCCGTTAAAAATTAATTTAGGAGAAACAATACCGCGTTTGGGATCCGTTTTGGTGAATAGAAATACCGCTGCATTGTCATTTTCCAAGACTGCATTTTTCATCAGGGCGGCAGAGAATAACTTAAACGCGCTGTTCTGTTCCCGATAATAACCCGATAAGCTCCCTGAATTATCAAACAGAAAAACGATACTGTTGTTTTTCTGAGCAATGGCGCAAAGCGGCAACAACTGGAAGGAAAGAATAATATATATTATTAGTTTGCTTTTCATTTTATTATAACTTTAAATTCATTTTATCATTCGAGAATGCAAATATTTTCCCGTAACGGGTCAGTGCAAAGATACCTCCGTCCGATAATATGGACGAGACAAAATAGTCGTTTACGTCTATGTTCCCGCCGGCGGGAATTAAAAATGTATCCGCTTCGTAAAACTTTGCGAGATTGTGAAAAGTAATTTTTTCTTTTTTCAAAATAACCAATATACTGCTGTTAAGGCACTCTGTAACGGATTCACAAATATCATCAAAAGAATATATTAACTGACCTCCTGATTTATAAAGGCTCCATCCGCTGCCTGTTCCGATAAATATATTATCATCAAAAGCGACAGCGTACATTACTCCTGATGTTTTTATTCCCGAATAACGGACACCTCCGGGAGATAAATGCGCTTCCGTAAAATATAGTTCATTATCAGGACTGTTAAAATATAAATGATTTCGCAAAGAAAAAAACAAAGTATTAAATCCTGCGTTAAAACCGAGAGGGACCTGACACCGGATAACCCCATTGTCATTTATACTAAAAAGAGTATCACCCAGAATTACGAAATGATTTCCTGCCGCTACAACAACTTTATCGCACAGATTCCCTTTTTTTTGTAAAATTGTCGTAATACAGTCATTGCTGTCAGTATCAATAAGAACAAACTTTTTCTCTTTATCGGATTCCAAAAAGTTCTTATCCGGATTAAATATGAGAAAAGAAATTTTCCCGTTACAATAATTCAGACCTGACCAGATATACGATTCCAGGGTTTCGTAAATAACGGAATAATCCCCTTCTGCCGATATTTTAAATATTTTTTTCAATGAATTCTGGTATAAATTGCCGTCCGCCACTACACCGGTTTTTTCGAATGATTCACCCGGAAAAGATATCCTTTTTTTAATACTGCCGTCATTTCTATCAACAAAGTAAATATTTCCGTTCAAAGAGGACAATACGAGGTTCTCTCCATATTCAAGTATAGAATTAAGAAATCCCTCACCCGAAAAAGTTCTGCCAGCCGCGAAAGAATATTTCACTCTGAAACAATTATCTGAGCTCTGCGGGAAGGAAATACCGCAGTCATAAAAACCATTCAAAGACGGATTCCCGCGGTAGTGAGAAAACCGGCGCGGGTTAAAAACAGGCTCCGGTTGTGATTGGTTTTCTTCATTCTTCACCTCCGCAATTGTATTAACGGTAATTTTCCCTGTATCAGATTTCAGTTCGTCGTCGCCGTCAAATGAAATCACTATTTTTTCGTTAGTCATTTTTAAGCTCTTAAACCCGAATCTTTATCTTTTTATTTTCCAATAAATATTAATTCATTGTTTTGAATCCTGACGAAACCTGCCGAAGCTTTTGTGAGCCTGTCATTAATCGCAGTCCCTATGCCAAAATTTTTTACTTTTGATACGACGATATATTCGTATTTCTTTTCGTCGTACTCCCTCAGCACTCTGAAGAGATTTACAGCTATATTATTCAATGAACCAAAAGTTTCAAGATTTATTACTCCGGCAGCCGGAATGTAATTGGTCAAAAAATAATCAATGTCATCGGTTAAAAACAATGGTGTTAAAGGAGCATAGTGATTCTTCAGCATGCCGGGAGATAACAAATTTATTTCCCTGTCTTCCAGGGGCTTAATTATGCCGGAATCGGTCTCCCTGTAATTATTATATACAATAACTTGTCCTGAATTTATTTCAGGATTAATTTTAATACCGGATACATCCTCAATCTCTTCTTTTGTTATGAATCCGGGTCTTAAAATGTTTATTGTTCCGGAACGAAGAGCTTCCGTAAAACTTATGACTGTTGATTCAATTCCGACGTTGCATTCACCTCCGTCAAGTATAAATTTAATTTTCCCGTTAAGCTCTTTTAAAACGTCCAATGCGTTTGTAGGAGATATTCTTCCGAACATATTTGCCGACGGCGCTGCAACGGGCTTTCCTGATATCCGGATTACTTCACTGAAAAGCGGATGCGCAGGTATCCTAAGAGCAACACTGTCAAGTCCGGCTGTTACGATATCAGGTATAATTTGTTTCTTTTTGACTACGTAAGTAATAGGACCGGGTGAAAATTTTTCTGCAATCTTATATAATTCTTCCGGTATTTCTTCGCCATAAACAGAGATGTCATCTATGCTGTTAATATGCACTATTAACGGATTAAAAGACGGACGATTTTTCACCTCAAATATTTTCAAAACAGCATCAGGGTTCAGGGCATCACCTGCAAGTCCGTAAACTGTTTCTGTCGGAAGAGATATTACATTACCGGCAGTAATCTCTTTTACGGCAGTATTTACATCTTTTATTATTCTGGTAATCAACGGTTCAAGAATCCTTGTAATTTATAACCCTTATCATTTCATATACGGCTATTCCGTATGCAACCGAAACATTCAGTGATTGTTTCATTCCGAGCATAGGAATTTCAATCGCAATATCCGCCAGATCCATTATTTCTTTTGATACGCCGGAAATCTCATTACCAAGTACAAGGCATAACGGAAATTCTTCTTTTTTTATATCCCAAATCATTCTCCCCTGTTCGGTTATCTCAAGTACACATATCCTTACGCCTTTTGATTTCAAATCTTTTACTACATCCAGAGGATTTTTTTGATATTCCCAGGGTACACTAAGAGTGGAACCGAGTGCGACTTTATCAATTTCCTTTCTCGGCGGATAAGGTGTATAACCGGTTAAATACAGCTTAGTAATAAACGCCCCGTCCGACGCACGGAAAATTGCACCGACATTAAAAATACTTCTTATATTGTCACAAACGGCATAAACAGGGTTGCGCGGATAATTATTAATAACATCCATACTTTTTCTGCGAACTTTAATTTCACTGTTTGTCAGTTTCCGCAACTTTGCCATTCAATAATTTATAAACGTAAATTTAACATATACAAATATAAGTATCAGTGTAAAACTGATAAATAAAACTAAATAAACACGTTTTTTTATACTTTTTCAATACTTAATATTAATTAATTTGTTTGTATGGATATAAAAATTCAGATATCAGATTTCTTCAAAAGAGGTGGCATTCTTGACAGAAATTCCGGCAATTTTGAATTCAGGGATTCTCAGTTAAAAATGGCTCAGGCTGTTTCCGACAGCCTCGGGAATAAAAGTCATATTATAATCGAAGCTCCCACTGGAATCGGTAAAAGCTTTGCATATCTTGTACCTGCTATAATTTATGCGAAAGAAAACAATAAAAAAGCAATAATATCAACCCATACTATTAATTTACAGGAACAATTAATCGGCAAAGATATTCCGTTTCTAAAAAAAACACTGCCTTTTGAATTCAAGGCGGCATTGCTTAAAGGAAAAAATAATTACTTGTGTCCCAAGCGATTAAAAAAAGCTATGGACAGTTCTGATAATCTTTTTGAAAGAGATGAGAAACTTTTCCTTGATAAGATATACAGCTGGAGCAAGAATACTACCGACGGTACACTGTCGGATGTCGGCTTTAAAGTTGACTCTAATGTCTGGAGCAGTATCTGCGCTGAGACAGGCATCTGCTCCAATAAAACGTGCGGAGGAATTGAAGACACGGTTTGTTTTTTCCAGAAAGCAAAACATAAAATTGCGGCAGCGGATGTTATTATACTGAACCATCATTTGTTTTTCACTTTATACGACGGATCCCGGAAAGATAAACCGGAGGGCTATCTGTATAAAAATGATTTTCTTGTATTTGATGAAGCCCATACCGTAGAAGCGGTAGCGGCTGAGCATATTGTTCCTTCGATTTCCCGCGAAATGATAAAATATCATCTGTTAAGACTTTATAATGACAGAAAAAAGAAGGGCGCGCTTCTTAATTTCCCCGCATTGCATGTGCTTCCGGTTGTTCAGAATCTGCTTGAAATGAATCAGGTTTTCTTTTATGAACTTAAAAGAAAAATTTTTAAAAAAACAAAAGAAAAGTACAATAAACTTGCAGAAAGAATTTATAACAAAAATATTCTGACGAATCTGTTAAACGATGAAATTTCAAAACTTATAGTCTGTCTGAGGGAACTGAGACAATTTTGTAAAACCGAGTTAGAAGAAAATGAACTTAATGATTTTATTATTCGATTCGGTGAATTCAACAGGCTGATAAACGATTTTATCGAAATGAAGGGTAATGACCTTATTTACTGGGTTGAACTGTCATCACAGAAAGAGGATGCAAATGTAAAGCTTTGTGCCTCGCCTATTGACATTTCAGGTTATCTGAGACAAAGTATTTTCCGGGCAGACAATACAAGCATTTTGACAAGCGCTACAATAACTATTGACAATAACTTTGATTATTTCAAAAGCAGGCTGGGAGCTGAAGCTGCGGAAGGCATTAAACTTCCGACCCAGTTTGATTACTACAGACAAGTTAAGATTTACATTCCAAATGACCCTGTACTCATACCGCAGAAAGAAACAAGCAGAATTTATAGTGATAAACTCGCAGGATGGATTAGTCACTTCCTGAAATTAACCAAAGGAAAGGCTCTTGTGCTTTTTACAAACGCCTATCTGATGAGGGAAACAGGAAAGCTTCTCAGAGAAATGCATTCCGGTGACGGAATAGAAATTCTTATACAGGGAGAAAATTTAAGCAGAAACATACTTCTGAAAAACTTTCAATCCGATGTGAATTCGGTTTTACTCGGACTTGACAGCTTTTGGCTGGGAGTTGACGTTCCGGGAGAATCTTTGAGCAACCTTATTATTACGCGCCTCCCTTTTTATGTCCCTGACCATCCGTTAATCCAAGCCCGAATGGAGTTTATTGAACAAAACGGCGGGAATAGTTTCATGGATTATCAGTTGCCTGAAGCAATTTTAAAATTCCGGCAGGGAGTCGGACGTCTTATAAGACATAAATCAGATAACGGTATTATTGTAATACTCGACAACAGAATTATTGCAAAGCAATACGGAAAGCATTTTTTAAACTCTATTGAAGAGTGTCCGGTGGAAATTCTTTAATACCGGCATTCAAAAGGCTTTTATAAATCAATTCCATTTATTATCAAACGCTAAATAAGTATATTCCGCAATGGATAATAACGAAGCACCTGAAAGAATAAATAAATTATCCGGCTCAAAGGAAAGCGCGCCGGAGAACAAGGAAAAAACGGCGCCTGTTCCGCTCCCGCAGGAAGCCGGAGATAACCGTGTGCCTGATGTTCAGCAGAATCAGGCATTAAACCCCAAATCCGAAGTAAAGCAAAACGGAAATTTACCTTTTATTGACCAGTATGACAGAAAATTATTTAATAACGCGCGGTCAGTAGCAGTAAAAATTCTTGTGAGATGTGAAAGAACGGATGCTTACCTTGATAAACTTATTGATTCGGAGATTAAACATTCCGAGCTTAATGATCTTGATAAAGCTTTACTAAATGAACTTTCACACGGAGTAATAAGATGGATGCGGAGGTTAGACTGGTTTCTTAACGGTTTTTACAGAGGGCAATATGAGAAATGTCTGCCGGACGTAAAAAACGCGATGAGAGTCGCTTTATACCAGATTCTGTTCCTCAATAAAATACCTTATGCCGCTGCCGTCAATGAAGCTGTTGAATTTATTAAAAAAATCAGAGGCGACAGGCATGCAGGTGTCGTTAACGGGCTACTCAGGACTATAATCCGGACTCTTGACAGCCTCGTCTGGCCTACAAGAGAAATTGACGAAGTTAATTATCTCGGAATAATACAGTCACATCCAAACTGGCTTGTGCGGCGATGGATAAACAGGTTCGGTTTTGACGAAGCTGAGAAACTGTGCGAAGCAAATAACAAGAGACCGTGCATCACGATGAGGCTTAACAGAACAAAAATAAGCGCTGAGGAATTTGAAAAGTACCTGAACGAAAAAAACATTGTGTTTCATAAAGGAAAATATCTTGACTACTTCTACAGCACAAAAATGATGTCGCGTATATACGATGATGATTTCTTTAAAAAAGGCTGTTTTACGATTCAGGATGAAAGCGCCGGACTTGTGGCACACCTCGCCTGCCCAAAAGAAAATGAATTAATCATTGATGTTTGCGCGGCACCAGGAGGAAAAAGCTCGCATATTTCGGAACTTACCGACAACAGAGTTAAACTGATATCTGTTGATAAGTATTTATCCAAGGTTGAAATGATGAAAAAGAATTTTGAGCGGCTCGGTTTACGGCAAAATATGCTTGTTTTTCATGAGGATATAAACGACCCAAAAACGGAGCTTATGAGGGAAAAACTCATCGGAAAAGCCGACAAAGTTATTGCTGACGTTCCCTGTTCGGGTTTCGGAGTACTTTCCAAAAAGCCTGATATAAAGTGGAAAAGAGACTCGGAGGATATACAAAAACTGCAGAAGATACAACTTGAAATAATACTCAAAGCAGCCGTTTATGTTAAACCGGGAGGCGCTTTGATTTACAGCACCTGTACAACCGAAAAGGAAGAGAATATGGATGTTGTAAATATTTTCCTTGAGAATAATAGGAATTTCCGCATTGAAGATGCCTCGAAATTTGTATCACCTGATATCGTTAATACTTCCGGCTGTATTGAAGTGTTTCCGCATAAACACGGAATTGACGGATCATTCAGCGCGAGATTAGTGCGCGATGCCCGAGAATAAAGTTATAAAGATAAATTTATTTTATATAAAAAAAGCCTTTATACACAGTATAAAGGCTTTAATAATTATATTCTACCAAAGATTTATTTCTTCACATCCGGTGTCTTATTCTTTTTATCGTCTTTTTTTGTTTCTTTAGGAGGTGCTTTAGTGTCTTTCTTAATGTCCTTGGTTTTTACTTTATTATTAGTTCCGTTATCTTTTTTGAACTTATCTGATTTATTCTGTGTCCCGCGGATATAGGTCTTATCTTTGAGTTTGCTCAAATCAGCGGCTGATAGTACAGGAACCTTAATTACCTGTCCCGGATAAATCAGATTCGGATTTGTTATCTTTTTAGGTGTTTTCCCTGGAGCTGAAACTACACCATTTTCATTGGCTTCCCAAAGCTTCGGCCAGAATCTCGAATTATTGTAAATCTCTTTTTTACCGGCAATTCTCCACAGACAATCGCCTTTTACGACTATATATTGGTCTGTTTTAGCAATACCGCAACCGTCTTTTTCCCATGCTTCAAGTTTACTCTTCATCGTGATATAACGGCTGTCGAATTCAGGCAGGCATTTTGCTTTGGAGCCGCCAATTTCATCAAAATACATCTTCCTTGCATCGGCACATGTCCCTGCCCTGTTGCTGATTTTTTTCTCGGTCTCGTCAAATTTCCTTCTGAAGTCGGAAAGACCGGCTTTATCCATTCCGATTGCCGCATACATATCATTCTCGGCTTTCTGAAGATTATTATCCGCTAAAGTCCCATTTAATCCGTCGATATCCTTAGCGAGTGCACCAAGTGTAATACCGAGTGCAATTTTTCTTGCATTCAGATCATCCATTTGCTTTTGCCACTGTTGTTCGGACAGACTATCTCTCCCATACGGATCATATTCTTCACAGCAATCATCATCCTGGGCAAAACAAGCATTATATGAAACTAAAGATGTCCATATAATAAAAAATACGAATAGAACTTTTGTCTTTTCCATAAAATAAAATTTTAAATTAATTATTTTTCGTCAAAGAAATCGCCGAGTTTAAACCGTGCATTCAGCATTGCAGTAACAATTCCTATACCTCCGGCTTGTGACCTGGTCAACCTGACCGATGGTCCTAATGCAAATGAATTCAGACCAAAACCTTCGGCGATATTGGAAATATATATTTCACCGAGGAACTGCCAGTTCCTTTGCGGATTATCAACCACATAATCCAGCCTGAGGTCAAAAACCGAACCGGCTAATCTTAATTCACGTCCCATATAACCTATGTGGATTTCACCAAAATACTTTGCCACATATATTTTCGCGCGTGTGGAGCCGAATGTCCTGAAAGGGTACCTTAATTCAAAATTCATATATGAACCTTGATTCTTAATAATATTAGGCATATAAGGCTGTGCAAGATCTCCGTTTTGGTTGGGAACTAATAAAAGCGGATCCCATTCAGCCGTATCGATCACCGCGAAATAGCTGATTTCAAAGAAATTACCGAATGGTAAAACATATCCAGCCTGCAATCCGATTCTCGGTGCAACTATATTATTGTAATTACCGAAAGTTGAATTGGCTAGTCCGGGTATTCCGGTAGGATCGAAATATCCGTTTGCATGTTTCAGTACAAATTCCTTAATCCTTGTAGTTATACCGACTTTTGCACCGAGTAAATGAAAATTCGCTCCGACAAGGTCAGTTTCAAACGGACCTGAATAAGGCGTTCCAAACTGGAATGAAAATCCAAAGCTCTTTTTCAAAGGAATACCAAGCGGGTCACCTCCGAAGAAGTTAAAATAAGGGTTAATGTATGATGTTGTACTGATAATTTCTCTTTCCTTTTTAGGAGGAGCAATTATTTCTTTGACTCTGATTTTCTTTATAGCGTCGAGGAAAACAGAACCGTAATTATATTTCTTTTTATTAAGATTCTCCTTGTTAGCGCCTGTCCAAGCAATAAGTTTATCCTGATTGTCTTTTTTTATCTGTGTCCATGAAAAACGCAGTGCCGTAGCGTCGGCTTCATCGCCGATTACGACATACCAGTTAGCCGAATTAGGATCGAGGATATTGACAATTACAGTGTAACTGCCAAGTTTAGGATCGATATTCAAATCATCCTGAATTTTGCTAAAGACACTGTCGTCATCAGCATTCGCAAGGATTTTAAAATATTTCCATGTAGTGGGGTTATCAGGTCTTTCCTCCTGCTGCGCCATTGACCTGACGGAGAAGAGAAAAACTGTAAGCATTGCAAAAATTAATAGCAAAAAGCGGGTTTTCGTCAGAACTTTCATTTGTTTTATTTTATTTTTAATGATTAAATCTTCAATTATTTTACCATTCACCGAACTGATAAACACCGCTCTGCTGAATATTGTGCGGCGCAACCTTATCCTTAACTATTACCTGAAATGTAACCGTAAAAGGAGGTTCCTTATTTTCAGTATATCTGTCAAAAGCCGACTTTGACTGCAGGAAATTCAATGTTACGTCATAAGTATCGGATGAAGCCTGTTTTACCGTAACCGGACCTGTAATTTTAACTTCGAGTTGACCCGGGTAATCATCAGATAAGGTGACACGGTAGCCTACCTGGCTCTGCATATTTCTGAGTGAAGCCTCGGGACCGACCGGTACGAGTCTCTGCAGTGAAAGTTTGGGTTTTGAATTATCTTTTGTTGAAACTGTTTTTGACTGACTGCCTTGTCTGTAAGTTACGCTTCTCTGCCCGCCGAGTGTAAAAGATCTTGAACCGCCGGCAGGTACGGAAACAATAGTTCCGCCGTCATCGCCTATGATTTCAAGACTAACATTTCCCCTGTTGCTCACTGTGTTTTGTGTATATTGAGTTAGGGCGCTTACCTGCAGAGGAACTATATCCTCTTCTTTGATTTCAAGTTTTTCATCCTTCTTCTCGGGCTCTCTTTCCTGTCTCAGTTCAGGCGGCTTAAAGTCCGGATTCGTCTGAATAACTGCGAGCTGAGTACGCATTACAGTGAGCTGTTGCTGAAGTTCCTCAATGTTCAGAAATTTTCTTGTAGTGTCAATTTTTATTTCGGGTACTAAACCAAGGGCTAATAAAGAATCAATATATTTCTTCAAAGAATCAGCAAAAGTTTTTTCAACTACATTCTCTTTGGATATAACCTCTTCAAGATTTATATCAGCGCCCTTTAGCGCAATAACACAAATAACGAATATATATAGTACCTGATAAATAACAAATTTGACATCTCTTGACTTTTTCATATCCTAATAAAAATTAAGATTACAATAATAAAATTTTTATTTATCTTTTACCTGCAAGGTAAACCAGATTATCGAGTCCTTTGATAGCATTAGAATCCTTAAAGCTGTTTATCGTCTCACTTAACATTTTTGCCGTGTTTTGAAGTTCCGTAAGATTCTTTTCATCGGGCAGTTTAATATTGCTGATTTCCCTGCTTATAGCCTGAACCGCATTCATATTATCTCTGAGTGTCGAAGAGTGCTCGGAAGATTTATGTATTATCGCCGCCACAGTCGTAAGTGTGTTCATAGTAGAATTAAGCTGATTTATAAGCTCACTATCGAACACTTTAATGTTACGGAGTTCCGAAACTGCGTTCTTAATTGCAAGGACATTACGCGTAAATTCTTCATTAATTCCGTGAGACAACTTGATAAACTTAAATATTTGTTCCGCTTCTTCTCTGGTCATTCCTTTAATACCTCCGGATGCCGCAAGGCTTGAAACAAGACCTTCGTTTGCCTGTTTAATGCTTTCAACAAGTATAACCTGACTTCTGTCCTGATTATAGAAACTGTATTCCTTTTCGAAATTATTTACTTCTTCGGTAACTGCCTGAAACTGCAGTGCCTGAGTTTCAAAGACGGAATTAAACAGTTTGCCGATTGCCAGGATCATAATAGATTTCACTTCGAACGGTACCGAGAAACCAAGGAAAATTGTAGGTCCTTCTTTTATGGAAATAAGAAGTATTGCGGCACCGAGTAAAGGCATCGCCGTCGAAATAGAATCAACAAGACCGCTGTAACTTTCGATTATCCTCGAGATAATATCATCCGAGGGACCTTTAAGAGAAATTTGTTTCTTCAGACTCCTGTTTGAGAAATAAGCAAAGAGTACAAAGATAATATAAGCGGCAAAGGGCAGCCACCAGAACTCTATCGGCTCGACTTTTTGGTTAGTCAGCGTTGTTCCAGGAAATACTTTTTCGGCGAAATTATTCGCTACCTTCCCTAAAACAGGCACGTTTGCCACATCAATAAACAATGAAAAAACAAGCAAAAGAAAAGACGGGAAAGCCGCTCTTAATACATCAATAGTGCCCTCACGGTCAATTTTTTTCAGATGCTTACGAACAATGTAATTATTAATCTGAACCAGTTCGGAGTAATTATTCCTGACTGTTCCGATTTTGTTTTCTATATCGACATCAGAAATGCGCTGAATATCGTCATTGCTGAACTGTTTTTCTTTTAGTGTCAGTTCTGCCATAACCTTACCTTTTTAATGTTTTTAAAAAATTCTAACTGTAATTTATTTAATGTTTTAATTTAAATCAATCTATTTAATCAATCCGCTTAATATATGCAAATAATTAGCAAAATTAATGTGAAAAATGAGTATCCGGAATATATTTTTGATTTTTTGTTTTAATCACAATAATTTACTTTACCGTTCTTTTCATACGCATCAATTATTTCTTTTACAAGCCTGTGTCTTACAACATCGCCTTTATTGAAATAAACGAACGAAACTCCGTCAATCCCTTTCAAAATTTTCTCAACCTGTATCAGCCCTGATTGTTCGAGTCTCGGCAAATCAATCTGTGTAACGTCTCCCGTGATTATTGCTTTGGAATTCGGACCCAGCCTGGTCAAAAACATTTTCATTTGCATTGTAGTCGCGTTCTGCGCTTCATCAAGAATCACAAATGAGTTATGAAGTGTTCTTCCGCGCATATAAGCAAGCGGTACGATTTCTATAATATTTTTTTCCGTAAAACTCTTAAGCTTTTCATGCGACAGCATGTCTTCAAGTGCGTCATATAACGGCTTAAGATACGGGTCAATTTTTTCGGACAGGTCTCCCGGAAGGAAACCGAGACTTTCTCCTGCTTCAACAGCAGGTCTGGCAAGGACAATTTTATTTACAAGTTTATTTTTCAATGCCGAAATTGCAAATGCAACTGCAAGGTATGTTTTACCGGTTCCGGCAGGTCCTATTGCAAATATTATATCGTTCACGGAAACCTGCTTGAAATATTCTATCTGAGTCGGAGTTCTCGGCTTTACAACATCATTCTTGTTAAAAAGAATTATATCTTCAGCTCCGTTAACACCCCCGCTTACACCCCCGAAAATTTTCTCTCCTTTATCAGGTGAATTATTATTGCCGAGAAGGTCTATTACAAGCCTGACATCATGCGCTGATATTTCGCCCTGTCTTTTCTGAAGATAAATCAGTTCATTAAATAATCTTTCAAGCAGGTTTAATTCAGCTTCGCTATCACTTCTAATGATAAGGGAATCCCCCCTCAAAATAATAGTGGAACTGAAATTCTCCCTTATTGAATCAAGATTCCTGTCATTAACACCTGAAAAATTCAGAAGGTCAACGCCGGTAAGTTGTAACGTTTTTTCCGTTGTGATTTAATATTATATTTATTGTAAATGAAAAAGGGGCTGTCAATAAAGAGAACAGCCCCTGATATTTTTAAAAGAAAGACTTATTTCTTAGGTGTTTCTTTTTTCGGTTCTTCTTTCTTTACGTCTTTCTTCACATCTTTCTTAGGTTCTTCTTTTTTAACGTCTTTCTTTACGTCTTTCTTCTCGTCTTTCTTTACGTCTTTTTTTACATCGCCTTCAACTTTTTTGATCTTTCTGTGCCAGCGATATTTTTTGGATCTTTCTTCAGCTGATTTTTTCAAAGCATCTGTAAGAGCCGGAACTTTCAGGACCTGACCCGGATAAATAAGATTCGGGTTCTTGATTGTTTTCGCGACTTTCGGAGGAGCTGAAACTACACCCTTTTCGTTAGCTTCCCAGAGTACGGGCCACATCTTAACGTTGTTGTAGATTTCTTTTTTACCAGCTATTTTGTAGAGGCAATCACCTTTTACAACTGTGTAACCGGTTTCTTTTTTAACTTCATCCCATTTGTTGAAGTTAGCCATCATTTTATTCCATCTGTCGGCAAATTCAGGAAGACATCTCACTTTGTTTTGCCCCATAAGGTCAATCATTTTTTGTGCGTCTTCTTTTTTACCGCTCTTTGTGTTTACCATCTTTTCAAGACTTTCGAAGTTGGTTCTGAACTGAGCAACTCCGCTTTTAGTCGAGCCGACTGATGCATAAAGATCTTCTTCGGCTTTTGTTACTTCCGCATCTTTATCTGCGAGTTTTTTCTTGCTTAAATCAATGTCTTTCGATAATTGGTCGAGCTTTCCTGCAAGCTCACCCTTTTTTGCTGTGTACTCATCGAGTTGTTTTTGCCACTCTTCTTCGGTCATTTCAGGTATTTCTTCGTCCTGAGCGAACAAAGCAACCTTTGTTCCGAGTGTCAAGGAGAGCACAAGCAATGCGATTAATAATTTATGGAACTTCATTTACTAAAATCTCCTTTTTTTTAAAATGTTTTTTAAATTGTTTTTAAAAATAAAACTCTTGCTCAAACAAAAGATTACTTCATTGCATTAACGCAGTTTTTCGCCGCTTCTGTTTGCTTTTTGTAATCACCGATCTTTGTTTCTTTGTCCACAATTTGTTTCAGGATTGCATTTCTTTCGCTTTCCTTAGCATTGACTTGTGATTGAACTGACTCGACCTCAGCCTTCAGGTCATTAAGTTGTTTCATTTGCTCTTCACTTACTCCACCGCCGCATCCCGCGATTATTCCTGAAAGGAATGCGAACGTAAGAAGAACGAAGAACATGTTTCTTACTTTTGCCATTACATACCTCCTGTATTTTTTGGCGTTGTTTTTAAATAAGGTTAATTAAATGTCGTGCATGCAAATATAATATGTATTATTTGACTTGTCAAGTCATTATTCTGAAAAAGTGGACAGCGGGGTGTACACTTTAAGAGAAGCCTTTTTCCCTTATTCCCATTCAATTGTCGCAGGTGGTTTCGAACTGATATCATATACTACACGATTTACACCCCTGACGGAGTTAATTATCTTATTGGAAACGTATGTCAAAAACTCTTTCGGAAAGTGGAAGAAATCGGCAGTCATTCCGTCAACTGAATTGACTGCCCTGAGCGCAATAACATTCTCGTAACTTCGCTCATCTCCCATAACACCGACGCTCTGAACCGGAAGTAACACGGCAAATGCCTGCCAGATTTTGTCGTAGAGACGGAACTTATGCAATGAATTAATAAATATATCATCAACGTTGCGCAGTAAATCGAGCTTCGACTTATCGGGACTCCCGATAATCCTGACTGCAAGTCCCGGACCGGGAAAAGGATGCCGTTTAATAAATTGTTCGGGAAGATTCAAGTCCCTGCCAACTTTTCTGACTTCGTCTTTAAATAATTCCCTGAACGGCTCAATGAGTTTAAGGTTCATTTTAGCCGGTAAACCGCCCACATTGTGATGAGACTTGATTGTAACCGAAGGACCTTTTAAGGATACCGACTCTATTACATCAGGATAAAGTGTCCCCTGAACGAGATATTTAATGTTTATACCTTTATTCTTCAGCCGTATTGCTTCTTTTTCAAAAACATCAATGAATGTTTTGCCGATAATTTTCCGCTTCTTCTCCGGGTCTGTCACGCCTTTCAGCCGCTTTAGAAATAAATCTGCGGCATCAACAAATATCAGGTTGAATTTAAAATGTTCTTTAAAAATCTTAATTATCTCAGCGCTCTCATTTTTCCTCATCATACCGTTATCTATGTGCACACAAATAAGTTTTTTCCCGAGAGCTTTATGAACAAGCACTGCAGCCACCGATGAATCAACTCCGCCGCTCAACGCGCATAAGACATATTCCTTACCGGCTGTTTTCCTTATTTCGTCAATTTTGGACGCGATAAACTCCGCCGGCTTAAACAGATTTGTAATTTTACAAATTCTAAAAAGAAAATTTTCAAGTATTACATTTCCCTTTTCAGTATGATGTACTTCGGGATGGAACTGCAGTGCGTAAATTTTTTTGCCGCCGTTTTCAAGACTGCTTATAATTCTGTTCGAACTTTCAGATGTTTTTATAAACTGTACGGGTAAACGGTCAACCGAGTCGCCATGGCTCATCCATACAACAAGCTCTTTCCCGCACCCGGAAAATAGTTTGACAGATTTATTTATCTTAATTCTTGTAAAACCGTATTCACTGATTCCTGATTTATGAACTTTTCCGCCGTTTTTATAAACAAGATATTGCAGTCCGTAACATATTCCGAGCACAGGAATACCGAGGCTTAATATAAACCGGAAATTGCTGTCCGTTAAAACCGGAGCATTTGAGTCGAGCACGCTGGAAGGTCCGCCCGACAGGATTATTCCCTTAACCGAATAATCTTTTTTTAATTCAAAATATTTCCGTAAATCCACGCTGTACGGCTGAATTTCAGAGTAAACATCCATCTCCCGCGTTCGTCTCGCTATTAACTGAGTATATTGCGATCCGAAATCGAGTATTAAAATTAAATCAGGTTTAATTTGTTTTTTCATTATACAAAAGATTTTTTTGCAATAAGAGCCGAGCCAAAAGCCGGCTTTTGTTCAGGCTTTATTATTTCAATTTTGTTTCCGAAACTTTTTTCAATTGCCGATTTCAGCTTTCCTGATAAGAAATTATCGTTTTCAATAATCCCTCCGAGCAGGGCAAGTTTTATTTTTTTTCGTCGCCGTGTAGTTTTGAAAAAAACGCGTATAAGATATATCAGCTCATCCACAGCAGTATTAACAACATCCCTGCAGTTCTCATCATTCATAGCGGCACACTCGATAACTAACGGCGCCAGAGAATGCAGGGGAAAATGCCCGTGATAAATCTTATTTATTATTGCAGATTTATCTATACCGTGAATTTTTTTTATTTTCACGGAGAAAAGAGTTTCCTCTGCTGAAAGATCAAAATCCCGGACAAGCTTCATAATAGCTTTTCGTCCAAGGTCGTATCCACTGCCGTAATCTCCAAGAATCTTACCCCATCCTCCCGCGCGGAATATTTTATTGTTAATTCTGCCGAACAATATTGAACCTGTACCGCATATAAGAACTATTCCGTCGTCATCTCCAAACGCTCCCTGAATCGCGGCTTCTGTATCACCTACAGTAAGAACATTTCTGAAATTCATAGATTTTGAAACTAAACGGGAAATGGCAGTTTTCACATCATTA
>Ga0247841_10006273_pt1 | contig 18501 bp, 15 predicted proteins | sample LaCruzMarch2015__2_FD_192410 | JGI IMG/M metagenome (GOLD analysis project Ga0247841, IMG submission 192410) | Freshwater microbial communities from meromictic Lake La Cruz, Castile-La Mancha, Spain - LaCruzMarch2015_18m | ecosystem: Environmental > Aquatic > Freshwater > Lake | place: Spain... | reverse complement strand
ACCCATGGTCGCTTCCGCGAAGTCTTCTATCGTAGGAGCCAATTTTTTGTTCGGTGTCCTTGTCAGGATCAACTGCATCACCGTTGAAAGCGTCGCATACCTGGCCCTGTCTCCCAATATCCTCAAGAAAGCCATTATGGGAAAAAAGACCATGAATAGGGGCGCATCCGCTCTGTTCATCATGCGGCCGAAGGGGTCCCTGGGTATGGGGAATCCGCCTCCGATACTGACTTCTTTCGGCTCATAACCTCCCCACTCCTTTTTCAACGTGGCAATCAACTTCACATACTGTTTCATCATGCCCTGCCAGTACCAGAGGGTATCATGATGACGGCCGGTATGAAGGTGGAAACCGACAAGCTCTACGTTCTTCATCTTGAGCGCCCGTTTGCCCAGTTCGATAACATGCTCGGTGGGAATACCGTTTTTGTACGCCTGGGTGCCCAGGTCGATGGGGACCAGTTCGAGGGTGAAGGCAGTGGGCCTCCATAAGTTGGGAAAGTCAGGACGGACCCGGAAACGGATCTTTGCCTTCATATTGAGCTCATTGGCAACTTTCTCAACCAGGTCGAGTTCGTCGACATCGTCCAGCGTTATCCGGCATCCCGCCTTAATCGCGTTCCGGATATGCTCCTTGTCCTTTCCACCGCCGTTGACAGAAATTACTTCCGGATCGGCTCCTGACTCCAGCGCCGCCACCATTTCTCCCGGAGAATACACGTCCACGCCGGCGCCTTCCTGCGTGAGAATCCTCCTGGTGGCAAGGGTCACGTTGGCCTTGATGGCCGGCATAACCGTGACCTTCCCTTCAGGCCAGTTGTCCTGGAATGCCTTTTTAAAACGCTGGATATTGCTGCGGAGCATCTTTTCGGACAGGACAAAGATGGGGGAGCCGAAATTTTTAACAAGCTCCACCGTATCGCATTCCTCGGCATACAGGTGTCCCTTCCGAACCGACAGGGTTTCATCGAGAATTTTCACATCGTCAGCCATAAAAAACCTCCCTCCATAAAAATGTACAAACCTAAACCTTCAAGAATAGTTTGAGTGATTCCACAATTTTTTCTATCTTTTCATCCTCGGTTAACCGCTTTGAAGGGTCCCCAAAGAATGCGTCGAATCTCCTGGCATGGTGTTCCGAAACCAGTGAGTAGCTGTAAAGCATAATATGGCTGTCGATGAAGTAGGCAGCGATTTCAATTCTCATGCTCGCGTCGATTTCTCCGCGTTTTACAGCATCTTCAATCAGGCCTACCAAAAATATATGCCCCTCATACTCAACTTTTTCTGTGATAGTTGCGAAACGGTTCATGCTGCTTGAACCGAGGTCGGAGTAAACCGACAGCATATCCCTGTGCTTTTTTGTAAACTCTTTGAAACCACGGAGAAGATTACGGACCGCACCGATTAATGTATCCTCTTCATTTGTATACTTCAGGTACAGCTCCTGCATCATCACTTCCACGCCGTACTCCACGCAGGCAAAGAACATGGCCTCCTTGTTCTTGAAGTATTTGTAGAGGGCGCCGTTTGATATGCGTGCCCGCCGGCAGATAGTGGAAATACTGGCCGCTTCATAGCCCTTCTCAGCGATCGTTTTTATGGCTGCATCCAGGATGCGATGCTGTTTTACGACCGGGAGCTTCTTAAATGCTTCGTACATGGTAGTTCACCTGGATAATAATTGTCGGGCCTCTTTCTCAGCTATTTGCACAAGTATCTCCTTGTAGCGCTTTTCAGTAATCGGGTAGAAGTACAGGATTATGGCCCCGAGGACGAATATTGCGGCGGCAATCGGCCCGAAAAATAGCCTGATCCCAAGCTGGGCGATCTCCGGCTGAGGTATGAGATTGGGCACATAGCCCATTGCGCTGAGGGTCAGCCCCATGGCGAATACGGCCAGCGCCTGGCCGATTTTGTAGGCCCATGTCCAGACGCCGAAGAATGCCCCCTCCCTGCGCTCGCCCGTGCGTAGATAATCGTACTCAATGGCGTCAGCCACAATGGCATAAGGTATAGCGTAGGTAAAGCCCATGCCCATGCCCATGAAGCACATCACTACGAGTGTGAAGGTCACTCCGTAAATTTGGCCGAAGAAGAACAGCACTATCAGGCCGAGTGCCATACTGATAAAACCCATACCGTAGACGAGTTTTTTACCCACCTTTTTACTTAGCCATACGCTTACGGGAATGAATAACAGCGCAGTGACGATCAGGATCAACATAGCGTAGGTTGTGTCGCTCTCTGCTCCAAGCACGTATTTAAAATAATAGATCACTATGGCGCTGGCAATAGTTATGGCGATTATGTGGCAGATATAGGCCAGCAGGATGATGTTAAAAGGTTTATTTTTAAATACCTCGGTATAAGTTTTCACTAAACCCATGGTTTGGGCGGGTTTCAGTTTGGCCGGCTCCCGGACGGTGAATACGGTTGTCAACATCGAGACGAGCACGACACTGCCGAATATCAGCCCCATCAGGATGAAGCCCATGTTCTTATCCGGAGCCATGGCCACTATGGGAAGCGCCAGTCCCGCCCCGAGCAACGTGCCTACCGCGGCGAAACCGGAGCGGTAACCATTGAGCGAAGTCCTTTCGTTATAGTCCGTGGTAAGTTCCGGGGCCAGTGAGTAGTAGGGTATATTCACGGTGGAATATGCCGTGCACAGGATCAGGTAAACGACCATGACATAGATGAACAAGGTAGTCTGGCTGATGCCGGCGCCGACGAGCAGCGCCGGGTTGGTAAACATGACTACCATGGCTATGAAAAAAGGGACCGAACCGGCCAGCATAAACGGCCTGCGCCTGCCCATTTTATTCACGGTGCGGTCGGATACATAACCTATGATAGGATCGTAGAAAGCGTCCCAGATGCGGCCGATCATGAGGGCTATCCCCGCCAGGGCCGCAGCCAGGCCAACCGTATCGGTAAGGTAGTTGAGCAAAACGAAAGATGTAGCCGTGAAAAATAGCTGCCCGCCAAAATCCGCCACGCCGTAACCCAGTTTCAGTCCCACTGACAATTTCTGGTTTTCCATTTTCAACCTCTACTCCTTAATGACGCGTCACCGGCGCGGCGATATTTTTCTTGCCCGAAGTTTACGTTCCTTGCTGAATCTGTACCAAACACCGTAAACGGCTTCCAGCAACGACCATGTCTTGACGGCCGAGGGTACGTTCGGCATTGACCACTTGCCATAGGTTTGCGGCGGCGCTTTCTTCTTAAGGGAGGGATCCAGGATAACATCCTCGACGATCACCCCTTCCTCCCCGCCGAGTTGCGCCTTCAATGTTCCATCGGAATCAGAGATAGATGAAAATCCATAAAAAGGATTGTCCATTTTCATAAAAGGAAGACCGGGCATGGCGGAACGCCATTGCCCCGAGTGATTACAGTAGATCACCGGTATCCCGAGCATACCTGCGTAAATACTCGAAACTTTATGCAGAAAGTCGTTTATTAAATCAGCTATTTTGGGCGGAAATAAAATTTTATCAGGCTTCAGGGCGATGGCTGCATGAGGCTGGAGCATCAGGTCTACGGACTGTTCGTACATATTCCTGGGCATATAGGCAAAACGGTTTTCGTAACAAATTCCCACCCCTACCTTGCCCAGCCGGGTATTTATAACATGCGGCCCGGCTTCACCCCGGGTAAAACAGGCCTCGCCGGTAGCGGGTGTCTGTTTACGCACCCGTCCGTCCTCTTCTCCATCAGGATTGGTAAGCACGAAGGTATTGTAGAAATCCTCACCATCGGCTTCGAGGTAACTTGTGCCCAGCCAGACCCCCAACCTCTTTGAGGTTTCTTTCAGCCATTTGACGGTCGGCCCCTCCCTGGGTTCACCCGCATCCCATATCCCCTGTGTGAAGAGATATCCTGTGGGCATGAATTCAGGAAGGAGGACGAACTTCGCTCCCCGTGCTGCCGCCTCTTCCACAAAGCCCGTGGCATGCCTGAGGTTCTCGGCTATTTTGCCGTCCTCTGACGTTACCTGTACCGCCGCGACCCTCAAGGTCCTCTTTTCTCCGGGTGCCGCCGACTTTTGCACCATCGCCTTCACTCCTCTTCTTATTAGAGTTAGAGGTTCATCCATTAGAGAGTGACCGTTCGCTCTCTGCGATAATATATTACAATCTTTTTGCTTTGTCAATACCCCGAAACCCTTGACAAATCGTGCCACGGATATATAATATACAATATATAATATACAATAATATTTTAATTTATCTAGTTTGCTAAAGGAGGACAGGATGCTCGAAGAAGGATTGCGCCCGATGGGACACAACACCATACAGGAGGCAGTGACTAATAATCTACGGAAGGCAATATCGGAGGGGCAATTTGTTCCCGGTGAGAAGCTGAACTATTCTGAATTGGCCAGGAGCATGCAGGTCAGCATGACACCCATTCGTGAAGCGATGCGTGTGCTGGATGCTCAGGGACTCGTCGCCATCAGCACCTACAAGAGCGCCAGCGTTGCCTCGCTTACAATTGGAGAAATACAGCAGATATACGGGATCAGGAAAACTCTGGAGGGGGTGGCGATAAGAGAAGCTGTAAACAATATTTCGCCTGAGATACTGTCGGGATTGAAGCAAGTTGTAACCGACCTGGAAGAGGCGGCGGCGGCGCTGTCTAAAGACTCGGACAATGACACGCTGAGGAGCAATGTTATGAATATACAAGAGCTCCATCGTCGATTTCATGAGCTGATCCTGCTGGGCGCCGGTAACAAGTTCCTGGTACGAATCGTTGAGTTCCTGAGGGGACACCTTGGTCCATATTTTTCATTTACCGCCAGGTCTATTGCAGAGAGCCGTACGTTCAGGTTAGACGAGCACCACGCCATCATGCAAGCCTTTGCAAAAAAAGATGCTGAACTGGCGACTTCACAGATGATGAAGCACCTGGACATTACCTGCGAAACGCTGGTCGAATATATACTCGGTCAGGCGGCCCGGCAGGCGGTCCCAAGCGGCAGAGTCAGCAAGGTGAACGTGAACTGATTTGATTCAGCCGCCGTCCCAAATGGAGGTAGATATTTATGATACTCAGACGCAGCTGTCTTCTGGTGCCCGGTAATAACCTGGAACTGATACGCAATGCATTGACCACTTCGGCGGACTTTATCGTAATAGACCTGGAAGACTCCGTGCCGGTCTCGCAAAAGGTTAATGCGCGGGAGCAGGTCAAAGAATCGATCGAGTTGACCAGATCCGGGGGCAAACATGTGGCTGTCCGGATCAACGCTATCAGCACGGATTTTGCCCCGAACGATATACGCCAGGTTGCGCGAGCCCGGCCGGATGAGATAGTCATCCCCAAGGTAAATTCTCCCGACGATGTCAGGTTAGTTGAATCGATGCTCGATGCCGCTGAAAGCAATCCGCGGTCCGATACGAAAATGGGTCTGCAGGCGCTGATCGAGACGGCAGGCGGCGTGGAGGCTGTGCACGAAATTGCCCATGCAAGCGGTCGGTTGACCGTGCTGCAATTCGGCAGGGCGGACTATTTTGCGGACATAGGGGCCGGTAAATCCTTCTCACTGGATGACTTCTGGTCCGTCTCACTGTATCCACGATCGCGGATCGTGGTCGCGGCTACGGCCGCCGGTATAGTGGCTATTGATACCGTTTATCCGAATATCAATGACATCCGGGGTTTAAAGGCGGACGCCGGCAGGGCGGCGGGGATGGGGTTCAAGGGGAAATGGGTAATTAATTCGTTACAAATAGGAATAGTCAATGAAATCTTCACACCTTCAATGGAAGAAATACGGCATGCCAAAAAGCTGGTTGCAGCCTACGAGAAATCGCAACTGGTAGGCGTCGGCGCAATTACAGTGGACGATATGCTGGTGGATAAAGCCGCCATAGTATCAGCCAATAAGTTGAGACACCTGGCAGAACAGCTTGGCCTCTGGGATAAGGTTTAAAACCGATACATGAATTCAAACACGGGAGAAGGTAATGACGAATACAAAAACAGATAAACTGAAGACTGCCGGAGTGACCGGCCGTGCCCGTATAAAAAAGGCTGCGCCGGACCTGTGGGATGGGGTCCTTTCGATGCTTGATGACATCGCTCCGCGCATCAAGCTTGAAGAGGGAATTCACAGGATATTGAGCAAACCCGAACTGGAGCTGACAGTTTACATTCCAGTTACGATGGATAACGGCCGGGTGGAAGTCTTCACCGGATATCGCATCCAGCACTCAAATGCCCGTGGCCCCTGCAAAGGGGGAATCAGGTATCACCCCTGCGTCGACCTCAATGAGATAAGGGCCTTATCAGCCCTTATGACATGGAAATGCGCCGTGGTGAATATACCTTTCGGCGGGGCCAAGGGTGGAGTCCAATGCGATCCCATGCATATGAGTGAAGGAGAGTTATGCAGGATGACAAGAGGTTTTACCAAAATGATATTGCCCGTGATCGGTGGAAAGCGGGACATCCCGGCTCCGGATGTAAACACCAACGAACAGACCATGGCCTGGATCGTAGACACGGTCAGTTCGGTGAAGGGGAATATGGAATTGGAAATCGTGACCGGTAAGCCGGTTTCCCTAGGTGGCGCTGCAGGCCGTAAAGAAGCTACCGGCCGTGGAGTGGCCATGTGTGTAGAGGAATTGCTTAAAAAGAAACAGCTTCCCATCGAAGAAACAACTGTGGCTGTCCAGGGCTATGGAAACGTCGGATCCAACGCAGCGACAATACTTCATGAGTTGGGGTGTAAAATTGTGGCGATAAGCGATGTGACGGGAGGATTGTATAATCCCGGGGGACTGGACATCGCAGCAATAAATAAACACGCCGCAGCTCATGCCAGGAAGCTGCTGGACGGGTATGAAAAAAAAGGGGCAGACCGCATCACCAATGCGGATTTGCTTGCTCTTAAGGTGGATATACTCGTGCCGGCAGCTCTCGAAAATCAAATTCATGCAGGGAACGTAAATTCAGTCAAGGCGAAAATGATAATAGAAGCTGCGAACGGACCGATTACACGTGAAGCCGACAGGGACCTTGACAGCAGGAAAATCATGGTAGTGCCCGACATCCTTGCCAACGCTGGGGGCGTAATAGTGAGTTACCTGGAGTGGGTCCAGAATTTACAGTGTTTCATGTGGCCGGCAGAGGAGATAAATGCAAACCTGGAACGCACGATGAAAGAAAGTTTTAACAGCGTGTGGAATCTGGCCCACAAGCATAATGTTTCTTTGCGCATCGCAGCTTACATGCTTGCGGTGGAAAAAGTAGCCGGTGTAATGCGATTACGGGGCTTATCTCACTCAAACGAATAGCTTTCCCGTGTTCAATGTCCCGCCGTTATATTATCTCACCGGCGGCAAGGCGTATCTCGGTGACGCCGCAATCTTTGTATATGTTAGGGGGGTCAGTTCGACCAGTGTGATGTGTCCCAGCGAAGAGATCATCAGGTCTCTCACCGTAAAGCGTTCCAGGATCGTGTGGTAAAACTGCCCTTCCAGGTAAAGAGACACGAAACCGTGAACTATGCTCCAAACGTTGATGGCCTCCACATCCGAGGGCCCGGGCCGCAGCAGGCCCGCGGCCTGGCAGTTCTCGACTATACAAACAAGCTGAGAGAAGCATTTATGGGACAACTCGACGTACTCCGAATAATCCTTCTCTCTCTCCAGCACGCTGGATAATGTCACTTTGAAATGAGCCGAGTCGCTGAGCGCAAACTGAATATATGCCCAACCGGCTTCAATCAACTGCCGGACGGGTTTTCGCTTGTAACGCCTGATCACATCCTCCGTATGCTCACATATTATGCGAAGGCCCTCCGTCGAGATTGCGGCAATAAGCGACTGCTTGTCGGTAAAGTGAGAGTAAGGCGCCGTATGACTGACGCCTGCCTTTTGAGCAACCTTACGCAGGCTCAGTCCTTGAACACCCTCTTTGGCAAGGATTTCGATTCCCGCTTTAATCAGGGCGTTCTTAAGATCACCATGATGATATTTCTTGACCGGCATGTAAAGATAGTAACGTTTAATCTTGACAACGTCAAGATTAACCCCCTATAATCTTGACACTGTATAGTTTAGGCTTGGAAAGGAGGAAAGAATGAAGCCGGATGAATTATTAAGTCAACCCGTGGCGCTTCCCGATGGGATAGATTACGACGATTACATCATCGGGACGTATACCATCACCTATCCCGCGATATTTCCGGTACCGAAACTGGCCCCGCTGCTGGCGATTGAGCAGAGCACGGGCACCTGGGTCCCCGTACCGGGAGAGACGCCTGAAGTGCGGAGAAACCATGTTGCCAAGGTAATCGGTGTGTATGAGTTACCCGATTACGAATTCGAGGTCCCGGCCGGGGTACAGGATAGAAACTGGATGGTACAAATAGCCTTTCCCGAAGTGAATATCGGGCAGCAGATCCCCATGATGCTTACGGCGGTAGTAGGGAACATTTCCATGGGGGGCAAAATCAAACTTGTAGACGTCAGGTTTCCTAAAAAATACGTTGCCGGGTTTAAGGGGCCCAAATTCGGGATCGAGGGCGTCAGAAAGTTGCTCGGCGTGAAGAAGCGGCCGCTACTGAACAATATGGTTAAACCATGCACCGGCTATCCGCTGGAAGTGGGCGCCGAGCTTTTCAAGCTGGCTGCCATCGGCGGCTGTGACATCGTCAAGGATGATGAATTGATCGCCGATGCTTCTTTTAACTCCATGGCGGGCCGTGTAAAGCGTTATATGGCGATAGAGAAGCAGGTATATGAAGAGACGGGCGAGCATACCTTATACAGCGTTAACGTATCTGACAGCGTACCGAAGATCTTCGAAAATGCCCGGCGTGCAATTGAGCTGGGCGCCAATTCCATTATGATCAATTACATAGCAGTCGGCCTGCCGGTCATGCAGGCTTTAGCCGAAGACCCCAAGATAAACGTGCCGATACTTGCGCATATGGATGTAGCGGGCGCGCTGTATATGTCACCCTACCATGGCCTTAGCTCACACCTGGTGCTGGGCAAATTGCCCAGGCTGGCCGGTGCGGATATAGTAGTCATCCCGGCCCCCTATGGTAAGGCATCGGTAATTACTGAGAAATTCGATGCAATGGCCAGGAACCTCACATACCCGCTGTACAACCTCAAGCCGGCCTGGCCGATGGCGTCCGGTGGCATAACACCCACCATGGTACCCAAAGTCATGCAGGAACTGGGGAACGATATCGTCATAGGTTCGGGCGGAGGCATCCATGCTCACCCGATGGGGCCGGTAGCAGGCGGAAAGGCCTTCAGGCAAGCGATCGATGCGACGCTCAAGGGTATTTCTCTTGAGGAATACTCCAAGACGCACAAAGAGCTTGCAGCTTCGGTCAAACAATGGGCCGACCCGTTCAAGGGATTCAAGAAAGAATCGTAATTACGCAGACAGCGTACTGAGATAGCGATCGGGCGTACTCCTCCGGGTAGCAGGACAATCCTGGGAGGGGTACGCCTTTATCTTAAAAATAAGCAGAAACCCCGAGGGAGTTTCGTTTGAAAGAGGGGGTTGGTAGCGCATACCGGATTTGCGATCAGCTGGCCCAAACCACCATTCTACATACAAATTAGAATAGGTACGTTAATTCTCCAAAAACCGTTTTATGCGTAGAATACCGTTTAGTAATAACCCATTTAATTCAGTTTATTAGCAAATTATGACATCGCCCAAGGACTTCAGCAAACGCCAGCAGAGAGCTTTGATAGATTACTCAGCCCCAAGAATGAACAGATTCTCAAAACCTTAATCATATCCTAAAATCAGCATGTGTATCGTTATGCCATGACAGTAGTAATTGAGTACGAGGTCTTGATATAATTACCTTAATATGGCTGAGTTCAGGTCGTGGAGAAGTTACTGGGATTTTAAGAGTTCGGTAAGTTCAACTAACAGATATATTTTCAGTACAGATATCCAAGAATTCCTCGACACGATCTTATTCACAAGCAAAAAGCGTCAAACGAAATTTCCAAGAAATACTATTCTCTGGCGAGCCCAAATTGGATGTCGAGAGCCATTTGACGAGAATGACGTAGATGACATTCCCTATGAGTTCGAACGTATGAAACCTATAGAGTATCGAGCGGTAGAGGGAAGAGCTAATCCGAAAGGTATTCCATACCTATACTTAGCTACTGATAAGAATACAGCGATGGCTGAGGTCCGTCCATGGAAAGGACAAAGAATTTCACTTGGCCTGTTCAGAGTAACAAAAATTCTCAATGTAGTTGACTTTTCGCCGAAACTGGTTAATCCCCCAGTCTATTTTAAAGAAACCACTCCTGAAAACCGGGAGGAATCAGTTTGGGCTTGGATGAATGATGCTTTCTCACAACCAACCACTGCTTCTGATGATATAGCTGCCTATGCTGCTACACAGATCATTGCTGAGATGTTCAAGAACAACGGCGCTGATGGCATAGTGTATCGTAGCTCCCTTGGCGACGGCGATAACATTATGCTATTTGATCTCAAATCGGCGGAAATAGTAAATTGCGCAGTCTATATTGTTGATGAACTGCACTTTGAGTTTAAACCATGTGCACTTGGTCTCCCCTAAGGCTGGAAAAAACATACGATAAGTTACATATGAACTCGTGTGGACATGAGTATCTTGAAAATCTATGTATCCACAAATACTACAGCTATACGAGGACTTAATATACTATTTGATTACGCTATGCGAAAAGAGGTCGGTTGAAACACATTATTAGCAAATTATTAGCAAAACAATGAAACGAAAACATCTATCCAGCAAATTTAGATATGAATATAGCGAAGAAAGAAGCTTTGGTAGCGCATACCGGATTCGAACCGGTGATCTCTGCCTTGAGAGGGCAGCGTCCTAAACCCCTAGACGAATGCGCCATAAAACTGGCTGGGGATCCTGGATTCGAACCAGGGCTCACGGATTCAGAGTCCGCTGTCCTACCGCTAGACTAATCCCCAGAGTTCCAAAATTATAACATTGCCGCTCTGTCTCAGGCAACCTGTGAACCGGATGCTAACCAGTCAGCAAACCCGCCGATTTAAGCACGTTGCGCACTTCGGCCCTGGATATCGGCAGCATGAGCTCCTGGGTCAGGAAACCGAAGCTCTCTATCTCCAACGATTCCTTCGCAACCTGAGCCGCCACCAGCTCCAGGTCGCCCGTCAAGCGGTACTGTTCAACAATATGATCCTGGTATTCCTCACATAGTTTTACCGCATTTTTCAGCAACTGCCTGGCATCAGGCCCGGTTACGGTCGTAAAGTGGTCGAAGCAACACATCTCGACATCCAGGGGCAACAGCTTCTTAATTGATGCTTTGTACAGGGTGAAATCGAACTGGGGCGAGGGACGCGCCAGCTTGTCGATGCTGCCCAGCGGGCAGGGAACTGTGTCGCTGGGAAACAGAGCCTTCATCCCCGGTATGTATACCGTGACGTCGGTGGGCGAATGGCCCGGAGTTTCAATGAACCTTGCTTCCAATCCTCTACCCAGGTCGATGACAGTGGAATTATCTACCACCTGGTCGATTGTGACCGCGTCGATCCTGAGGTTCATCCTGTCGTACTCTTCACTCAGCTTGTAGTGGTCGATCATCATCTTATTGACCGCCTCCGAGTAATTGATGACCTTCTCCTTTGAAAGTATCCTGACGGCAGCTTCCGTCCCCAGCACTTTCATCTGCGGGAATCTTCTCTTCAGATATGGCACCGCCCCGAAATGGTCGAAGTGGGCATGCGGTATCACCAGGTATTCGATACTGTCAGTGTCGATTGCGAATTCCTTGAACTGCGCCTCCAGCTGCGGAGCGATCCAGCTCATGGCGCCGCCCAGAATCATGGACTTCGGCCCCTGCACCAAATATATCAAGCTCTGCTTTTGACCGAGCATGTAAAGCCCGTCGCAAATCTTGCCAGGCCGATCTATAAACATATTTCCATCTCCTTAAATTAACAGCTTAACACGGCTACCATTAATACCAGGTGTCTGCCGTTTGAACCAATGGATTTGACAGTGGCTGATACAATAAGTTATATCTATTTAGGTACTTCAAATCTCGCCTGGAGAATAGCATAACATGAAACTTACCTGGAAACCTATTATGGCCGGCATACTCGATATCGTGTCAGGCGCCATCGGCATGGTGGGCGGCGTATATTTCGTCGTGCTTACATCCGTATTCCGCAGCATCAGTGATATCATGCGCGCGGACCCCGTCATAATCGAGCAGACGGAACAGCTACTGTCCAGGCTATTCGCCATCCCCTTCGTGCTCGTCTTTATAGGTATCATAGCGATCATAGGTGGCGTATATTCACTGCAACGCAGGATATGGGGACTCGCCCTGGCAGGGGCCATATGCTCGTGTATAGTTTTCCCTATCTTCGGGCTGCCTTCCATCATCATCACGGGACTGGCACAGGAAGAGTTTAATTAACAGGAATCTCAGGCAACCGAATTGGACTCTCTGAATAAATTACAGTCTACACTCGGGTTCAGGTTTAATAATCCTGCCATTCTTGAACAGGCTGTTACCCATACCTCCTATATCAACGAGAACCCGGCGGCCAAAGCCGGCGACAACGAACGAATGGAATTCCTCGGCGATTCACTGCTCAACTTTTTCGTTGCAGAAAAGCTTTACCTCGATTTCCCCGACCTGCCTGAAGGGAAGCTGACCGAGATTCGCATCTCCATGATCCGGCAGGAGAAGCTGGCTGAAAAAGCGCTGCTGCTGAAACTCGGCGATTATCTGCTTATGGGAAGAGGCGAAGAATCATCCGGCGGCAAGGGAAAACGCAATAACCTGGCAGACGCATACGAGGCCCTGACAGCGGCAATTTATCTCGACCTGGGATTCGAGACGGCAAGGGCTTTCGTCCTCTCAGGTTTCGATGCTGACATACAGGCCGTTAAAGAAGGAAAACACATCCCCAACTTCAAGGCAATGCTCCAGGAATTGACCCAGGCTGAGTTCAAAACACTGCCCGAGTACGAGATAATCGAGTCCACCGGACCGGACCACGATAAGCTTTTCTGCGTATCCGTCTCACTGGGGGATGTGCTGCTGGCAGTAGGATCGGGCAAGACAAAGAAAACGGCTGAATCGGCGGCCGCCAGGGCCGCCTACGGGAAATTAGTTTCAAAGCCGGTCGCAGACAGTTAGGCCGGATATTGTAGCACGACCACCTCAAATTCGTCGGGCAAGTCTGCTCTCGTTATCTCCAATTCATCGCCTGCCAGTCTCCTGACATTCTTTTTCCCCCTGGCAAAATCCTCCGCTGTCCACTGCAGGAACTGGCACCTGTCCGTCTTATAATGCATGGGTATGGCTATACGCGGTTTGATGTCTGCACAAACCGCGTTGGCTGCTTCCACGTCGATGGTAAATATCCCGCCTATGGGGACCAGCAATACATCAACCCTGCCCACGGCAGATAGCTGATCACGCGATAGTCGGTGCCCGAGGTCGCCCAGGTGACATACATTAATATCGTCTATCACGGCGCAAAATGTCGTGTTATTGCCCAACTTCTTCCCCCCATCCTCATCGTGGAAAACGCTGACGCCCCTTACCTTTATACCTTTAACAATTTTCTCGACCACCCCTTTCACCACCTCGGGCTTGCCGGGAAGGTCGGATGTATGGCTGTGATCGAAGTGCTCATGGCTGACCGTGACCAAATCGGCCTTTTCAACGACCTGCTTATAACTGAGGTGGCTGTCTGACTTGAAAGGGTCCATCAGCAGCCGGGCGCCGTCCGCCGCCGTGAGCAGGAAACACGATTGCCCGAACCATTTTATCTTCATCATCAGCCTCCTATTTGTCGCTCAAACCGCATACGAAGCGGACAAGCGTCCTCACCCCGAAGCCCGTGGCGCCTTTCACCAGTGCCCCCTTGTTCTTGTCCGTCATAAAAGGCCCGGCTATATCGATATGGGCCCAGGGTATCTCGCTCACGAACTCCTGCAGGAATAGCGCTGCCGTGATAGCACCTCCATACCTGCCGCCGGAGTTCTTTATGTCAGCGATATCGCTCTTGTTGAGGTCTTTGTATTCCTCGGGTAATGGCAATTGCCACAGCTTCTCACCGCCATCATCGGCCGCCTTGATCAACCGGCCGGCCAACGCGTGGTCGTTGGAAAACAGGCCTGCATATAAATCGCCCAATGCTACATGGCAGGCCCCCGTCAGTGTTGCCAGGTCTACGATAGGACTGAGCCCGCTTTTGACTGCATAAGACAATGCATCTGCGAGTATTAGCCTGCCCTCAGCGTCTGTGTTGATCACCTCGATGGTCTTGCTGTTGGACGCCTTCAATACATCCCCGGGCTTGAGCGCCCTGCCGCCGGGAAGATTTTCAGTAGCCGGTATAAGTGCGGTTACGTTGATCGCCGGCTTGATCTGCGCTATGGCGCCCATGGCAGCGATCACAACCGCGCCACCCGACATATCACCTTTCATATCCGACATGAATTCCTGCGGCTTCAACGAGATACCCCCTGAGTCGAAGGTCAATCCCTTGCCCACCAGCCCCACAACCTCCTTTTTAGACGGATCGCCCCTGTAATTCATAATAATAAACTTGGGGGGCTCGGAGGTCCCCTGCGCAACACCCAGCAGGGCCCCCATCTTCTCTTTCTCCATATGTGCGCGGTCCATAACCTTTATGTCCAGCCCATATTTGGAAGCGACCTCTCCCGCCATCTCAGCCATGTGCGCCGGAGTCATGTGGTTGGCCGGTTCATTTACCATGTCCCGCGCCATCATTACCGCCCCGGCTATTATCCTGCCTTTTTCCAGGCCTTTGTTAACTTTATCAAGCGCGGCGCTGTCATTTTCAAGAACGATAACCTCTTCAACCTCATGCCCGTTTTCGTCCTTCGTCATGTGGCGCCTGTAGAGGTAGGCGCCCAACAAGCAGCCTTCGGCTACCGCACAGGCCGATTCAGCGTGTTCCAGACCGCCTTCCCTGTCGGACTGCATCGCCAGGGCCGCTGACTTTGCCTTGTGCCTGCGCAGTACGCGCACAGCCTCACCCGCCATGTCCCTCAGCTTATCGATGTCCCATTCAGCCCGCTTTCCTAATCCGGCTACAATCACCAAACGGGCCGGTATTTTCCCCAGGGTATGCAACGCATGCATCTCATTCAGCTTTCCCTTTACTTCACCGGACTTGATAAGCTCGGCAATAATCCCTCCCAGGGCCGAGTCCAGCCCTCGTATGTCCGCGCCGGGGGTGTCATCCCCTTCATAAACCCCGGCAATAACCGCATCGGTTGCGATGGTACTTATATCACCCGACCTGGCCTCAAATTTCACTTTTCCCTCCAGAATATAATATTATGTAAACCTTAGAGCGCCGCATGCCCGTAGAATATTGTCCACATTCCGGCCTCTAAAGCAGCTACGCTGAATAATATTACCACCTTTTCGACCCCGGTAATACGTCTGGGTGAAACTCTCAGAAAGATGAAAACTGACTTTACTTGCTTCATCAAAACATGTTCGCCTTCCTCACCTCCTCCGATACGGCTTAACGTTAGGGATAGTCGTCACTTGTGCATCCATACCCTAAACGAATATAATGCAACGCAGTGCGGAAATGACATGGGAATCGGAGGTAGTACCGATGCGAGGATTTAAGTCATTCACTCTCATAATAGCTGTGACCATCTCTGTGATCATGCTGCTATCCCCGTCGTTGGGCTGTAAATTCAGCGCCAGCTATTCCAGCGCGCAGGTGAGCGAGGGCACTATGTGTACCTCTGTAGATGCTCAAACAAAAAAGCCGCTGTCGCAGACAAGTATTTTCACAACGACCACGCCGGAGATATTTTGCTCGGTGAAGTTGTCCAATGCGCCAAAGGACACAGCTGTTAAAGCCGCCTGGATTTGCGAAAAGGCCGAGGGGGCGGACCTGAATAACTACGTTATCGACACCTGGTCCAAATCCACAGAAGGCACGGGGTATATTTTCTCGGCGCTCAGCCGCCCTAACAATGGATGGCCTGCAGGCAAATATAAGGTAGTCTGGTCTATCAATGGAAAAGAGCGATTGACGGTGCCTTTCACAGTCCAGGGCAGTGCAGCGACTACCGGGGGGATCCAGGCAAGCGGGCAAAATATCTTCCAGGAAGGGATTTCCGGATTTACTATCGAATATCCTGAAGAGTGGATGTATGAAATGCCATCAAAGGTCAAGGTGGTCTTCAGCGGTAATCAGGGTACTCCTGCCTATGATGCAGTCCTGGCAGTACAGAACGTCCTTTCATCCAGCAATGGTGGAGTATATTCAGACGTCAATGGAGTACTAAACAGCATTAAGAACCAGATCACGTCCGCAGATAGGAACGCCAGGATCTACGATGAAAAAGCCTTTGTTTATAACATGATGGACGGAAAGCAACTGGTAGGCAAAGAATTTAAAGCTGAGTACCTTAGCCAGGGAGTGAGCTACAGGCAATGGCAAATTGTGGTCCCCCGCTACGGGGGGGAGGCGTTTCATGCGTTATCCTATACTGCCCCCGTCACGATTTATGATAGTTACCTGCCAACCGCCCAGGCCATGCTCAATTCGTGGAAAATACTGAAATAAAACAGGTATTTGAAGCTTGTTCTACTTCCATGCGAGGTATATATGATGAGAAATTGCCGCCCTCATAGTATCATTAACCTGCTTTTCATTCTGGTACTGCTATTTTCAGTTCCGGCCTGTGGAAAAGGCGGACAGCAGGACTCGCTGGTCAGCGAGGTCGTTCTTACAAGCGGGGTTGACAGTCAGTCAAAGCCGGTGGACGCGTCCAACGTATTCACAGTAATGGCCGAGGTCATCTACCTCTCGTTGAAGGTGACTGATGCTCCCAACAATACCGCGGTAATGGCCAAGCTCACTTACCTGAATGGTGAGGTCAGCAGTATGGCCAACTCAACCCTCTACAGCAGCACTCAGAATACCCGTGGTACCACGTACCTTTCGTTTGCCATGAAACCTCCGCCGGGAGGCTTCCCGGCCGGCAGCTACCAGGTCGCCATCTCCGCCAACGGCAAAGAACAGGCCAGCGTACCTTTCAGCGTGGAGAACCTCAGGGCCCAGAAGGCCCAGCCGGTGATCAAGAAGTTCACAGTTGACCGCAATACCATCACGGCAGGGAAGACGGTCACATTAAGCTGGGAGGTCAGTGATGCCACACGGGTAACCCTGCAGCCTGAGATCGGCAGCGTTGACGTCTCCGGCACACGCAGCGTCACCCCGACTGCTACAGCCACCTACACGCTGGTAGCCTCCAATGATACCGGCTCTACCAAGGGTGAGTTAATCGTCAACGTGGGCAAGGCACTGATCGGCGACCCCGACCTGGTGATCACCGAGCTGTGGCTGGAAGGGTGCATGGTATATTACAAGGTCAAGAATACGGGAACGCGCGATTCCATTCCTACCTATACCTATCTTTACGTCGACGATATGTACCCGCCGCTGGGCGGCAGCAGTTTCGTAGCTGCGCTCAAGCCTGGGGAGGAACGCAGCATGCAGTTCTCCAGCTTCCAGTGGCCATGGTGCGGTACCAGCGAGACCGCAGGACCGGGCGGGGGCGGAGCAGTAACTGTTAAACAGGCGCTTATAAATGATTTTGTGGCTAAGTGTGAAAAATTAGATAGCCTTACGGCCGCTATTGGGAAGATGAACGAGGCAGACCGCCATGCGCAATGGGAAGAAACGGCAAAGCAAAGAGTTCAAGTATTTGATCAGATTTACGGTACTGATTATGCGACCGTATGGGGACTCAATACTAGAACTCGGGGTGAAGCTGCGGACAAGAAGTTCTCTGAAAGCGTTGTTAAAATGTGGGAATTCAGAGATGCGTTAAAAAATTTACCGCAGGATCAAGGTAGCCAGGATGCGGAATCGGGTGGAAGTTCCTGGACGGATTACTACATGACCAACCACACGATAAGGGCCTGCGCCGACGCAAAGAATGAGCTCGAAGAGGGTGACAAGAATAACAACTGCACCAGTAAAAACTGGGGCATACTGATGAAATACGACCTTCTTCCGCTGGCCCACATGGCAGTCTGGCTTAATAACTCGGGTTTAGCACCCTTCTTCGGCTCGGAGGACGGCGCCGAGGGAGGCTATATCAAGCTGGGGGACGGCTCGCTCGAGGTGATCCCGCTAAAGGTACCCGGCGGTTTTACACAGGGCTATTTCGGATATTTCTCCACGGGCACCCGTTCACTGGGGGACGTCAACACCGGTCCGATACCGGTGCCGAGCGCGCCGATCAAAATCCCGCCCAAGACGAAGTTCTTCGCCAGGGTCGGCCTTGCAAGTAACGCCGTGGGCAGCGACGGCGTGACCTTTAAGTTCGGGTTAAAGAGCTCATCAGGCGATACGTTTTTTCTGCCGGTCAAGAAAATGACCGAGCCGGGCAAGTTCGAGGATTGGGTCATTGACCTCAGCGACTACCAGGGACAG
>Ga0247841_10006272_pt1 | contig 18505 bp, 17 predicted proteins | sample LaCruzMarch2015__2_FD_192410 | JGI IMG/M metagenome (GOLD analysis project Ga0247841, IMG submission 192410) | Freshwater microbial communities from meromictic Lake La Cruz, Castile-La Mancha, Spain - LaCruzMarch2015_18m | ecosystem: Environmental > Aquatic > Freshwater > Lake | place: Spain... | reverse complement strand
ACGCAATTAAGTTTACGCCGGAAGGCGGGCAGATATTCGTCAGGGCTGCCAAAGATGGGAACAGGCTGATCGTCAATGTGCAGGATACCGGCCCGGGTATACCTAACGAAGAGAAACGGAAATTGTTTGTCCCCTATTACCACCCGTCGACGGACAGGTCCGGCATACCCGGATTAGGATTAGGACTGGCGATCAGCAAGCAAATTGTGGAATTGCACGGCGGTGCAATTTGGGTACAAAGCGATGTAGGGAAAGGCAGCACTTTCTCCTTTTCGCTGCCGCTACATGAAAAATAACATGGAGATTCAGCCTTATGCAGGGACAATTGAAGATCCTGCTTATAGAAGATAATGCCGATATCAGGGAGGTGACCTCACTGATATTTGAGATGCATATGCCGGAGGCCAGGGTGATTCAGGCGGTAAAGGGCGCGGAGGGTCTTGCTCTGGTGAAATCGGAGACGCCTGATATGGTCATACTTGATCTTGGATTGCCCGATATGGATGGCATGAAGGTTCTAAAGGAGATTCGCAGCCAAAGCGACATACCTGTTGTCATACTGACTATAAGGGGTGATGAGACCGATAAGGTGAGGGGTCTGGAAATGGGCGCGGACGATTATATTGTCAAGCCGTTCAATCATAACGAGCTGCTTGCTCGCGTCAGGGCCGTGCTGCGACACCGCTCTAAAGGGGAGGCCGGCACAAAGATTGCGGCTGTGGCTGAGAAGCCGGCAGCCGCGGCCAAGCCTGCGCCGGTCGAGAAGAGAATTAAAGTGGACTTTTCAAAAGGGTTGGTCCATAAGGATGGGGAACAGGTCAAGCTCACTGCTACAGAGTTGAACCTTTTGAAGTATCTTATTACACATGAGGGCAGAGCCGTATCGGGAGACGACATACTTACCAAGATCTGGGGGATCGAGTATGTGGATGCGACATCACACCTGCAGAAATATATACAACATATACGTGAAAAACTGGAGGATAATCCGGATAACCCGGCGATAATCGTCCAGTCGGAAGATGGTTATAAAGTTGTTCAGGATACCGTTGAATATGCATAAGGTTGCGAATGAAAATATTGGTTTTATGAACGTGAGGGAATGGATATGAGTCAGATTCTCTTTCTTTCCAGTGATTCCGTGTTAAAAGAGAAAAACATCGAGATTTTGCAGCAGAGCGGTCTCGATGCGGATGGCACATCAGGGTGCCTTGACGGTCTGGTAATGATGGATAAAAGCAGCTTTGATGTAATCGTAATTGACGATGAGCTGTCGGACGTTAGCGGTTATGAAGCCTGTCTCAAGATCAGGCAGCAGCAGGGTGCGCTGATCGTTCTTCTGGGAACCATTCCGGACTCGGATGCCTGGTCCCGTGTAGAGGAACTGGGCTTCGATCTTTATTTACGTAAACCTATCAGCCCGAGGGAGCTGCTGGCGCGCATTAAAGCTCTCTTGCGGCGACCTGGCGCTGAAAAGGGGACCACTGATGAAGCGAAGTCGGCGGCGGCCGCCCCACCGGAAACAGCTGTTAAACCTTCAAGGATTGAATCTATTCCGGCCAGGCCGAAGCGTGATGAGAAGGAAGCCTACAGTCAAACTTCAGCCCAGCAGCCTGTACGCGCATCGGAGCCCAGCTATACGCCGCCGGCGCCTCCAGAGCCCCCCGTCCGCGTACCGGTTAAACCCGAAGTAGATGTACAGCAACAGGCAGTTCCGGTGCAGGAGCGGATAATAATCAAACCTCGATCCGAGCCCCAGCAATTTCAAGCTCCTCCACAGCCGCAGGCGCCGCCGGTTCAGCAGCCCTCTGTACAACAACAGCAGGCATATGTGCAGCCGGCTCCGCAGATGCCGGAAAAGCCCGTGGTGATGGTTCCCGGACAAATGTCCACTCAGAAGCAGGAGCAATCGCCCGTAGTAGTTCCTCCGCTTGGGCGAGAGGTGAAGAAGACCATCTCACCCATTGTGATTAATCCTCCGGCGCAGCAATCTGCTTATGTGGCTAATGCGCAGGCACAGCCTGCAAAGGAAGAGGCTGGCGCAGCTGTTCTCGAGGACCCACGGGTCATCAAGCTCGTGGATGCGCTGGTGAGCGGCAAGCTTCCTGATATCAATCCTGTAGTCGATTTCAGCTACAAAATGGGATTTGCTTACCCGTCCGTTAATAGCCTGCTTGATACTTCCGAGGTTGACACGATTAATATACTCGAGTCCCTTGCCAACAGCGGCATTCTGATCAGGCAATCGTATGAAAAATTTTATGTTGATCCTGACGGGCTATTTCAGCTTGTTCCCATTGAAAGATGCCCGCGTTGTGACTCGTCCAATATAGTCAAAGGTCAACTTGTCGAACATTTTTCCTGTGGATATGTGGGACTCGATAGGGATTTTAAACAGGAAAGCAGGTATGTCTGCCCGAAGTGTCGAAAAGATCTGAGATTAATCGGCACCGATTACCGCAACGTCGGCATACATTACAGGTGCCAGGATTGCAGCGAGGTCTTTACTGTACCGGTCGTTAAATGGCGAAATATGAAAACACGTAAAGTATGGACTGCTGAAGAACTGAGAGAAGTCGAGGCATATTCATACCAGTTCAGCCCTGACAAGAAGGGATGGCTGGAGTTCCAGCTCAAACCTAAAACTCAGCTTGTTGATTTCCTGAAACACCAGGGCTATCAGGTTCATGAGCTGGCGCAGCTGACGGGCCGTTCGGGTGCGGTGCATACTGTGGACGTGCTTGCCATCAGGGACGATATCATTACCAAGATTAATCTGGGTATAGGTATCCTCGTTGCCCCGTCAGGTGAGCCGGAGGTTGGGTTGGAGGCGCTTTTCAGGTTCGATACACGGGCATATGACATCGGCATAAACTATAAAGTTGTGATAGCTATTCCCAAGCTAGGGCAGGAAGCATTGAATTTCGCCGGCCGGCAGATGATCAGGGCTTTTGAAGCTAAGACTCTGGCAACAGTGGTTGCAGATATCACTCACCTTGACCGCTCCAATATCGGTATGCAGAGCAGGGTGGAGGCGGGGATGAACAATACGGGATCGATTACCGCCAATTCGAGGGGAATCATCGTGAGGTTCCTTCGCAACAAAGGTTATGAAGTGTACGAGAGAGCGCTGATTCTCGGCAAATCAGGCATAGAACATATTTTCGATATTTTTGCCAGGCGTGATGACAAAATTGTGGTACCTACCCTTGCGATCGGCATCGGCAGCGAATCCGGCCAACCGGTTGGCCTGGATGAATTGTCTAAGTTTGATGCCGCGGCCTTCGATGCTGGTATACGCAATAAAGTGTTCCTGGGGTTATCGGAGATAAGCGTGCAGGCCAAGCAATTTGCTCAGCAGCAAAAAATCGACATAATAGAGCAGCAGGATCTGCGTAAATTGACGTGATCGCCGCGCATGGAATAGCCGCCATACCCTGTGCATACCGGTTAATAAGCGCTAAGTGCCAATGAAAAACGTTGCCGTTTTTATTATTGCAGCCCTTTTTCTCATCTTGCTCATGGGCATATTTTATTTTATGCCCGTCGAATCTGTTTGGATAGCTCTGGGCGCACTCATCGTTATCCTCGTCTTCCATTTCTTATCCAGGCTGGTGAAGGGTAAACAGACCAGGGAGTCAAAGCCTAGCCCGTGGCAGAATCTCACATCTTTGCTTGTAATCTTCACAATTGTCTTCATAATCTTCGTAGCGACATTGTGGGATGTGGTGCCTTCGGCCTTGATACACGTGCTCCTGGTGTCATTGATATTTACCATGATGATCAATTTCCTGACCGTACCGCTGGCGATTTTCCACAAGATGAGAGAGAAAAAAGAGGTATTCCGGCCGAGCTCTTATAACCCGCGTGTCAGCATCATAGTACCTGCATATAATGAAGAAAAAGTGCTGGCAAGGACGCTGGAAACTCTGATTGAAGCGGATTATTCCAACAAAGAAATCATTGTGGTTGATGACGGTTCTAAGGACAATACATATTCTGTGGCCAGCGAATATAGCCGGCGCGGTGTTAAGGTGGTCAGACGTCTGAACGGAGGGAAGTTCGCGGCGCTGAATACGGGCATCGCGGTTTCCTCCGGTGAAATAATAGTGACTGTGGATGCTGACAGCATGATTGCGCGCGGCGCCCTCAAAGAGATAATCAGGGGCTTCGAGAATCCCAAAGTAGCGGGTGTAGCCGGGAACCTGAAGGTATTTAACCGCAATAACCTGTTGACCAAGCTGCAGGCGCTTGAATACATCGTTCAGATTCAAATCGTCAGGAGAGCTTTCGAGAATTTCGGTTCCCTGACTGTCGCGTCGGGTGCTTTTAGCGCTTTTCGCAAGACCGCGCTCGAGGAAGCGGGATACTATGATCCTGACTACCTGCTCGAGGATTTCGACATAACTATCAAGATGCTTAAATCGCACCAGATCCTTCATGGCAGTAATGAGGCTGTCTGTTATACCGAGGCCCCTGAAACCTTACGCGACGTCTATCGCCAGCGTCTGAGCTGGTTCCGTGGGGATTTTCAAAATTTCTGGAAACATAGAGACGCCTTCTTTAATCCCAGGTTTGGAATAATGAGCAAGTTGACGTTTCCCTACATGCTTTTATCTATGACACTTGTACCTTTTGCCAGCCTGGTGGTTATCGTAACTTCCGTCATAATGCTCATCGACGGCGAATGGATGACACTGGTTTTGGCCTTCGCTCTCTTTGCCTTGCTGCAGTTACTGCTGTCCATACTGGCTATTCTGGTCGCCGATGACGATCTCAAGCTGGCCTTATATTCGCCGCTCTTCATTATTGGATACAAACAATTCCTGGATTTCACCATGATTAAAGCCCTGATAGATATAATTGTGGCCGGAGGCACCTACCTTAAGCGTGAGAGGGTAACCAGGATCGGTGACAACCCACGTAGCCAGAAAGCTCCACCGGCAGGAGTTCTGCTTGAATTACCTGCCAAACCCCGTCCTGGGGAGATAAAAGCTGATTCTTAGATGCTCCCTGGATCTTTTGGTTCAAGCATTATTAAGACGGAGAAAATTGTTAGAAGAAAACGGTTATGACTGATATTTTGAAGGAATATAATGGGAAACGGGTGCTGGTAACCGGTGGCGCCGGATTTATCGGATCTCACCTCGTGGGAAAACTGCTTGAACAGGGCGCCCGTGTGTCTGTTGTAGATACAATGCTCTGCGGCAACAAGATAGAACACCTTGAGGGTAATAAAAACCTGTCAATCCACCGACTGGACGTAACAGATGTCAAGGCTATAGGGCCATTGTTTAAAGGCCAGGACATGGTTTTTCACCTTGCAGCCGTGGTGGGAGTTGAGGAGACACAGGATGAACCGGTCAACCTGCTCAATGTAGAAGTAGTGGGAACTTCAAATGTAATTGCTTTCGCGGCTAAGAACAAGGTCAAGCGGTTTATCTTCGCATCCTCTTCGGAGGTTTACGGTGATTCAATTAAACCCATGGTGGAGGAAGGGCCGTTTAATCCGAAATCCACTTACGCCTTGACCAAGTTGATCGGCGAACATTTCTGCATGGCCTACTATAAGAAATTCGGCCTCGAGTACACGGCATTGCGCTATTTTAATTCATATGGGCCGCGCCAGGATGATCGCTTTGTACTTTCCCGCTTTGTTAACAGGGCCCTGGCAGGCAAGGATATCATCATTTACGGGGACGGAAACCAGACGCGTGATTTTACATATGTGGAAGACAGTGTCCACATGTCGCTGCTGGCCGGCATTAAGGATGAAGGTGTTAACCGGGTATTAAACTTCGGCACAGGGAAAGCAGTGTCCATTAATACGCTGGCCGATATGGTGCTGACCGCCCTCAAGCTGAAAGGGCAGGTCAATACATCATATGTAAATTACGATCACCGCAGGACGTTGGAGATCGAGGTATTCAACCGCATAGCTGATACGGCTAAAGCCGAGACTCTGCTTGGATATAAACCTGTTACGGATCTTAAATCGGGCTTGCAGAAGTATATTGACTGGTATAAAAATCAGCAGTAAAGATCTCTTTTATCCCGATTACAGCTATTTATCGCCGATCCTGTAGCGGTACCACTGCTCGAAGGTCATTATCGTTGCAAAAGATTTAATCCATTTGATAATAACATCCACTTTTTCGAGCTTGGCCATATCCGGTTTACCATCTTTATCGACAAAACAATCGGGATGAAGACCTATAGCAGCCACTCCTAATGCGCCCATCGTGCTGCAGATAGTGATTCCGGAATCGTTATATTCCGTTGCTTCACCGAAGGCATCTATGTAAATACAGTAGTCTTTTTGTGCCATCGGCTTGTCCAGGTTGATTACGTCAGTCCATCGGCAGTTGTACCAGACGCACATGTCGGATGCTGTAGGGATCCTGTACATCCCTTTAGCCAGGTCTGTATGACAGTTGTAATCAACAGGCTCAGGGGATGGACATAGTTCAACCGATCTGTGTACCGAGAATACCTTATATCCGGCATCCTGTATCGCTTTATATCCGAGCTCATCGTAAAAATCAGTTGGCACGGTAAAAGATACGGGATTGACGCCGAAATATTTCAGGAACTTGCAGCGCGCCTGAATTAGCTTGAATTTTAATTCTTCATAGGATACCTTGGCTTTCTCGGCTTCAGCCTTTGCAGTGTTAACATTTATGCAGGGATTGTCCTCTATTTGCTTCAGGTAGTTTTGGCTTATATCCAGTTGATAAAAAGTCCAGTCATAACCGTGGACACTGATACCAACCGCATTCTCATCAACGTATTTTTTTAGCCAGGGTATCTCGTATGATTCGGTGCCGTTAGCGTTGGAAACTACACCGCAGTCCAGGGGCACACCGTTTCTCTGGAAAAGCTTGATGATTTCCTGCACCACTTCTTCTCGGTTCCCTTTGGACACGTCGTCCAGCCTGAAGATGATTACGGGCCCGCCGTTATAAGGCGGCAGGGGCCGTTTTATGCCGACGGAGTCCGGGGGGCACCCGGTGATATACTGATACCAATCTTCCAGTGTGGTGATAGCTCCAAGTTGATGATAGGACTTGATGAGATTCGACAGCTGTAAAAGTTTGGCCGGGTCCGGCTTATTATTAGCGCCCAATATCGAGGTGGTGGAAATCTCAATGACGGCTACTCCGAGATTTTTGATACTGAGTTTGGCTGCATCGTACAATTTGGTAGACGTATCCGAATCTTGAGAAAAGTTCAACTTTCCAATTATGGGCATACGGTAAAGGCCGCCGGCGTCCAGCTGGCCCGACCATGTCAGGGGTTTGATCGAAGGCTGAAGGAAATCCGTAGCGTCATAGCAGATAACTTTGAACCCGCTGTCCTGCAGCGCTGCATAGTTTGCCTCGTTAATAGCCTGTGGCGGCAGTACGCAGGCAATAATGGGTGAGCCGAAAATATATTTAAGCTGATCACGTGTTTTTACAAGGCCGGCAGTAAATATCTTATATTCAGAGCCGGTTAATGAGGTTTGAAGATTCATCCAGTTAATGGAATGACCGTCAACGCTTGTATCAATGATGCCGGCGTCTGAAAAATAGGTCAATTCCCTGGTATTTGCATATAGATCGTTTTCCTGGTCGGGGGGCTTGACGGCAACGTCAAGAGGAGCATCGTTTTCTGCGAATATACGCATGATTTGGCTCACAGCATCTCCGGATCCTGTATCATCGATCTGATCAAGGATGAAAATGACTGCGTTGCCTCCTTCGTAAGGCGGCGTTTGCAGCTTTCTTGTGTGTGGTGAGGGGATTGATTGTGAAGTTGAGGGAGTCGCATCAGGTTGAGCAGGAACTGCGCTGCAGCCGATAGAACATAGCAAAACCAGGCATAGTAAACAGTGTATCAGTTGTATCGCCGGTGAATTCATGTTTTTATCATAAGACCTTGATACCTTCCAAGTCAAAGGCACAGGTAATTTTTCTAATATTAATGCATGTATTATTATTGGGTAGAGATCATCAGCGAAGCATTACTATGAAAAACTATGGACTCCTGGTTATTCTCATCGTTGTGATATTGATCGGCGGCTGCCAACCACCTCTTTCATCGGGAACTGAGACTACAAAACAACCGGCTCGACCGGTTATATTTGGGATGAAAGGGGTTGCCATGGACCTGCCGCAGAAAGATTTTGACGACATGAAGAAGGCAGGAATTGAAGTGCTGGCGACCGAGTGGGGTATGGAACAGGATGTGGATAAAGCAAGAGATTTTCTTGATCAAGCGCAGAAAGCGGGATTAAAGGTGGTGATGGATGGCGGTTTCAGTGCCCGTGCCTGGGGTTTTACCGATGACGATTGGGGAAACCTGCGCGCAGGCAGTCGACCTGTGTGGCAAAAGAAGCGTGTCCAGGAGTGGATTAACGCTCTCAAAGATCATCCTGCCATATATGCCTGGGATATCTGTAACGAGTTCGGAGAAAACCTGCCCAGCGGAGCCGGAGTGAAAAACTCGGATTGGCCTGAAAGCATGATAACGATTGAGCAGATTAAGCAGGCAAAAGCCGATGTCCTGGAGGCTGATCCCACAAGGCCGATACATGTCCGTATGTACGGCTGGGATATTGGCCGGATGCCTTCACATGTCAGCTCATTGCTGGATAATAATATAGCGGACATTATTTCACTCAATCTTTATTCCAACTACCTTGATAAAGGCAAACTGCAGTGGCCGGCTGTTATCGCGGACGCAGGGGCATACTTTGTCGACGCGATAAAGCAGAGATCGCCCGGCGTTAAAGTGTGGGTATCCCTGGCCGCATTTGAGTACCCGCTATTATTTCAGAAGCCGACTGTCGGCGAACTTGTGCGTGATATAGACGGTTCAGCGGCCATAAAGAATCTCGATGGGATAACGTTCTTCTGCTGGGGTCCTGTCAGTCAGTGGGACGATAAGTGTGATTGGTATTTGCCATCAACCGGAGCTGACCTCTGGCAGACTATTCAATCAGAGATAGTAAAATTGAAGAAAGCCGGGTGAAGGTTTGCCCCCGATTCGAGGGGCAATTAAAATGTGCCGGCCAGGGCTCTTGCGGCCTCGATAAGTTTGGGGTCGGTTGTATATTCAAGGCAAAGCTCTATATCAGATTTAGCCTTATCGATATTATGCATGTTCTTATGGATCAGGGCTCGAGTGAAATAACCCCAGGCAAAATCGTATTGAAGGCGTAGTGCCTCATTTATATCAGCAAGTGCTTTATCGTACATGCCTATACCGTTATAAGCCCAGGCCCGGTTGGCCCAGGCGGATGACAGCTTAGGATTTAACGAAATAGCAGTGTCACAGTCAGCAATGGCCAGGTCGAATTGCCGAAGATTGTTAAAGGCCCAGGCGCGCGTGACGTAGGTAACTGCAAATTCGGGGCTCAGGTCAATAGCCTTTGTAGCGTCTGCTATGGCCAGGCGGTATTCTTCTTTAAGGATATACCCGCGTGCCCGCATGTTATAAGCTAAAGCAGATTTGGGGTTTAGTTCAATAGATTTATTGCAGTCATCTATCCCCATGTGCCACCAGTCTTTAGTGAAATCATAAGGATATTTCTCGAAGTAAGCCCAGGCGCGTTGGGTATACGCCATGGGCAGGTTGGGATTAAGGTTAATAGCGATATCGCAGTCCGCGATAGCAAGATCGAAATTACCCCTGGCCGTCTGTGCCCATGCACGGTTCACATAGGCTGTGGCAATCCTGGGGTCCAGGCTTATCGCTTTGGCGCAGTCCTTAATAGCCAATTCATAACCGCCGATCTGGTTATAAACCCATGCGCGGTTGACGTATGCCAGCGGTAATGTGGGATCGAGTTCTATGGCTTTATTGCAGTCTGCCATAGCATCATCATACTTGCCCATCTCGTTGTAGTTCATCGCCCTGAATATATAGGCCATAGCTTTGTCAGGCTCGATTTTGATACCATCGGTACATGCGATTATAGACTCCCTGTACTTGCCCAGGCCATAGAGTGCCCAACCTTTATTTATGTAGCCCAGTGCAAGCTTTGGGTTTAATTCAATAGCCTTTTCCGAGTCAGCCAGCGCCAGCAGGTAAAGGCCTTTTTCGTTATAGGCGGAGGCGCGAGTGGTATATGCTAAAGCGATATCCTGCTTTTTACCTATTGCTTTGCTGCAGTCTGCAATAGCGAGGTCATATTCACCTATCTGGTTATAGGATAACGCCCTGTTGATATAGAAGAAAGGCTGGTTTGAGTCCATGCTAATGGCCTTTGTGTACTCTTCCACGGCTTTATCCCATTGCTTTTGACTGTAGTACTCATTTCCTTTTTTATAGTGGTCGATAGGGCGGTCAAAGATAAAGCATGAAAGGGAAAGCGCTGAGATGCAGATTAATAAGACGATGCAGGCAATTTTATTCCAAGCTGTGTTCATAATCTTATCCAAATATCATCCATAGTAACAAATACGGCGTGATAGGAACTCACTTGTAGGCCTTCCACTTCCATTTCATTTCAGGCAGTTGCAGGCAGTCTATGCTGACAGTGTACCCGGTCCGTGTTGAGGGAAGCACGTTGTCGAGTACAATTTTCTTGTTGATGGTGACCTCTGTCATCATCCAGTTGCTGTGGTTATTGGTTATGTATCCCACGTGCCAGCAGTTATCGGTGCCCGGGTATGGGTCCCTGTAGCGATCGGTAATCTGCCATTCGACATATTTATTCGGATAGCTGCTCCACCCCTCGTATAACGGTTCGGCAGTACCATTGTCGGAACCGCTGTTAGGCCAGATAATTGAACCGTCTATAGTTTTGACGATAACCAGGAATTTGGTAGATATCTCATGAAGTCCGTCGGAGGCCTTTAGTGTATACAACGTGGTTTCCCGCGGCGATATAACAACGCTGCCGGTATTTCCGGTTACACTCCCGACAGATGGATCGATTGAAAGCGAAGAAGCGCCGGCTACCTTCCAGGCAAGAACAGTGTCTTCGCCGAGTTTTATGGTTTTTGATTGGGCGGCAAATGACACGATATCGAGAGTCGCCGGGGCTGTGGTGTTGCCTGTCACCCCGGGATTAACTGCCGGAGGATTTTCCGGCACGGGCATTTCGTCAATAACACAGGCGGTTCCGGTCAAAAGTAACAGCGATACCAGCAATGCTATAGTCAAGGGAGAGTACCGCCGCTTCGATTCAAACAACATATCGAATAAAATACAATCGTATTATCTGTATATTGGTTTCATTATAACGCCCCCCCAATATTTTGGGAATAAAAAAACACATTTCTAATTAGTTCTTTGAATAAAATATTAAATCATGCCAAAATAACCTAGTTTAAATTTGCAATAATGGCCGGTCCATTAATTGAAAGCAATGTCGAAAGATAAGGTTAAAAAACCGGTTAATCACTCTAAAGCCAAGGAACATTCCATCATGCTGGGCCTGGTGCTGGGATTGTTCGGGCTTGCCACCGGCATAGTTGCGGCAATTATAGCCAATTCGCTGACCCTCGAATCGGAGATTCTTAAGAATATAGGGCTGGTTACAGCGGTGTTTTTATCCTACCTGAGTATCAGGAAGGTCAATCGAGGCAGGACAGAAGGGTATAACTATGGCTACGGAAAGCTGGAAAGCGTCTCGGGCCTTATCGTGGCGGTAGTGCTTGTCATATCACTGATAATTGTGATCGGGCATACAGTGGAGAGGTTGCAGCACCCGGTGGAGCTGCACGAAGGCGGCCTGGACCTTGCCATCGTATTTTCAGCCGTAGCGCTGTTAACCAGCGCCTGGATGTGGCGGCATGATTATCACCTGACAAAAGAGGAATATTCACCGGTCCTGGAGTCGCTCTGGCGCATGTACCGCCTTAAAACTATCGCGTCAGTATTAGTGATAATCTCGCTGTCGATGAGTGCCATATTCAATGACCAGCCGTGGGCTACCTATGTGGACCCGATCGGCTCAGTTATCATAGGACTCTTTATCGTCCAATCCATATACAATATCAGCACCATGTCTGTATATGATTTGCTTGACCGTGCCCTGGAAGAGTCTCTGCAGATTGTTATCCTCAGGGAACTGGCGCTTTATTTTGACGAATATGAAGCCATACACGGGATACGTTCGAGACGGTCAGGGGCCAATGTCTATGTTGAGATTTTTCTTGAGTTCGACGGCGATAGAAAGATGGCCGAAGTCCAAAAGGTCATAGAGGCCATTAAAAATAGTCTGGAAAGCAAGATTAGCAGCAGCCAGATCGTAATCTCCCCGGCGACTGCGGCCGTGGTATAGTGTTTGTAACGGATGTAATGAAGATTCGTTGTGTCCAACAGCTAAAAGGGAACAGGCATGGATGATAACACACTGACTATAGATAGTGCAGTCCTGAAGGACATACCCGGGATTGTCGAGTTCGTGGTTAGCTGGTTAGAGCAGAATGGATTGGATAAGTATGTTTTCGCTTATGAGACAGCCGTGGATGAGGCGAGTACCAATGTAGTCAAGCATGCATACGGGGGAAAGGGTGGATATTACCAGGTCTCATGCGCGCTAAACGGCGCCGATATCATTGTTACTATCAGGGACCACGGCAGTAAGTTTGATCCCAACTCTGTTCCACTGCCTGAGGTGATCAGCCAGCTGGAAGAACGCAAAGTGGGTGGCCTGGGAATATACATGATGAAAAAATTGATGGATAGGGTTGATTATAGCTACAGCGCACCGGAAGGCAACCGGTTGGATCTGGTCAAGAAAACTGGCAGCTAAGCCGTTCTGCTAAGCGCGGAACTAACCGATGATGATATCCTCAAGAGCGCGTTTGGGCACGTGGTGAACAGCCTGGCCGTCACGCCAGTATTTAACATCACCATCCTGTTTCAGAGTATCGATCATGACCTGCTCCCTGGGTTTGCCGATGGCGATGACGAGCAGGATCTCGTAACGTGAATTGATACCAAGCGCCTGTACAAGGTCGGTCTTACGTATCGTGGCTATCATGCACCCGCCCAGGCCTTTTTCCGTGGCTCCCAGCAGAATGCTCTGGGCGGCGATGCCGTGATCCCACACGACATTCTTGCTGATCTCATTATCTCCCAGCATTATGATATAAGCCGAAGGTCTCTCTCCCTCGGCCGGGCTCCAGTCCTTGAGATAGCGCGCCCACCCGATATGAGCGAAGATAACGGCATTTTTAACCGGTTCATTGGACAATATGTATTTGAGCGGTTGCAGGTTCATAGCGGACGCCGATAGCCGTCCCAGATCGACCAGTTCCTTGAGGGTATCAGGTGAAACAGGTACGTCCTGGTAATAGCGTCGATAGCTGCGGTTTTTAAAAACGAGCTCTTTTACAGTCATCTTTTCTTCATCCTTTGCGCTTAGATGTCTACGGGCGATTTTACCTGGAGTGTACCCTGGTAAAACATTCAGGCATGCTTCAAGGCTACGCCTTCAAGCACGTTGGCGACGTCTTCACACATGTCGGTGGCGCTTTCCATGTGTTCGTATATCTCACGCCATTTGATTATATCCGCAATATCGGTTGAGTCTTCAAATAGTTCCTTCAGCGCAGTGCGGTAGATTTTGTCCGCTACATTCTCCAGCCTGTTTATCTCCACGCAGCTGTTCAGGATTTTCTCAAGGTTGGCGTTATGGTGCCTCAGGCTGGGCATGACGTTCTCCACCTCGGTGGTTATCTGTACAAGTATATCTGCCAGTTCACGTGCCCTCTTGCCCGGCTCTTTGACCTTGTAGAGCACCATTGTATCTGCCGTTGCCTGGATAAGGTCGGTAACATCATCCAGCGAATGCGCCAGAAGGCCTATATCCTCCCTGTCAAAAGGTGTTATGAAGGAACGGTTTAACTGGAACATGATCTCGTGAGTTATGGTGTCGCCCTGATGCTCGATTTTATCCATCTCTTCCAGCTTCTGGTCAATGCAGTCCCAGCCGCATATAAGTTCCTTGAGGCTTTGGGCCGCCTTGACCATATTCTTTGAGCTGACTTCAAAGAGATCGAAGAACTTATCGCCGCGGGGCATCAGGTTGAACTTAAACATTTTTAACGCAGCGATTATATCACAGGTATCAAAATTGATGTTATCACAGGATTCCCTGGGAGACAGCACTATTTAAAAATGGTGAATCTTCCGTTTTTAACGATTTGCACCACGGCGGGGTGAACCGGTTCTCTTTCTGTCGTGAAGCTGAACGAGCCCATAGGGGTGGTGAAATTTGAGATACCCGCCAGCGAATCCCGAATTGCCTTGGCATCACCACTGCCGGCGGTCCTGATGGCATTGGCCATCAGCCAGGTGCCCGTATATGCCTGGGCGGCAAACTGGTCCGGCTTGATGCCGTAGGCTTTCTGATAAGCCGAGATGAATTCCAGGTTCCTGGGATTAATACTGGAGATATTCCACGCCGTACCGGCCATTACTCCTTCGGCGTCGCTGCCGGCCTTTTTTACAACATCCATCGAATTGAATCCATTGCCTCCAATGATAATGCCGGTATAGCCGAGAGACCGTGCCTGGATTATTATGGCTGCCGCTTCCTGGGCAAGCGCAGAAACGAGTATTGCGTCAGGTCCTCGCGCTATGATCCTTTCGAGCTGAGGTTTGAAGTCTGTGTCACCACGGCTGAATGTCTCATCTGCCAATATCTTCAGCCCATTCTTTGATACTGCGTCTTTAAAAGCGCGATACCCTGCTATGGTATAGTCATCGTCCTTGCCCCACAGGTAGCCGATTTTTACGACGCGCAGCTGGCTTGCTGCAGCTTTTATGGTGCCTTCTATAACGCTTGACTCGGGGAGGCTGAAGCGGAATATATAATCTCCCATTTGCGTTATACCTGGAACAGTGTTGCTTACCGCTATCACCGGGACCCTGTGAATTTGCGCCACCGGGTCGGCCTTAAAAGCCTGTGAAGATAGTGTGGGGCCTATAATAGCTGACACATTGTCAACTTCGATTAAGCTTGTCATGCCGGCCACCGCCGTGTCCGGAGCGGGTCCGGCATCAGCAATGACAAGCGTGAGGCGCTTGCCTGATCCCAGATAGTTGCTGTCGTTGACCTCGTTTACGGCCAGCTCGACACCTTTTTTCTGAGCTTGCCCGTAGGACGCGGCAATGTCCCCACTCAATCCCAGCAAAGCCCCGATCTTAACCGGCGCCGGCTGGATTTGAACTGTTGCTTGTGGCTGTGGGGCGGAGCAGGCCACCGCCAGGATAATTATAGACAGGGCAATAGCTGTTCTAAACATGGCGGATCTTATTAGTCGAGGTCGAACGGTTCCTTACAAGCGCGGCAGCGCTTGGCGCCGCGGAAGGTAGCAACGCCGCAATGGGGGCAGTTGTAGCGTTTCTCCTCCTCCTGAATCCACTGTTCGGTGCCGAGTTCCCGCCACCTGGGTATGGACCGCAATATGACCTTTTTGCCGACAGGAACCGGGAAATTGTCGATGAACTGGCAGGGGAACTGGTCGCACTGATGGCAGCCCTCGATCTTTTTATCATGACAGCATGTTTTGATCGGGCATGACTGGCAGTATGCCCAGACGCGCTGGGAGAGGCAGCCGTCACATACCAGGTCTTCAGGCTTGGCGCCGTAAACAGGCGCCAGCTTCTCCTTGAATTTTTCGTTGTTGTCCCGGGTCGCTACGTAAATTCCACAGACCCCGCAATATAGACCACACGGTGCTGCGAGCTCTTTGTTAACGGCCATACTACTGCCTCCTGTGCTTAATTTCGCCTGATTATACGCTCTGTCAGCTGGCTAAAACAAGCGGCACAAGTATAATTTGTTGATACAGTGGCCCTGTTGTAGAATTGCATAGCAAAAGATCAGCTCGTCCAATCTAATTAAGGAGGTAACTCAAATGAAATCTACCTGGGGATGTGTACTGGCTGCCGTAGGTGTCATTGTACTTGTAGCCGTAATTATTGCAGTTTCCCTGGTCGGTATGTATAACGGTCTGGTTACCAAATCACAGGGCGTAGATGCTCAGTGGTCGCAGGTTGAGACACAGTATCAGAGGCGTTACGATCTTATTCCCAACCTGGTCAACTCCGTCAAAGGAATGATGAAGCAGGAGCAGACGGTGTTCCTGGCCATTGCAGATGCACGAACCAAGTACGGGGCTGCCCAGACAGTCAATGACAAGGCGGTGGCAGCGGGTGAGGTTGAAACCGCGCTGGGACGTCTCCTGGCAGTCATGGAGAATTACCCTGACCTCAAGTCCAGCCAGAACGTAACTCAATTGATGGACGAGTTGGCAGGGACGGAGAACCGTATCAGCGTGGAACGCAAGCGATTCAATGACCTGACGCGTGACTATAATACGCAGATCAAGACCTTCCCGACCAATATGCTGGCCGGTATGTTCGGCTTCACTGAGAAACAATACTTCCAGTCGGTTACCGGTTCCGAAACGCCGCCAAAAGTGGAGTTTTAGTGAAGCGTTTATTGCCGTTCCTGGCCCTGGCGCTATGCCTGGCTGTACTCATAACACCGGCAGGTACTGCGCTGGCCGAAAGCCCCAGCCTCCCGGAGTATCGTGGTTTTGTCAACGATTATGCTGATTTGCTGTCTTCTCAAACCAGGGCAGAATTGGAGGGACAGCTTACTCAACTTCAAAAGGATACGACGGCAGAGGTTGCAGTCGTTATCGTGAAAAGCCTCGAGGGGGACAGCATCGAAGACTACGCAGTGAGGCTTTTTGAGAAGTGGGGCATAGGCAAGAAAGGTAAAGACAACGGAGTGCTCTTCCTGGTAGCCCTGGATGACCACAAGATGCGGATCGAGGTTGGTTACGGATTGGAGCCGCTGATCACGGACGGCCGCGCGGGGAGAATACGCGATGAAGACGTGATCCCGTTGTTTAAAAAGAATGATTACGAGGGTGGCATTAAAGCGGGAGTCGCCACTATAGAGAAATATATCAGGGACGGCACACCCCCGGCCCCGCTCGAAGACAATCCGGTGAGATCGATATTCGGCAACTTTATTTTTGCCTTCTTCATGCTGTCCATTGTTACGATCTACCTGTCGGGTTTCATGGCGCGCAGCAAAAGCATCTGGATGGGTGGAATTTGGGGCGCCATAGCCGGTGCAATTATTGGGCTGACGATGGGGGGAATAGCCGCGCTGGTTGTCATGCCGCTGATATTCGCCGGGCTCGGCCTGGGGACAGATTTCCTGCTGTCCCGCAATTACCAGAAGCTAAAAGAAGCGGGAAAATCGACCGATTGGCATAAGACAGGGGGAGGATTCTGGGGAGGTTTTGGAGGTGGGTCAGGTGGCGGCGGTGGCGGTGGCTTCGGTGGCTTTGGTGGTGGATCATCAGGAGGTGGAGGAGCCAGCGGTGGTTGGTGACGCGCGATTGTCGGTGGATAGTTAGGATCTAAGAAAGCCCCTGTAATTGCGGCAGGATTTTAGTTGCTGTCGATGCAATCCTTGAGCTTGAACAGGATTTTCAGATCCACGTCGGCCGCCGAATTCTGGCTGTATTCGAAGGGATTGTCCATGTCCCTGATAAGCATCATCAGGCTGGTAAGCACGAAAGCCACAGAACCAAACAGCAAAATGCCCTCGTAATAAGGGTCCATCTTGGTGAACATCAGCGTGAGCAGGACTGCCACGATGGAGATGATGGAGATATGGTAGGCGGCAGGTATGAAGCTGGTCTCCATGATGATCTCAACTCTGTAAATCAGCCTGTCAATGGCAGCCAGTTCATTGCGCATCTTTACGATCATGGGAGGCGGCAGGCCCTTTTCGAAGGATGTATTGATGTCAGCATCTATCTTGTTAGTTATGGGGTTGATCTCCCTTAACATCCAGCGGTTATTCTTGAAATTTTCCGTCAGCGTATCAATCAATTCAATGATGTGTTCGCGGATGTGCCTGGCCAGCGGCTCATCGATTTTCAGCAGTACACCGGTATCACGGTAAAGGCTCTTTATGGACGCCGCCAGCTCGCCTGGAATCTTTTCGCTTTCCTTGAAGTCTGTAAGAACACCCGAAAAAATGATAGCTATGGTAAATATTACGCCGGCTACTATGGCTGTGATCACCGGACTGACCGTGATCACGTCCAGCCCGGCCATGTCAATGACCATCTTGATCCCCACCAGCACCGCAACGATGCCCAGGGCTCTTAACACAAGCACATATCTCTTCATAATGCACTGTCCTCTAACGCAATGTACGATGTGTGTATTTGGGTTTAGTAGGCGCGCGGCAGGCCGAGCTTGAATTGCCCGATCACGTTCTTTTGTATCTCCATGGTTCCGGCAGCGCTGAACCATCCCATATTCACCATGTATAAACTCTGGCAACGCCCGTGCAGCCTCGCCCATTTCGATTCAGAGCTGACCTGTGAATAGGCGCCCAGGATATCAAGCCCGGTTTTAGCCAGGTTATCAGTGACTATATTGCAGATCAGCTTATTCCTGGCAGCCTCGTATCCAGGCATTTTACCCGTGCTCATTTTCCACATGATCTCAAGGCCGAAGA
>Ga0247841_10006270_pt1 | contig 18509 bp, 11 predicted proteins | sample LaCruzMarch2015__2_FD_192410 | JGI IMG/M metagenome (GOLD analysis project Ga0247841, IMG submission 192410) | Freshwater microbial communities from meromictic Lake La Cruz, Castile-La Mancha, Spain - LaCruzMarch2015_18m | ecosystem: Environmental > Aquatic > Freshwater > Lake | place: Spain... | reverse complement strand
GACTTACTAACAAATTCCACTTTTATCAACAAAAAAGAAAAAAGTAGCAAAAAAGAAAAAAGTCAAACAGCAACAATAGAAAGTTAAAAGTGATTGAAAAAAGTCAACCTATTTCAGGCAGACTCAGTGCACCAGATAGAACTGGAAATCCAGAACCTAGAACTCATGGAGGCAAAAGAGCAGGCAGCAGAACTTGCTACCGAAAAATATGCTGAATTATACGATTTTGCACCATCAAGTTATTTTACACTTTCCAAAGAAGGTAAGATTATTGAGCTAAACCTATGCGGAGCGCAAATGCTGGGCAAAGAACGCTTGCTTTTAAAAAACAGCCTGTTTGGGTTTTTTATTTCCAACGATACAAAACCGGTCTTTAATCTCTTTCTTGGGAAAGTATTTAAAAGAAAAACCAAAGAAACCTGTGAGGTGACCCTGTCAATGAATAACAACTTACCAATGTATGTTCACCTTACCGGTATCGTTACCGGAAATGAAGAAAAATGCTTTGTTACCGCAGTTGATATCACAGAGTATAAACAGATAGAGGAAGCGCTACGGGGTAGCGAAAAAAAGTTTAATGATATCGTATCCAACCTGGATGAAGGATTTTATAGTTGCACGCTGGATGGTTTATTACTGGAATACAATCTGTCTTTCAAGAGAATTCTCGGCATTGATCCTGACCATGATATGAAAGGAGTCATAATACCCGATTTCTGGCAAAATCCTCAGGAAAGGTTGAAATATCTGGACAAATTGATGAACAATGGATTCATCAGTAACTATCTAGTAGATTCCAAGACCATGTGTGATGAAAAGATCGTCGTGATGGTGAATTCTCATTTGGTCAAAGACGAGAATGGCAAAGTCGTTAGAATTGATGGGACGCTTGCAGATTTCACCGAACGTAAACGTATGGAAGAGGCGCTGCGGGAGAGTGAGGAACATCACCGTAGGCTGGTTGAAGCTTCATTCGACTTTATCTATGTCATCGACCGGGACGATACCGTCAAGTATGCCAACCCTGCGGCGCTGAAAGCGCTTGGAAAATCCGCCGCGGAGGTCTTTGGAAAACCGAGGGTTTCGTTCTTTCCGCCGGCGATCGCTGTCTCCCAGAAGCTGTCGCTCGACCAGGTATTCACCACCGGAAAACCACTCTTCCTGGATCAGAAAACTGAACTAGCTGGGATTGCCCAATATCAGGAAACTCAACTTATTCCTCTCAAAGATGCGGGTGGGGAAACGGTTTCTGTTCTCGGCATCTCCAACAACATCACCGAACGCAAGCTGGCAGAAGATGAAATGAAGAAAAGTTCACAGCTTTTAAGGGATACCGGAGAAATGGTCAAAGTCGGAGGTTGGGAGCTTGACCTCTCGTCCAGGGAGATCTCATGGACGGAAGAGGTCGGGCGGATCCACGGAGTCGGGCCGGGATATAAGCCAAAGCTGGAAGAAGGTTTGAATTTCTATGCGCCCGAATCCAGGCCGGCTGTGGAGGAAGCAGTGAAGAGAGCTGCGGAAACGGGCGAACCTTACGATCTTGAATCCCTTTTCATTCCTTCAGGCAGCAAAAATAAGATTTGGGTGCGGTCGCTTGGAAAAGCCGTTTACAGTAGTGGTAAAATAGTAAAACTTACCGGGACATTTCAGGATATTGATAAATATAAAAGAGCGGAGGAGGAGCTCAGGAAATCAAAGGATATGCTGGAGCAACTCAACAAGCATGTTACTGAAGTGAGGGAACAAGAACGCGCCACCATAGCCAGGGATCTTCATGATCAACTTGGCCAGTCATTGACTGCTATAAAGCTCGATTTGAACTGGATACTCCAACAAGAAACCATCAACTCCGAAATCAGGACAAAACTTAAAGGGATGGTTGACCTTGTAACAACAACACTTCTTGACACTCAACGCATTTCATCGGAATTACGCCCGGGAATCCTTGATGACCTTGGACTGGCCACTGCCATTGAATGGTACGCAAATGCGTTTGAAAAGCGGACAGAACTTAAGGTAAACCTTGACCTCGATGAAGTCCAGACGATGAGTGATCAGAAAAACCTGACCCTGTTCCGCGTCATGCAGGAAGCATTGACCAATGTGACCCGGCATGCTCATGCGAAAACGATCCAGATCACCCTCAGTGAGATCAAAAAACATATTATACTCGAAATTAACGATGACGGCATAGGTATTCCTGTAGATATCCTGACCTCAAGCAATTCGATCGGTATCATGGGAATGATAGAAAGAGTAAGGCAATCAGGAGGCCAGATAAACATTTCACCAGGTAAAGCCATGGGAACCCTGATCCGGGTAAGGATTCCGGTCCATGATATTCCTGCTGAAAAGGATGAATGATAAAAATACCAGTTATGAAGATATTAATCGCCGACGATCATTCTGTAGTCCGGGCGGGACTGAAGCAGATACTTCAGAACCTCTGTAACTTTCCCGTTATTGAAGAAGCCAGTGATGGACATGATGCGTTACGGAAAATAAAATCAGAGCATTACGATTTCGTGATTCTCGATATCTCGATGCCCGGCTTAAGCGGCTTGGATATCCTGCAGGCGTTGAAAAATGCCGGAATAAAACGAAATGTATTGATCCTAAGCGTTCATCCACAGGAACAGTATGCCATCCGTGCCTTGCGGATGGGGGCGTCGGGCTATCTATCCAAGGAAAACGCCTTTGAAGAATTGGAACTGGCCATTCGAAAAATTTCACTCGGACAGAAATACATCTCCTCCATGATCGCCGAGAAACTAGCATTCAATGTTGCCGACCAGGCAGGAACTCCGCTTCACGAAAGGCTCTCGGAGCGGGAATTCCAGATCATGTGCATGCTGGCAAAAGGCATTTCCCTGACCGAAATCGGGAAAAAACTCTTTATCAGCGACAAAACCGTAAGCACCCACCGCTCCCGGTTGTTAGAGAAAATGGGTATGAAGAAGAATGCAGAGCTGACGGTGTATGCCATCAGAAATGGGCTGATAGAATGACGAGGGACGAGGGACGAGGGACGAGGGACGAAGGACGAGGGACGAAGGACGAGGGCCGAAGGACGAAGTCAACTGTTGGGGCAAAAGGATTGAGATTTCCGTTCCATAGTTAGTAATTGAGCTATAATATGCGCATATTTCTCAGAAAGCTGATCAAATGTGATCCGATCAATATATTTGCAGTCCAGTGAAAATTCTAACCAGGTCTGAGTTTCCGCTGCCTCCGAAATGGAGTCAGTTAATTTACAAATAAAAGCTGCCGGATATCTTCGTTTATACCACCCTTCGGCCAGGTTGGTACAAACAGATCGCGAAGATCTACGTATTTGATCTGTTAAAGAGTATTTCTCTTCTTTGGGAAATTTTTTTGTCAGATTAAAAATCTCCATGGTCACTGAGAAAGCGAGACGATACACCGATAATTCCCTGAAATTTTTGATGACATTACCCATAACTTACATATTAATTGTTAAACATAAATTTTTTGATTAATCCGAAAAAAGTAAAAAGGTAATACATCAATCCGGAAAACTTTTCCACAAATCGTCCCTCATCCCTCGTCCTTCGTCCCTCCTCCTTCGTCCCTCGTCCCTCGTCTAGAACAGCTCCCCTGGATTAATCTGAAGGAACTCCTCCCATGGAATACCCGATTTCCCGATCAATAAAATCCGGTTGGGGCGATATCTATCCTGAAAAGCTTTCATACCTGATCGTTTGTGCGATTCACCGGAAGACACTTCCAATCCGATCAGGATTCCTTTTTTTTGAATCACAAAATCGACTTCATTATGATGGTCAAGCCAATAGTGAAGGGAAAATCCATCCGATAGGGAATAGTTCAGTAAATGAGCTCCAACGGACGATTCCACTAACCGTCCCCATTGATCAGGACGCTGCATAATGGCAGGAAAAAATTCCTGCTGTTGCGCGGAAATCAATGCAGTGTTATATATCAGTAATTTAGGACTTGATGATCTTTGCCTGATTTGGTTTGTTGAGAATTTCTCCAAACCGGTAATCAATCCTGCCTGATTTAAGAGACTTAAATAATGCGACAGGGTGGTCGTATTGCCGGAAGCAGCGAGTTGGCCAAGCATTTTGGTATAAGAAAGAATTTGTCCGGAGTAAGCACAACCCAATTCGAATAATCGTCGCAATAAAGCCGGTTTTTCAATCCGTGTTAACATGAGAATGTCTTTCGAAATGGTGGTTTCGATGATGGAATCGGATATATATTGTTTCCACCGCTCCTGCTGATCCATGATCCCTGCTGAACCGGGATAGCCGCCAAACCAAACATACTGATTGGGATTTAATCCAAAGGCAGATTTCATCTCCAGATACGACCAATGACCAAGACTGATCAGTTCAAATCTTCCGGTAAGCGATTCCGACAATCCCTCCTGGATCAGCAACCTGGAAGAACCTGAAAGAATGACCTTGATGGGAGTTTGCTTCAAAAAATCCGTATCCCATTCCTTTTTAACCGCTTCGCTCCAGTTTTCAATTTTCTGAATCTCATCAAGAATCAATAAGAAATCTGACGATGGATGTTGGCTCTGTTTTGCCCTGGCTACCTCCCATTGTTCACTGATCCAGGTGGCACCCATAGAAATAAAACCATCGGCAGATGCATAATGGCCAGGGAAAGGCAAGCTACTCAAGACCTGATTCACCAGGGTAGTTTTTCCCACTTGTCTGGGCCCCGATATGACTTGAATAAACCTGCGTGGCTCATTCATTCTTTTTCTAACTACTTGAAATAATGATCTTTGAAACATGATTTACGATTTGCTCAGTATAACTCGTAAAATTACTAAATATATTGATAGAATGTTTAAAAAAAATTGTCTACCGCCTTCGTCCTTCGTTCCCAGTTACCGGTTCCCAGTTTTCATCAAACATCCTTCGTCCCTCGTCCTTCATCCCTCGTCCCCCGTCCCTCGTCCTTCGTCCCTCGTCCCCCGTCCTTCGTAGTCCTTCCCCTACAACAAAATCAGTATTTCCCCTACATCCGAATAGGCTAAAACCTTATATCTTACTGCGTTTGTATTAAAAATACCTGTTTATGAAAATTGTTATTGCAGATGATTCCTCTCTGTTGAGAGACAGAATTAAAAGCATGTTGAATAATATGAATAACATGTTTGTGGTGGGGGAAGCAGAAAACGGGGTGGATGCCCTTCAACTTATCAGGGAAAAGGAACCTGACCTGGCAATTATTGATATCCGGATGCCGAAAATGAATGGAATAGAAGTGTTAAAGAAAATCAGGGAGTTGAAAATGAAAGTCAAGGTTTGCATCCTCACAAATTACCCTTATCCTCAATACCGGAAGAAATGCATGGAGCTCGGAGCGCATTATTTTTTCAGCAAAACTGAAGATTTTGAAGATATTAGTATTGTCATTACCGATATGTTAAGAGAAACTGAAACTCCTGACGGAATTCAGTTGTAACTGGAAATATGAAGATCATGAAAAAAAGCAGCACATCGAAAAGTCAAAGTAAGACAGAAATTGCGCTGAAAGAATCCGAGCAGAGATATCGCACTACAATGATGAGTGTGGGCGATGGTGTGATCGCCACCGATACTGAAGGAAGAGTTGAAATGATGAATCCGGTAGCTGAAGAGTTAACGGGCTGGAAGTCGGAAAAAGCCCGGGGCAAATCGCTGGAAGAGATATTTCATATTATCAACGAAGAGACCCGCCAGACAGTTGAAAACCCTGTGCGCCGTGTTATGCGCGAAGGGATAGTAGTGGGCCTTGCCAACCATTCGGTGCTTATTGCCAGAGATGGCACAGAGCGTCCCATTGCCGACAGCGGCGCCCCCATCCGAAACGAAAAGAACGATATTACCGGGGTGGTGCTGGTCTTCCGTGACCAGACTCAGGAGCGAACGGCACAAAAGGCCCTCCAGGAAAGTGAGCGTAAGTTCCGTGAGACCGTGAAAAATCTTGACGAGGGATATTACAGTTGCATGATGGATGGAATAGTACTTGGACACAACGAGGCATTCAACCGGATTCTTGGTATTGATATCTCTAAAGATATGAAAGGGTCAAAATTACCCGATTTCTGGCTAAACCCTGATGATAGAAAAGTGTATCTGCTGGAGTTAATGACCAATGGGTTCATAAGGAACTTTCTGATAAATGCAAAGACAATCGGTGGTGAAAAGGTAGTTGTTTTGGTAAATTCCCACCTGGTGAAGGACGAACAGGGTAAGCCTGTAAGAATTGAAGGTACTTTCACAGATTTCACCAGGATGAAGCTTATGGAGGAGGATTTAAAAGAAAGTGAAGCCAAATACAAAACGCTTTTCGAAAATGCACAGGTAGGTATCTACCGCACTAAGCTTGATGGATCAGCATTCCTGGATGTAAACGATGAATTCGCAAGGATCATTGGATTTTCGCGTCAGGAGTTGATTGGATCACCGGGGCGTATTCGCTGGGCCAACCCTGAAAACCGGGATAAGATGTTAAAACAATTACTGGAACAGTCGGGAGTTTTGACCAATTATGATGCTCAGGTTCTAACCAAAAACGGAGAAGCCAGAGACGTTCTGGCCTCGATCCAATTATATCCGGACGAGGGATACCTGGAAGGAACAATGATCGACATCACCGAGCGCAAGCGGGCAGAAAGCAAAATCAGGAAGCTGAACCGAATGTATATGGTACTTAGCGAGGTAAACCAGGCTGTTGTCCGAATCCACGAGCTTAAAGAACTGTTTGAAAAGGTATGTCACATTTCTGTGGAACAAGGTGGTTTTGGTATGGCGTGGATTGGACTTATCGATGAATCATCTCAAAAGATTCAGGTGATTGCCAAGGCAGGCAAAACCGGTAATTATCTGGAAAAATTAGATATTTCATTTAATGGTGAACCTCTGAGTTATTGTCCGATCAATAGCGTTCTGCGCCGGGGACAGCATAAGGTATGTAATGTGATTGAAAGCAAAGAGATGGCCCCCTGTCAAAAGATTGCCTTTGATCTTGGCTTCCGCTCATCTGCTTCATTACCATTAAAGGTCTCTGATATTTTGAAAGGAACAATAACTTTTTATTCTGATGAACCGGAGTTTTTTAATGAAGAAGAATTAAAATTACTTGATGAGATGGCTTCGGACATCTCTTTCGCGATGGAATTTGCTGAAAAGGAAACCATTCGCTGTCAGGCTGAGAAGGCGCTGCAGGAAAGCGAGCGTAAGTTCCGCGAAACAGTAAAATATCTCGATGAAGGTTTTTATAGTGTCACAGTTGATGGACTGTTACTTGACCACAATCAGGCCTTCAACCGGATTCTCGGCTTTGACATCGCTAAGGATATGAAAGGAGCAAAATTGCCAGACTTCTGGCAGAATACTGATGACAGAAAAGTATATCTGAAGGAATTAATGGCCAGTGGATCCATAATGAACTACCTGATAAACGCGAAGAAATCCGATGGTGAAAAGATAATCGTTTTGGCGAACGCACATCTGGTAAAAGACGAAAATGACAAGCTGTTGAGAATTGAAGGAACTTTCACAGATTTCACCGGTCTCAAACGGGCGGAAGAAGCACTTGCTTCATCTGAACAGTTTCTCAGTAACGTTATCGAACAGAGCCCGGTAAGCCTGTGGATTTCTGATAGCGAAGGTACATTAATGAGGATGAACCAGGCATGCCGTGAACTGTTTGGAATAACGGACAAAGAAGCTGTTGGGAAATACAATCTTCTAAAAGACAACCTGATCGAGGCACAAGGTTTCATGGCTCTTGTTGGAGACGTGTTTGAAAAGGGAGAAATCGCCCGATTCACAATTGATTATGACGTTCGAAGGGTTGAGCATATCGAAGTAAAGGGGGCTACACACAGGATTCTTGATGTGGTTATTTCGCCAATCAAGGACATACACGGCAAATTAACAAACGTGGTGGTCCAACACAAGGACATCACCGACCGCAAACGGGCTGAAGAAGCGTTGCTTGCAAGCGAGGTACGCTCTCGGTCTTATATTGAAGCAACAGGTCATATTGGATGGGTTACTAATGCTGATGGAGAAATTGTAGAGGATGTGCCGTCATTGAGGAAATTTAACGGTCAGACCTATGAAGAAGCCAAAGGTTCAGGATGGGCGAAAACCCTTCATCCGGATGACCTTGAGCGCAGCCTGCAGGTATGGAATAAAGCTGTGGTCACAAAAAGTTTCTATGAGATCGAATACCGCATGCGCAGGCATGACGGAGTTTATCGGCACATGATGGCACGTGGTTTCCCTGTCTTTAGAGAAGACGGAAGCATTCTGGAATGGATCGGTGCCTGTATCGACATCACCGAGAGCAAACTGGCAGAAGAACAACTTCGGAAACTTAACCGGATCTATTCATTATTAAGCGATATCAATCAGGCTATTGTGCGTTCCCGGGTACCGGAGGAATTATTTGAAAAAGTGTGTGAAATTGCTGTGGAACAGGGTGGTTTTGGCATGGCGTGGATAGGACTTCTAGATGAATCATTCCAAAAACTACAGGTGACAGCACGGGCAGGTAAATTCGATGACTATTTTGAAAAGATAGATATTTCATTGAACAATAAACCTTTGAGTTATTGTCCGATTGACAGTGCTCTGCGACATGGGAAACATAGTATTTGCAAAATTATTGAAAATAAAGAAATGGCTACCTGTCAGAAGATTGCCTTTGATCTTGGTTTCCGTTCGTCTGCTTCATTCCCGTTAAAGGTTTCTGACATTCTGAAAGGAGCACTGACTTTTTATTCCGACGAACCGGAATTCTTTGATGAAGCAGAATTAAAACTGCTGGATGAACTGGCTCTTGATATATCCTTCGCTATGGAGTATGCTGAAAAAGAGGCTGAGCGTAAACAGGTGGAGGAAGCACTGCGTGAAAGCGAAGTGAGATTCCGCATAGCAGCCGAAACTTCAAACGACGTGGTATACGAATGGGACCTGAAGCAGGAAGTAAAATGGTTTGGGAAGATTGACGAAATGCTCGGTTATGACCCTGGTGAGTTTCCAAGAACCCTGGAAGGCTTAGGCGCATCAGTGCATCCGGAGGATTGGGTTCGTGTTATGGCTGCGGTGCAGGCTCATCTGGATGGACGAACACCTTATGCTGAGGATTACCGGGTTCTGATGAAAGACGGAACTTTCAGATGGTGGTCGGCCCGGGGTGCAGTCGCAAGAATGCCCGACGGTAAACCTGTCCGATGGGTTGGTACTGTTACTGATATCACCGAGCGCAAACTGGCAGAAGAAGCTCTTAAGATAAGTAAAGAGCGCTTGCTCTTTGCAACAGAAGGTGCTAATCTGGGGATCTGGAATTGGAATATCGTTACCGGCGAACTGATCTGGTCTGATCAGTGCAAAGCACTTTTTGGTGTGCCGCCTGACGAAACTATGAGCTATCAGCGTTTCAGTGATGCATTACATCCTGATGACCGTGAGAGGACAGATGAGGCGGTAAAAGATACGATCGACAATCACAAAGATTTCGACATTGAATATCGCAGCCTTTGGCCTGATGAAAGCATCCACTGGCTTGCGGCAAAAGGACGCGGTTTTTATGATGCAACAGGCAAAGCTGTACGTTTGGAAGGCATAGTGTTGGACATTACAGAGCGCAAACGGACGGAAGAGTCATTATCCATTCAAAAACGAATCGGTGATATCTTCCTCACGGTTCCCGATGACGAGATGTTTTATGAGGTATTGAAAGTTATTCTGGATCTCATGCAAAGTCCATTCGGAGTATTTGGATACCTTGATGAGGCAGGCGCACTTGTGGTACCAACCATGACACGACAAATCTGGGACAAGTGCCAGGTTCCCGAAAAGACATTCACCTTCCCAAGGGACACATGGGGGAATAGCAGTTGGCCAAGAGCCATCAGAGAGAAAAAGACAAACTATTCCAACGAAGTTTCGACCAGGACACCAGAGGGACATATTACTCTTACCAGGCATATCTCTTTGCCAATCCTGTTTCAGGGGGAGGTTATCGGGCTTTTTCAGGTTGCCAACAAGGAAACCAACTACACAGATGTGGATATAAATACCCTGGAGGCCATAGCCGGATATGTAGCATCTGTTCTTCACGCCAGATTGCAACGCCAGCTTAGCGAGAAGGAGATCCTTAAACTCAACGCAGAACTTGAGGAGCGAGTAGCCAAGCGAACCGCTCAGTTGGAATCCTCTAACAAGGAACTGGAAGCATTCAGCTATTCGGTATCCCACGACCTCAGGGCGCCCCTGCGCCATGTAAGCGGTTACGTGGAATTGCTCAACAAACGATTTCAATCAACATTATCAGAAAAAGGTCTGCACTATCTGAATTCCATTGCTGATTCTGTGCGTCACATGGGAGTGCTGATTGACGACCTTCTGCAATTTTCCAGAACGGGTCGCATGGAGATGCTCAAGGCAATTTTAGATATGAATGAGATCGTTCAGGAAGTCAAAGAATCAATAAGTAAAGAAAATCCCGATCGTAAAATAGTATGGGTCCTGGGAAAATTGGCTTCCGTATATGGCGATGAAGCAATGCTCCGGCTTGTCTGGATGAATCTGCTGAGCAATGCTGTCAAGTTCACACGCACAAGAAGGAAAGCCAGGATCGAGATTGGAGTCCGTAAAGAGAACAAGGAGTTGGTTTTCTTTGTGCGCGACAATGGAGTCGGGTTTGATATGCAATACGCTCAAAAGCTTTTTGGAGTTTTCCAGCGTCTGCACCCTACTGAAGAATTTGAAGGAACAGGCATTGGCCTGGCAAATGTGCACAGGATAGTATTGCGTCATGGAGGACGCACATGGGCTGAAGCTGAACCCGACAAAGGAGCTGTATTCTATTTTTCAATACCAAAAAAATAAGGAGGAAATATTATGGTAGAAATACGAACAATTCTTTTTGCAGAAGACAACCCCAGGGATGTTGAATTGACACTTGAGGCTCTGGCTGACCATAACCTTGCCAATAACGTTATTGTGGTGAGAGATGGTGTGGAAACTATGGATTATCTGCGTCGTAAAGGAAAGTACAAACAACGCAAACCGGGGAGCCCTGCAGTATTACTGCTCGATATCAAAATGCCCCGTATGGATGGCATAGAAGTTCTTCGGCTTATCCGAAACGATAATGAATTGAAAATGCTTCCGGTTGTTATGCTTACATCTTCCCGCGAGGAGCAGGATTTGATCAAAAGTTATGAGCTTGGAGTTAATGCCTATGTTGTAAAGCCTGTCGATTTCAAAGATTTTATTGAAGCTGTGAAGCAAGTCGGCATCTTTTGGGCTGTAATTAATGAAGTGCCACCTTTGGGTAAATTATCTGAGAAAAATAAAAGATAAAATGAATGATGTATTAAATGTACTATGTCTTGAGGACTCTCCGCGAGATGCTGAAATCATCCGTGAGTTGCTGATAGATGCAGGATATGATTTAAAAATGGACTGTACTGCGGTTGAAAAAAAGTTTGTATCCTTACTTCGCAGCCATAGGTACGACATCATTTTAGCTGATTTTAAATTACCCGGATTCGATGGCTTTGCAGCGTTGCGATGGTCTGTAGAAATCTGTCCCAATGTTCCCTTTATCTGTATTTCCGGAACCATCGGCGAGGAAACTGCCGTTGAGTTGCTCAAGCAGGGCGCTTCCGATTATGTGATGAAAGACAGAATGGGAAGGCTTCCCTCTGCTATTCAAAGGGCTCTCCAGGAAGTAAAAGAGAAACAAGCGCTCAGGAAGAGTGAAGAAAAGTTCAGGAACCTTGTCGAAAATACGCTGACCGGAATTTTTATTACCAATTTACAGGGTGAATTGTTGTTTGCCAATATTGCCTTCTGTAAAATGCTTGAATTTGATTCGGTTGAAGAGTTTAAAAATTATGGCGTTAGTCGTACTTATTGGAATCAGGAGGACAGAGCTGGTTTTATCGGACAATTAAGAAAATCAAAGAGGTTGGTCAACCATGAACTTGTACTGAAAACGAAAACGGGTAATCAGATAAATATTATCCTGAGTGCATACCTGGAAGAGGACAGGATCACAGGTACGGTGATCGACATCACCGAACGAAAGCGGATGGAAGAAACGCTGAAAGAATCATTGGTTAAAGTCGAAGCCGCCGACCGTCTGAAAACAGCATTTATCCATAATATTTCCCATGAATTGCGTACTCCGTTGAACGGAATTCTGGGGTTCAGCAGCCTGATCACACAGCCAGATATAACGGATGAAGAAAAGGAAAATTTTTCCTCTCTTATAAAAGTGAGCAGCAACCGTTTGCTTAATACCATCAGCAACTATATGGACATCTCCATGATCTTTTCGGGCACTATGGAGGTGTATCAGAAACCCTTTGATTTACACCGGATACTTCATACAACCCGGGAGCAATTTCAGCCCATCTGTGCTGTTAAACAACTTGATCTGATCTTGAAAATTCCCAATGAAACAGGAAGTTTCACTCTCCATTCCGATGTAGAATTATTCAGTAAAGCCTTATCTCATCTGCTGGACAACGCCGTTAAATTTACCAATCAGGGGGAGATAACTTTTGGCTATATTATAAAACCGGGAGTATTGGAATTTTTCGTAAAAGATACGGGAACCGGCGTCAGCAATGAGGCTTGCGCCCGGATCTTTGCGAGTTTCGAACAGGAAGAGTTGTCCCATATCCAGGGTTATGAAGGCAGTGGTTTGGGATTGTCTATCGCCCAAGGCTTAATACGGCTACTTGGTGGTGAAATCCGCGTTGAGTCGGAAAAGGATGCAGGATCCATCTTTTTCTTCACCATTCCATTTGAAGAGAAGTTAAAAGAAGTTACCCGTCCCAAAGAAAAAGAAATTCAAATTCAAATTCCGGAGAGACCGGTCATCCTGATTGCCGAAGATGAGGAATCGAACATATTTTACCTGGAAACCCTGTTAAGAAAAGCCAACATCACAATCTTCACGGCTGTGAATGGGAAAAAAGCCGTTGACCAATGCCGGGAGCATCCTGAGATTTCATTGGTTCTGATGGATATTAAAATGCCGGTAATGAATGGTTTTGAAGCAACACGGGAAATCAAATCCTTCCGGAAAGACATCCTGGTTATTGCTGTTACAGCCTTTGCCATGAAAGGTGATGAGAAAAAAGCGATGGAAGCAGGTTGTGACGATTACCTGGCAAAACCTGTTGATAAAGATTCACTGATGAATATGCTAGCGAAATATGGGTATTTTAAATCAACAATGATATAGCAGAACAATTCCTTGGTCAGTAAAGGCATCTTTATGAACGTAAAATGATTAATTTTGAAAAGAAATAATCGTACCATCAGAACTTTTCTGAGAAAAGTCAGTTTTGAAATATCAAAAATTTTTAAAACCCTCCAGTCTCCTGATCCTGTTATCTCTGATTTCAGGGTCATCGGCTTTTGCCCAGCGTTACCCTGTACGCACCTATACGGAAGCCGATGGATTAGCCAATTCAATGGTTTTTGATATTAAACAGGATTCTTCCGGTATTATCTGGATTGCGCGTAGGTCGGGGATTTCGTCCTATGATGGGATCAGTTTTAACAACTATAATGTTTCTGATGGATTGAAAAGCACCAGCTATTCATTTCTACGGATCGACTCGACCAGTAAAATATGGGCAATGGTTGAAAAAGGGGAACCTGTGATATCATTTTTTTCAACCGGGAAGTGGAAAACCATCATCAACCGACAGGGTCTTCCCTCCAGAGTCAACCTGATCTATACCGGCTTTGATGTTTATTATCAGAACAAGGAACCGGTATTTCTGGTCGCATCAGAAAGGAACGGGGTATTTCAGCTCCAAAATAACCGGTGGACCCATTTTGATAAAACCAATGGACTACCGAGTAACTATATCAACAGCGTTCTGCATTTTGATGGGAAAGATTTTATTGCCACCGAGAAAGGTTTGTCAATTCTCTCCAACAATTCGATTGAAACAAACATCTTCGGCACTTCACCTTATCTTTCTGAAAAAATTATGGCCCTGGCGGTTGAAGATAAATTCCTTTGGATTTTAGGAGAGAACTGGCTGGGTTTCATTTGCGATGGCAAATTTAGTCTGGCAACTGAAGATTTCAGCCTTCCGGTGGAGCGGAATGGCCGCAAATGTTTCCTCCAGGCCGATAGGATGGGGAGAATATATTTCGGGAACTTGTTTAAGGTGCTCTGCTATGATAAAAAAAACGGGAAGGTTGAGAATCTGAAACGCAGTAACGGACTGATTTCCGAAGGTGCCAATGCAGTGCTGATCGACCGCGAGTTCAATACCTGGATTGGCGGCGTCAGGGGAATCACCAAGATCCTTTCGAGACGGTTTGCTAGTTTTTTTAACATTGACGGACTGTTCAGCAATGAAGTGGCTTCCGGCCTGGAAATCAGTCCGGGCCATTATGTATTTGGACATGATGGAGCACTTACTTTTTATGATGGAAAATCATTCAGGAAATTCTTACTTGACCCTTCCCATTCAGAAAGCAACCTTGAAAGCAGGGTCCTTGAAATTTCGAAAGATCAGCAACAGAATCTCTGGGTGGCTGTCAGTTCAAAAGGATTGGCCAGAATTGATAAAAATGAAAAGATCATCTGGTACAGAGCAGCCCAGGGTTTAGAGGGAATGGTTTTTTCTGTGCTCTGCACCTCTGACGGGAAGATATATGCCGGTACTTCCACGGGTTTTTACAAATTGACAGGGGAAAGGTTTATAAAGATCCTGTTCGATGAAATTCATGGTTTCTCTGTGAGGAAAATTTTTCCGGGCAGGGAAAATTCGATATTCCTTTTAACCCTGTACCATGGGATCATTGAGGTGAAGAAGGACACCGTGATTGATCACATATCCCATGATAATCCAGCCGCCAATAATGTTTTCTCCTTCCTTATTGACTCCAGAAACCGCCGGTGGGCGGGAACATCTGCAGGATTATATATTATCAAGGAATCGGTACTGGTCAGATCCGGTGATGCAGGTCCCGTTATCAATCGTCCCGTTTATTGCTTGCTCGAAGATCAAACCGGTCGGTTATGGTTTGGTTGCGACAACGGAGTTTATCGCTGGGGGGAGAATGGTCTTGATCATTTTTCAATTTCTGAAGGTATATCCGGCCATGAGATTAACCGTAGCGCAGGTTTTATGGATTTCCAGCATCACATCTGGTTCGGCACCAATAATGGATTAACCGTCTATGTTCCTGAACTGGATTATGATCTGACAAAGGTTCCGCCTCCAATTGTGAGCCTGCTGGATGTTGTGTCGGAGAATGACTCACTAAATCCTGGAAATCCACAGAACCTTCCCTATGACATGAATAACCTTACTTTTCATTTCAGGGCAATCTCATTCATAGATGAAAAAAAAGTGGTTTACCAGTATAAGCTGGAAGGATTGGATACATCCTGGTCTAATGTTGTTACTTACATGAATAATTCGATCAGGTATAATAACCTTAGACCAGGCTCATACCGTTTCTGCGTCAAAGCCGCGAATTCTTTGGGTATCTGGAGTAAACCAGTGTGTTCAGCATTGATTATTGTAAGGCAACCATTCTGGTTCCGATGGTGGTTCATATTAATGGTCGCTATTCTGATTGGTGGTATCATAGTCTTAACCGGACGATATGTTCTGATCATAAGGTACAATGTCCGGCTGGAGGAAGCGGTATCGGCACGCACCAGAGAACTGGAGCTTTCAGAACAAAAGTTGAAAGAGAGCAATCAGGCTAAAGACAACTTTTTTTCAATCATTGCACACGATCTGAAAAGTCCTTTTCATGTTATTCTCGGGATGCTTGACTTATTGACTACGGGATATTCCGAATATAGCGACGAAGAACGTCATAAGATGTTACTGAGGCTTAAAAATGCCTCCACAAGAACGATAAATCTACTTGAGAATCTGTTAACTTGGGCAAGGGCTCAAAGGGGATTATTGCCTTATACCCCCGAAAAATTAAATATCGCGGAGATCATCCAGGAAAATGTCCAGCTTTTTGAATCGGCTGCCCACAGTAAAGACATTTTAATTAAACAAACGGGTGAAATGAATCTTTTTGCAACGGCTGACCGCAATATGATCAATACCATCGTCAGAAATTTAATCTCAAATGCAATAAAATTTACTTTCCCCGGGGGTAATATTACCATTCATATCGGTTATCATAACCCAGATCAAATCCTGGTATACGTTAAAGATACAGGCTTTGGCATGTCGCCCATCATTCTGAATAATCTGTTTAAAATTGAAAACCGGATGGTAATGAAAGGTACAAATAACGAAATGGGTACCGGTCTTGGCCTTATTTTATCCAAAGATTTTATTGAAAAAAACAAGGGTAAAATATGGGTCACCAGCGAAGAGGGCGTAGGCAGTTGTTTTTATTTCACCCTTCCTCTTTACAGACCGGGTCAGAATTAATTTAACTCTTTTTCGGATTTTTTCCCAAGACCCTGTATGGAAACTGTCTTTCCTGGACAAGGTAATTGGTTTCGATTGATTTTACCAGATCTTTCAGCACATTTTGCAGTTTGAAAAAGGGAATGAACCGGATAACCGTTTTGCCAGTTTTCATTGTTTCGTTCAACGATAAATTCACCACCCAGACATGTGAGGGTTTGTATTTATCGATAAAACTTCTGAGCGAACGGGTCAACGAGGGCTTTTTAAGCGAAGAGAATTTGACTTCTATTGCAATGGGATCAGCCAAACGGGATATTACAAAATCGACTTCTGCTTTATCCGTAGTGCGCCAGTAATGAACAGAAAATGGTGTGGCATGTAGTTCCCGTATAAGAAGGCTGCAAACCAGATTTTGAAAAATGAATCCATAGTCCTGTGCTCTTTGGATATTTCCAAAGGCGGAAAGTGCAAAATTACGCATGCCATGATCGTTGAAATAAACCACTGGGGTCTTTGTTATTTCCTTCGTAATATTTTTGAAAAAAGGCGTAATGAGTTTAATGAAATAAGTTTTCTCGGCATACCAGAGGTACTTCTGTATGGTTGGTACGGATAGTTGTGAATCATTGGAGAGATTGCTAAGGTTCAGCATCTGACCTGTTTGCGCTGCGAGCAGTTTTATCATGCGGCTGAAGGATTCGGAGCGATCGCCTTTGATAAAGGGTTGAATATCCTTATCCATATAGGATTGGTAAATTTCATTGATCACCTGCATCTTTTCCTGTATGGATGGCGATGTAATGACTCGGGGATACCCACCGAAATTAAGATATTCATTGAATAAAGCCATAACGTTCCCGGAGTTCATGCGAATGTATAATGCCAGCCTGTCGGAATATTTATACTCAGTCCGGTAATCAAGAAATTCCGTGAAATTAACCGGCATAATTTCAAATATCCTTTTCCGGCCTGCCAGGGATTCGGAAATTTTTTCCTTCAGTTCAATACTACCTGACCCCGAGATTATAAATTTCCAGGGGAGACCCATATCATACAGCCCTTTCAGGAAAAGGCCCGCATTTTCTTTACGCTGGATCTCATCAATAAAGACAAATCCTTTCTGATCGCCAAATTCAAGCCTGATCCGTTGTATTAACGAATCCTGGGAAATAAAAAAAGGCCGGTCGGATTCGAAATCGAAACTGAAGAATAAAACTTTTTTAGATTTACTCCGGAGTTCTTCCATCAGTATTTTCATTAGTGTGGTCTTCCCCACTTGCCTGGCGCCGCTGATCAGGGTGATTTCCGGATCATGGAGATGAAATCTCAGCGAATCGATTATTTCACGTTTGATCATGGATAATTAGATTTTAACCCGATATTTAATGAAGCAAAGTTAGCTAATTATCGGGTTAAATACAAATAATTTTAAAAATTCGAAATAAAGTCAATTTTCCGGTTAAATCCCGAAAAAATATCGAAAGGATCCCGATCAGAATGTCTTAGTGCTTCACTGCACCCTTTTTACAGCAGGCCGGGAGTTTTTTATAAGCCACCGGATCGGCTGGGACGGAGTCGGCATCATACCCCAGTTTCGAAATCCCCCGCCGTAACTGATCGGGTGTTGTTTTATTCGGATTGAAATGGATGGTCACGATCTTGGTTTCCAGATCAAGCGTGATATCCTTAACTCCTTTTTCAAAGGCCATGCCGGTTTCAATGCGTTCCTTACACTGTCCACAAACGGCTGAGGTTAAGATTTTGATCGAATCATTTTTCTTTTCCTGACTGTAGCCGTATGAAACGATGAATAGCATCGCCAGCAGGAGAAGAATCATTTTAGGTGATTGTTTCATGTTATGGATCATTAAGTCATTAGGTCATTAAGTCATTAGGTCATTAAGTCATTAGGTCATTAAGTTATTAGGTCATTATTAATCTTAATGTCAATGACTGAAATAGGTTGACCAAAATTAGAGTAAAAAGTCAACTTATGAAATCAAGAAAAAAGCTATTTCGTCAGAATCGCATTTTCAGTGAAGCAATCAGGAAACAAACAGTACGAGATATT
>Ga0247841_10006269_pt1 | contig 18510 bp, 14 predicted proteins | sample LaCruzMarch2015__2_FD_192410 | JGI IMG/M metagenome (GOLD analysis project Ga0247841, IMG submission 192410) | Freshwater microbial communities from meromictic Lake La Cruz, Castile-La Mancha, Spain - LaCruzMarch2015_18m | ecosystem: Environmental > Aquatic > Freshwater > Lake | place: Spain... | reverse complement strand
ATTTAGAGAAAAATAATATTAAAATCAGCATGACAGAAAATGGAGACCCTTATGAAAATGCAATAGCTGAAAGGGTAAACGGAATTTTAAAGTATGAATTTTTAATAATAGACGGCTTTAGGGATCATCTTCAAGCATTGGAGGTAATTAAAGAATCGATAAATATTTACAATGAAAGCAGACCTCATTTAAGCTGTCATATGCTTACTCCTGATAAAGCTCATCTACAACAAAAAATAAAACTTAAAAAATGGAAGAAAAAAACCTCAAAAGTTTTTCCTTCCGAGGTTATTATTTAATTTATTTTTGTGTACTAATCCGTGTCAACTTTTTTCAGGACTAGACATCTTCGTATAAAAAAAATTAAGTATTTTTTTTGAATAACGCTTTTATCGGGTTAAATAGTCGTTCAATTAAACGAATATCTGCTGTTATTATTTCTGCAGAACCCTGCATTTCCTGGCTAAATTTTAATTGTTTATTGTAATTGGTTTTTAAGCCTTCTGGAAATTCTACCTCAGCCATATAAGTATTATCAGAAGGAATAAGCGAAATGGATTTTATTTTTCCTTCGATCATCCCATATTCCATGTAGGGATAATTAACAAGTTTTACATTTACTTTTTGTCCCGTTTTTACTTTACCCGAACCGCTTACAGGAATAGTAAGCTTGCCAAGTATTTTGCTCGTTTCTTCTGGAATTATAGTCACCACCTTATCTCCTGAGACTACATTCTGATTCACGCTCCAAATTTTAGTAAATGTTATTATACCATCAATAGGCGATTTTAGAATATAAGTCTGTTCCCATAGTTTTATTTGGCTTTGCAGATTATCGAATGCTTCTTTTAATGACAGCTCGTATGTTTTCTTTTTTTCAGCATAATCCTGTTCCAATTCGAGTATGCTTTGCTCAAGCTGGTTGATTGAAATAAGTGTATTATCAATAGTTGCAGAAGAGCTTACTAATGAATATTTATTATCGAGCAAAGTGGTTTTTGATTTTTCAAAATCGGAAAGTGCAATTGTCTTGTTTGAATATAATGAAGAATCACGGCTATACTGATTTCCACCAATATCTAATTTCTGTTGCATAATATCCTGCTGGCTCACAAGTTTTGAATACATCTGCTTGTATTTGGCAATTTGTTTTTGGATGGAAGCAATTTTTTTATGCTGATAATCCTTATTGATAAATTCTATGTAATCTTCTAAATCTTTTCGGAAAGTTGAAAATTGAATTTGAAGATCTCCAAGCGAATAGGATGTTTGAAAATTTACGGCGCGAATTTCATTTAAATCAAAATCAAACATAAATGGGTTTAGCGTATCAAGTTTATCGCTGATTTCCTTCACATGCTTATAATTTGCAGGATTTTCAATAACGGCAAGGTATTGGCTCTTTTTTACAGCCTGATTATCTTTAACGAAAATATCGGTGATTTTTCCGCTGGTCTTAGCTACTATTGTTGCGGGAACATTTTCGGAAGTGATAATAATTGTTGAATTTATTATATCCGGATATTTAAAGATACAACTACCAATAAATGTCAATAATATCACCGAAAATATAACTGTAACGCCATGACGAATAATCCAGTTGGGAGTTTTACCAAGAATCTCTTCGATTTCTTCGCTGCGAATTTCAATGTTATTTATTTCCTGTTCTTCCATTTGTATTTAGGCGCGGATTAACGCCGATTTAATCTGATTTATTCGTTACATCAGTGTCCTATTATTTAATTTCCTAACTCTAATTGATTCTTCACCAATTTATAATATTCGCCTTTAAATGCTGTAAGATCGTCATGTGTCCCCATTTCCACTATTTTCCCATTATCCAGCACAACAATATTATCAGCATTTTTTACAGTGCTTAACCTGTGAGCAACCACAATCACCGTTTTCCCCTGAAAAAACTTTTTAAGGTTATTCATGATGATCATTTCGTTGTTGGCATCAAGCGCATTGGTTGCTTCATCAAAGAAAATATATTCAGGGTTCTTATATACAGCACGTGCAATAAGAATTCTTTGTTTCTGTCCCTGGCTTAATCCATGCCCATCAGAACCTATTTTTGTGTTGTAACCCAAGGGCAGCGACTCCACGAACTCCTGTATATTCGCCATTTTCACTGCATGAAGCAATTTCTGTTTATCAATAATTTCTTCACTTATGGAAATATTTTTTGCAATGGTATCCGAAAATATAAACCCATCCTGCATTACCGCTCCGCATTTTTGCCGCCACATTTTAGCGCTGAAATTTTCAAGTTTGATATCGCCGATTTTTATCTCTCCTTTTACAGGAGGATAAAATCCAAGCAGCAATTTTATCAACGTTGTCTTACCGCTTCCACTCATACCAACGATTGCAGTAATTTTTCCTTCGGGAATTTTTAAATCCACGTTTTCCAAAACCATTTCGGAATGAGGGCCTTCGTACTGAAAACAGAGCTTATCAATATTGATACTTTTATTTTCAGGGATAATAGTAATTTTTTCATTATCCGGGTTTTCTTCATCTTCTTTATTGTGAATCTCACCAAGTCTTTCCAAACTGATTTTGGCATCCTGCGCTGCCTGTATAAAACTTATCATTTGCTCAATAGGGCTGTTTAACTGACCGATAATATATTGAACAGCCAGCATCATACCAAGCGTTATACTCCCATCAATCACAGCTTTTGCAGCAATAAAAGAAATGACAATATTTTTTGTTTCGTTGATAAATACCGAGCCTGCCTGCTGCCATTGTGTTAGCGCAAGTCCTTTAATATTTACCCTGAATAAGCGTGCCTGTATATGTTCCCAATCCCAGCGTTTCTGCTTTTCGCAGTTGTTGAGTTTTATTTCCTGCATGCCGGTAATCAGTTGAATAATGTTACTCTGATTGTCGCTCATTTGCGCAAAACGTTTGAAATCCAACTCACGCCTTCTTTTCATAAACAATAATATCCATAGGGAATACAAAACGCTTCCCAAAAGAAAAACAGTAAATATTTTCAGGTTGTACATAGCGAGCACTATACTGAAAATTACCAGGTTCACCATCGAAAATAGAATGCTGAGGGTGGAAGAAGTAAGAAACGATTCAATGCGGTGGTTATCGCTTATGCGCTGTAGTATATCGCCTATCATTTTTGTATCGAAAAAACGAATGGGCAATTTCATTAGTTTTGTCAGAAAATCGGAGATAAGCGAAATATTAATTCTCGTTCCGAGATGCAGTAATATCCAGCCACGTATAAATTCCACCGTTGCGCGACTGAAGAAAAGCATAAGCTGTGCCAGCAATACAAGATAAATAAACCCAATATTTTGGTTACTGATACCCACATCAACTACTGATTGTGTTAAAAAGGGAAAGATCAGTTGCAATAAGCTGCCAAGTAATAGGCCGAGAAAAAGCTGAACGAGAAATTTTTTGTAAGGCCTCAGGTACGAAAAAAGAAAACGAAAACCGGATTTGTCTAATTTTTCTTCGGGTTGCGTATAAAACTCTGGAGTTGGTTCAATAAGGAGAGCAATACCCTTGTTTTCGTTATCGGTTTTTGTGCTAAGCCAACAATCAAGAAATTCTTTTTTTGTGTATTTTATTAGTCCGTGAGCTGGGTCAGCTACGAAAACCTCATTATTTTTTATTTTATATACAACTACAAAATGCCTCTGTTTCCAATGCACAATGCAAGGTAATGGAACTTCTTCGCAAAGTTTATCAAAATCAATTTTAACACCTATGGTATGGAATCCAATGTTTTCGGCTGCATCGCTGATACCCAATAAAGAAACACCTTCGCGTGTAATAAAACATTTTTCCCTTAATGCCTGCAACGAATATGTTTTGCCATAATGCTTGGCTATCATGCGCAAGCAGGCAGGACCGCAGTCCATAGCATCAAGTTGTTTATAGAAGGGGAAAGACATTTAAGATTTCAGATTTGTTTATTTAGTTTATTTACTTTTCGTTTGTTTACCACAAAGCCGGTCTCTTTTGTATATGTGCCGCACTCCTCCACCGGGACATAACCTTTATTTCCTTCCCATTTGGCTATATATGGGTTGTAGGGGCATTTGGCGGGTTGCGAATAAATATTTTCCGGATCTTTTATAAACGCACGACAATCGGTGCATATATGCCGAAACTCGCAAACCTTGCAAACATCTATTTTATCTTTGTTTATAAACCACAAATCTTTAAAACCATGTTTTTCAATGGCTTCGGCAAGTGTAGTATTTTTTATGTTGCCATAGCTTTTACTTATGGAAGGGCAATTTTTTATTTCGCCTTTTACATCAATGCAAACTTTGCGGTTGAGGCAAGTATTGTGATTTAATGACTCAAAATAAAACTGTTTATTTATTGCATAATAAAAAGGATTTACTATCCCACAATTTTCAATATGCATCTTTGTTTTTGTCCATAATACTAAATTTTCTTTATAAGTCTTTTCAAATGTCAATTCATCTTTTGGTGATTCATAAACAAGAACTTTAAGTAATCTGTATTGAATTTTAAAAAGTTGGGAAATGACAACTTCAGTTAAATTAGAAAAGTATTTTAAATGTAACTCAATATAAATAATATTTGAGTTATTAAAGAACCTTAGGAAATCATAAATTGCTTGGATTTCACTCAATTCCATATTTATAAAAATAGATAAAGATGATAAATTAGATTCTAATAATCGATCCACCAACAAATTATTAACTGGTGACGAATTAATTTCAACTACACAATTAGAAATTTTATATGGTAAATTAAACCCAGTTTTCAAAGGGATAAGATTGTTGAATTTTTCATCATTATCTGTAATGATAATAAATCTATTATTTTTTAAAAAATCAAAATACTCCAATAAAGTTTCTTTATCGTTATTTCCTTTCTCATTAATTATATCAATTATCCTTTTCTTTCCATTAAATTTTAATAAAATTTCGTACAATTCGTTAGGAATAAATTCATAACTATTATTTGAAAAACTTAAAATAATACTTCTATTGTATCCTCTTGTAAGTTGAATATTATTTGAAATCCTATAAAAAAAAGTGGAAATGTCAATATTATTCATTCTTTAAAATTATTAATACTATTAATATTGACAATTCTTATTATAGGTTTATTGAAAATTTCACAGTGTAAAGAATAAGTTTTAAATTTTTGAGATGAACAGGCTTTAAAACTAGTAAATTTTTCCTCGATATTTTTATGGCTTTTTATTTCTAAATTGTTTATTAGAACGCATGAATAATTCTTCATGAATTTTTTAAAGTGAGGTTCTATTTTTGTCATTTTTGATTAGTGTTAAAGCAATTTTTTTATCTATCTGGTAATTTCCAACTTTACTAACAAAATCATATTGTCCAACAGGGTTAACTTCTAGAAAGTAAAATTTATTATCACTAGATAATATTAAATCAATTGAACCAATATTTAAATTAATTTTTTTCATAAGTTTAATAATTTTAGTAATGATTTTTAAAGGCAAATTATATGGCATAAAATAATTGGGATTTGAAAAATCATATTTTCTATAATCTATCATTGATTCGTTTTTTTCTTGTGAAAATATTGCTATTGAGTAACACTTACCTTCAAGATAAAAAACCCGTATTTCAATGCTTTTTGCAATTTTATTTTGAATTAAGGTAGGAAAATCGATTTTTATTTTTTTCAATTTGTTACTATCTAATGTATTGGTATACATGCAAATGTCTTCAGAAGTATCTTGACTAAATTCAAAAATTCCGTCTTTGATAGGTTTAACAATTAACTTATTATTGTTTAATTTAGCTATATTAAAAATATTCTCCTTATCGGATACAATTGTAGTTTCTGGGATTTCAAGCCCAACTTCTGATGCAAATATCAAATTATTTAATTTGAAATTCTTCACATTTAAAAAGTTCCCTAAAGTAAAACAATGATCATTTAAATATTTATAAATAAACTGCTTTAAAGTTTCTAATTCATTAATATAAAAATCTTTAATAATTTCATTAAATGATTCATTTTTAATCAATTTGAATTCATAAAAATTTTTATTAAAAGAAATTAGACTTCTCCTTTGCCAAACTGCATTTATTTCATTTAAATCGAAAGATTCTGAGTCATTTATTGTGATAATAAATTTACGCGCATTTGTTGTTATAACAAAATTCACATCTGTTATAACTGATAAATCATTTAAAATAAAATATCTTTGATTATAATAATCTAGCCATTTGCAAACCTCATGAGTAGAATAGTCGGAAGAATCACTAATAATTAAAATCATTTATTACAATTAAGTGGAATATAATTGGGTTTGAAATTGTAATATTCCTTTTTGCTGTAAAAAATAAATTGCGTAGTGCTAAAACCAAAAAAAATAAATTTAGTTTGACCATTTTTCATAAAACACATTGACTTATAACTATTTCCTAATGTTTTTAAATAAAACCTCTCTCTTTTATTATTAATTTGGAAAATTATTTCTTTTGATATTTTTGGAATATAAAGTGTATCTGTCTTTATTTTTTCAGTTGTATCATTTGGGTTGATGTATGTTAATTTAGTAGGACAAAAGTCGCTGCCAATATTAACACCTAATCTTGAAAGCATATCCGTACATTCTTTGGGATCAAGAGTAGCCATATCAATATTATTAGTCAAGAATTCCAAAAACTCGCTTCTTATTTTTTTTATTGCCGAAAAATGAAGCATTAAAATATTTAGATTTATTCTATTATCTGCACTTGAGCAATTTATATATGGTAACAATTTTGAAAATTTTTTACGAAAAACTAAATAATTATTGTAATCAGCATTTTTAATTAGATTTTCAATACTATCATTGGGTTGAAATACATTTCTTTTTTCCCGGATTTTTTGATCTTCAGTAGCTAAACTGTCAATAAAATTTATAACATCATTGCTAATGTTATTTTTGTTATTAAATGACCTGGGTTGAACATATAACTCGTTGCATAATTCTATATAATTGGAAACATCAGTATGAAAACAAAATGAGTCTTTTTCGGAAATATTAAACGCTAAATTATAGTAAATTAAAGCTGAATCTAAATTAGTTTGGATAATGAAATTTTCAGCTGTGCTAACATAAGAGTGATATTTCTTCACGTCATTTTTAGTTTGAGAATATGCATTCCCATTCACTAAAACCAATAATATCGCATTTAATAAATAAATAAGTTTATTACTTTTCATAAATATTAAGATTAAGAAAAAGAGGAGTATACATATAATACTCATCCCTTTCAATTAAAATTTAAAAGGCTATAGCTATTCCTTTTTTTTCGACATCGCAATCGCGAACATTATAGTAATTTTGTCCAGTCTGAACACCATTGTCAAAGTACAAGTCATCACTTTCGTATGCACAACATCCCGAAGCGCATGCAGCAGAAGCTACTGTTCCAGCACCAGTATGTTGTGTTGTTGGTTTCCCACCTGTAATGAAAAATAATTTATTTTTTTCAATTTCGAAACATTTAAAATCATTTAACTTTTTCATTGTTATAAAATTTTAATTTGTAAAAAATACTTTTATTTTTCCCACTTTCGCAGTCATTAGGCTTATGCCATAAACCTGCGTGCAAAATATTGCTATCCTGCAATGCCTCCTTTATATACTCAATAGCCGTGTGCGCACACGCTTTGAGTGGGTAACTGCCGCTGCAAACTTAAAAAGAGGCTTTTGCAGCGGCTTACTCAGCCGGAACAGTATCGCCAGGGTATTTTAAATATAAGATTATTAAGGATGTGCATCATAAATTGGGAAATGGAAAGAGCAAATATATAAAAATATTTATTAAGGTGCAACTTTATTTTAACGAAAAGAGTTTTTATATCATCGTTTATAGCATAAAAAAACAGCAAGTAACATAATCACTCACTGTTTTTTAATTCTGTAATCTAACTAATTACTTTTTCTTTTCAGGCTTCAGCACCACTCTTACATAATGGTCTTTTAAAAAATATTTTGCTGCAAAATCCTGAATATCTTTTAATGTTATTGCACTAATTTTATTATTGTAATCGGTGATCAGGCCTACATCATCATTGTTAAAATAAAAAGATTCAAGCCTGTTGAGCCAGAATGCATTTGTTTTTATATCCACTTCTCTTTCGCGAATAAGCGCTTCTTTACTTTTGTTTAAATCTGTTTCTGTTGGTCCTTTATCGCGAATGCTTTTAAAAATACCGAAAACAGCTTTTGTAAGTTTATCGGTATTTTTCGGCGAGCAGCCAAACATAACCATAAGCGAAAATTCTGAAGTTGGATATTGATCAAAATTGAGCTGAACCTGCGGCGAATAAACTCCGCTCATCTCCTCACGAATAACTTCAACAAGTTTTATCCTCAAAATTTCTTTAGCCATTCTCAGGCAAATACGATTTTTGTCGTTCCAATCAAATTTTTCATCAAGAATAATTCCAACCATACTTTTTTGGTCAGCTCCTTTTTTTATTTCTAAATCGGTAATGCCGGCAGGGAATTTTGGATTTTTATCAAGCCAGTTTTCTGGCTTTGCTGTTCCGGGAAGACTTCCGAGATATTTTTCAAGAACAGGAGTAATAGAATCAGCATCAATATTTCCAACTATAAAGAATTTTAAATTGTTAGCATTGCGAAATCTCTCTTTGTAAATTTTATATGCTATATCAAGGTTTACCTGATTTAACTGTTTTTCGTTTGGAATAACAATAGAACGCGGACTATTGCTTGTTGAAGTTTTTATTAGCGTGTCTATAAAAGCATAAATGGGGCTTGAACCTAAAAATTTCAATTGTGTTTTCATTTTCTGCATAAATGCATCAAAAGCAACGGTATCTTTACGCGGCTCCTCACAGTATAGATATGTAAGTTGCAAAAGAGTTTCAAAATCTTTAGGACTGCAACTGCCGGTAAATCCTTCTTTCAAATCGTCAATGTAAGGTCCTATTTCTATTTCCTTGCCTTTTAATTTCTTTTCAAGCTCCGTATTGTCAAAATTGCCGACTCCGCTTTCGTTGATAACATCGCTTGCAAAATGTGCAGATATATAATCCTGATCAGGATACAATGATAATCCGCCCGGACTGTATGCTTTGATCAATATTTCATCGTTTTTGAAATCAGTTTTTTTAATTATTGCTTTAACGCCGTTTCCGAAAGTAAGCTCTGTAAATCCTAAATCTTTATTTTCTTTTTTAGAAATAACTTTACTGCCTTTAAGGTCTTCTGTAACTAATGGTTCTGTTTTAAATTTATCAACATAAGCAGTTATCACAGCTTTTTTAGTACTTGCAATAATATCAGTCAATTGTTTTTCGGCAGGCATTTTATTACCGTCTTTTTCGGGAGCAGTAATTACAGCAGCTATATTTTCGCCGGTAATCCATTTTGCAGCAAGAGCATTCACTTCCTGAAGAGTAATTTCGGGAAGAAGTTTCTTTGTAAGTTTAAATTCATTTTTAACTCCTGGAATAGGCTCTTTAGTCAAAAAATTTCTCACATATTCATCTGCAAGATCTTCAGATTCTGTTTTATCAAATTCTTTAGATTTTTTTTCATAATCATCAAGCATTTGGTCTTTCATGCGTTCAAATTCTGTTGCAGTAAAACCGAATTGTTTAACCCTTTCATTTTCTATTAATAAAGTCTCAAATGATTTTTCAATTTGATTTTCTTTCGGGAAAGCATAAAGTTGATATGCGTCAGTAGAGCGTGCAAGGAAGTTGCCATAACCACTTTGAGCCATAATGAAAGGTGCATTTGGTTGAACGGTAATTTCGGTAAAACGCGCGTATAACATTTCGTTAAAAAGTTCTGCCGTCAGCATTGCTTTCCAATCTTCAACAGTATAATTTATTTTGGCCTTATGTTTATAAATAAGTAAAATCATTGTGTTGGTCGCTTCCTTATCAGTTACAATGCTGATAAGAGGTTCTTTATTGTCAGGGATTTCAATATTTAATCTTGGGCGTGGGTTAGCTGGATTCTGAATGCCTCCGAAATGTTGTTTTATCTGTGCTTCCATTTCTTTAACATCAATATCTCCGACTATTGCAACAGCTTGCATATTGGGGCGATACCACGATTTGTAAAAAGCCTTTAATGTATCGTAAGGAAATGTTTTAATTATTTCTATATCACCTATCGGATACCTTTCGGCATACAGGGAGTTTTTAAATACCACAGGAAACCATTTTATTCTCATTCTTTCGTCAGCGCCAAGATGAAGCCGCCATTCTTCAGTAATAATACCTCTTTCTTTATCAATTTCTTTATTATCAAATGTTACGTTATGAGCCCAGTCTTCAATTATCTGTATTCCCGTATCAAGAAGGTTTTTATTATCCGTAGGAAGTTTAAGCATATAAACGGTTTGGTCAAAGGAGGTGTAAGCATTAACGTCTCCGCCAAAAGTAATCCCATATTTCTGCAAATAATCGATCATTTTATTTCCGGTAAAAGTTTTTGTTCCGTTAAAGCACATGTGTTCTGTAAAATGCGCAAGCCCAAGCTGGCTTTTATTTTCAAGAACAGAACCCGTGTTAACAGCAAGCCTAAGTTCAACACGATTTTCGGGTTTTTTGTTTTTGCGTATGTAATACACAAGTCCATTATCGAGTTTACCAATCACTACATTAGGATCAACTGGAAGAGTGTCCTTAAGATTTAACGTTCCTTTTTGCCCGTAAGAGTAACTCCAAAGGCATGAAATAGCGACAATGCCTGATAATAAAGCTTTTAAATTTCTCATTTTGAATAATTTATGTTAATTGATTAATGGAAAATTTTTGAATTATAATTGGGTAAAATTACAATTTTTTTGTAATACTTTGAATACTTTATGCATTGTTCACAAATTTTCTCTGAAAATTTTGAACTTGCGATTTCACATATGCGGAATGAGTAATGGCATACCCGCCAGAATGACTTTGTCGAGTTGGCAGGTTAACCCCGATTTATAATTTCTAAAGTTTTAAAGGTTGTTTAAAATTATTAATTTATTTTACAGTCAGTCCGTGAGTAATGAAATTTATCTTTATTGTTTTTCCTAATACGTTTGATACCAAATTATTTGTCAGGCTGAGCCGTCCCTTTTTCGGGACGCGTCGAAGCCTCCTGATATACACTCTTCGACACAGCCGCTTCCCCACCAATCCCCATAATGGCTGGCTCAGAGTGACATCTGCGTATTGCACTTCACAAATTTTAAACAACCTCTTAATATTAAAATTCAGGAAATTCTTTATCTGGATTATTCGGGTTAACATAAAACAGGTATTTATACCTGGTTGAAATTGGGTGTTTATACCCTTGAACGAGGTATAACATAGATAGTATTTTTGTTTCGTAATTTTTTTGTAAATAAAAATAATATTAACCTAAATTTTAAAAAAATGAAAAAGATGCGTTTAATTTCGTTATCCATGCTTATGATTGTATACGTTCTTATACAATCAAGTTGTAAAAAAGATCATGATCGGCATGATCAGGGCAATCCTCCTCAAATTCCACCATCATCTACTTTTTTAATGAAATTTTCAGAATTAGATTCTGCGAAAATTCCAGGTGGAATTTATAAAACGGAACTTGATTCAAAAAGTGTTTATAGCAATTACCTTTATTCTGCAGGAAATGTATTTGTATGGAATGCAATTATTACTGTAGGATTAGCTGTACCGGTTGCTTCATTTCTTAATTCATTTAACTATCAGGCAGTATGGAATAATAGTGAAAATGCATGGATTTGGCAATATAGCTTTACAGTTTATTCTGATCAATTTACAGCAAAATTAAAAGCAAAAATTGTTGGAAACCAGGTTCATTGGGAAATGTACATTTCAAATCAGAATGGATTTCAGGATTTTCTCTGGTATTCCGGAGATTCTATGATAGATGGAACCGAAGGAACATGGACGTTATATGATAATCCGATAAGTAACACCGAACTTCTCGGTATTTTATGGCACAGAAATGTAAGCCTTGGGACATCTGACATTACATATACCAATATTGTACCCGGTGGACCCGAAAATGGCGGTTATATTTCGTATGGTATTACCACCGATTCAATATATAATGCATACTATGATATTTTTAATAAAGGAAAAAACAACCATACAAATATTAAGTGGAATCAAACTTATAAAAATGGACGTGTATGTGATTCCTTGCATTTTGGAGATACGAACTGGCATTGTTGGGATGTTGATTATACAAATATCGTCTGCCAATAATATTTTTAATTTCATTTTTTTAAGAGAGAAGCGATTGTCGATTTCTCTCTTTTTTTTATATATATTTTTTTCAACACCTTAAAAAGTAATTTTGCCTATGAATCTTAAAAATCCGTTAAATTTGCTGTTATAATGATTTGATAGTGTAATATTGAAAATTTAATTTTAATGAAAGTAAATAACAAACAATACCGGACTGTGTGGATAGAAGGAAATGACGTATGTATGATCGAACAGAACAAACTTCCTTTTAAATTCCATATTCACCATGCAAAAACCTACAAAGAAACCTGCCATGCAATAAAAACCATGATCGTGCGTGGAGCCGGAGCTACAGGCGCTGCTGCGGGTTATGCAATGGCGCAGGCATCTATGGAAGCGCCGGAAAACAAATATTCAGAATTTATTTCGCAGGCAAAATCTGAAATTGAAAGCACACGCCCCACTGCCCGGAATCTTTTTTATGCTTTAGAAAGAGTTTATAACGCAGCATGTATATCAAAAGAAAAGGCAGTGGCAGAAGCAAAAAATGTAGCAGATGAAGATGCTGCAGCAAGCAGGAAAATAGGTGAATATGGTAATGCTTTGATAAAAGATGGTTTTAATATTCTTACTCACTGCAATGCCGGCTGGCTTGCATTTGTCGACTACGGAACGGCTCTTTCACCCATATACACAGCGCATCGCGCCGGGAAAAAGATATTTGTATACGTTGACGAAACACGACCCCGGAGCCAGGGAGCAAGGCTTACAGCATGGGAATTAAAAAATGAAGGTGTTCTTCATGCCATAATTCCTGATAATGCAGGTGCTTTTCTGATGTCGCAGGGGAAAGTGAATATGATTATTGTGGGAGCAGACAGGATTGCGCGAAATGGTGATACCGCTAATAAAATAGGTACTCTTGAAAAAGCAATTGTTGCAAAACATTATGAAATTCCGTTTTATGTTGCAGCACCTATTTCAACTATTGATTTGAATTGCGAAATAGGAAAGGATATACCAATAGAACACCGGAGTGAAGAGGAAGTGCTTTACCAAACAGGCTTGGATAAAAATGGAAATCTTGTGAAAGTTCTCGTTTGTTCTCCCGGCTCCAATGCAATAAATCCTGCTTTTGATATTACTCCTGCGGAATTTATTACGGGCATTATTACTGAAAAAGGTATTATTTCAGCTTCTGAAAAAGATATAACTTTGCTAATGACCATTGACTAATAGGTACCTCTAAAAACTCAATTAGAACGTCATTGCGAGGAAGGTACGACCGAAGCAATCTCAACATTCCCGCCTGACTGACGTAGTCGGGCAGGGAAGCATACTACATAAGATTGCTTCCCATTTCGTTCCTCATGGTTCGCAATGACGATGAGGTTTTTAGAGGCGCACTATAGTAAAATTATTTAATCACCAATGAAAGAAGAATACAAAGGGGTAAAATTCAAAACAATATTAGAAAATGCTGAACCACCTGCTGATTCACGCCTTGACGAACTTCGTTATTGGTGTAAAATTTTCAATGAAAAGAATCTTGCTCCTTCATATCCGGATGGTTCGTTTGGAAATCTTAGTTTTAGAATAAAACCGGAAGAAAATATTTTTATAATCACAGGCGCTTATATCGGATTAAAGGAAGCATTAACCGATGATTGTTTTGTAAAAGTAACGCGCTGTGATATGAATGAATGTACAGTATTTGCAACCGGTACAAGATATCCTTCATCTGAAAGCATGCTGCATTACGCAATTTACAAGCAACATTCTGATGTGAATGCTGTCTTCCACGGACATTGCAATGAACTTCTACAATCGGCTGCCCTGCTTGGGATTACTGAAACTGAAAAAGAAGAACCTTATGGGACAATTGACCTTGTGAATAGTGTATTAAAAATATCAGAAAAAGAAAATTTTCTCATTATTAAAAAACATGGTTTCATATCCCTTGGTAATTCTATGAAGGAAGCCGGTGTGAAGAGCTGGGTGTACAGCATTTTGTCCTCTGGCGCTAAACATTAGAGCATCTCTAAATACTGTGAAATACGTCATTGCGAGGGAGAAATGACCGAAGCAATCTTGCAGATAATGAGATTGCTTCGCTACGCTCGCAATGACGGCAATTGAGTTTTTCGAAGTGCTAATTATTCATTCTTCCCGTGACATTGCTTGTATTTCTTGCCGCTTCCGCATGGACAGGGATCATTGCGCCCCACTTTTTTCTCTACTCTCACCGGTCCTGTTTTTTGTTGTTCTCTTGTATCGTTTGAGGCGCCCCCTCCCCCACTAATTCCGCCAACATCCGAACGCCCCGTTCTTAGGTTGCTCATATCTGTTCTGGCAGGAGCTTTTACTTCCTTAACATTTTCGGGATCCTGAATAGGAATATTCCCCTTAAAGAGGAAGGCTATGATGTCTTTATTCACTTTCTGAATCATTTTCCTGAACAACTCGAATGATTCAAACTTGTAAATTAATAATGGGTCTTTCTGCTCATAAGTAGCTTGTTGCACAGATTGTTTCAAATCATCCAGTTCCCGCAAATGTTCTTTCCATTCGTCGTCAATGATAGCAAGTGTGATGCCTTTTTCAATAGCAAGAACAATTTCTTTTCCTTTAGTTTCGTAAGAACGCTTGATATTTGCCAGCACCTGCATTGTTTTAAGTCCGTCAGTTATTGGTATGGCAATGTTTTCAAAGCGGTGGAGATGATTTTCGTAAATATCTTTGATAATAGGATACACGCGTTGACTGGTGAATTCCTGCTTTTCTTTATAGTTTTTCTTTATTTGTTCTGAAGCATTTGTTGTGATTTCTTCAGCATTCATATTGAAGAATTCTTTTTCAGTAAGTCCGATTTCAGATGCGAAAACTCTGAGGATTTCAAATTTGAATCCTTCAAAATCGCGCTCTTCCTGAAAATCCATAATAATGTCTTCGCAAACATCATACTGCATGTTAGCAATGTCAATAGATAATTTGTCGCCAAACAGTGCGTTGCGGCGTTTTGTATAAATTACAACACGCTGTTTGTTCATCACATCATCATATTCGAGAAGACGTTTACGAATGCCAAAATTATTTTCTTCAACTTTTTTCTGTGCACGCTCAATTGCTTTAGTGATCATGGAATGTTGTATCATCTCCCCTTCCTTTAATCCCAGGCGGTCCATCATGCTTGCTATACGGTCGGAACCGAAAAGACGCATAAGATCGTCTTCCAATGAAACAAAAAATTGAGAAGAACCCGGGTCTCCCTGGCGTCCTGAACGGCCTCTTAATTGGCGGTCTACACGTCGTGATTCATGCCGTTCAGTACCAATAATGGCAAGACCACCAGCATCTTTTACGCCGGGCCCGAGTTTGATATCAGTACCACGACCTGCCATATTCGTAGCAATGGTGACGGTTCCTGCTTTACCTGCTTCGGCAACAATATCCGCTTCCTTTTGGTGCAGTTTTGCATTAAGTACATTATGTTTAAGATTCCTGATCTTCAGCATCCGACTGAGAAGTTCCGAGATTTCAACAGATGTTGTCCCCACAAGCACAGGGCGTCCGGCTTTTACCAGTTCAACAATATTTTCGATAACAGCATTGTATTTTTCACGTTTGGTCTTGTAAATAAGATCCTGCCTGTCTTCTCTGATAATCTTGCGATTTGTAGCAATCACCACCACGTCTAATTTGTAGATATCCCAAAATTCACCTGCTTCAGTTTCTGCAGTACCGGTCATACCGGCTAATTTGGTATACATGCGGAAATAGTTCTGTAAAGTGATGGTAGCATAAGTTTGTGTAGCCGCTTCTATTTTAACATTCTCTTTAGCTTCAATTGCCTGATGTAAACCCTCCGAATAGCGGCGTCCTTCCAGAATACGTCCTGTCTGCTCATCCACAATTTTGATCTTGTTATCCATAACAACATATTCCACATCATTTTCAAACAGCGCATAAGCTTTCAACAGTTGGTTTACCGAATGTATCCTGTCGGATTTGATAGAAAAATCCTGCATAAGTTCGCTTTTTCTCTCTATCTTTTCCTGCGAGGAAAGATTCGATTTTTCAAGATCTGCAAGAGCAACGCCGATATCCGGCATGATGAAGAATTTGGGATCATCTGTAAAGGATGTAATATAATCAATGCCTTTGTCGGTAAGTTCTAATGTGTTGTTTTTTTCGTCAATAACAAAGTAAAGCTCATCATCAATGATGTGCATATTCTTGTTTTGTTCCGCCATGTAAAAATTTTCTGTTTTTTGCACAAGAGCTTTCATCCCCGGCTCACTCAAAAACTTTATTAAGGCTTTATTCTTTGACAGCCCGCGAAATGCTCTTAAAAGTAATTTGGCTCCTTCTTTTTCACTTTCCTGGCTGCCTCCACTGCCAAGTAATTTTTTTGATTCAGCAAGAATATTGGTAACAAGGGCTTTCTGGACATTATATATTTTTTCGACTTTTGGTTTCAGATCCAGAAACTCTTGTTTTTCGCCTTTTGGCGTGGGACCTGAAATGATAAGGGGTGTGCGGGCATCGTCAATTAATACCGAATCCACTTCGTCAACAATAGCATAATTGTGTTTTCGTTGTACTAATTCTTCCGGGCTACGCGCCATATTATCGCGCAGATAATCGAAGCCGAATTCGTTGTTTGTACCGTACGTAACATCTGCAAGGTAAGCGTTTCGCCTTGCATCCGAATTAGGTTCATGCTTGTCAATGCAGTCAACTTTTAATCCATGAAATTCAAAAAGGACTCCCATCCATTCGGAGTCACGTTTTGCCAGATAATCGTTCACTGTAACTATATGAACACCCTTGCCGGGTAAGGCATTTAAATAAACAGGAAGTGTAGCTACAAGAGTTTTTCCTTCTCCTGTTGCCATTTCAGCGATCTTTCCCTGGTGGAGCACAATACCTCCCATCAACTGTACATCATAATGCACCATGTCCCAGGTAATCATATTTCCACCCGCTATCCATTGGTTTTTATAATACGCTTTATCATCTTTTATTTCAATATTGGGGCGGGTAGCAGCAAGGTCGCGGTCCATTTGAGTGGCAGTAACTTCAACCATCTCATTTTCTTTAAACCTGCGCGCAGTTTCTTTCATTACTGAAAAAGCTTCTGGAAGAATTTCAAGCAATACTTCTTCTATCTTTTTCGTAATTACTTTTTCTAACTTGTCTATTGTCTGATAAATATTTTCTTTTTCTTCATTTTCGATATCGAGATCATTTTCAAGTCGGTTGCGCAGTTCTTTTATTTCTTTATCTTCTTCTTTCAGGTAAAATGCAATGCGTTCTTTAAATTCAATGGTTTTTTGCCTAAGTCCATCATTAGAAAGCTTCGAAATGACTTCATATTCTTCAAGAATCTTATTGGTAAGCGGTGTGAGTTCTTTGAAATCTCTGTCGGATTTACTCCCGAATAATTTCTTTATTGTATTTAACATGTTAATATTATTTATTAAATAAAAAGATTTTCTTACATTAACAGTTCGGTAATTTTTCTGAATGCAGCGATTATCAAGAGATTGCTTCGCTTCCTGCTTACCCTGCCCTACCGGCAGGCAGGCGCTCGCAATGACGTAAAAAAGCCGTCGTCATTGCGAATTTGACGAAGGAGGATGAAGCAATCTAAAAAATTAACGAACTATTGTTACATGCAAAAATACTTTAAATATACAGATGTAGAAAAATAATAAATATAAAAAAAGCCACTTTGTTAAAGTGACTTTCACTGTCTTGTCTGTTTGTCAATATTCATCTTCGTGAAAGAAGAAATCATCTTTGGTCGGATAATCAGGCCAGATGTCTTCAATGCTCTCATAGATATCACCTTCGTCCTCTATTTCCTGAAGGTTTTCTATCACTTCCATAGGAGCGCCCGACCTGATAGCAAAGTCAATCAGTTCCTCCTTGGTAGCCGGCCATGGAGCATCCTCTAATTTTGAAGCTAATTCAAGTGTCCAATACATCTTAACCTTTTTTGAAATTTTATGCAAAAATATACTTTAAAACATAAAAGTCAAGAAAAAAATGAAATTTGTCTTTATTTTTAATAAAACGCCGGTCGCTGACAATGTCATAACCCATGCTCCCATTGTGTTGGCGACTTAGGTCATATTGCTTCAATCATTCAAAGCCACAGAGTAGACTGCACCCAAAAGTTTAGACAAATTTATAAATTAATTTTGATAATGATGAGCTCGGTATTCTATCGGGCTCATTCCATTTAGATTTAGTTTTATTCTGTCATTATTATAATATTTGATATAG
>Ga0247841_10006267_pt1 | contig 18516 bp, 18 predicted proteins | sample LaCruzMarch2015__2_FD_192410 | JGI IMG/M metagenome (GOLD analysis project Ga0247841, IMG submission 192410) | Freshwater microbial communities from meromictic Lake La Cruz, Castile-La Mancha, Spain - LaCruzMarch2015_18m | ecosystem: Environmental > Aquatic > Freshwater > Lake | place: Spain... | reverse complement strand
TCTCCGAAAACGCCGGTAATTTCTCCTTCGGGATATATTTCCGGAAAACGAGCCAAACATGTTTGAAGTTGTTTTACCTCTTCTCCTTGACTACCTGATTTTAAATTACTTTTAAATTGAAAGCTTGCTGTTTGCTTTTCTATTTTTTCTCTCATGCCTGATTCTGTTTGTATATAGCTAGTTTTATCTAAAAGTTCCTTTGCTTTTTTTTGATCAAATTGATAAATGACTGTCGGATCTTCGAATCCGTAAATTTCTGGCAGAATGGGGGACTGGATGGTTCCTCCTTTGCCAGAGAGTACTTTTTCTAGGATTTCTTCTTTATTTGTGCCGTAATTCAGAGCCATTCTTATATTGCTGTCTTTTAAGGCGCCCAAATAGTCAGCAGATGTATTTAAATTGAAGAAAACAGCAAAATATCTTGGAAGAGAAAAAGAATATGAATTTAAGCCATTAACGTTTTTTGGAAGGTTTTCTTCAGAAATAAGGGAAAAACCGTGTATTTCTTTGCTTGAGTAAGCTTTAATGAGTTTTTGTTCGTCGTCAAAGAATTTAAAAGATATTTCTTTGAGATTAGGAGTAGAGCCGTAATATTTTGTATTTCTGACCAAATCAATGGAAATTATTTTTCCTTCTTTGTTTTGAGTTAATTTTTTTAATTTATATGGACCGGAACCAATTGGGTTTAAATTTTGTGGGGTTAAAGAGAAATTTTCAGGAGTTATTTCTTTCCAGATATGTTCGGGAATTATCTGTATTTGGCAGTTTTCTAAAAATACCGAAGAAGGGTTTTTAAGTTTAAAACGTATTCCAAGTTCGGAAATTTTTTCGGTCTCCACTCCGAGCCAATTAGCTCTTAATGGGCTTTTGGTATTTTGATTTTGTATAGCTTGTATAGTGAAAATTACATCGTCGGCAGTAAGAGGTTTACCATCAGACCAGGAGATATCTTTTTTTAAATAGAATTCCCAAGTTTTTCCTTCGTCTAAAATATTATAATTTTCGGCTAGGTCAGGAATTATTTCGCCATCAGGTCCTTGTTTCATTAGTCCTGAAAAGATTAATTCAACCAGATCTCTGTCTGCGTCATTAGTAGGAGAGTAAATTGGCTGTATGTATCGGGGAGAACCAATTATTCCTTCGATATATTTTCCTCCTTCTGCGGGTTTAATTTCCGTGTTTTTGAGATAAAAATTAGTAGAGAGAACGGAAAAACTTATTAAAAACAAAGTTAGGCAAGTTAAAAACGTAATCCTTTCTTTTTTGTTAAGGATTTTGAAAAATTGCCTCCACTGAGAAAAGGAAGGACATTTTTTAAGTGGGAGAAACATTTAATAGGAAAATAAATTCAATAAGGCCAAAATTATAAACAGGCCTCCAAGAATACATGTTGCCCAAAAGGCTTTTTGCTGAACACCTCTTCGGGTGCCATAGGATCCTCCCTCTTGACCAAAGGCAGAACCTAACGCAGTGCCTCTTTGTTGAAAGAGAATGATAACTATTAAAAATATAGCAACAATTATTTGAGCAATTGGTAAATATTGTTTAATCATATAAATTTATGCTTTTCCTTTTTTAATAATTCCTTCTCCGAGCCATTTTGTGAGAATAAGAGATATCCCCCAGACAATGACAGAAGTTAGGAAAAGGGGAACAATACCTCGGATAATCAATTCTGGAAAAATAATATCAGTCACCCAGACTATCAGCATATTTATGACTAGACCGAAAAGGCCGAAGGTCAGTATTCTTAAGGGAATTGTGATTATCTTTAAAATCGGCTTTATAAATAAATTAAGCAGGCCAAGGATCCATCCGGCTATTATTAATGTTTTCCAGTCTCCGGTAAAGGCTACTCCTGGAACAAATCTTTCAGCTAAAAAAATTCCTAAAATCCCAGCAATAATCTGAAGAAAAAGAGTCCACATGTTTTTTTATCTTATCAAGATTTTGACAGCAAGTCAATCTTTCTCAGCTTGTGGTGGTATTTTAGCGCAAATCTGTGAGCCTCGTCTCTTAATTGAAGGACGAGATTAAAGGTTTCTCTGGGCAAGTTTTTCAGTAAGAGTGGTTTTTTTTGTCCTTCAATAAACAGTTCATTATTTCTTTTTGCCAGAGAAGCTAATGGTATTTTTAATTTTTTAATAGCTTTTTTTGCTGCGTTCAATTGAGCTTTTCCTCCGTCGATTAGAATTAGGTCGGGATATGGCCATTCTTGATGTTTAAGACGTCTACTTAGTATTTCTTTTATCATTGCTGTATCGTTGGGCTTACCAGATATTTCTATTTTGAATTTGCGGTAGTAGTTTTTAGCAGGAGATCCATCTATAAATGTTACCATCGAGCCGGTAGCTGTTTGTCCTTGGATATTTGAAACATCATATGCTTCGATTCTTCGCACGGTTTTTTCGATGTTTAATATTCTTCTTAGAGTTTGTTGAGGATTTGTTTCAATATTAGGTTGTTCAAGGTTATTGGACTTAAAAACGTTGGTATGGGAAAAAACTTTCTCTAAAGATTTAATTTGGTCTCTGATTCTTCCTGCTTTTTCAAAGTTTTGATTCAGGGATAATTCTTTCATTTCTTTCTTTAAGTTATATAAAACCTGATTTTTATTGCCTTGAATGATTTTTATGATATTTTTGGCATTCTTTTGGCATTCTTTTTCTAGTTCTTTTTTAAAACTTGGTAATTGACCGGCTAAATTGGATTTTGTCAGACAGGGAGCTGGACATCTACCGAGTTGATGCCATAAACAAGTGTGTTTTGCTAAAACATTACAGCTCCTGAAAGGGAAAACTTTGCGTAAAACCTTTAAAGATTGTTTTAGTGCGTTTCCGTCTACAAATGGTCCTATAAAAATATTTTTTACTTTTTTTTGGTGAGTTATAAATATTTTAGGGAATTCTTCGCGAGTAACACCGACGTAGAAGTAATTTTTATCATCTCTCCAGACAACATTATACTTTGGTTGATATTTTTTAATAAGATTTGCTTCTAAAATAAGAGCTTCTATCTCAGATCCGGTTTTTAGGTATCCTATTTTTGATGTTTGATTTGTAAACAAACCGTCACGATAAGACGGTTGCTGAAAATGATTTTTTACTCTATTCTTGATGTTTATAGCTTTTCCGATATATAAAATCTGTTTGTTTTTAAAGCAATAAACACCACTGGTTTTTGGTAGTTGAGATATCTTATCTTTTGATAGGAATTTAAATTTTTCCATAATTTAATTATTTGACTATTTCTGGTTGAAAAAATTCGTTCATTTTTATATTTATCGGTATAATTTCCTGTATTTTTTTATTTTGTATTAGAACTTTTACGATTTGTCCTTCTTTGGTTTCTTTTGAAAATCCTTGGTCGAAGATAAAGTTTCCTAAGCTGTAAAATATATATTTTTCTTTATAGATTTCTTGTTTTTGAACAACGTGAGGGTGGTGACTTATTACTGCGTCTGCTCCGTAATCAATAGCCAGTTGACTGAAATATTTTTGTGTTACGTCAGGTTCTTCTTTATATTCTTCTCCGATGTGGAAGGAAACTATTATAATATCTGCTTTTTCCTTTGCTGATTCAATTCCTTTTTTTAAATTATCTTCAGTTAACCAGGAGATGCCGGCAGTCGTTGTTCCTGCAGCCCAATTAGTAGAACCAAGATTAGCATATGATAGGAATGCTATTTTTGCACCTTTCAATTCTTTTATCAAAGGTGAGTAAGATTCGTTTTTATTCAGTCCTCCGCCAAAATAGTCAATTTTTGCTTCTTTTAATCTTAAGAAGGTATCTTTCAGAGCTTCTATTGTATAGTCAAACATATGGTTGTTTGCCAGAGATAGAATATCAAATCCAGCATAGGTTAATCCTTCGATTGCTTTCGGGCTCATTTTAAAAGAATAAATACTACCCACTTTTGTTCCTTTGTCAGAAATTGGACCTTCCAAATTTCCTATAAGCAGGTCTGCTTTTTGTAAATCATCAGCAATTTTCAAAAAGGGGAACTTGTAGTCTCCTTTACCTTCTTTTTCAATATAATATTCCACTCCTCGGTCGAGCATGATATCTCCCGTAAAAATCAGGATTGCGATTTGATTTTCTTTTTCTGCGGATTTTTTAGTTAATATTTCAAAAGTTTCCGGTTTAATTAAAAAAGAAATTAGTAAAAATAAAATTATGCCAAAAAGAACGGCCAGTACGATTGAGTATAGAGTTTTATTAAATGATTTTGTCATTACTTTATTATATCCTACCTGTATTGAACTTTTTTGGAAAATGAAGTACAATACAATACTTACATGAAAGAAGACTTAATCAAAATTCGGGGGGCGAGAGTGCATAATCTGAAAAATATTGATATTGATATCCCCAAGAATAAATTGGTGGTTATTACCGGTCTTTCTGGATCCGGAAAAAGTTCTTTAGCTTTTGACACTCTTTATGCTGAAGGTCAAAGAAGATATGTTGAGTCTTTGTCGGCTTATGCCCGTCAGTTTTTGGGAGTTATGGATAAACCTGACGTTGATAAAATTGAAGGTATTTCCCCGGCGATTTCAATAGATCAGAGAAAAGCTTCTCATAACCCTCGTTCGACCGTAGGAACTATTACGGAGATATATGATTATCTTCGTCTTTTGTTTGCTAGAGTTGGGAAGCCTCATTGTCCGAAATGCGGAAAATTAGTTTCAAGTCAAACGATTGATCAAATAGTGGATCAAATAATTAAACTTCAAAAGAAAGTAGAGATAAACGTTTTGGGGCCTGTGATTCGTGGCAAAAAAGGAGAGCATCAAGGGGTTTTAGAAGAAATACAAAGAGCAGGTTTTGTCAGGATGAGAATAGATAAAATAATTTATAGAACAGAAGAGGCTCTTGAAAAAGTATTAGACAGAAAGAAAAAGCATGATATTGAAGTTGTTGTTGATAGATTAATTATTGATAATGATTTGGATAAATCAAGATTAGTTGATTCGGTAGAAACGGCTTTAAAACTTGGTAAAGGAATGGTGATAATTAATCAAAAAGATAATGATTTGGCTTTTTCTGAACATTTTGCCTGCGAAGAATGTGAAATTTCTTTACCTGAACTGGAGCCTCGTCTTTTTTCTTTTAACGCTCCTTATGGGGCTTGTTCGGCTTGTCATGGCTTAGGTATTAAACTTGAAGTTGATCCGAAATTAGTAATTCCAAATACTAATTTGACGTTGGCCGAAGGGGCTATATTTCCTTGGGCAAGAGCTTCTCATAAAGTGGGTAGACAGGGATTTTTTTGGTATAAACTTCAAGAATTTGCTCAAGAAGAAAATATTGACGTAGATGAGCCGATTAAAAATCTTCCCAAAGAAAAGATTAATTTAATATTATATGGAAAGAACGGTTGGGAAGGGGTTATTCCTTGGCTGGAAAGAAGATATCACGAAACTGAATCAGACTGGTCAAGAGAAGAGATTGAGCAGTATATGGTTGAAAAAATATGCGAGGATTGCAAGGGAAAGAGATTAAAACCGGAAGTTTTGGCGGTTAGGGTTGGTGAGAAATCAATAGATTTAATTGTTGAAATGCCGATTAGCGGGGTTAAGAATTTTTTTGAAAAAATTTCTTTTAAAGAAAACGAAAAGAAAATAGCTCAGGGAATAATAAAGGAAATAATAAATCGTCTGCAATTTTTGATTGACGTTGGTTTGGATTATCTGACTTTGGACAGAAAAACTGATACTTTATCCGGCGGAGAAGAACAGAGAATAAGATTAGCCACTCAAATAGGAACAAAGCTTACGGGAGTTTTATATATTTTAGATGAGCCGTCAGTCGGGCTTCATCCTAGAGACCAAGGAAGACTTATAGAAACATTGAAAAAATTAAGAGATTTGGGAAATTCTCTTGTTGTGGTTGAACATGATCCTCAAACTATAAGATCGGCTGATTGGATAATTGATGTTGGGCCGGGAGCAGGGAAACACGGAGGAAAGATTATTTTTGAAGGAACGGCAAAAGAATTATTAAAAAGTCATACTTTAACTGGTGATTATTTGTCCGGCAGAAAAAAAGTAGAGATAAAAAATTTGAAAATAAAAAAACAAGTTCAGGAGAAATCTTCAACTGAGAAGTTTTTAATAATTAAAAAAGCAACAGAGCATAATCTAAAAAATATCGATGTTAAGATTCCTCTTGGGAAATTAGTTTGCATTACCGGAGTCTCGGGTTCAGGTAAATCTTCTTTGATGAATGATATTTTAGCCAAAGCTTTGTTAAAGAAGTTTTATAAATCAAAAGAAGATCCTGGGAAGCATGAGGTAATTTTGGGAACAGAAAATTTAAATAAAATAGTTTTAGTTGATCAATCTCCGATAGGTCGTGTTCCCCGTTCAAATCCGGCTACTTATACAGGAGCTTTTTCTTTGGTTCGGGATATTTTTACTCAGACAAAAGAAGCTAAAATCAGAGGATATCAGGCCGGTCGTTTTTCTTTTAATGTTAAAGGAGGAAGATGCGAAGCTTGTGAAGGGCAAGGAGTGAAAAAGATTGAGATGTATTTTTTACCCGACATTTATGTTCAATGCACAGAATGTAAAGGAAAGAGATTTAATAATGAAACTTTGTCAGTTGAATATAAAGGAAAGAATATAGCAGATGTTTTAAAAATGACCGTGGAAGAAGCAATGGAGTTTTTCAAAAATATTCCTCTTCTTTATTCTAAAATGAAAACATTAAACGAAGTTGGTTTAGGATATATTGAATTGGGTCAATCAGCTCCTTCTCTTTCTGGAGGAGAAGCTCAAAGAGTGAAATTAGCTACTGAATTATCTCGTCAAGGAAGTGGTAGGAGTTTATATATTCTTGATGAACCGACAACAGGGCTTCATATGGAAGATGTAAGGAAATTACTTTTCATTTTAAAAGAGCTGGTTAATAAAGGGAATACAGTTTTAGTTATTGAGCATAATTTGGACGTTGTTAAAAATTCAGATTGGATAATAGATTTAGGGCCAGAGGGCGGAGAAAAGGGAGGATATATTGTGACAGAAGGAAATCCTAAAGAAGTTTCAAAAAGTAAAAGAGGGTATACTGGTAAATATTTGAAAGAAGAGTTGAAGACTTGACATAGCTTTGTTATTTAAATAATATTAAAAAGTATAAATTAGCAATCAAAGGTCGTGAGTGATAAATTATAATGAAGTTTAAAATTATTTTTAACATTTAAATTTATGAATATTAAGCCATTATCAGATCATATTTTAATAGAGCCTATTAAGGAAGAAGAAAAAACTAAAACAGGTATTTTGCTTCCTGAAACGGCTGAAAAAGAAAAGCCGGAGCAAGGAAAAGTTATTTCCGTAGGGCCTGGCAGAAAAACTAATGAAGGGAAAATTATTCCTTTAGAAGTAATTCCCGGGCAAAAGGTTTTATTTACGAAATACGGACCAAGCGAAATAAAGGTTGAGGGCAAAGAATACTTAATTGCCAAAGAAGAAGATATATTAGCAATAATTGAGTAAAAATTATGTCAAAACAAATTCTTTTTAGCGAAAACGCCAGAAAAAAATTAAAAGCTGGCATAGATAAAATTACAGATGCAGTAAAAGTTACTTTGGGTCCAAAAGGTAGACATGTTGTTTTGGATAAAGGGTTTGGTTCTCCTGAAATTTGCGATGATGGAGTGACTATTGCTAAAGAAGTTGAGTTGGAAGACAGAATAGAAAACTTGGGAGCGGAAATTATTAAAGAAGTTGCCGAGAAAACAAATGATATTGCCGGAGATGGCACAACTTCAGCAGTAGTTTTAGCTCAGGCGATAGCAGCAGAGGGTTTAAAAAATGTTGCAGCGGGAGCAGATCCTTTAGCTTTAAAAAGAGGTATTGAGAAGGGAGTTAAAGCAGTTGTTGAAAATCTTAAACAGATGGCAAAATCTATCTCTAAAAAAGAAGAGATAAGTCAGGTGGCTACTATTTCTGCTCAGAGTGAAGAAATTGGAAATATGATTGCCGAAGTTATAGAAGAAGTCGGCAAAGACGGAGTGGTGACAGTTGAAGAATCTAAAAAGTTTACTTTAGAAAAGGAAATAGTAAAAGGTCTTCAGTTCGATCGAGGATATATTTCTCCATATATGATTACCAACGCAGAAAGAATGGAAGCTGTTTTAGAAAATCCATATATTTTGGTAATCGATAAAAAAATATCTTCAATTCAGGAAATACTTCCTGTTTTAGAAAAAATTGTTCAGGCCGGAAAAAAAGAACTGGTTATTATTGCTGATGAAGTTGAAGGAGAGGCTTTAGCCACTTTATTGGTTAATAAATTAAGAGGAGTATTTAATGCTTTAGCTGTTAAAGCTCCTGGTTTTGGAGACAGAAAAAAGGAGATGTTGGAAGATATTGCTGTAGTTACGGGGGCTAAACTTATTTCTGAAGAGATAGGATTAAAGTTGGAAAATATTACTATTGAACAACTGGGTCAGGCTAGAAAAGTTGTCGCTGGAAAAGAAAAGACAACTATTATTGAAGGAAAAGGTAAAAAGGAAGAAATAGAAGCAAGAGTGACGCAGATTAAAAGCGAATTGAAAAATACTGAATCTTCATTTGATAAAGAGAAGTTGCAGGAGAGATTAGCAAAATTATCCGGTGGAGTAGCTGTTATAAAAGTTGGAGCGGCTACAGAAGTTGAACAGAAAGCTAAACAGAGAAAAACAGAAGATGCTTTAAATGCGACCAGGGCTGCAATAGAAGAGGGAATAGTTCCTGGCGGAGGAGTGGCACTTTTGAGATCAGTTTCGGTTTTAGATGGATTAAATTTGGATGGAGATGAAAAAACTGGTTTGAATATCTTAAGAAGAGCTTTAGAAAAACCTATAAGACAAATTTCAGAAAATGCCGGCTTGGATGGAGCGGTGGTTGCTGAAGAAGTTAAGAAACACGAAGGAAGTTATGGATTTAATGCTTACTCTATGAAATACGAAGATTTATTTTTAGCCGGTATTGTAGATCCGACAAAAGTTGTTAGATCTGCTTTGGAAAACGCTAGTTCGGCGGCTTCCATGATTTTAACGACAGAATGTGTTATTGCTGAAAAACCAGAAGAGAAAAAAAATAAAGGAATGTCAGGAATGTCAGGAATGCCCGGTATGCCCGAAGATTATTAATAATTTATCAGATAAAAACAAGCATAAGCCCTAAAAGGGCTTTTTGCTTTGGGGTTGAAAAAAAGTAAAAATAGATTACAATTAGAGGTGTCAAAAGGTCGTTATTTTTATTACTTTAAATAAAAAATTATGCTTAAATTTATTATATTATTCGTCGCAGCTATCGTTTTTTGGGTTGTTTTTGTATACAACCGTTTAATTACTTTAAAAAACAGACTGAAAGAAGCCTGGGCAGATATTGAAGTTCAGTTAAAAAGGAGATATGATTTAATTCCTAATTTAGTGGAAACGGTTAAGGGGTATGCCAGTCATGAAAGTTCAGTTTTTGAAAAAGTAACAGAAGCCAGAACAAGAGCTATGGGAGCTAAAACCTTGAAAGAAAAAGGAGAGGCGGAAAACGCTTTATCGGGAACTTTAAAAACTCTTTTTGCTGTTTCAGAAAATTATCCTCAATTAAGAGCCTCAGAAAATTTTCAGAAATTTCAGGATGAATTAACTGATACTGAAGATAAAATTCAGGCTGCCAGAAGATTTTACAATGCAAATACCAGGGACTTTAATACTCAGATAGAAACAGTTCCTTCTAATTTCGTTGCTAAGATTTTTAATTTTAAATCGGCAGAATTCTTTGAGATAGAGGAAGCCACTCAAAAAGAGCCAGTTAAGGTGAAATTCTAAATGACATTATATACTCAAGCCGAAGTAAATATTCGTAAAACTTGGTTTTTAATAACTTTGTTTTTGGTTTTTATAATCGGCTTGGGTTGGTTTTGCAGTCAGTATTTTCAGAATCAGACTTTTTTAATTGTAGCTATAATTTATAGTTTAGTGATTAATGTTGGGAGTTTTTGGTATTCAGACAAGGTTGTTTTAGCTTTGACTCGGGCAAAACCAATTGAAAAAAAAGATAATCCTGAAATTTATCGGTTGGTTGAAAATCTTTGTATTACAGCCGGTTTACCTACTCCAAAAATATATATTACTCCCGAAGCTCAACCTAACGCCTTTGCTACCGGTCGTGATAAGAATCATGCAGTTATTACTTTAACTCAGGGACTTTTACAAAAGTTGGATAAGCAAGAGTTAGAAGGAGTAATATCACATGAGCTTTCCCATATTGGGAATAAAGATATGCTTTTGATGACGGTGGTTGTGGTTTTAGTCGGTTTTATAAGTATTCTTTCTAATTTGTTTACAAGATCAATGTTTTTTGGAGGTTCTAGAAGGAGAGACAGTAACGAAGGTCAGTTGGGTTCAATTTTGGCTATTATCGGTATAGTTTTTATGATTTTGTCTCCAATTGTAGCCATGCTTATACAAATGGCGGTTTCCAGAAAGAGAGAGTTTTTAGCTGATGCCACAGGAGCTCTTTTAACAAGATATCCTGAAGGCTTGGCTTCTGCTTTGGAAAAAATTAGTGCTGATAAAACTCCTCTAACCACAGCTTCTTCAAATACTGCTCACTTATATATATCAAATCCTTTTAAAGGGAAAGGTATCTCAGGTTTATTTTTGACTCATCCTCCTATTCAGGAGAGGATTAAAGCTTTACGATCAATGGATATTTAAAAATGTTTTATTCTTTATTATTTTTTTATATTATAAGTTTTCTGGTGTGTTTGTTTGGGGCTATAAAGACAGGCATCATTTACAGAAAAGACAGGAGGAACGAAATATCATATAATTTCGTTATTTTTTTTATTTTGATGTCTGTAATGTTTATTTTTTTATGTTTGCTGGTATTTGTAAAAGACGATTTAAAGGCTGGGGCAATATTGCTTTTAATCCATGGGTTAGAAGGGATACTGGTTTGTTACCTTTTTAGGATAATAACTCTCTGTACTTATTTTTCAAAATTAAGAAATTGGATTTTCTGGGGAGCTATGTTGGCTATTAATTTTCAATGGTTGGTGGTTTCAAAAAGTTTTCATCCGGCTGAAATTTTAGTTTATAAATTGGGAAATTTTTCATTTTATTCCTGGCTATATTCTTTTCCTTTAAATATCTCTTTATATCTTGCAGTAATTTCAATTGTAATATCTATAGCTAATTTATCTTTGTTCGTAGTTAAAGTATTGAATGAGGAAAATAAAAATGTTAGAGTCCGTTCATACTTATGGGGTTTAGGAATGCTTGCTTTTGGAATACATGCTTTGGGATGGTACGCTCCGATAGGTGTGTTTGATAGTTTTCTTGCGAGAGATTTAATTAGGGGTGTATTTTCTGTTTTAGGTTCAGGTTTTCTGGTGGGAGGATTTCTTTATAAGACGAAAAATTAATATTTGGAGAGGTCGCATAGAGGCCTAGTGCACGCGCTTGGAAAGCGCGCAACTCGAAAGGGTTCGCGAGTTCGAATCTCGCCCTCTCCGCTAAGTTTTATATTTAGTGAAATTGAAATCGTGATTATAAAAAATATTTGTATTTTTGACGATAAAAATTGCAAAAGTCATTAATATTTTAATTAAATGATTGATAAAATAATTTATGAAGTCGTCATATCAAGATAAAAAATTTGCGGAATATTGGGAAAAAAGAGTTGGTAAATCGGGAGAGGTTTATAAAAGGATGGTGCTTGATCCAATCATGTTTGATACGGTCGGAATTTTTAGTGATAAGAAAATTTTGGAACTTGGTTGTGGTAATGGTTATCTTGCGCCAAAATTAATAGCGCAGAATCCAAAGTCAATAATCTTAATGGATATTTCAAGATATAATTTAGAGTTTGCAAAAGAAAAATGTACCGATTCAAGAATAACTTTTCTAGAACAAGACGTCACAAAAAAATGGCAGATAGATAGCAATAGCATTGATATTATTTATTCTAATATGATGTTGAATGAGGTCGAGAATATAAAAACGCCTATTGAGGAAGCTTTTCGGGCTTTGAGAAAAGGTGGGGTTTTGATATTCTCTGTTATTCATCCATCTTGTGCTTTATTTATTTTTGCTCAAGGAAAAGTAGGAGTTAAGTTAAATAGTGTAGAGGGGCTTGGTAATTATTTTCGACGTGGTGTTGTAAAATATACAATGGGATTTGATAGTAAAAATAATTCGTTATTTTTTAAAAAATTTGGACAAAAATTTAAAGTTAAGCAATATCAACGTACATTATCAGATTATTTTAACCAACTTATTGAGGTTGGGTTTTTAGTTAGAAAAATATTTGAACCTGAATTGTCTCAAGGATTACTAGATGAGAGTCCTGAATTTGTAGAATATAAAGATTATCCAATTGGATTAATATTTCATTCTGTTAAGTAATATATAATTCGTCGTTTAAAAATAAAGTAAAATATTCCATAATATTATAATTTTCTAATAAAAATAATTAGTATTAAAATAATTTTTTATGTCTTTATCTATAGGTATAGTCGGTTTACCTAACGTCGGTAAATCGACTTTATTTCAACTTATTACAAAAAAACAGGTTGATTGTCAAAATTATCCTTTTTGCACTATTGATCCGAATATCGGCGTTGTTGCTGTTCCCGATGAAAGAGTGGATAGACTAGCTGAACTTACTCATTCTGCTAAAAAGATATATAACACGGTGGAATTTGTTGATATAGCTGGTTTAGTTAAAGGAGCCAGTAAAGGGGAAGGATTAGGGAATAAATTTTTGGCTAATATTAGAGAAGTGGATGCTGTGGTTTATGTATTGCGTGTTTTTTTAAATGAAAAAATAATTAATGTTCAACAGGGTATAGATGTTTTAAGGGATAAAGAAATTTTAGAGACAGAGTTGATTTTAAAAGATTTGGAAATAATAGAAAATAGAATACAGAATGTACAAAGCGATGTAAGGGCTGGTAAAAAAGAAGCGATTAAGGAATCGGAGATTTTAAAAAAAGTGTATAGTTTTTTGGCTCAGGGAGAGTCTTTAGTTGATAAATCTTGGAATGAAGATGAAAAAAAGATGTTATTAGGTTATCAATTACTTACTGCAAAACCGAGATTATATTTATTTAACGGCGCAGAAGAAGATGTTACTTCTGATTTAAAGGAAACTTTTAATAAAAATAATTGGCCGTTTTTATTGGTTGACGTATTAAACGAGTTTGAATCGGCGGATTTAAGTCAAGAAGAAAGGGTGTCTATAGGGTTGCCCGCAGATTTAAAGATAAACGAATTAATAAAAGAATCTTATAAATTGCTTGATTTGATAACTTTTTTGACAACCGGACCTGATGAAACTCGTGCTTGGACTTTGAAAAAAGGAAAGATGACTCCTCAGGCGGGCGGGGTAATACATAGTGATTTTGAATCTCATTTTATTAGAGCCGAAGTTATCAATTGGAAAGATCTTTTGGATGCGGGCGGATTTTTTGGAGCCAGAGAAAAAGGACTTACTCGTACAGAGGGAAAGGAATATGTGGTAAAAGACGGGGACGTTATTGAGATAAAGAGCAATGCTTAGTCGGTTTGCTATTAAAATTAAAGTTTAATAGAATAAACATATGAAAAATACTGCTTTAATTTTAGGTGTTATAGTCTTAATTTTTTGCGGAGCTGTTTGGCTCAAAAACGGCGGAAAGCTTGTTAATCAACCCGTTGTTAATGTACCTGTGGTTAAGCAAAAGATCAGCCCTCAAACAAAAATGATTCAGATAAATGATTCTACTAGTACATATACTATTGATATTAAGTATCCGGAATTTTCTGAATTGTCTAATTCCGAAGCTCAAAAAACCGCAAATGACCTTTTTGAAAAAAGGATAGATGAAAATGTAGTTGATTTTAAGAAAGATGTGGTTGATAATTCTATTAAGGAGATTGACTTGCCTCCAAGTTCTTTACAAATGGATTATGAAGTAATTTATTTAACGAATAATATGGTAAGCGTTAAATTAAGCAGTTTTTACTATATTGCCGGCATGGCTCATCCTAATTCTTTCTATTCTGTTTTTAATTACGATTTTAAGAGTAATAAAGAAATATTATTGTCGGATTTTTTTAACTTAAACAGTGATTATTTGACAGTTCTTTCTGGTATTTTTGTAAAGGATTTAACAGAAAAGTTAACTCTAACCGGTTATTATATAGAAGATTTTGTGAAAGTGGGAACAGAATCTAAGATAGATAATTTTTCAACATTCTTTTTCGATAAAGATAAAATAACTTTTATATTTAATGTTTATCAGGTGGCTCCTTATGTCGCTGGCCCTCAATTAGTAGATGTTTTTTATGATAAAGTAGCTGAGTTTAATAATCAAAGCGATTTAATAAAATTAATTAAAAATATATGAAAAAAATAAAAAAACTTACGCTTTTAATATTACCTGAGAAATTAGGTATTTGTCATTTGAGTCAAAAAAGCGCAATTCCTTTATGGGCGGAGGAAGGTATTTCTTTTTCTTCCATAGCTAGAACTGAAAAAGAATTGTCAATTATTTGTTCTCAAGAAAAAATACCGGGAGGGGTTCTTTTTGAAAAAGATTGGCGAGCTTTTAGGGTTGAAGGACTTTTGGGATTTACTTCAATAGGAATTGTTTCATCTTTATCGGTTCCCTTATCTAAGGCTAAAATTAGTATAATGTATATTTCTACTTATGAAACAGATTATATTTTAGTTGAGGATAAAAACCTTGAAAAGGCCGTAAAGATTTTAAGTAAATTTTGTAGTATTAAAAAATAAAAGTCATATAAAAATTAATTTTATGGAACAAGCTATTTTAAATATTCTTTCAAATCCGGTATTTCTTCTTTTAATTTTACTTTGGACCATACCTTGGAAAGGTGTGGCTTTGTGGAAAGCGACAAAGAACGGACATAAAAATTGGTTTATTATTTTACTTGTTTTAAATACTTTGGCGATTTTGGAAATTACTTATATTTTCTATTTCTCGAAACCGAAAAAAAATGTTGAATAGTCCGATAGAAGAAATTAAAAATCGTCTAGATGTAGTTGAAGTAATAGGATCTTACATTAAAGTTTATAAAACTGGGGCTAATTACCGAGCAGTTTGTCCTTTTCACTCAGAAAAGAAACCTTCTTTTTTTATTTCTCCTGCTCGTCAAATTTGGCATTGTTTTGGTTGTGGAGCTGGGCACAATATTTTTGATTTTGTAATGAAGATTGAAGGAATTGAGTTTGGAGACGCTTTAAGGATTTTGGCTCAACGGGCTGGTGTTGAATTGAAAAAGCCGACCCCTCAAGATTTGGCTTGGCAGAGTGAAAGAGTTAAACTTTATGAGATATGCGAATTAGCTACTAAGTTTTTTGAGAAACAGCTTGAGGAAAGTAAAATAGGAGAAGAAGCCAGAAAATATCTTTTGGAAAGAGGATTAAAAGAAGAGTCTCTTAAAACGTGGAGATTGGGATATGCTCCAGATGTATGGCAGAGTTTATCTGATTTTTTGACTTCAAGGGGTTATAAAAAAACGGAAGTTGAAAAATCTGGCTTGGGATTAACTTCAGAAAAAGGTTCTTTTTATGACAGATTTAGGGGTAGAATTATTTTTCCAGTATTTGATTTTAATTCTCAAATTGTCGGATTTGGTGGTAGAGTTTTTAAAGATAAAGATAATAAAGAAATAGCAAAATATGTTAATACTCCGAGTACTCTTTTGTATGATAAAAGTAATATTCTTTACGGCTTAGATAAGGCTAAAGTTGAAATCAGAAAAAAAGATAGTTGCGTTTTAGTTGAGGGATATATGGATTGCATTATGGCTCATCAGGCTGGTACTGAAAATACGGTTGCTACCTCAGGAACTGCTTTAACTCCTGGGCAATTGAAAATTTTAAAGAGATATACTGAGAATTTAACCTTGGGTTTTGACATGGATGTGGCCGGAGAAGGCGCTACTAAAAGGGGGATAGATTTAGCTCAGGCTCAGGGATTTAATATTAAAGTTGTCAGACTTCCTGAGGGCAAAGACGCAGCTGAAATTATTTTAAAAAATTCAAAAGAATGGGAAGAATCTTTATTAAATCAAAAATCAATTTACGAATTTTATTTTGAATCTGCCTTTTCGAACAAAGACGCAGATAATCCTGAAGGTAAAAAAGAAATTTCAAAAATATTGTTGCCTGTTATTAAAAAAATACCAAATCAGATAGAAAAATCTTTTTGGCTTCAGAAGTTGGCTAAAAAATTAAAAGTAAGAGAAGAAGAGGTGCGAGAAGAATTAAAAAAGGTTAAGTTGGAGGAAGAGGTGTTTGGCTTGGAGCCGGAGGAGATAGCAAATCTTCCTCAAAAATCAAGAAAGGATTTATTGGAAGAGAGGCTTTTAACAATGGTATTGAAGAATCCTCAAAACATCGAATTAGTTGAAGAAAATTTATTTTCTTTTTTTTCTCCTCGATGCCGGGAAGTATTGGAAAAGTTAAAAAAGAAAGAAAGTCCTGAATCAGAGTTTTTTAATTATCTTTGCTTAAAGGCTGAAATTGAGGAATTGGAAGAAAAGGAGGTTTTATCTGAAATAGAATTTTGCTTGAAAGAAATTCAATTTTTGGATGCGAAAAGTAAAATGGGTGAAATTTCAAAAGAGATTAAAAAATCTGAGGAAGAAAAAGACGGTAAAAAGACAGGAGATTTGATCCAAAAATTTAAAGATAAAATTAGTGAATTAATAAAATTATGATTAAAAAAAAGAAACCGAAGAAAAAGATTTTTAAGAAAAAAATTAAAAAAGTAAAAAAGAGATTATTAAAAAGTAAGAAGAAAGTAAAAAGAAAAGTAAAGAAAGTGAAGAAAAGGAAAAAGAATCGTTTTGCTTTGGGTCGTCCTAAAAAAGTTTTTATTCCTGAAAAATTAAAGGTTCTTTTTGAAAAAGGTAAAGCTCGTGGTTTTGTCACTTCTTCTGAAATTCTGTATTCTTTTCCAGAATTAAGCAGAGATATTAATGGGTTAGAAAAGTTTTATGATGATTTAGATAAAGCGGGTATTGAAATTAAGGAGACAAAAGAATATTTAGAAGTAAAGTCGACAGAAAAGAAAAAACCTTTAAAAACATTTTCTGATGCTAAAATTGATCCTATTCAAATGTATTTGAAAGAGATAGGGCAGATTTCTTTTATTAATGCTGATGAAGAAAAAGATCTATCTAGAAAAATTGAAAAAGGAGATATGGAAGCGAAGAAAAAATTGGCTCAGGCCAATTTAAGATTGGTGGTTTCTATTGCTAAGAATTATGTCGGTCGTTCTCCTAATTTAACTTTACTCGATTTGATACAGGAGGGGAACTTGGGTCTTTTTCGGGCTGTGGAGAAATTCGATTGGAGAAAAGGTTATAAATTTTCAACTTATGCTACTTGGTGGATAAGACAGGCTGTTACTAGAGCTTTAGCAGATCAAGCCAGAACTATAAGAATACCTGTACATATGGTGGAAACTCTTTCAAAGTATAACCAGGCGAGGCGTAGGCTATTGCAAGATTTAGGCAGGGAACCTTTAGCTGAAGAAATAGCGGCTGAAATGGGAATTGAACTTGATAAAGTTTATCATTTGACTAAAATTTCTCAAGAAACAGTCTCTTTGGAAACTCCGGTCGGAGAAGGGGAGGAAGATTCTATTTTGGCTGAGTTTATTGAAGATGAAAAGACAGTTTCTCCTTCAGTGGAGGCTGCCAGAAAATTGCTTCGCGAAAGATTAAAAGAAATTTTAATTGATTTAACCGCAAGAGAACAAAAAATATTAGCGATGAGGTTTGGTTTAGATGATGGTATTACTCATACTTTAGAAGAGGTGGGTCAGGAATTTGGAGTCACTCGGGAAAGAATTCGTCAGATTGAAGCCAAAGCTTTAGAGAGAATAAGAGAACATAGTGGCTTAAAGAGATTAAAAGGATATTGATTTTTATGAGGAAAATTTCTTCTAAAATCGTATTTTTAATTCATTGTCTTATTGTATTTTTCTGGTGCGGACTATTTTTCGTTCCTATTAGTCTTTGGCCGGACAAAATTATTTTTCATTTTTATCTGACTTTGGTTATAGTTTTTAATCAGTTTATATGGGGTTTATTGATTATGCCTTGGACAAAGAAATATCGGATGGTTTGTTTTTTGACGACGGTAAATCAACTTTTGAGGGGGGACTCAATATCTGATGAAAAGAATTATGATCATTCTTTCACTCAAGAGTTGTTCGGTAGAGCCGGCTTAAAGATTTCTCATAGATTCGCCACTTTACTTACTTTTACTATTCTTATTGTTGTTACTTTTCAATATTTGTCTGTAAAGTAAAGATCCTTGAAAAATTGAATATTTTTTGTTATATTCATATACATTCCCCTGTAGCTCAACGGTAGAGCGGCTCGCTGTTAACGAGAAGGTTGTAGGTTCGAATCCTACCGGGGGAGCAAAGGACGTGAAATAGGGTCAGAAACCCTGTGTCGTGTCTTAACTGGGGGCTTTCCTGAGGTTCGAAATTTATTTC
>Ga0247841_10006266_pt1 | contig 18519 bp, 22 predicted proteins | sample LaCruzMarch2015__2_FD_192410 | JGI IMG/M metagenome (GOLD analysis project Ga0247841, IMG submission 192410) | Freshwater microbial communities from meromictic Lake La Cruz, Castile-La Mancha, Spain - LaCruzMarch2015_18m | ecosystem: Environmental > Aquatic > Freshwater > Lake | place: Spain... | reverse complement strand
GTCGCCGGAAGAAGCGGCCGAGTTTCTGAGAGCAAAAAAATGAGTAACGAGCTTTTTATTTGGAGATTAATATGAAAATAGCGATAGTATGTTATGCCTCTCACGGTGGGAGCGGAACCCTAGCAACTGAGCTCGGTTTGCGTTTAGTCCGCCGAGGGCACCAGATCCACTTTATTTCTGCCGATATTCCTTATCGTCTGATCGGACCATGGAAAAAGAACATTTTTTATCATGAGGTCGAGACATTGGACTATCCACTTTTTGTGGGCGAACCTTTTGATCTTGCCTTGGCCAACAAATTGGCCGAAGTGACCGAGCAGTTCAAAATCGACATCATTCACGGGCACTATGCTATCCCGCACTTTCCAGCCATCTATCTTGCCAAACAAATGCTCAAAAAGAAAGGCATCAATGTCAAAACTGTCAGCACTTTTCACGGTACTGATGTCTATATCGTCGGTGAAGATCCTACGCTAAAAGATGTGGTCCGCTTTTCAGCCGAAGAGAGCGACGTTGTGACCGCCGTATCGGATAGTCTTGCCAACGATGCAAAGGAGATTTACCAATTATCGAAGAAACCGACGGTTATCTATAATTTTGTGACAATCACTCCGGAGAAGAGGAATAGCAAAGAATTGAGGGAAATATTTGCTCCGAAAAATGAAAAGATTTTGACTCATATGTCCAATTTTCGACAGATCAAGAGAGTACCTGATGTAATAAAGATTTTTTCCTCCGTCGATAAGAAAATACCTTCCCGTCTCATCCTTATCGGCGACGGTCCGGAGCGAAATACTGCTTATAAACTGGCGAAACAGCTGGACGTACTGACCAAAATTCATTTCCTCGGATTGCAAACCAACATTGCCAAACTCCTCTCGATCTCTGACATCTTCCTTTTGCCTTCTGAGAAAGAAAGCTTTGGCCTCTCCGCTTTGGAGGCAATGGCATCAGGTGTGCCAGTCGTTGCTTCTGACACTTGTGGTGTTCCCGAGGTTGTCGAGGACGGCAAAACAGGTTTCCTCTCACCTGTAGGAGATCTCAAGAAAATGACTGAAGACACGATCAAGCTACTCTCCGACACTGAACTGTATAAGAATTTTTCGGAAGCAGGTAAAAAAATCGCTTTCGAAAAATTTGATGACCAAAAAATCATCAGCCAATACGAGAATCTTTATCTCTCGCTTTTAAAGTAATATTAAAAGTCGTAAAAATATGAAAAAGAAAATCCTATTGATGGGTTGGCTTTTCTATCCTAGCGTGGGTGGTGTCGAAACCATAATGGTGAACTTGACAAAATATCTGGCTTCCAAATATGACCTGACGATTTTAACTTCTCCTGTCGATGGCCAAGAAAAAGAGAGCAGAGTATTCGGGGCTCGAGTAATTAGAAAAGAATTCATGAGAGCCAAGGCTGATTATCCTGATGAATTGCTGAGATCGGAGTTCAATCAAATTCTAGATGAAGTTGCCCCAGAAATCATTCATTTTCATAATTCATCATATCCATTTCCTTGCACTTTGCCTAAAGTAATCACAATGTTTGAAGAAGCAAAGTCAAGAAACATTTCCATGATCGAGCACTCACATAATGCTCAATCGGAGGATCCTGTAGGGACAGAGACTATTCGTAACTTGCCTTGGGACTATGTGATATGCGTGAGTAATTTTGTTAAGTCAAGATGGGACGAGTTGGGCAATAACGCGGCCAAAATAACCGTTGTTTATAATGGTATTGATCGTGAGATCTATTCAGGAGCGAAGCCAGATAAGCTCATTAAAAAACTCTCGGCTGGCAAGAAAGTCATTTTGTTTCCAGCAAGAATTATCAGTGTCAGCACATGCAAGCTGAATAAAAGAAAAAACTTTTTGCTCGTACTAAAAGCATGCTCCGAATTAATCAAGGATCCACGACATAACTTTGTGCTGGTCGGAATCAAATACGATAGAATGGACAATAAGAATACTTCGGAAACAGAGGCGTACTTGCAAGACACAATTAAAGATCTCGGTCTTGATAATAATGTATTCTTCGTCCCTAAAGTCGCACCTGAAAAAATGCCCGGGTATTATTCCGCATCAGACGTTGTCTGCGTTCCATCCTTGGGCGAACCATTTGGTCTAGTCTTTGTTGAGTCAATGGCGGCAGGAAAGGTTGTGATAGGGGCGAACGAGGGAGGGGCGAGAGAGATTATTGAGGACGGTAAAAATGGCTTTCTAATCAACCCTTCGGATCACACATCGCTAGCTAACAAAATCTGCGCAATCTTTGACGATAATGATTTAGAAAACAAAATGAGCAAGGCAGCGTTAAAAAGGGCTGGAGATTTTGATTATTCTGTCATGGGCACAAGGGTGGATGAAGTTTATCAAAATATTCTTGAAAAGAAATGAAAGCACTCAAAATCGGCTTGATCTCAACAAATTCCTTAACGACGCCACCAGTGATGTATGGCGGGACTGAGCGTGTTGTAGCATGTCTGGCGGACGGCCTCGTCAAAAAGGGTCATGATGTCACAGTGTTTGCGGCTGAGGGCTCTGAGGGATTGGCGGATATCGACACAACATTCGGTAAGCTCATAGCGGGTCACCCTTATGAGCCTGAAAACATAGAATACTGCTCTAGGCGAATCGAATATATAGCGAAAACATCAAGTCGTTTTGACATATTGCATAACAATGATGAGTTATTAGCGCTCCAATCAAGAAGTTTGTTCAAATGCCCTCTTGTAACCACTTGGCATGGCCCATTCGATCAGTTGTTCTTCGATGAAAACATCGGCCGAGATAAACTTAGAGAATGTAATTTCGTTAGCATTAGTTTCTCCCAGCGAAAGGATTTGCCAGACGGCAATTTTGTGGGCAATGTATATAATGGAACGACTGACCTTGATGATTATACTTATGGCAGTGGCGGAGACTATTTAATCTGGCTCGGTAGATTTCATCAGTACAAAGGAGCGAAGGAGGCCATTGATGCGGCCAAAATTGCAAATAGAAAATTGATTTTGGCTGGGAATATCGGCTCGGATGCTCAGCAAAAGTATTTTGACGAAAATATAGTTAACGAAATAGATGACACACAAATCTCTTATGCCGGGGAAGTCGGTTTAATCAAAAAAGTAAAGCTCTTACAAAACGCAGAAGCCTTGCTGATGCCGATTAAATGGGAAGAACCTTTCGGTCTGGTGATGATCGAGGCGATGGCTTGTGGTACACCGGTGATTGCTTTCAACCGCGGTTCTGTCCCCGAAATTATCGCTGATGGTAAAGTCGGATATATAGTCAAACAAGATGATGTTCATGCAATGGCGGATGCGGTCGGTCGAATTGAGAGAATCAACCGCCGGGACTGCCGTGAGCATGTTGCCGGCAATTTCTCGATTGAGAAAATGGTCGAAGGATATGAAAAAGTTTATAATCAAATTATTAGAGCTAATAAATTTATGGAGCGATAACTAAGCATCGTCTTTTCATATGATTTCATACTTGAGAGGAAAAGTAAAATTAGCTAGATGGGGATTGATTATTTTGGATGTGCACGGTGTCGGGTATAAGGTAAATGTGGCGCCGCAGATCAAGATAAAAAACAACATTGTCGATACGGAGGAAGAAATTGAATTATATATCCACCAGCACATCCGCGAAGATTCCGATGATCTTTATGGTTTTTTGAGCTATCAAGAATTAGAATTATTTGAAATGCTGATCTCAGTCAATGGCGTCGGACCAAAAGCGGGGATGAATATAATGGCTTCGGGCAAAACTGACCGCATTATTACAGCAATCAGTAGCGATGATGTTAGTTTCTTTACCGCAATCTCAGGAATCGGTAAAAAAGCGGCAACCAAAATCATCCTTGATCTCAAATCCAAAGTATCGGGCGATAAAAGCATCAATGTTCTATCCGGAGGCGGTGACTCCGATGATTTGGTTGACGCCCTCCTCCGTCTCGGCTACAAAAATTCGGAGATCGCTGCCATATTGATGAAAATTCCCGACAATATTTCCGATCTCGAAGAGAAGGTTCGATGGTGCCTGAAGCATTTAGCTAAAAGCTAAATGCTTCAAAAATGGATGGCCAATTTTACTAATCGCCAATGGCTAATATTTGTTATTCGCCATTAGGACATTCGCTATCCATTTCTTTTTTTTGTTATAATGCAGCTATGGAAGGTTGGGAAGACGACAATCTAGAAACTGATTTAGCCGGTATGGCCTCTTCGGACGAGGACGAGAAGCTGGATTATTCACTGCGGCCAAAACAATTGGCCGATTATGTCGGCCAGACCGAGATAAAAGATAATCTAGCTATCTTTATTGAAGCAGCGCGTAAAAGAGGCGATGCGATCGAGCATATTTTGCTTTACGGTCCGCCCGGTCTGGGCAAAACCACGCTCGCCCACATTATCGCCAGCGAAATGGGTGTCGGCATCAAAGTAACTTCCGGTCCGGCCATTCAGCGAGCCGGTGATTTAGTAGCGCTTCTCACCAATCTGGAAAAAAGTGATGTCTTGTTTATCGATGAGATTCACCGCTTGAGCCGGAGTCTGGAGGAAATTCTCTACGCCGCGATGGAAGATTATGCTGTTGATCTGATTTTGGGCAAGGGGCCATCAGCCAAAACAATGAGGATCAATTTACCCAAATTTACTTTTGTCGGCGCCACTACCAAATTCGGCTCCCTTTCCTCCCCTTTGCGCGACCGCTTTGGCGCCGTCCACCGTCTCGAATATTACAGTTGCGATGAATTGGCCGAGATTATCCAAAGATCGGCCAAGATATTAAATGTAAAGATTGACGAAGATGCAGTTTTGGAAATTGCCAGCCGCGCTCGGAAAACTCCCCGTATCGCCAATCGATTATTAAAGCGAGTCCGGGATTATGCCGAGGTCAAGCACGACGGAATAATCACCAGGAGTATTGCCAAAGAGGCAATCGCCAAATTGAATATTGACTCTCTGGGCCTTGACAAAAACGATCGGGAGTATTTAAATACGATTACCACCAAATTCAGCGGCGGTCCGGTTGGGCTGGAAACAATCGCGGCGGCGATGTCAGAGGATAAAGACACCATCGAAGACGTGATCGAGCCATATTTACTCCAGCTCGGCTTTATCAACAAGACAAACCGCGGCCGGGTGACAACACCTGGCGCCTATCAGCATCTTGGCCTCGAAAATAAGGAAGCGCAAAACTCATTATTCAAGAATCATGGCTAAAAATCCTAAAATTATGGTTCACACTTGTTGCGCTGCGTGCGCCAGCTATGTTTTTTCTCAGTTAGAAAAAGCCGGGTTCGAAGCGATTGCTCTCTATTATAACCCAGAAGTTGATAATGAAGATGAGTACAAGAAAAGGTTGTCGGACCTCGAAACATATTGCAAAGAAGAGAAGATAAAATTAATCGTACCGGAATATCGTTCTTTGGATTACTCGGAAATAATCGAGCCCTACAAAAACAAAGACTCGATCAAATATATCAATGACAAAGACAGGTATTACCGCCGCCGTTGCCGGCTTTGCAACTCTCTAATCATCCAAAAGACGATCGAACAAGCCAAGAAGGCCCATCTAAAATATTTTTCCACAACTCTGCTCTGTTCGCCTTATAAGGATCATGAAGATTTGATATCGATTGGCAATGAGATGTCGCTCGATTATCATGTCAGTTTTTACTACCAAGATTTCCGCAAAGGATATTGGATGGGGCGGAACTTTGGACGAAACCGCCAGATTCATACTCCTTCATACTGCGGCTGCCAGGAATCGGAAAAAGAAAGGAGACTGGAATAATGGCATATGTTTTCATATTTTATCTGATTTTCTTACTCGGTTTTTTAATCTATAGCTTGGCCGGGATTTATCATCTTTGGAGATTCGGCTATTCTGGCGATCTGACCAAAGCGATAATAATCATATACTCGTTTATTTCAGCTGCCATCATTGTAGTTTCCTTGTTTTTAATTAGTGTGAGGATAATTTAAAATGCCGATCAAAGGCCGTCTTTTCCCAACGCAAACAAAACAAGAAAGAGTTTTCCTCCTTATCCGGAAGCACTGGTTTGTCTATGTGCCTTTCGTTTTATTATTTATATTAATGATTCTGCCGGTTGTTGCCGTAATGGTTTATTGGTCTTTCAATTTTGAGACAATTACAACATTAAACGGTAATATCATTATCGTTGGAGCCAGCGCTTATCTGCTTTCATTGCTCGGAGTTCAGCTTTTCGGTTTTGTCGACTATTATCTCGATGTCGACATTGTAACAGACCGCCGCCTTATCGACATCGATCAAAACGGTTTATTCAAACGAAAGATTTCCGAGCTTTATCTTCATCAGGTTCAAGATGTCGAAGCAAAGGTTGAGGGTATAGCGGCGACATTATTGCATTTTGGAGACGTTTACATCCAAACAGCCGGAGAGCGCGAAAACTTTATTTTCCGTTCCATCCCCCACCCTTACACCGTGGCAAAACAAATAGTCAACCTGCACGAACAGCAATATCAACAAGACCTGATGATCAAAACGGGCGATCAGAGACAGTCTATCGGGAAAAGCTTGTCATATGGCGAGCTCGAATCCCAGGCCAAAAAGATATTGAAAAGCCAGCCGTTTTCAAAAAGAATTGCTAACCCGGGAATTTTTCCGGCTCCTGAGGCAGAGATGACCAGCGATTTCTTGACTGATTCAAAACCGCCCGCAATAAGTCGGGACAAAAGCCGTCCCAAGGCTGGAAAGAGAAAAACGGTCAGGAAGAGAGCCAAAGTGAAGAAGGAAGTGGAAGAAGAACAGCCAAAAACTGGGCATATTTCGGAAGAAGGAGAATTACGGGAGGGCCGCGAAGTGGATCTCCAAGATTAAGAAGATGAAAATCTCTGATTTTGATTATATTTTACCGGATGGTTTTATCGCCAAAGAACCGGCCAGCCCGCGCGATCATTCGAAGCTTTTGGTCCTGGATAAAGAAAATGGCGAGATTAAGCACTGCCGTTTTTTCGAAATTGTCGATTTTTTAAAATCGGGCGACACAATCGTAATAAACAATTCGAAAGTATTTCCTGCCCGTCTGATCGGCCGGAAAGAAACTAGCGGCCAGGCCGAAGTTCTGTTAAACCATGAAATCAGCCCTGGTATCTGGGAAGCTCTGGGAAAAAAGCTGAAAACCGGAGACAAAGTTGTTTTTGCTTTGTCTTTGAGGGGAGAAATCTTATCTAAGAACGGCGAGACAATTACGATTAAGTTTAATTTATCCGGTGGAGCATTGGTTCGGACAATCGATAAAATCGGGCAGATTCCGTTGCCTCCATACATTCTGAAGCAGCGCCACTTTAGATCTGCCAGTCGCAAAGATTCGGTCGATTACCAAACGGTTTATGCCAAAGACCGTGGCAGTGTAGCTGCGCCGACCGCCGGTTTGCATTTTACGGACAATCTTCTGAAAAAGATATCAGCCAGAGGGGTCAAGATACTAGAAATCACTCTTCATGTCGGATTGGGCACTTTTGCCCCCATTAAAACTGACAATATTAAAGATCATAGAATCCATGCTGAATATTATTCGATTGACAAAAACACATTAGACCAGATTGCTTTGGCCAAGAAAGCTAAGAAAAGAATTATCGCCGTTGGCACTACCACAACGCGAGTCCTAGAGACGATCTTTAAAAACCGTAATCTGTTAATCTGCCTCGCCGGCAGGCAGGCTGTAAACTGTAAACCGCTCTCCGGTTGGACCGACATCTATATTTATCCGCCTTATAAATTCAAATGTGTCGACGCCATGATTACCAATTTTCATTTACCGAAATCAAGCCTTTTGCTTCTGGTTTCAGCTTTTGCTGGGACGGGGAAAATTAAAAAGGCTTATATTGAAGCAATTAAATATAATTACCGATTTTATTCCTACGGCGACGCAATGATGATAATATAATGAGTTATATAGTATGAAAAAATCATACTTAATTATATTGATACCAATATCACTTCTGGCTCTTTTTGCGTTTGCGAAAAAGGCAGAAGCGGCCGACGAGCATGGCGAACATATTGTTATTAATGAAGTTTATCCAAACCCTGAGGCTGGCGAAAGTGAATGGATCGAGCTCTATAATCCTACTCCTAATGAAATCAACCTGTCTTTTTATACAATAAAAGATAAAGCAGGACACACTTTCTCTGATCTAGGAGGGATAACCATAAAACCAGAAGATTATTCGGTAGTTTATGACGACAAAATTCTAAATGACGACGGCGATACGATCTTTTTGCTGGTGGACGGCAGCACCATCGATCGAGTTATCTATGATGACACATTGCAATATGCTCCTCTCCCCTCGAAAGGGAAATCAATCTCAAGAGTGCCGAATGGGTCTGATAGTGATAACGACGCAAGCGATTTCCAAAGAGTCCAAACAACAAAAGGGGGGTCTTATATCGAGATAATATATAGTTCTGATATATCAATCTCAGAAATTATGCCTTCACCAGGTGATGGTGTTGAAAACGAGTACATTGAAATTTTTAATAGTGGAGAAGGGAGGATTGATATTTCCGACTGGAAGCTGGAGGATGAAAAGGGCACAACCGTGTTATATTATTTGCCTACTAATTCTTATATTCTTCCTAAACAGTATATTGTATTCTACCACCCGATCACAAAAATCTCTCTAAACGATGACGACGGCGATGGTGTCGAATTGATAGATCCAAACGGCGAAGTGAAAAGTATGATTTTGTATGACGAGGCGATAAGGGGACAAAGTTACTCCAAAATCGGGGAAAACTGGAGCTGGACTTTATCTCTAACTCCAAACGAACCGAATGTTTTAACCGAAGCTCAGGTACTCAATCAAGCGGGAGCTCAGCCGGAAACAATCTCTGAAGCCAGGGCCGAAGAAAATGGAATCGTCGTTACGGTTCGGGGCATAGTCACTGTCTTGCCGGGAGTATTATCGAGCCAGTATTTTTACATTCAAGACGAAGTTTCCGGCATACAAATATATTCTTATTACAAAAACTTTCCCGATCTACAAGTCGGGGACGAGATCGAGCTGACCGGCACTTTATCCGAGACGTCCGGAGAAAGAAGAATCAAGCTCGATCAGGTTCCAGCGATATCTTTGATTAAAAAATCGGCTCCGATAGAACCTGAAGATTTACCGATTGAACAGATTGATGAGAGTAAGGAAGGACGGTATGTTCATATCTCGGGACAGGTCAAGGAAACTTCCGGAGACACGTTTTACGTCCAAAGCAGAAATTCCGATTCATCTGTCAAGGTAATTATAAAAGAGTCGACCGGCATAAACAAACCGAAAATGCGCAGAGGAGACAGCGTCGAGATTTCCGGAATTGTTTCTCAATATAAAGACGAGTACCGGATCTTGCCAATAACCCAAGATGATGTTAAAGTTATTACTTCCGGCGATTTGCCGCTGGCCGGACCTGAACTAAACTATTTTGTCCTATCAGCGATAATATTTATGGTATGGAATTTATTAGCCATAGTGAAAAAGAAACTGCGGAATTTGCCAAAAAGATTGCTCTACAAAGCCAGGGTGGCGACATCTATGCCCTGCAAGGCGATCTGGGAAGCGGCAAAACTTTTTTTGCTAAGAGCTTTGCGGCCAGCCTCGGCATAAAAAAGGCCGTTACGAGCCCGACTTTTGTGGTGATGAAGGAGTATCCGGTCCGAGAAGATGGGAAGGGGATCGATAAATTAATTCATATTGATGCTTACCGCTTTCGCGGCGTAGAAGATGCCCTCAGCATCGGTCTGCCTGAATATTTAGAAGACAAGAAGGCTGTCGTTTTGATCGAGTGGCCGGAAAAAATCTGGCCGTTGATTGAAAAGAGAGCTAAATTAATATGCTTTGAGTACAAAAATGAGCACGAAAGAACAATCAGACAGGACAATTCTCTATCTTGAGGCGAGTCCTGATAAGACGATTATAAAATTACTTTTTCAGTCGGGAAAAATTATTTCCGGTTCTTGCCAAGGTATGCGTAGTCAGACGGAAACATTATTGCGGGAGATTGATTATTTGCTAAAAAAGGGCAAAATCCCAAAGACAGCCATCGTGGGGATAGCTCTCAATGTTGAGCAGAATTCTTACACTAGCATGCGAATAATCGGCACGACGGCGAACTTTTTGGCATTTAGCCTTAATATTCCGGTGCTCAGTGTTTTCTCAGATGATCACGGTATGATTTTTAAGTTATTTTCAAAAAAGACTTTTCAAAATGATGTCGTTCCGGTCTATAAAAATGAACCCATTATCACCAGGAGCAAATCTAGATTCTAACTTCGGCATCTGGTAACATTAGAATATCGAAAATATATAAATGAGTTTCATTCACGCACAACCGATAGAGGATATAGAAACAAAAATGAAAAATCCCGGCAAACGAACTAAGCGGAAAGTTTTTTTTATTGTTTTGTCGATTATCATTGTCGCCATTTTCTCTTTTGGCGCATATATTATTGCCTCCGGCGCAAGGATATTTGAAGGAGGTATAAGTGGCTCCAGTATTATTAAGAGCATTACTGGCCAAGACACCCTGAAGAGTGAAAACGGTCGAACCAATATCTTGATTATGGGTATGGGCGGACCCAATCATCCCGGAGGACTGTTGGCAGACTCGGTAATCTTTGCCAGTTTAGATACTCTCAATAACAAAATCGCTCTTTTGTCGATCCCGCGCGACCTTATGGTCCCCATTCCCGGACACGGTCAAGATAAAATCAACTCTGCTTTTTCATCCGGTTACAACGATTACTATCAGAAGAACTGTTCCTCAAATAAAAAAGTAGCAGTCTGCAAAAATGATGCTCTGGCCGCCGGGGCTAATTTAACCGGAAAAACCGTCTCCAATATTCTCAATCAGTCCGTTGATTATTATATATTTCTTGATTTCAACGGTTTTGAGAAGGTTATAAATCAATTGGGCGGTATCGATGTCTATGTCGACAAATCGATCTATGACCCATCTTATCCGGATAAGGCAATGGTCGGCTATGAACCATTTTCAATCAAAGCGGGCCAGCAGCATTTGAACGGGGCGACAGCCCTGAAATATGCCCGCTCACGCGAGACTTCTTCGGATTTTGACCGGGCAGCCAGGCAACAGAAAATCATTCTTGCTATCAAAGATAAGGCCTTGTCGGCCGGCATACTCTCAAACCCGAAAAAATTGTCCGATTTCATTTCAGCATTAAGCGATTCGGTTCGGACCAGCCTTAGTCTGTCAGAAGCCAAAACATTATTTGGGAGAATTGAAGACATCTCTTCCGGAAGCGTCAAAACAGTAGTTCTGTCGAACGGCACCGGCGGATATCTAAACAGCCACAACAATGGCACGTTTTATCTTGAGCCCAGAACAGGAAATTTCAAAGAAATTCAAGAACTAGTTGCCAATATCTTTGGCGAGGAAAAGAAGAAGGAGAGCGCAAAAATCGAAGTCCTGAATGCAACTTCGACGGCTGGGCTAGCCACTGACTTGGCAAAAGAAATTGAAAAAGCCGGTTATTCTATCATAAAAGTTGATAACGCCACGGCCAAGAGTGAGAGCACGATCATCTACGATTACTCTTTGGGCAAAAACTCGGAGACCGTTAAATATTTGAAAGAACTAACCGGTGGTCAGGTATTGGAAAAAAGCAGTTCGGCCTCCGGAACGGATATATCTATCATTCTCGGTAGCGATTATATAACAAAGAGTCAGCAGTCTTCCTTGCAATAACCTATTATGGCTTTCCTCTATAACCAAACAACCCGAAAAATTCTTCTATCTATTATTTTGCTATGGGGTTTATTCAGCTTTTATTATCTCAATCAAGACAACTGGACTATCGTAACGCCGATGATCCTACTTTCAGTCCTCGGACTCATTTTTATCTTCAGGGAAATGTCTGCCATTTTCCTTTTGCTCTTATTGTCTTTCACCACCTCGTATGCGTTTTATGTCTTTTTGTTCCTTTTCTCCCTGCCGTCATGGCTGATAATGATAGGGATTCTGGTGATATTCGGTTACCTTTTTACTTACACTGAACAAAAAATCGGAATTCTGGGCAACAAACGCTTGATATATCTCGTTCTCTTCAGTATGATTATTCTAGAAGTGTTCTTATCTTTGGGCTATTTTCTCATAAATCCGATTAGCCAAAGTCTAATAATTACCGCCATCAGCTATTTCTTTGTCGGTTTCTGCTATACTGTGCTTGCGAAGCATACCGATAACCGCTTCATCACTTATATATTAATAACCTTCGCTATCATTGTTCTGACACTTTTAATTTCCCGTTGGGGCGGTCTGGGATAGCCGGACGAAGTGATAAATATTAAGGAGAAAGATGAATAAAATCATTGAGGCGCTGAAAAAGATCGATTTGAAAAAGTTTCTTCAATTAATCGGGACTGCATTGTCGTGGATCGGCCGTAAAATTTCGACTGTCGCCGGAGCCATCGTCTCTCTCTATTATCGTTTTCGTCAATCAGTCGCATTTCCTATTACTGTAAAAATCGTTCTCGTGATCCTTGTTATCGCCGGTATCGTCCAGTTTTTATTTGGAGTTATGCTTTATGGTTTTCGCGACAAGACCTATAATCCCGCGTCCAAGTTCAGTTTCATCTATAAAGCGGCGGACAGTAAAGTGGTCAACGTTGTCGCCCGCATTATTCCTTATCCTGTCGCAGTGGTTAATTACGATTTCATTACTTACCGTGATTTCTCCAAGGAGAAAGATTATATCCATCATTTTTACAGCGCGACCAAGCAGGAGGGCATCGATTACAAGCAGATCGATCGTCAGGTTATAGATCAGCTCATCGAAAACAGAATTATCACTCAGAAATCTCTGCGTTATCACGTGAAGGTTGACAAGAAAGAACTCAATGACACAATGAACCTATTGAGTGAGCAGAATGGCGGTGCCGAGAAAGTAGAGAAGATTCTAAATGATCTCTATGGTCTCTCTTTCAATCAATTCAGAAAGCTGGTCAAAACTCAATTACTGAGAGATAAGCTGGACACCAAGGTTACGGCTCGAGTCGAGGTCCGTCACATTTTGATTCGTGTCGATCAGGACGCCACACAGGATAAGGTAAATGAAGCTAAAGCAAAGATCGACGGAGTTTTAGCCGAAGTTAGAGCCGGCGCGGATTTCGCTGAGACAGCCAAGAAGTATTCCGAGGATGTCGGTAGCGCCGATCAGGGCGGCAAGCTTGATTCGTTTGCCAGGGGCGCAATGGTGGATGAATTCTCCAATGTCGCCTTCTCCACGCCAATTGGCCAAGTCTCCGATCCGTTTCAGACCGAATTTGGTTGGCATATTCTCAAAGTAGAGGGCAAGACCGGTTCGATCGATAAAAAGTTTACCGATTGGATCTTGGAAGCCAAAGAGAGCGGCCTGGTTCTAAAGTTTCATGAATTATAGTACTATTTTTTCTTTAGCGCGAGTAATATTGTCGACTTGGAGGAGATATGAACCATAACAAACGCGGCTTTACCTTGATCGAGACGATCATTTCGATCGTTGTCGTAATTGCTCTCGGGACCGCTATCCTTCTGTACTTCATGCCAAAAAAATCTTTGCCTGAGATTAGGAATACCGAGAGGAGCGCCGAGATAAACGATGTTCTGCGGGCTGTTCTGCAGTACCGCGACGATAACAACGGTATTTTGCCCGAGTCTATCACTGATAATTACAAGGAAATTTGCCAGACTAGCGGTGACGCTTGTGCCGGTCTTGTCGACCTGTCAGTTCTGGTCCAGAACAATAACATTTCTGTAATTCCGGCCGATCCCCAATACGTCGGCGACAATGGTTCGGGATACGAAATAAAAAAGGACGCTACCGGACGGGTTTATGTCAATGCGCCCAAGTCGGAAAAAAATATCGCAATTTCTGTCACCCGCCAATAATTTACTTTTAATCTCAAAATAAATACCGCCGGTTCTGCTAGCGGTATTTATTTCGTGTCTTTGCGATCGATTTTACAAATTTATTTTCTCAGCGTACTTGCCAATAACCGGCAGGGGTTCCGTCTTGCCGCCGAGAGCGTTCATGATGCCGATGATAAAGAGGATGAAGGCGAGAATGCCCATAAGCCAGCCGATGACCGGTATCCAGACAATAAATCCGGTCACGGTGGCGAAGATAAAGAAAATCAAGCCCTGTTTGGCGTGATACATGGCATAAGGCGAATCTTTTTTGGTTATAATCGGAACGAGAAAAAGAATCCAAAGGTACGAAATGGCGGCTAGGCCCTTGTTGTCCTCTATGTCGTTGCTACTTTTGGGCGTTTCTTCTGCCATTGAAACTCCTTGATTAATTAGTTACGTAATTTTTCTATAATTTTACCTGAGAAACAAATATGAGTAAATTTTTTTGCTTACTCAAAGGCCATAATAATTAGCGAAATCGAAGTCAGGATGAGCAAAATCAGCAAAGTGGACAGAAGGGCCGAAACCCCTTCTTTTTTCTTTCCGTCGAGATAGAGCATTAGCGGCTTGCCCAGAATCAGAGTCCCGACGATACCGGCTGAGATAGTGAAAAGCATCAGGAATGTCGCTACTCCCAGCGGTTGATCCATAGCCCCAAAAATTGTATCACCCTTCCACATCAATGTCGCAACCAATACGACATAGATATAAACCAGAAACGAATTTACAAGCGAGCCTCGAAGAATCTCTTTGTCTTTCATAGTTTCCTCTTTCGAATTAATATTAATATATTTGTTTTAACACCTCAATGGACTGAGGCGTTAGAATCATCGGTTTAATAAATGTGTCCTGGCCGATTGAAAGCGACCGCAAGAAGCTTTATACTAAAGGTAATTAATCAAGGAGTTTTATGGTCAAGGTACTGTACAAACTGTTTCTCGCTCTGATGATTGCGCTATTTGTCGGGTTTGGCATCTCCGTCTTCTACACTTCTCCCAAATCGCCCGATTTTCCGACAGAACTTCAAACCAAAAACCCCGACTCATTTACTGCCGAACAGAACAAAATTAACGATGAGTACAATCAGCAGCAGCAAACCTATCTTGATCAGTTTCCATTATACAGTAGAAACGTCTCGGCGATCGCCATCGGCTTTAGTATCCTGCTCTTGATTTTAAGCCTAACCTTGCTTATCGGCGTCGAAATTATTGGCGACGGAGTCCTTTTTGGCGGGCTGTTCACTCTAATTTATGGCATCATCCGCGGGTTTATGAGCGAAGACAGCAAGTATCAATTCATCGTCGTAACCGTCGGCCTCATCATCGCCGTAGCACTCGGCTATATCAAGTTTATTATTCCGGAAAAAAAGCTGAAGAAATAATTGGTATGCCTGACAGGACTTGAACCTGTGACCTGTCGCCACGGCGACCGCTCTTAATCCCTCAAAGCCGTGGTACCCGTGACAGGATTTGAACCTGTGACTTCCAGCTCCGGAAGCTGGCGCTCTATCCACTGAGCTACACGGGCATGTGGCGGGCAGGTCTATCCAACTGAGCTACAGGCACATAAAACTATCCTAGCATTTTGCGGTCGTATTTGCTACCGATTCTTGATTTTTCGTGTTCACGATGTTATAATATCTTCTATTGCGGGGATTCGCCACAGGCGGATAAACTCCGTTCAGTTGGTTAGGATGGTCGCCACGGGCGACAGGTCGGAATTATGTATTATGTGTATGTGCTACAAAGTGAAAAGAATGGCAGATTATATACTGGTTCAACCAACAGCATCGAAAGGCGACTGTCGGAACATAATTCTGGTCTTAGCAAATATACCAGATCGACTCGGCCTTATAAATTACAATATCTTGAAGAATATTCGACCCGCCAAGAGGCCGTTAAGAGGGAGATGCATTTAAAGACTGGCCGAGGAAGGGCAGAGTTGAAAGATATTATTGAAAAAAATCGACTGATGGGGGCGTAGTTCAGTTGGTTAGAACGCCACACTGTCACTGTGGAGGTCGCCGGTTCGAGTCCGGTCGCTCCCGCCAGTCGATTTTTTTCAAGCCTCTCAGTACATTTTTATCGGCTAGAGCGGTCGCCTTGGCGACAGGTCAGAGGTTCAAATCCTGTCAGGCATACCACAATGTTTTTAATATGAGCCGGTTTTATTAGAACTTATTAAATCAGAAGAATTAATGTCTGAAAATATCAAAAAAATCCAACACGTAACGGCGAAGACGGTGATATTGTCGGAGGGCAAGTATCTGCTGGTGCAGGAGCCTGATGGCCGCTGGGAATTTCCCGGTGGTAAGATTGAATTCGGCGATACGGCGGAAGAAACGCTCAGGCGGGAGCTCCAAGAAGAGCTTGGGCTGAAAGACGATCTAAAAATCGGTAAGATCCTCAATTCCTGGACCTGGGTGTTTAAGTTTGATCGGGTTCACCTGCAATTCTTTATGCTGGCTTACGCTTGTGTCACCACTCAAAAAGAATTCAACTTAAGCAAAGAACATACCGAATACGGCTGGTTTGGCTCCGAGGAAGCGCTGAAGCTAAATCTAACCGAAGGCACGCGAAAAACTTTGGAAACACTCGACTAATTTGACCCATTGACAAGATTTGGTTGATTTGATAAAGTTGAACCACTAAACCGCCTCGTGAGATCTCTCGAAAGAAAGATGTTTGCGAGGCCTTTTTGTTTGTCTCCAAATACTGCTACAATAGTAATATTATAAAACAAGAACGAGTATTAGTTCTAATCGATGGCAGCAATTTTTTCTTCAAGTTGAAGGATCTGGGGCTACATAAACTTCTAAAATTTGATTTTAGTAAATTCGCCAAGTATTTAACTAAATCTAATAAAATTGTTAATTCCTTTTATTATATTGGACGAGTCAGGCAAGATGGCACAAAGAAAGCGGATCGTATGGTCGCTGACCAGCAAAAACTTTTCAGCAGACTTAAAAAACACAACTATAAATATGTCTTAGGATATCTTCTCAAAAGTGACGGCGTTTATCACGAAAAAGGCGTTGATGTTCAAATCGCTATTGATATTGTCGTTGCCACTTATGAAGATATATGCGACCGGATTATTTTGGTTTCTTCCGATACTGATCTCTTGCCCGCGATCAAAAAAGCTCAGCAAAAAGGCAAGATAGTCGAATATGTCGGCTTCTCTCATATGCCAAGTGTAGCGATGGTCTCGCGCTGTAAGGAATCGAGGCTGATTACGAAAGATGAGGTTGAGAGTTTTATAGAGAAAAGGTAATCTAGCGGCACCCCTTCGTAAAAATTATATAAGTAGGCAAACGCCTCAATGGATTGAGGCGTTTGCTGTATCGGTCATTCTACTAAAGATTTACAAAATAATATATAAAATGTTATTCTCTGGGCAGTTGAGGAAAGGAGGGCAACGCCCATGCTATTTGACTGGTGGGCGATTTGCCCACATGTTCACTGTCGAGACGAAGAATGGCGGCAGAAAGCGACCATTGCCGAAGTTTTCCGTCTAGCACATTCACAAGGCATCAAAATGATCTTTGACATGCCCAACGTATTTCGGCCTGTCATCGATCGCTTCCGCATCTGGGAACGGCTGGCGCTAGTCCCGCCCGGCGAAAGAGAGAATTACCGGCTTTATATCGGCCTGACCGGGGATGAATCGCAAATTCTCGAGGCGCTTTGGTGCTACGACAACATTCCAGAGGTCATTGGACTAAAGATGTTTGCCGGAAGGAGCGTGGGCAACCTGTCTGTTATCAAAGAGGATTCCCAACGGATGGTCTATCGGGTTCTGACTCAACATGGGTTCCAGGGCGTTTTGGCAGTCCATTGTGAAAAAGAAGAGGCTATGAACGTCAAACTTTGGAATCCAGCCAGGCCGATCACCCATACCTGGGCGCGTTCGGAAGTGGCCGAATTTGCTTCGATCGCCGATCAAGCTATGTTTGCCCTTTCGGCAGGTTACCAAGGCAGACTGCATATCTGCCATGTTTCGAGTCCAATGTCAGTCCGTCAGGTGGGGTTGGCGAAGACCCACGGTCTGCACATTTCCTGCGGCGCCACCCCTCATCACCTGATGTGGGATGAGAGCAAAATGACTGGGGCGGATGGATTAATCTACAAGATGAATCCGCCATTGCGGAGCGCAGTCACTGTTGCGCGGTTACGCCAGGAGCTGGTTGAAGGGCGGATCGATTGCATCGAAACAGATCACGCCCCACATACTCCAGAGGAAAAAGCTCCACCTCTCTGTCTATCGGGCTATCCGTCGTTGCAGCTTTATCGGCAGTTTGTGACGGTATTTCTGCCTGGTCTCGGGCTAACAGAAGACGCCATTAAGGCGTTGACCCGGGACAACATTCTTGAGATCTTCAGCGACAAGATCTGAAAGGAAGCGTGTAATGTTTGGGATCAAGCTTTCGAACGACCAGGTCCTTAAGTATGTGGCCGCCAGCGGCGCGCTTGCCTACGACGGCAAGGGCTGGATCTACGACTGGCCCTTCCGTTGGCTCGGTTTGCTGCAAGAAGATCAATTCACCATCGTGATGAAGACGGTGACGCGCCAGCC